>X77_Onager__coassemble_51_pt1 | contig 11943 bp, 10 predicted proteins | sample X77_Onager__metabat2_low_PE_001 | metagenome-assembled genome bin X77_Onager
ACAGTGTACTGTGAATGAGCAATACGTGTGCAGGTTCTGAGAATTACAGGAGTATCGTACTTTTCTGAAAGTTCAAAACCGAGCTTTGCAAATTCCTTTGCTTCTTTTGAGTTTGATGGCTCAAGCATTGGAACCTTTGCGCCGATTGCATAGTGACGGGAATCCTGTTCATTCTGAGATGAATGCATTCCCGGGTCATCTGCTACGCAAAGAAGGAAACCGCCGTTGATGCCTGTGTATGAGAGAGTAAAGAGCGGGTCAGCTGCCACGTTGAGACCAACGTGCTTCATGCAGCAGGCTGCGCGCTTGCCTGCGAGAGAAGCACCAAAAGCAACTTCAGTTGCTACCTTTTCGTTAGGTGCCCATTCGCAGTAAATATCGTCATAAGTTGCCGCAAACTCTGTGATTTCTGTTGAAGGTGTGCCAGGGTAGCTGGAAACTACAGATACGCCTGCTTCATAGAGACCGCGAGCTACGGCTTCATTACCGAGCATAAGTTTTTTCATTTATAATCGCCTCTTTGGGTTTAGTTTTAGTTTTTGGTCTGTGCTTCTACCAGTCTGCCGCCACAGTAAATTTCTCTGAGGCGAGGCTTTTCAATCTTGCCGGTAGGGTTACGAGGAACGTCTGCGAAGATGATTTTACGTGGACGCTTGTATCTTGGAAGTTCTTTGCAGAATTCGTTGATTTCATCTTCTGTGCATTCCATACCCTGCTTGATTTCGATGATAGCGGCAGGGATTTCACCAAGGCGCTGATCAGGAAGACCGATAACGGCAACGTCCTTAATCTTGTCATGAGCTCTGAGAAAGTCTTCAATCTGTACAGGGTAGATGTTTTCGCCACCCTCAATGATTACGTCCTTCTTGCGGTCAACGAGATAAATGAATCCGTCTTCGTCGCATTTTGCCATATCGCCTGTAAGAAGCCAGTCGCCCTTGATGCACTTATCGGTTTCTTCAGGGTTCTTGTAATAGCACTTCATTACAGCTGTGCCCTTAACGGCAAGCTCGCCAACTTCGCCATTCTTAACTTCTTCGAGGTTTTCGTCAACGATCTTTGCTTCCCAGCCGTAGCCTGCTATACCGATTGCGCCAACCTTATCGATGTTTTCAACACCGAGATGAACACAACCCGGTCCGAGTGACTCGGAAAGACCGTAGTTTGTATCGTAGTCGTGATTCGGGAACTGTTTCTTCCAGCGCTTGATGAGTGATGGAGGAACAGGCTGAGCGCCTACATGCATAAGTCTCCACTGTGAAAGCCTGTAGTCATCAACGTTGATTTCTCCACGATCAATGGCATCAAGGATATCCTGTACCCATGGAACGAGAAGCCAGACGATGGTGCAGAGTTCGCTGCTTACGGTCTGGAGAACCCATTCAGGCTTAACGCCTCTGAGAAGTACAGCTTTTCCTCCGGTAAGAAGAGAACCGAACCAGTGCATCTTTGCACCGGTATGGTAAAGAGGAGGAATGCAAAGGAATACATCGTCCTTTGTCTGACCGTGATGGTTCTGCTCGGTGTAGCAGGATGCTACGAGAGCAGCATGAGAATGAAGGATTGCCTTAGGGAATCCTGTTGTGCCTGATGAGAAATAAATTGCGCCGTAATCTTCATCTGTAATGTAAACAGGAGGGCAGGTTGTTGAGCAATACTTTACAACATGGCCAAAGTTTGATGTGTAAGGCGGTGTGCTGCTTGTCTGACCTACAAAGAAGAAGTCGGTGATAAAGTCGAGATTGCCTTTTACGGAATCAACTCTCTCTGTAAACTCAGGACCAAAGATGAGCATACGAGAGTCGGAAAGCTTGAGGCAGTATTCAATTTCATCTGCTGAATAGCGGAAGTTCATTGGAACTGCGAGAGCACCTGTCTTGAGGATGCCGAAGTAAATCGGGAGCCACTCAATGCAGTTCATAAGGAGGATGGCAACCTTGTCGCCCTTCTTTATGCCTCTTGTGAAAAGAAGGTTTGCGAACTGATTTGCAATGTCGTCAAACTCTTTCCATGTGAGTTCTTTTCTGTACTTTGTTGTTTCATGCGCTGTTTCTATAAGGCTGAATTCCTGCCATGTGGTCTTTGCTGCAGGCTGATTAGCCGGATTCACCTCAACGAGAGCTGTGTCGTATGGGTAAATCTTCGCATTCTTTTCGAGAAATTCTGTAATAGGCATAGCTTAAAACCTCTTTTGTTTTTGTGTATAAGAATTTATATTTTTTCCAAAGCGTTACGAAGGAAATAACCTTCGCGAAGCTGTGCTCCAACGCGGTTTACGTTTTCGCACATATCGGCATAGTCAGCCGCGCCAAGGCGCGATACGGCGGTTTCGATGTCGCGGAGCGAAGAAACCGCAAGGCCGAGTCTGTTTGAAGTGATGTATTGTGCAAGAGCCGACTGATCCCAGACAATTACCGGGAATCCGCTTGCAAGATAAAGAGAGCATTTGTGAGGGTCGTTATAACGAAGGTAGTTTCCGTAATTACCGTCACAGGCCTCGATGCTTGTACCGTCCCGGACCAGGCCGAAGCTTCCCCTTAGTGCAGCCGGAAGTTCGTCAGGCAGGAAGGACCCATTGTATACGGCGTTGTCGGCATTGTCTCTGTAACCGACGCCATAAAGCTCGAAAGTCACTCCCGGTACCTTTCCGATATCAGCAAGGTATCCGACCTTTTCGGAGTCAAGGTTGCCGGCGATTATTACTTCGGCGGACAAGTCGTGGTTTAAACTGCTAAAATCATCGGGCAAAAGATAATCGAAAAGACCCATGCTTATGAGTTTTTTCGATGGAATACCCTCTTCTTTGAGGTAATTTACCATAGTATCGTTATGAGCGATGATTTTTGAAGCGGTTTTTAAAACGATTGATTCGTCCAGCGCTCTTCTTATTTGAGTTTTTTTAGGTGCATCCTTTTCAAGAATGAACCTTAGTTTTTCAAGGTCATGGATCAGAAAGACGACTTTTACCCCTTTTGCCCGTAGTTCAGTTGAAAGCAGGGAAAGGTAAATGCAGTGAGAGATGGTAGGGAACTGGATGACAAGTGTGTCACCTCTGCCGAGGAAACTCAGTCTGTCTTTCCAGATGCCATAGGTCTCCCAATGTTCTTTAAGAGATGCCCTGAGAGATGTATTTTCACCGCCAAAGGCGAGGTCAATCTTTACGGCAATGAAGCCTTCACCTGCAAGGGTGCGCTCAACGTCTGCGCGCGCCTTTCCGGTGGCATTCTTCATATGAGCATCTTCGGGACGTCTTTCAGTAACGTAATATTTACCCATTTATTATCCTCTTATTTAAATGTAATTAATACTTATCCTTTAAATTATAATTGTAATGCTTTTTTAATTCAATCGAATTGCAAAGAAAATGAGGGCATTGTATAATTGAGTGAATCTTTTGGAGGTATTTTATGAAGAGTAAAATTCATCTTCCTGAAACACCGGGCTCAGCCCTTTTTTATGTTTCATACGCTATCTTCATGATAGCCACTGTACTCCAGACAACCATGTACTCATATAACCAGTATACGGAACGTCTTTTTGAGCTTATGCGCTATGGTGCATTCGTTCTTGTTGCCGTTAAGGTTATCATCGACCTGGTTCAGGAGTTCAAAGCAGCAAAAGGCAACAGCAGTCTAAAAAAACAGTTTCTGGCGCGTATCGGAAAATACGCTCTGATGAGCGGGCTTGTGCTTGCTGTTTCCATAACAGCAGACGAGAGATCTCTCATCTTCCTTCTGGCCTTCCTTATTGGAGCCAAGGGCGAAGACGTGAAGAAAATTTTCCGTTTCACAATGTATCTTCAGATATTCCTGATGGTATATGTAATTCTTTCTGCCGAGTTAGGCTTTATCAAGGATCTCATGTTTGAGAGAAACGGTGTCTATACACGTCATTCTCTCGGATACTGGTTCCCAAGCTATGTCATGTCATACTACTTCTTTATCCTTCTCATGAAGTTCTGGACAGAGACAAAGCCTATCCCGCTCCGCGATATCGGTATATATGAAGCAATCAATATGCTTCTTTACATCCTTACAGATGCCCGTCTCGGCCTGGTAATCAATACGGTAGTAATTCTTGTAGCTTTCGTTTACAGCTCCAACCGTACTTATAACATTACAAACAATATTGTGAAAAGGGTTGGACAGAAGAAGGGTCTAGCAAAAGTTATTGCAGTAATTCTTGATGGTACACCTGTCTGGCTCAGTATACTGACAGCTCTTCTTTGCCGTTTCCCGTATTCTATACCAACAGTATGGGCAAACTATTTCCTTTCAGACAGATTCACACTTACTCTTAACGCATTCTTCGGATATGGAATCCACCTTCTCGGAAACCCTATTGAATGGGTCGGTTACGGCGGAAGAACAAATATGTTCTCAGTTGCAACAACATATAACTTCGTTGATAACGCATATCCGTTTATCCTTTATCAGTATGGTCTTCTTCTCTTCCTTGGCGTACTCTGGATTGGGGTACTCACAGCGAGAGATGTAAGAAGAACAGGCGACTGGTACAGATACACATTCTATATTCTTATCTTCCTCTACTGCTTCGTAGAGCCAAGACTTATAGAACTTAACATGAACACATTTATGTTCCTTTCGGTTCCTCTTATTACAAGAGTTCCGTCATTCAGAAAAGACAAGGGTTTGCAGTCTTAAGACTGCAAACCTTTTTTCTTTTTATGTTGTTGACACCGGGGAAATATGGGAATATACTCGAATTAACATATGAACAGTTGTTCATATGTTAATTGAAAGGGGATATCTACTATGACAAAGACTTATAAGATTTATGTTGATTGCGCAAACTGTGCAGCAAAGATGGAAGATGCCGTAAAAAAGACAGATGGCATCAGTAACGCAGTTGTTAACTTTATGGCCCTGAAACTTACTGTAGACTTCGAAGAAGGCGCAGATGAAAAGAAAACAATGAAGGCTGCTCTCAAGGCTGCCAGAAAGGTAGACGACGATATCGAAATCGAATTCTAAGTTGTCGCAAATATATTTATTATGAAACTCAGACGTAAACAGAAGAAGATGCTGATACGCATTGTTGTTGCTGTTGTCTGCATCGTTTTAATAGAGGTTGTATCAAGGCTTATTGATGTCAATCAATGGGTCTTGTTTGCCGTCTATATGATTCCATTCCTCACCGCAGGTTACGATGTACTCATCAAAGCAGTAAAGGGTATCGGACGGGGACAGGTTTTTGATGAAAACTTCCTCATGGCTATTGCTACCGTAGGCGCAATTGTGCTTCAGGATTATAAAGAAGGCGTAGCAGTAATGGTCTTTTACCAGATAGGCGAACTCTTCCAGAGTATCGCTGTCGGTAAAAGCCGCGAAAACATAAGCGAGCTTATGGACATAAGACCGGACTATGCAAACATAGAAGTTGATGGGGAGCTTAAACAGGTTGATCCTTACTCCGTTGAAATTGGCTCTGAAATTGTTGTTCAGCCGGGAGAAAAGATTCCGCTTGACGGCATAATTGTTTCAGGCTCATCAACACTTAATACCAGCGCACTTACCGGAGAAAGTCTTCCTCAGAGTGTTACGGTTGATGACACTGTTCCAAGCGGATGCATTAATGAATCCGGTGTGCTTCACATTAAGACTACAAAAGGCTTTGGCGAATCCACAGCCAGCAAGATTCTTGAACTTGTTGAGAATGCTGGCTCAAGAAAGGCAAAGTCAGAGAATTTCATTACAAAATTTGCCAGATACTATACCCCTGTAGTTGTTGGCCTTGCAGTTTTACTTGCCGTGGCTCCGCCGCTTGTAAGAATGCTTGTGATGAGTGAACCTCCTATGTGGACAGAATGGATTTACAGAGCAATAACAGTTCTGGTTATTTCCTGCCCATGTGCCATTGTTGTAAGTATTCCGCTTTCTTTCTTTGGAGGAATAGGCGGCGCAAGTAATGCCGGAATCCTTATAAAGGGCTCCAACTATATGGAAACTCTTGCGAACGTAAATGAGGTTGTTTTTGATAAAACCGGTACAGTTACAAGAGGTAATTTTGAAGTAACAGGTGTACACCATAATTCGCTCGAGTCAGAGGTTTTGCTTGAACTTGTGGCTCACGCAGAAAGTTCGTCATCTCATCCAATTTCAAAGAGCATTCAGCGTGCATATGGTGGTACCATAGACAGAACACGGGTTACTGATGTCGAGGAGATCTCAGGACATGGTATAATTGCAGCTGTGGATGGCAAAAAGATTGCCGCAGGTAATCTGAAATTAATGAATAAGCTTGGCATTGAAGCAGAAGAGTGCACAAGCATTGGCACAATCATCTATGTTGCCGTTGGCGACTCTTATGCCGGTCATATCGTTATTTCCGATGAACTTAAGGAACATGCAAAAGAGTCAATTGAGGAACTTCACAAGTCCGGAATCAAACGAACAGTAATGCTTACAGGTGACGTAAAACGCGTTGCAGATGCCGTGGCAAAGGAAATCGGGGTGGACGAGGTTTACTCAGGCCTTCTCCCGGGTGACAAAGTAAGTCTTGTTGAAAAGTTCCTCGGCAATAAAGGCAAGAAGGAAAAGCTTGCTTTTGTGGGTGACGGAATGAACGATGCACCTGTACTTTCCAGAGCGGATATCGGTATTGCAATGGGTGGCCTCGGTTCAGATGCAGCCATTGAAGCTGCAGACGTTGTTCTTATGGACGACGATCCGCTTAAGATTTCCAAAGCAATCCGTATTGCCCGCAAATGTCTTCGCATAGTTTATACAAACATTTATTTCGCTATAGGCGTAAAAGTTCTTTGCCTTATTCTCGGTGCTGTGGGAATTGCAAATATGTGGCTGGCCATTTTTGCCGATGTCGGCGTTATGGTTATCTGCGTATTAAATGCTATCAGAGCACTGTTTGTTAAAAACATTTAAGAGGTGTCAAAATGACAGAAACAGATAAGATAGAAGTTTGCGAGGAAAAATGTATTCATCCCGACCTGCTTGATATCGTTAACAACAAAATGCCGGATGAGGATGAACTCTACGATCTTGCAGACCTTTTCAAAGTGTTTGCAGATTCCACGAGAATTCGTATAATGTACGTTCTTCTTGAGCAGGAGGTGTGTGTCTGCGACCTCGCAGAGGCGCTGAATATGACACAGTCGGCTGTGTCACACCAGCTTAAGACCTTAAAGCAGAGCAAGCTCGTTAAGAGCCGAAGAGACGGCAAGTCTATATTCTATTCTCTCGATGATGAGCATGTTCGCACTATCCTTGAATTTGGCCGCGAACATCTCGAAGAACTGTAACAGAATTATAATAATTGCTGAAAAGGTCAAAGGCTTTGCTTTTGACCTTTTCGGGCGTATAATATACGAAATCAAAAAGACAAAAAAGGAAATAATATGATTACTAAAACTGTTAATTGGCTTAAAGCCAATTGGATGACAATTTTAAAGTTCATAGTTGTTTGCGGACTTGTAATTTTTGTTGTTATGAACTATGAACAGCTGAGACACATAGACCTGAAGTCAATTGTTGACAGGGCTCCATCTGTCTGGATTGCAATTGCTCTTGTCTGGGCGGTGTTCCTGCTCAAGTCTTTCGTTCTTGTAATTCCTGCGTCTATTCTTTACCTTAGTATAGGCCTTCTGTTTGAACCTAAAGTTGCAGTTTTCTGCAGTATAACCGGAATGATGCTGGAAATTGCATCAACTTACTGGTTTGGCCGTTTCCTCAGTGGACCGGCTGTTGAAAGAATACTTAAAATCAACCCGACTCTCGGAGAACTCCTTTCTTCGTATACCAAGAAGGGCGCAGTCGGTATTGTACTTGTAAGACTGTCACCGGCTCCTATTGACCTGGTAAGTCTGATTCTTGGTAATACCAAGTATCCTTTCTGGCAGTATTATGGACTTTCGCTTCTTGGCCTTGTTCCATACATTACTCTGTTTACAATAATGGGTAGCGCAGCATATCTTCTCCCGGAGGCAGTTAATATGACCACCATCTACATTGGGGCAGGTATATTTGGCCTTGGTGTTCTCATCTGGCTTATCTTAAAGAGCAGAAAAGATGCAAAGAACAACGCAAACAAAAGCGCAGACTCAGCAGCCTTAAATCAGGAATAAATTATCATTTAGCCGAGTTTGTTAATTTTATAGCAAACTCGGCCTGTTGTTAGTTTTAAAAAAGTGCGAGCACTTGTAAAATATTAAATAGAATAATAAAAAGGAGAATTCTTCATGCCTAAAATGAATGTATCCTGGGAACAGATTACCAACTTCGTAACAGATGTATTTGTTGGTTATGGAATCCCTGAAGAAGACGCAAAAATCTGTACAGACATTCTTCTGGAATCAGATAAGAGAGGTATTGAAAGCCACGGTTGTAACCGCTTCAAGCCAACTTATCTTGACCGCATCAAAGCCGGTATCCAGAATCCTGTAACAGAGTACGAGATTATTAAGGAAACACCTTGCACCGCTGTTGTTGACGGTCACAACGGAATGGGCCAGGTTATCGGCTACAAGTCCATGCAGATGGCTATCGACAAGGCTAAGGAATATGGCCTTGGTATGGTTGTAGTAAGAAACAGCTGCCACTATGGTATTGCAGGCTACTATGCAACTCAGGCTTCAAAGCAGGGATGTATCGGTATCACAGGTACCAATGCCCGTCCTTCTGTTGCTCCAACATTTGGCGTTGAAGGCATGTTTGGTACAAACCCTCTTACAGTAGGTATCCCAACCGACGAAGAATTTGACTTTGTTATCGACTGTGCTACATCAATCACACAGAACGGTAAGATTGAATACTATGAGCGCATTGGTGAAGAGATTCATCCGGGCACAGTTATCGACCGTAACGGTGAATCTGTGACAGGTGATGCCGGCGTTGCTCTTAAAGCTATTCGCGGTGGCACAAACGCTCTCACAACCCTCGGCGGTATCGGCGAAGCACTTGGCGGATACAAGGGCTACGGCTATGCCATGGTAATCGAACTTCTTTCTTCTATCCTTCAGGACGGTTCTTATGGTAAGGACCTCGACGGTAAGGATGAGGATGGCAATATCAGACCATATCACCTTGGTCATTTCTTCATAGCTATCGACACTGAGCATTTCCTCGGCGAGAAGCTTGCAAGAGAAAAAGCAGGAGAAATCATCCGCAAGGTACGTGCTTCAGAAAAGCAGCCTGGCCACGATCGCATCTATTCTGCAGGTGAAAAGGAATACGAAATCTGGCTTTCAAGAAAAGACACAGGTGTTCCTATCAACGAATCAGTACAGGCTGAACTCAACCAGATTCGTGATGAACTTGGTCTCACACAGTACGTATTCCCTTGGGAGGAGTAAATAATAATAATGGATTACGCAAAAGAGTCATTAAGACTCCACGAAGAGTGGAGAGGTAAGATTGAAGTAAAGGCAACGGTTCCAACAGAGAATGAAACAGATCTTTCTCTTGCATATACACCGGGTGTCGCTCAGCCTTGTCTCGAGATTCAGAAAGATGTTGAAAAGAGTTATGAGCTTACTCGCAGACACAATCTCTGCGCAGTTATTACAGACGGAACCGCAGTTCTTGGCCTTGGCGATATTGGTCCTGAAGCTGGTATGCCTGTAATGGAAGGCAAATGTGTACTCTTTAAAAACTTTGGCGATGTTGATGCATTCCCTCTTTGTGTTAAGACAAAAGATGTAGATGAATTTGTAAATGCTGTTTATCTCATGTCCGGCAGTTTCGGCGGAATTAACCTTGAAGATATTTCAGCACCGCGCTGCTTTGAAATCGAGAGAAAGCTCAAAGAAAAGTGCGATATCCCGATTTTCCACGATGACCAGCACGGCACTGCAGTAATTACACTTGCAGGACTTAAGAATGCATGTAAACTCGTTGGAAAGAATCTTGACGAACTAAAGGTTGTAACATCAGGCGCCGGCGCTGCAGCTGTAGCTATTGTAAAGCTGCTCATGTCTGCGGGCGTTAAGAATGTTATCATGTGCGACAGAAAGGGAACCATCTACAAAGGACGCGATGGCCTCAACTGGATTAAGGAGGAACTTGCAGAAGTAACAAACCTCGAAAAAGTTCAGGGCTCTCTCGCAGACGCTTTGGTCGGTGCAGATGTGTTTATCGGCGTTTCGGCACCGGGTACGGTTACAAAGGAAATGGTTCAGACCATGAACAAAGATGCAATCGTATTCGCTTGCGCTAATCCAACACCTGAGATTTTCCCTGACGAAGCGAAAGCAGCCGGCGCCAGAGTAGTGGCAACCGGACGCTCAGACTTCCCGAATCAGATAAATAATGTATTGGCTTTCCCGGGTATTTTCCGCGGAACCTTCGATGTCAGAGCATCAGACATCAATGAGGCCATGAAGGTTGCGGCAGCTGACGCGCTCGCAGGCCTCATCGCTGATGATGAGCTTTCGGAAGACTACATTATTCCAAAGGCATTTGATCCACGTGTTGGTGCAGCAGTGGCAAAGGCCGTTGCAGATGCAGCTCGCAAATCAGGCGTAGCACGCATCTAAACAGCAATATTTCAGAGGACGGTAAAACCGTCCTCTTTTTTTTTGCGCCTTTTTGTAAAAGCTTTTGCACAAATGTGAGATTTGCTTTGCTTTTCCTTTACTTTTACGTCCCATAATGTCTACAGATTCGAAAAAGGAGATTATGTTATGGCTTTAGTAATTGAAAACGTTACCAAACAGTACAAAGACAAATTGGCCGTAAACAATGTCAGTGCAACCCTTGAAAAAGGTGTAATAGGTCTGCTCGGCGCCAACGGCGCCGGCAAGACCACTCTGATGAGCATTATATGTGGCGTGAAAAGCCCGACTTCCGGAAAGATTACATTTGATGGTGTAGATGTAAAGGAAGAAAAGTATCGCGAATATCTGGGATACCTCCCTCAGGATTTTGGCTACTATCCAAACTTTACGGGAAGAGATTTTCTCAGGTATATGGCTGCCATCAAAGGTATAAACAAAGCCGATGCGGAAAAGAGAATTAATGAACTGCTGAAAATCGTCAATCTCGAGGATGCGGCAGACAGAAAAATGAAGAGCTATTCCGGTGGAATGAAACAGCGTATAGGCATTGCGCAGGCTGTTCTGAACAATCCTCAGATACTGGTTCTGGATGAGCCGACAGCCGGACTTGACCCAAAGGAAAGAGTTCGTTTCAGGAATCTTATAGATGAACTGGGACAGGACTGCATTGTAATTCTCTCGACACATATTGTTTCTGATGTCGAGCATATTGCGGACAGGATACTTATGATGAACAACGGGGAATTCGTTTTCGACGGAACAAAGGAAGATGCAGATGGAGACCTTGAGAAACTCTTTATGTCCATCTTTGGGGAGGTGTAATGTATGAATAACTTTTTTACGATTTATTCTTATGAACTGAAGAAGATTCTTTCAAAAAGGTCTTTTCAGATAATGTTCGTCTTAGGCCTGGCGGTAATGGTGCTGCTTTCAGTTACAGACAGTGATTATGCGCGTGGCAGAACAACTCTGACGGGTCGGATAAGCGCTTCCGAATTTACAAAAATCACTCAGGAAAAAAGCAGGAAAGTTAATGGCCACAAGATTGATGATCAGCTTCTGGCAGAGATGAGATATGATATCTATAATGAGGCAGTCAATTCCGGCTATGTGACCTGGGATGATATCAATGCATTCCTTTACGATACTTCAACTGAACATTTCGTCAACCTGCCAACCGGTGAGAAATGTACTATGTTCAGGGCGCTGCAGTATGCGGCAATAAGTACAGGGTGGTATGACGTATTCTCCTGCATTTATGACCGCTCGGGGTATGTTGATCAGGCACCGTTTCTTGCTTCGAGCGCCGACCTGGAAGGCTTAGACACTTATTACTTCACTCCGACTTATGATGCCATGGCCGGCACGGTTTTCATGTTTGGCTGGGTGCTTTTGCTTCTGCTTGCAACCTG
>X77_Onager__coassemble_52_pt1 | contig 11849 bp, 13 predicted proteins | sample X77_Onager__metabat2_low_PE_001 | metagenome-assembled genome bin X77_Onager
GTGTGAGTGAAACATAGGTAAGACCATCATGCTCGTGGTACTTTTCAAGAAGAGTCTCCTGGCGCTCAATGAGGTCAAGGTTGTTTGCCTCCGGACCGTTGAGAGCTTCTCTGATATTTTTAAGTTCCTCTTCTATAAGAGACAGATTATCAAAAATGCTGACTGTTTCCTCATAGCATGTCTTGTCTGACTCGGCACATACATGCTGTTCAAGATAACCGACTGTTGCAAAAGGAGACTTTATTACCATTCCGGTGTCCGGAGTCTCTTTGCCGGTTATGATATTGAACAGTGTTGTTTTACCAACGCCATTTGCGCCGATAAGTCCAACCACTTCCCCTTTTTCAACGGAAAGGTTTGCATTTTCAAAAAGAGTCCTGTCTGCATATTGTTTGCTGACATTGCTTATGTTTATTATCATTATTCACTCACTCTGTTAATTTCTAATCATATATATAATATTTGATGATACTGTGTTACAATTTTTTTACACCCAAATTGTGTATTCAAAGGAGGTTTTTCTTTGAAGAATAAAAAAAGCAGAAATCGCATTATTACCTTCATTCAGTTAATTCTCCTTCTTATTTTCCTGCTGGCAGCAATAAATGCCGGCCGAATTCTCTACAGTTATCATGAAGGTGATTCCTTCTATGACAATTCAAGGAACAGATACACTGATGAAGCAGATTATGCTCAACAGATAATTGCAAAGAATGCAGAGACAGGCATAACTGTCGATATCGATAGCCTGAAAAAAGAAAATCCCGACATCAAGGGCTGGATAGTAATACCTGAAACAAATGTCAGTTATCCCCTCTTGTGGTCAGGAAGCGATCAGAAATATCTACGTACAACCTATACGGGTGAATACAGCATTTTTGGAAGTATTTTTATTTCCAAAGACTGCAGCAGTGATCTTTCAGATCGTCATACCGTAATCTACGGTCATAATACTAAAAACGGGTCAATGTTTGGCAGTCTCAAAAACTATAAGACAGCTGATTACCGTCAGGCTCATCCATTCGTTTATATCATAATGGATGGATACACATGCAAATATGAGATTTTCTCAGCATTTACCGTAGAAACCAGCGATTCCGTCTACACGCTTACGTTTGTCGATGACGAGTCTTATAAAGACTGGCAAAGAAAAATTGCTTCCCGCTCCATCGTCAAAGACATTGGCTGGTACGAACCACAGGGTACAGAAAAAATTCTTACTCTTTCCACCTGTACCAGTCGCACAAAAACCGAAAGGTTTGTTGTCAACGCAAGACTTGTGGACTGTTGGGAAAACGGACTTTAAACATTACCCGTCAGAACGTCGTCAAGTGACACACTTTCAAGATAGTTGAGAATCTTGTTGTCCAATGCGTTCCAGAGCGGATAAGTCAGACAGTCTGAACTGTTAATACAGCCGTCGGAAGTTCCGGCACATGAAACGGGGTTTAAGTCTCCTTCAGCAGCCTTGAGTATTTCACCTACTGAAATATCCACGGGCTGTCTCGAAAGAACATAACCGCCCTTTTTACCATGCTGAGCCGTAATTATTCCTGCTTTTGACAGACGGCCGGCAATTGCCTCCATGTATTTTACGGAGACATCCTGTCTGTCTGCAATGGCCTTAAGAGATACGGGGCCATCATTCATATGTTGTGAGAGGTCGATTGCTATTCTCAAAGCATAACGGCCTTTTGTAGAAATCATCATTATATTTCACCCAATAGGATTTTACAGCCTTGGGCTGTTTCATGCAACTTTCACTTAAAGGAGTCCACTATGATAATTACCAACGCATTGGCAATAAAAATATTAATTGCCATGTTAAGCTGCTACCTTATAGGCTCATTCCAGCCTTCCTACCTGCTTGGACGTCTCATATACAAAAAGGATATCAGAGACTACGGCAGCGGCAATGCAGGCGCAACCAATGCTTTGCGAGTTTTCGGCAAGAAATTTGGTCTGACCTGCCTTCTCATTGATGCCGGCAAGGGTGCTTTGGCAATTATGGCTGTAAAGTTTGTATTCCGCGACTATATGCCTGAACCTAGTCTTGCAGTGGGATTCCAGTTATTCTGCGGTGTCATCTGTGTCCTCGGACACAACCATCCGTTCTATATGAACTTTAAGGGCGGCAAGGGCGTTGCTTCCACAATCGGAATTATTCTTGCGGTTGACCCGAGAGTATTCTTCTACGCAGGCATTCCGGCCCTTCTCATTCTCTTCCTTGGAAGAATAATGTCCGTTGCATCACTTTCAATGCAGACATTTGCTTTCATTTACTTCGCAGTTACTTATCACGGAACCCCGTTTTATCCTTCTCTTATGCTCATAGCCGTAGCTTATCCGATAATCTCTTTCTGGAGACACAGAGAAAATCTCAAGAGACTCAAGAATGGAGAGGAAAAAAAGCTTTGGGGCAAAGGCAGCGGTAAGAAAAAAGAAGAAGAACAGAATAAAGAATAAAGAAAAAGGTCCTCTTTCGAGGACCTTTTATTTTTTTAGAAATTAAGTTTGGTTTTCAGCTGTCTTCTGAAGAAGAATATACTTGCTGCACTGGACATGATTTCCGCAATCGGGAACGCAAGCCATACCATGTTGAGATTACCTGTAAATGAAAGAAGGTAAGCTGCCGGAACAAGAACAACCAGCTGACGTGCAACAGATACAATCAGACTGTAAACTGCATTGTCCAAAGCCTGGAATGATGAGCCCATAATGATGTTTGCACCTGCCACAATAAATGGAATGGCGATGAGTCTCATTGCAGGAATACCAATCTTCAGCATATCGTCTGATGCGGCGAAGATTTTCAGCAATGTACCCGGAATGGTCTCAAATACCACAAATCCGATTAACATAATTGCTACGGCATAAGCCATGGCAAGCTTTATTGTCTTCATGATTCTGTCTCGTTTTCTTGCACCATAGTTATAAGCAACTATTGGAACCATACCGTTGTTAAGACCGAACACCGGCATGAATACGAAGCTCTGAAGCTTGAAGTATACACCAAATACCGCAACAGCCGTTGTTGAGAATACAATAAGAATCTTATTCATTGCAAAGGTCATTACCGATCCGATTGCTGCCATAAGAATTGATGGAACACCTACAGAATAAATGCGCTTAACAATTTCTGCTTTAAGAGGCATGTACTTTGGTGAGAGAACAATATCTTTATTGATTTTGATATTAAATGTCAGACCTAAGCAGGCTGCCACTATCTGTCCAAATACTGTTGCAACCGCAGCACCCTTAACACCGAGAGCCGGTGCCCCGAAATATCCAAAGATAAGGATAGGGTCCATAATCATGTTTATAATGGCACCAGTTGCCTGACAGATCATACTGTAGAAGGAACGACCGGTTGAAATGAGAAGTCTTTCAAGAAGAATCTGGAGAAGCATACCAAAGCTGCAGATGAGTATGGTTCTCATATAGTCAACGCCGTACTGAATGATTGTGGCATCGTCTGTCTGAATCTCAAAGAAAGGTCTGGTGATGGTAAATGCACCGAGCAGGAAAACTGCATATGTAATCATGTAAAGCACAAATGCATTGTTTGCAGCTCTGTTGGCATTTTCAAAGTTTTTCTCACCGAGAGACTTTGAAACCAGTGCACCAACACCGACACCGGTACCGACAGCAATTGAAATCATAAGATTCTGCAGTGAGAACGCAAGTGATACAGCAGTCAGTGCATCTTCTTCAATTCTTGATACGAACATGCTGTCCACAACGTTGTAAAGTGCCTGAACGAGCATGGAGATAATCATAGGAAGAGATGTTGTTATAAGCAGTTTATTTATCGGCATTGTGCCGAGTTTGTTTTCAGGCATCCCTGAATTAGCCAATATTAACACCTCCAAATTTCTCTTTTGCAATCAGTTCAATCATTGCTACTACCCGGTCTATTCCAAGGTCTGTATTTATATTGATGTCATAATTCTCTCTGTCTCCCCATTTAACGGAAGTGAAGAATTTATAGTAATCACCGCGATGCTTATCAAGGGTTTTGAGTTTTGCAGTGGTGATATCTTTCTGGCCATATACCTCATTAACTCTCTTGAGTCTTTCTTCAGCGCTGCCATAAAGGAATACTTTCAGAACATTATCTCTTTCACGGAGAATGTAATCAGCACATATTCCGACAAATACACATGAGCCCTTATCTGCGAGCTGATTAACTATACGGGTTTTAGAAATAAAAATCTGTTCCTCAAGAGGGTTTGGCTGAGCAAATGTAGCCATTTCATAAAGAAGACTTGATGTGCGTTTCTCCATAAATTCGCTTACGCTTTCTCTTGCAAGTCCACAGTCTTCTGCAATCAGGTCTATTACAGCGTCTTTATCGTAATACTCTACGCCGAGTTTTGCGGCTAATTCTTTTCCGACAATGCGTCCGCCGCATCCATTCTGTCTTCCGATTGTAATATAAAAAGACATTTTCATTTTTCCTTTCTATGTTAACGTTTCGCGTTTCTGCGTACGTAAACATGTCTGTATTTTGAGTAAATAATGAGCTGGCTCTTGTAAAGTCCATAGTAACCTGACATCATGTAGCTTACTGCAACAATAAGGCCAAACATCCAGATGTTTGCACTTCCGAAGAGCTCAATGCCCATAATAAATGATGCTATCGGAGAATTTGTAACGCCGCAGAACACAGCGACAAGTCCGAGAGCAGCGCCGAGGCCGGCAGGAATGCCGATGAGAGGCGCTATAACGCATCCGAAGGTTGCGCCAATGAAAAGAGACGGTACAATTTCACCACCCTTGTATCCGCCCGAGAGCGAAACTGAAGCAAATACAAGTTTCAGAATAAATGCATACCAGACTGCTTTTCCGGCTACTGCATTTACAATAATGTCACTGCCGAGGCCGTTGTAGTCACTGGTGCCTGCCGCAAGGGTAAGAAGAGCAACTGCAGTACCGGCTACAAATATTCTTACATACTGATTTTCAAAAATATTCTGCATGAATCTTTCGGAAAGAATAAGTACAACGCAGATTACAATGCTGAGCATTGCGCAGAGAATACCGAGAAGACATACCTTTGCACCTGCAACAGGAGCAAGGTTCATGGTATCGGTGAGCTTGTATGGCTCATATTCAACACCGAGGAACTTTGCAAATGACATTGCAGAGAGAGCAGAAATAATGCAGGGAACCAGTGCACCGTAATGCATGATTCCGACAGAAACCACTTCCATTGAGAAAACAGCCGCTGTGAGAGGTGAGCCAAAGATTGCAGCGAACGCAGCACTCATACCTGTCATAATAAGAATCTTCTTATCTGCTTCCTCAAGCTTTATGAGTTTTGCAAACTTGTTGCCAATACTCGCACCCATCTGAAGAGCCGCACCTTCACGGCCGACAGAAGCACCGAAAATATGAGAAATAACAGTTGAAACAAAGATCAGAAGCGTGATTCTGAGCGGAACGTCCTCGTCTGAATTGATGGCTGCAAGAGCCATATTGGTTCCCCTGTTGTCGATATGCTTCGGGTCCTTGTCAAGCAGCTTGTAAAGTGCTACTACAAGAAGACCTGCAACGGGAAGGAAAAAGACAATGAAAGGATACTTGCCACGGATAAACTCTGCTCCGCTGAGAGCATAGTAGAAGCCCGCTCCGACAACGCCAAGGATGCCGCCAATGATAATGGCAAAGCACATCCACTTAAGATAAACTCTCAGATGATCAAAGAAGAATTTTATCTCTGTCATGGCTGACCTGAAATATCTGCCCATTTCCTCACCTCCAAAAATTTAATAGTTATTATATGTTCGCAAACTTGCAGTGTCAAATAATAGTATATACAATATTAAATATAATATGATTAACCTCATTCAGGAGAGACATTATGCTCGAATTTTACTCTTATAATGACGTCGATTCCCTGCTCGATTCAGATGTATGGGAATTATACGAAAAATCCTTCCCTGCCGAAGAAAAACGTTTGCCACAAGAGCAGGCCATAGCCATGTCAAGACATGACTATCACGCTCTTGGCATTTATGACGACGACCGCATCGTCGGACTGCTTTTCTTCTTCGAACTTGGAGGAATAATGAGGCCGGTGGACGAAGACAGCAACGGACCTGTTTCAGTCAGTGTAACCGAGTATGTTTATATCGATCATTTTGCTCTGATACCTGAGTTTTCCGAAAGTGACACAGAGAGTGAAATACTCAAAGCTTTCTGCGGCGGCAGAAAGGTCATCATAGAGGCAAAGCCTCCTCTCGATGTTTCCGACGAAAAGCGTCTGAGCTTTCTGGCGGACATCGGGTTCGCTGTAAACGAGGATTATCTCTATATTCACCCGGGATATACCACAGGCACCAATCCTTACTCACGTCTTCTTCTGACATACCCTGAGGCCGAAGATGAAGAAATGCTGAAAGAGCTTGATAAGAACATCAAACTCACTCTTCGTGCTCCCGACGAACTTCATTGCGGATAAAAAAAGCCTTGCAGCAAATACCTGCAAGGCTTTTATGTTATTTATTTTTTCTGTCTGAATTTGGCAATGCCGAGAATAATCAGTGAGAATGCGGAAATTGCAGTAATAACTATCATCAATGCATTGCTCTGCGGGTTACCTGCGCTGCTGAGATTTACTACCTGACTCTTAACGCGGCGAACAAGATCGGCATTGAACTCAGGGTCTATCTCATCAGTTTTTTCTTCGATATTGTCTTCTCTTACAACGTCATAGGCAGTTGTGGTTGTTGTGGACTCTGTAACCTTTGTAGTCTCTTCCTTCTTTGTTGTTTCGGAAGTAGTAGTTTCGGTTGTTGTCTCTGTAGTGGAAGAAGTCGTAGTTGTTGAAGTTGTTGTAGCTGTTGTAGGTGCAGCAGTTGTAGCTGTGGTTGCAGGTGGCTGCTCGGAATATACAATTCTTGCATTGCCGCCTGTAGCACCAGGACTTACCTGTACTCCGCCCTGATAGTTGTCAACATATACTACTTCAAGGTTAGGATACTGAGTAAATGCACCTGCTGAAATTGTTCTTGCGGAATCCGGTACATAAACTCTCTTTACCTTTGAATACTCGGCAGGATCGACATATACCGAACCGGAATTAACATTTACCGTTCCCTCCGGAATGTAAATTGAACCGCTTGGGTCAACTGTTACCGCAAAGGCAGGAACTGTATAAAGAACTGCCATAAGGATTGCAGTAACTGCTATTATCAGTGATTTTGTCTTATTGGAAAGTATACGCATAAAATCTCCAATCAATCTTCGATGAATCTTACACCGTTATTTTGAGGTTCACATACAAATGATGAGTCAAAGCCGAGAGACTTCAGTTCCTCATAGCAAGAGCATGCATCCTTTTTATTATCAAATACGCCAAACACTGTAGGTCCGCTACCGCTCATGCAGTGAGTAATCGCGTTGTTGCGTCTCATCACTGACTTAATGGTAACTCTGTCCTCAACATATATGAACTGCTCGAAAACATTTCCTACTCTTGAATAAATGGCATCGTCATTTTTGGTGACCATGGCTCTGAGCATTCCGGTAGTATCAAGATGACGAATGTTGTCACTCCTGTCAAATGCGTCATAAGCCTCTTTGGTTGATACGTCCTGAGAAGGCTTAACAAGAACAAACCATTTATGGTTTATATCCGGCAGAGGCGCAAGCACACCGCCGATATCTGTCGCACACATGGTTCCGCCCTGGATGCAGAATGGAACATCCGCACCTGTTTTAAGAGCTATTTCACATAGCTCTTTGGTTGAGAGGTTGGCCCCCGTGAGACGGTTCAGGCCAACATACACTGCTGCCGCATCTGCGCTGCCGCCTGCAAGGCCGGCAGCAAACGGAATATGCTTTTCGATGTCTATGTGTATGCCGGGATTATCAATTCCGGTCATCTCGAAAAATCTTGCCGCTGCTTTGTAACCGATATTGGAAGAATCAGATGGCAATTTCGCATTGGAACATGAAAGAGTGATAGTGCCTTTTTTACCTGTCTCCGTAATGGTAACGAAATCTTCTATGCTTACCGACTGCATTATCATAAACAGAGTGTGATATCCGTCATCTGTTGTACCAAGAATATCAAGCATCAGATTGATTTTCGCACATGCAGCAAGTTTCATAGTCATTCACGCCCTTTCAGGAGACATAATACTTCCATATTTTACCATAATGTTAACAAAATTTACAGATATTTAAATATACGGGTTTTTTGAAAACCCTGTTTGTGTTAGAATAAATCAACTTAAAAATATTTCCCCGGGGAGGAATACAAACATGCGCGCAGTTATTACTGTAGTAGGAAAAGATACCGTTGGCATTTTCGCAAAGGTTTCAACATTCTGTGCCGACCACAATGTAAATATTGTTGGTGTTTCTCAGACTATTCTTGAAGACAACTTTTGCATGATTATGCTTGTTGAAGTTGACGAGAAGACAACCGTCTTCGGCGAGTTCGCTGATGCTATTCAGAAAGCCGGCGAAGAAAACGGCCTCATGATACATGCTATGCATGAAGACATCTTTAACTCAATGCACAAAATCTAACAAAACTATCTGAGGTGTAACCCATGGTAAACTTTAATACAGCTGACATTATGCAGACTATTCGCATGATTGATGAGGAAAACCTTGATATTCGTACTATCACAATGGGTATTTCTCTTCTTGACTGTGCAGATGGTAATATCGATGCAGCATGTGACAAGATATATGACAAGATTTGCCGCAAGGCAGAGAACCTTGTAAAGACCGGTGAGGATATCGAACGCGAGTATGGTATTCCAATTATCAACAAGCGTATTTCCGTTACTCCGGTTTCCATGATTCTCGGTGCTTCAGGCGGAGATCCTTTAAAATACGCAAAGACACTTGAAAGAGCAGTTAACACAGTAGGCGTTAACTACCTCGGCGGTTATTCCGCTCTCGTTCAGAAAGGTTTCGCATCAGGCGATGAAGCTCTCATCAGAAGCATTCCTGAAGCTCTTTCAATTACAGACCATATCTGCTCAAGCGTTAACATCGGTTCAACAAAGGCCGGCATCAATATGGATGCCGTTAAGATTATGGGCCAGGTTGTTCGCCAGTGTGCAGAACTCACTGCCGACAGAGAATGTGTAGCGGCATCAAAGCTTGTTGTCTTCTGCAACGCTCCTGAGGACAACCCATTCATGGCCGGTGCATTCCACGGTGCAGGTGAACCTGACTGTGTAATCAACGTTGGTGTTTCAGGTCCGGGCGTAGTTCGCTCAGCACTTGAAAAGATTCCTGATGCCGACATCACTGAAGTTGCCGAAGAAGTTAAGAGAACAGCATTCAAGATTACCCGTGTCGGACAGCTCGTTGCAAACGAAGCTTCCTCAAGACTCGGTGTTCCATTTGGAATCGTTGATCTTTCTCTTGCTCCAACTCCTGCAGTTGGCGACTCTGTAGCTCACGTACTCGAAGAAATGGGTCTTGAAGCTTGTGGTGCAGCAGGTACAACAGCCTGCCTCGCTCTTCTTAACGATGCCGTTAAAAAGGGTGGCGTAATGGCATCATCTCACGTTGGCGGTCTTTCAGGCGCATTCATTCCGGTATCTGAAGACGCAGGTATGATTGACGTTGCAAGAGCCGGTATTCTTAAGATTGAAAAGCTTGAAGCTATGACAGCAGTTTGCTCAGTAGGTCTCGATATGATTGCCATCCCTGGCGACACACCTGCTGAAGTTATTTCAGGTATCATTGCTGACGAAGCAGCAATCGGTCTCATTAACTCAAAGACTACTGCCGTTCGTGTTATTCCTGCAGTTGGCAAAAAAGCCGGCGAAGAACTTGATTACGGCGGACTTTTCGGTACCGCTCCAATCATGCCGGTTAATACAGCTTCCCCTGCGAAGTTCATCAACCGTGGCGGACGTATCCCTGCTCCAATTCAGAGCCTTAAGAACTAATCAGACGTATTACGTGCCACCGTTTTACCGGTGGCACTTGTTTTTAGGAGAATAATATGACACCTTTATCACCAAGACTTAATATGGCTGCCTCTATGGTACCTTTGGGGCTGGGCCTTGCCGATATCGGCACAGACCATGCCTATCTTCCCGTAAGTCTTGTAATGAATGGAACTGTGCCTTACGCAATTGCAGCGGACCTCCGTGAAGGTCCACTTAATAATGCGCAGGACACCATTGCGAAAGCAGGTCTTTCAGGAAAAATTGATACTGTTTTAAGTGATGGCCTTTCCGCAGATGTCCTGAAAAGCTACTCGAGCTTTTCAATTTGCGGAATGGGCGGTAATCTTATGGTAGATATATTATCTGCCGCTCCATGGATTAAAAAGGAAGGTACTCATCTCGTTCTCCAGCCTCAGACCCATGCCGAAGATGTAAGACAATACCTCTTCGACAACGGCTTTGAGATTATCCGCGAAGATGCCGTGGAAGATGACGGCAGAACATATATCGCAATAGAAGCCGGATGGACAGGCAGAAAAACAGAGTACAGGCTCAGTGATTGCTACATTGGCGAACTGGGCAAATGTACCTCTCCCGCTCGCCTTAATTATTTCAACCATGTTCTTGGTCGACTCAACAACAGGCGCAACGGAATTTCGGCCAATCCGGAACTAAGAAATGAAGTTTCAATGCTCGATGATATAATTAGAGAGATTGAGAGGTGTATCAATTGAAAATAACTGTAAAAGATGTTTTCGAATTTATTAATGGCATAGCTCCTTTTGACACTCAGGAAAGCTGGGACAACAGCGGTCTTCTCGTCGGCAAGCCTGACGCTGAAGTCAAAAAGATTGCCTTTGCACTTGATCCTACAATCAGCACACTTAACAAGGCAGCTGAAGACGGGGCCAATCTTCTCATAACTCACCATCCCGTTATTTTTGACCCGCTCAGGTCTGTGCTTTCAGATACTGTTGTTTTTGAGGCAATAAAGAAAGATATTGCAATCATCAGTGCTCACACATGCTGGGATATTGCACAGGGCGGAGTTAACGATGTCCTTGCCGGCATCATCGGACTTACTGACATAACACCAATTGTTCCGGATGAAAACGGAAATTGCATGCTCAGAAAGGGCGAACTTAAAACAGCTGTACCTGCAGAGGAGTTTGCAGATATTGTTTCTGTGGCCCTGGATACCGTTGTAAGAGTTTCATCTCCGGAAAAACTCATTAAAACCGTTGCTGTTTGTGGCGGATCAGGCGCATCCATGCTTCCTGCTCTCGAAGCAGAAGGTATAGATGCATATGTGACAGGCGATGCAAAGCACAATGATTTTCTCGATGCCATCGACCTTGACATAGCTCTTCTCGCGGCAGGTCACTACGAAACAGAAACAGTTTCCATGCCTGTTTTAAAGGCTCTCGTAAGCGAAGAGTACCCTGACATTCCGGCATCTTACATTGAAGATGCTCCGGTAAAATACATTGGTTAAAAGGTAGAATAAAATGGCTTTAGATGGACTTTATCTAAGGACAATAAAATATGAACTGGAAAGCCTTATCGGCAGCAAGGTTGACAAGATATACCAGCCATCTTCAGATGAGCTGGTAATCGCCATGCGTTCAAGAACGTTTGGCGGTGTAAAGCTGCTTTTATCCGCGCGCGCAAACAGTCCGCGCATAAGCATCACAAAAGCCGCTTTCGAGAATCCGGCAAAGCCTCCTATGCTCTGCATGCTGCTCCGCAAAAGACTTGGCGGTGCCACACTTATGGACATCCGTCAGCAGGGTCTTGACCGCATTCTCTTTCTTGACTTTGAAGCTACCAATGAACTTGGCGACCGTGAAAAGCTTTCCATTGCAGTTGAAATAATGGCTCAGTACAGCAACATCAAGCTGCTTGGCCCTGACGGAA
>X77_Onager__coassemble_54_pt1 | contig 11691 bp, 10 predicted proteins | sample X77_Onager__metabat2_low_PE_001 | metagenome-assembled genome bin X77_Onager
CTTTAACTACATGGGTCCTATCGACGGACACGATATCAATGCTCTTCGTGATGCCCTTGAGGGCGCGAAGACCATTGAGGGACAGCCGGTTCTTCTTCACATCAAAACAACAAAGGGAAAGGGCTATGAGTTTGCGGAGAAGACTCCTTCCAAATTCCATGGTATTTCCCATTTCGATATCAATACCGGTGAACCGACTTCCAAGGGTACAAACTTCTCAAATGAGTTTGGTAAATACCTCTGCAAGTTTGCCGAAGAAGATGAGGATATCTGTGCTGTAACTGCAGCTATGGCTCTTGGCACAGGTCTTGATGAATTCTCAAAGAGATTCCCTGACAGATTCTTCGATGTTGGCATAGCAGAGGAGTTCGGTGCAACATTCTCAGGCGGTCTTGCAAAGGGCGGAAAGAAACCGGTCTTTGCAGTTTACTCAACCTTCCTTCAGAGAGCATACGATGAGATTTCTCACGATGTTGCCATGCAGAAGCTTAAGGTTATCTTCGCTGTGGACCGCGCCGGATTCGTCGGAGACGACGGCCGTTCACATCAGGGAATATTTGATGTTGCTTTCCTCAGAACCATTCCGACTGCGACCATTTATTCTCCATCAACATACAAGGGACTCGGTCTTTATCTTTACAGAGCTCTCTATGAGGACGGCAGTGTAATTGCACTTCGCTATCCAAGAGGCGGAGAAGGCTACATACCTGAGGACTTCATTCCTACATATGACGACTTTACCGTTCTTCCTTCAAAGACAAAGAAACGCTCAAAAGTTACGCTCGTAACTTACGGCTCTCTTTTCTCAGAGGCTGCAAAGGCAAGAGATGCTCTTGAGGAACAGGGTATTGGTGTTGAAATAATCAAGCTTAACAAGGTGTGGCCAATTAACGATGGCGCCATTGACGCTGCTATGAATGCAAAGAACGTTCTTTTCTATGAGGAAGGCGTACGAAGCGGCGGTATTGGTGAGAGCTTCGGTATGAAGCTCCTTGAGAAGGGCTACAAGGGCTCATACAAGGCTGTTGGTATCGACAATACATTCGTGCATCATGCATCTGTTGACTACCTCAGAGACGAGTTTGAGCTTAATTGCGATCACATGGTAAAAGAGATACTGGAGATTGTTAAATGAGTGATAAGAAACGTTTAGACCTGGCTGTTTTTGAACTTGGTCACACTGAAAGCCGCGAAAAGGCAAAGGCTCTCATTATGGCCGGACAGGTGTACGTAAATGGTCAAAAAGAATTAAAAGCCGGAGCGACTGTAAAACCTCTCGACAGCATTGAGGTAAGAGGTTCAAAGATGCCATATGTCAGCCGCGGCGGTTTCAAACTTGAAAAGGCAATGCAGAGCTGGGATCTTACTCTCGACGGTAAGATCTGCATGGACATCGGCGCATCAACAGGCGGCTTCACCGACTGCATGCTTCAGAACGGAGCCATTAAGGTTTATGCCATTGACGTAGGCTACGGCCAGCTTGCATGGAAGCTCAGAACTGATGAGCGAGTAGTAAACCTTGAGAGAACAAACTTCAGATATGTTACCGAAGAGCAGATTAAAGAGCTGATTGATTTTGCAAGTGTAGATGTATCTTTCATCTCTCTTAAAATCATTCTTCCTGTTCTCAGAGAACGCCTGGCCGATGGCGGCCGCGCTGTCTGCCTCATCAAACCTCAGTTTGAAGCCGGCAGAGAAAAGGTTGGCAAGAAGGGCGTTGTACGTGACCTTTCTGTTCATACCGAAGTGGTTGAAACTATCACAAGCTTCGCACTTGAGACAGGCTTTACTTTACTTGGTCTTACATTCTCTCCAATCAAAGGCCCTGAAGGTAACATTGAATACCTTATGTATATTGAAAAATCAGATGAGGCTCAGGATAAAACAGGCATAGACATAAAAGAACTCACAAAGAAGTCTCACGAACAATTAAACGGAAGCGGTGAATAATCTTTGAAAATTGCGTTACTTCCAAACTTGACACGAGAAAAAGCGCAGGAGATCACAATAGAAATATGCCATTGGCTTAAAGAATACGGTGCAGAATTCGCCGGATGCTCAGAAGACAGAGATAAGCTTCAGAGTGTCGATAATCTTTTATTTTATGATTTTGATGAACTCATAAAGTGGTGCGATGCCGTTATAAGTGTAGGCGGAGACGGTTCTATGCTCCGTGCCGCAAAACGCATCGTAGGATATGAGAAGCCAATACTTTGCATCAATGCCGGAAGACTTGCATTTATGGCAGGTCTTGAGGCAAACGAGCTTCAGCTCCTCAAGAAACTGGTCGATGGCGAATACGAAATCGATAAGCGCATGCTTTTCGATGTTGAGCATATTCGCGATGGCGAAGTAATTGATAAGAGCAACTGCATTAACGACGTTGTTCTTGCAAGAAGCAATCGCATAAAGATAAATGACATCGACGTAAAATGCGATGGCAGACTTATCAATACATATCGTTCAGACGGAATCATTGTTGCAACACCTACAGGTTCATCTGCCTATTCACTTGCAGCAGGCGGACCGGTTATCAATCCGTCCATGGAAGCAATAGTAGTAACACCAATCAGTGCACAGTCTCTTTTTGCCCGTTCGATTGTTTTCAGTTCAGAGAATGAGATTGAACTTTCAATGAACGAGAATTCCCCAACAAAGGAATTCATTCTTTCTCTTGACGGCAACGATGCCACACCTTTCTTTGAAAGTGACAGGGTTACCATCAGAAAGTCAGAACACTATGCAAGTTTCATTCGAATCAAGGGAGAACCTTTCTTCGAGATTCTTAACAGAAAACTTACCGGACCGGAGGCAAGATCATGAGTGTACGTAAAGACAGACAGGACGCTATTCTGTCTGTCATCGGTGAAAACGAAATCTCTACTCAGGATGAGCTCATCCAGAAGCTTTTAGAGAAGGGCTTTTCAACAACACAGGCAACCATTTCCAGAGATATTAAAGAGCTTAATATCATCAAGAGAGTAAACGAGAACGGCAAGTCTTTTTATCACGTTAACTCTGCAGACAGCAGACTTTTCGCAACAAAGACAAGCTCTATTCTCACCGACTCGGTTCTCTCTATAGACAGCGCCATGAACATGTGTGTCATTCATACACATGTAGGTATGGCGGGTGCTGCCTGCGCATCTATCGACTCGATAAACTGGGATGGAATCGTTGGTACAATTGCGGGCGACGATACAATTTTTGTTGTATGCAGAACAGAGAGCAAAGCCAAGAACTTCTGCGAAGCTCTTTCAAAGAAATTAGGCAAGTAAGGAGTATGTCATGTTAAAGGCATTGAAGATTGAAAATATTGCAATAATTGAATATGCCGACATTGATTTCTCTGACGGTCTCAATGTTTTAAGCGGTGAAACCGGTGCAGGTAAGTCGATTATCATCGATGCACTTTCTGCAGTTCTTGGTGAGAGAACATCCAAAGAACTGATCCGTACGGGTGCACCTTTCGCCAGAGTTACAGCCGAGTTTGAAAATGTCAGCGAAGAGGTAAAGACTGTTGCTGCAGAACTTGGCGCAACCATTGAGCAGGGAGAGAATCTCATAGTGACAAGAACCATCAATGCAGATGGCAAGAACAACTGCCGCATAAATGGTGCGCCGGTCAATGTATCTATGCTCAAAACACTGGGCAGAGAACTGATAAGCATTCATGGCCAGCATGACAGCCAGAATCTTTTAAACCCGGAGATGCACTTCGTATACCTTGATCTCCTTGGTGATTACGAAAACCTTATCGAAGACTACAAGGCAAAGTATGAAGAGTACGTTACTCTTTACAGACGTTTTAAAAGCCTTGTTACTAATGAAGAAGAACTCAGAAGAAAGACAGATTTTCTTCAGTATGAAATAAATGAAATCGAATCTCTCGGCCTTCAGCCGGGAGAGATTAAAGAACTCCGCGACCGTCGCGAGTTCTTCAAAAATGCGGACAAAGTCCGCAACGGTCTCAAGACAGCTCTCGCTGCTCTTGATGACGGCGATGATACCAATGGTGCTGTGACAATGCTTTTCAATGCGGCTCGCGCATTGAACACACCGGCACAGCACGTAAAGAGTGTGGACGATACATTGCAGGCACTTAACGATGCTGCATTTACCATACAGTCTCTTCGCAACGATGTTGCAAATGCTCTCTATGACTGCGACTTTGATGAGTCTGAGAGAGAGGCAACAGAGGACCGCCTCGCTGAAATCAAAAAGATTCAGATGAAATATGGCGAGTCCGAAGAAGAGATATTCGAGTACCTTGCAAAGCAGAAGGAGGAGCTTTCATTCATAGAAATCTCTACTTCTGACAGAGAACATCTTGAAGAAATCCTTGAGGAGAAAAAGGGAACACTTCTCGCAGCCGCTGAAGCTTTAAGCAAAGCAAGAAGGGCAGAGGCACATGAGTTTGAACAGATGGTATCCGATGAGCTTAAGTTTCTCAATATGCCGAATGTTGTTCTTGAAACATCTTTTGAAAGATGCAAGCTCAACCCGACAGGCTGTGACGTCATTGAGTTCCTCATTTCTCCAAACCCGGGCGAGAGTCCAAAGCCTCTTTCTAAGATTGCTTCGGGCGGTGAGCTTTCCCGAATTATGCGTGCCATCCAGAATGTTCTTTCGAGCAAGGGCAACGTTGCTACAATGATCTTTGATGAAATCGATACCGGAGTATCCGGAAGCGCTGCTGAAAAGATTGCGAGAAAGCTTTCACAGTATCAGATTCTCATCAGGTTCTCTGCATTACTCACAGTCCTCAGGTTGCCGCTTATGCGGATAATCACTTCCTTATTTCCAAGGAAGTGAGAGGCGGAAAGACTTATACCAACGTCACTCCGCTTAATGATGAGGGAAGGGCAAATGAGCTTGCCAGAATTATTGGCGGTGAGCAGATAACCGAACTTGCAGTCAAAACGGCAGAAGAAATGCTGGAAATGGCAAAAAATGTGCGAAATACCGCCATTTAACTTGACTTATGCCATCTAAAAAGTAAATTATATAAATGATTTTTAAATAAGGTTCAAGGAGTTAGTTTGATGACAGTTTATGACGAACTCGTAGCCCGTGGTCTTATTGCCCAGGTTACAGATGAAGAAGAAATTAAAGAGCTTGTAAATAACGGTAAAGCTACTTTCTATATCGGCTTCGACCCTACAGCAGACAGCCTTCACGTTGGCCACTTCATGGCACTTTGCCTCATGAAGAGACTTCAGATGGCAGGTAACAAACCGGTAGTACTTATCGGTGGCGGTACAGCTTACGTAGGTGACCCGTCAGGCAGAACAGACATGCGTTCTATGATGACACCTGAAACCATTCAGCATAACTGTGACTGCTTCAAAAAGCAGATGGAGCGTTTCATCGAATTCGGTGAAGACAAGGCTATCATGGTTAACAACGCTGACTGGCTTCTCAAACTTAATTACATTGATCTTCTCCGTGACGTTGGACCATGCTTCTCAGTTAACAACATGCTTCGCGCAGAATGCTACAAGCAGCGCATGGAAAAGGGTCTCTCATTCCTTGAATTTAACTATATGATCATGCAGTCTTATGACTTCTATCATCTTTACAAGACCTATGGCTGCAACATGCAGTTCGGCGGTGACGACCAGTGGTCTAACATGCTTGGCGGTACAGAGCTCATCAGAAAGAAGCTCGGTAAAGACGCTTATGCCATGACAATTACTCTTCTCCTTAACTCTGAAGGCAAGAAGATGGGTAAGACAGCTTCAGGCGCAGTATGGCTTGACCCTGCAAAGACTTCTCCATATGAGTTCTATCAGTACTGGAGAAACGTAGGCGATGATGATGTTCTCAAGTGCATCAGAATGCTTACATTCCTTCCTCTTGAGGAAGTAGACGCAATGGACAGCTGGGAAGGTGCTCAGCTTAACCAGGCAAAAGAAATCCTCGCATATGAGCTCACAAAGCTTGTACATGGCGAAGAGGAGGCCAACAAGGCACAGGAAACTGCAAGAGCAATCTTCTCCGGTGCTGCTCAGGCAGAGAATATGCCTGAAACAACTCTTGATGCTGCCGATCTTACAGATGGCGGAATCGGAATTCTCAACCTTCTTGTTAAGTCAGGCCTTTGCGGTTCAAACGGTGATGCAAGACGTCTTGTACAGCAGGGCGGCATCTCTGTAGATGGCGAAAAGGTAACTGATCCTAAGGCTGTAATTACAGAAGCTCAGCTTAAAGAGAGCATCGTAATTAAGAAGGGTAAGAAGGTTTACCACAGAATTAAGCTTTAATGAATATTATTCATAAATGATAAAATGGCAGTACAGAGTATCTGTACTGCCGTTTTGTGCGAAAAGAATAATTAAAAATATTCAATAATATTCAAAATATACTGCATAAACGCTTGAATATGCATAAATGTTGTATTATTATACAATCACTTTATTTTAGGGGAGGTAATCCTATGAAACCAAAAGTCTATATCGACGGTAAGTCCGGCACAACAGGTCTTCAGATTTATGACCGCCTTGGCGCAAGAGAAGACATTGAACTTTTAACTATCAGTGAGGAACTTCACAGAGATGTTAATGAGAGAGCAAGACTTATGAACGAGGCTGACCTGGTATTCTTATGCTTACCTGATGCTGCTGCAATTGAAGCAGTCGGTCTCATCACAAACCCAAATACAAGAGTAATTGATACATCTACTGCTCACAGAACCAATCCTTCATGGGACTATGGTTTCCCTGAGATTGCAGGAGCAGACAGAGATAAACTTATAAACTCAAAGAGAGTTGCAAACCCGGGCTGCCATGCAACAGGCTTCATTTCTATCGTTAAGCCTTTAGTTGAACTTGGCATTATTGGCGCAGACACTCCTGTTACCGCATGGTCTCTTACAGGCTATTCAGGTGGCGGAAAGAATATGATTGCTCAGTATGAGTCTGAGGACAAGACAGAAGATCTTTATGCTCCTCGTCAGTATGGTCTCAATGGCAATCACAAGCACATTCCGGAAATGCAGAAAATCTGCGGACTCTCAGTAGCTCCTATTTTCAACCCTATAGTTGATGATTACTACAAGGGCATGCAGGTATCTGTTCCTCTTCACAAGCAGTATATTAACGGCTTCAGCGCAGAACAGATTAAAGATATGCTCTTCACATATTACAGAAACACTGCAATGGTAAGCGTTCATCCTGAAGTTATGGATGCCGGCTTTATCTCTGCAAATGAAGCAGCAGGTAAGGACAATCTCACCATCTATGTATGCGGAAACGATGACCGTGTAACCATCACAGCGATTTTTGACAACCTTGGTAAGGGCGCATCAGGCGCTGCAGTTCAGAACATGAATCTCATGTTCGGATTCAACGAGACAGAAAGTTTACATAAATAAGAGGTAAAAGAATGAAAGAGATTAAAGGCGGCATTTGTGCGGCAGAAGGCTTTAAGGCTGCAGCAGTTCATGCCGGAATCAAACCTACATCCAATCCGGAGCGTATGGACCTCGGCATGATTTACTCATCAGTTCAGTGCAATGCCGCAGGTATGTTTACAACTAACCGAGTTAAGGCTTCTCCGGTTTTGATAGACATTGATAATCTTAAGGATGGCAAGGCACAGGCAATCGTGGCAAACAGCTACATTGCCAATGCATGTGCACCTGAAGGCATTGAAACATCTACAAAGGAACTTAATCTTGTTGCAGATGCACTTTCAATCAACCCTTCAGATGTTGTTGTGTCATCAACAGGCGTTATCGGCGTCCGCCTCAATGTTGAAGCAATTGAAGCTGCGCTTCCTGAGCTTGTTTCAAAGCTTGCAACAGGAGCTGAAGCTTCAGACGGTATGGCTCATGCCATCATGACAACCGACACAGTAAAGAAAGAGATTTCTTTTGAGTTTGAAATTGGCGGAAAGACCTGCCATATCGGTGGTATTTCAAAGGGTTCAGGTATGATTCACCCTCACATGGGTACAATGCTTTGCTACATCACAACAGATGCTGCAGTTTCATCTGAATGTCTTAACAAGGCGCTTCATACTGCAGTAGGCAAGACATTCAACAGAATCAGCGTAGACGGTGATATGTCTACCAATGACTCCTGCGTGATTCTCGCTAACGGCCTTGCCGGAAACGATGAAATCGTTTCTGAAGGTGCAGACTATGAGGCTTTCCTCGCTGCACTCATGGCAGTCTGCACCTATCTTTGCAGACTTATGGCGAAAGATGGCGAAGGTGCCACTCATCTCATGACCTGCACAGTCAAAGGTGCAAAGGATGAGGAATCCGCCGAAATTATGGCCAAGAGTGTCATCAACTCATCGCTCACAAAGGCTGCGGTTTTCGGAGCTGACGCAAACTGGGGCCGCGTACTCTGCGCAATGGGCTATTCCGGAGTGGAGTTTGACCCTGAGAAGGCAGACATTTCCTTCGCATCAAGTGCCGGCACAATTCTCGTCTGCAAAGACGGCAAGGGCGTTAATTTCGACGAAGACCAGGCTAAGAAGATCCTCACAGAAGAGGAAGTAATTATAGATATCACAATCGCTGAAGGCGAAGCCGAAGCAACATGCTGGGGCTGCGACTTAACATATGACTATGTTAAGATAAACGGCGATTATCGTACCTGATGGAGGTTAATCAGATGAATAACATGTCAAATGCCGAGAGGGCACAAACCCTCATTGAGGCGCTTCCATACATTCAGAAATATTACGGAAAAACAATCGTTGTAAAATACGGCGGTAACGCAATGGTTTCAGAAGAACTCTGCGCTGCAGTTATTTCCGATATCGTACTTCTTTCACTTGTAGGCATCAGAGTTATTGTTGTTCATGGCGGTGGTCCTGACATCAATGCCATGCTTGATGCCGTTGGCAAGGAAGGCAAGTTTGTAAACGGTCTTCGTTATACCGACGAGGAGACAATGGACATCGTTCAGATGGTTCTTTGCGGTAAGGTAAACAAGAACCTTGTTAATCTTATCTCTGAGACAGGTGGCGACGCTGTTGGTATCTCCGGTATGGACTGCGACCTTATCGAAGCTAAGAAACTCGACAAGGGTGACGGTTTCGATTACGGCCTTGTTGGTGAGATTGTAAAGATTAATCCTCAGGTTATCAAAACAACTCTTGAGGCAGGTGTAATTCCTGTTGTATCAACAGTTGCAAAGGGCATTGATGGCAACAAGTGCTACAACATCAACGCTGATACAGCTGCTGCTGAAATTGCCGCTGCTCTTGGCGCTGAAAAGCTTATCCTCATGACTGATATCAGAGGCGTACTTAGAGACCCATCAGATGAGGATACTCTTATCAGACAGATTCTTCTTGATGAGATTCCTGACCTTAAGGCTTCAGGCATTCTCAAGGGCGGAATGATTCCAAAGATTGACTGCTGTGAAACCGCTCTTAAAAATGGCGTTTCACGTACACATATATTAGATGGCCGTGTTCCACATTCTATCCTCATCGAAGTTCTTTCTCACAAGGGTATCGGAACAATGGTATGGAAAGGCGATAACGACTAATGACTTTTGAAGAACTTAAAGCAATTGATGATGCTCATGTAATGCATACATATGGACGTAATCAGATTGCTGTTGATTATGGTAAGGGAGCAACTGTTTATGATCTTTCAGGTAAGGCTTTCATAGACATGACTTCCGGTATTGGTGTTAACTGCCTCGGTTATGGTAACGAGAAGTGGGCGAAGGCTATTGCCGATCAGGCAATGAAGCTTGGCCACATTTCCAACCTTTACTACACCGAGCCATGCGCAAAGCTTGCAGATGAACTTTGCAAACGCACAGGCATGGAGAGAGTATTCTTCGGAAACTCAGGTGCCGAAGGTAACGAAGGCATCATCAAGCTTGCCCGTAAGTACAGCTTCGACAAGTATGGGGAAGGCCGTTCAACTATTATCACACTCAAGAATTCCTTCCATGGCCGTACAATTACAACTCTTAAGGCTACAGGACAGGATCATTTCCATGAATTCTTCTTTCCGTTTACAGAAGGCTTCAAATACGCTCCTGCAAACGACCTTGATGCTTTAAAGGCAATGGCAGACGATTCTGTCTGTGCAGTAATGATGGAACTCGTACAGGGCGAGGGTGGCGTGTTCACTCTCGATGAGGAATATATTAAGGCTGTTCGTGCTCTTTGCGATGAGAAGGATATGCTTCTTCTCGTTGATGAAGTACAGACAGGCATTGGCCGTACAGGTTCTCTCTTTGCATTCCAAGGCTTTGATATTCTTCCTGATGCTGTTTCATTTGCAAAGGGTATTGCAGGCGGTCTTCCAATGGGTGGCTTTATGGCATCCAAAAAGGTAAGTGATGTACTTGGCCCTGGAACACATGGTTCAACTTTTGGTGGTAACCCTGTTGCTTCAGCTGCAGCTCTCGCTGTGCTCGAGCAGATTGACGACAAACTTCTCGCAGAAGTAAATGAGAAGGGTGCTTACATCAAAAACAAGGTTATGGAGATGAATTCTCCAAACGTTGTTGAGGTTCGCGGCAAGGGACTCATGCTTGGTATCCAGCTTGATGGTCTTGTAAACAAAGACATTGCGGCTGCTCTTCAGAGCAAGGGTGTACTTGTACTTACTGCCGGCAACAATGTTGTAAGACTTCTTCCGCCACTTGTAATTTCTTACGAGGAAAGTGACGAGGCTCTCGAAGTACTTGCATCTGTTATTTCTGAATAAAGGCAAAAAAATAACCCCGAAGCGAAAGCTTCGGGGTTTTCTTATTGTATGAATTATTTGAGTTCCATTACGAATGTTAAATCTTCAGGTTTAACATCTGCAACATGCTCACCAAGACCAAATTCAGCCTTTGATTCTGCCTTTGCAACATCTGCATTAACATTGAAGAGTCCCTGGCATTCAGGGCAGATTGTGAAAAGGTCGTGCTTGTAGTTGTATACGGAAACACCAAAAGCGCCAACACCGAGATTTGATCTCAGTACCTGCATGGAAACTTCCTTTTCGCACTTAGGGCAAGCAAGCGGTTTTGTTACACCGAATTTTCCGATACTATCAGCTGTTACTTTCATTGTAATTCTCCTCTTATGTGAAGTCTTGTCTTAGTCACATTGTTTTTATTTTATAGTCTGAGCGTGTTTATGTCAATAAAACCGCTAATTTAGCCAACCCAGTGCTCATGAATGATGCCGTTGTTGTAAGCATCGAGAAGTCTCTGAAGCGCTGCAATGTCTTTCTGAAGTTCTTTACCGATGTCGGTACCGGAAATCTTTATGCGGTAGTTGAGCTGCTCGGTTGAGATGGTACTTGAATGAACATCGTTGTTGTTCTTGATTGCGTTTTCTTTTCCCTGGAAAGGCATGTGTGCAGAAATACGCATGTTGTTTGAATTGAATACCATTGTGTAACCGGCGATACCTGTTGTCTTCTGGTAGGCTTTACTGAAACCGCCATCGATGAGGAAGAGCTTGCCTTCACCCTTGATAGGAGATTCGCCATCCTTGCTCTTTACAGGTGTGTGACCGTTAATGATATGTGAGTACTCCTCATGAATACCAAACTCATTAAGAACTTTAAGACAGCCTTCGGCTGTTTTGGTTACTTCATAGTATGGGTCTTTCTTTTCTACCCATGTTGTTTTGTCGTTGATAAATCTGCGTTCAAAGGTTGTGATCTTGTCACGGGCAAAAAGAGGAGAGTAAGCGCCGCACCAGAGATAC
>X77_Onager__coassemble_55_pt1 | contig 11637 bp, 13 predicted proteins | sample X77_Onager__metabat2_low_PE_001 | metagenome-assembled genome bin X77_Onager
GGTTTCACACATAGCAGCTTTTTATTTCGCGAAATAATCATGCATTATAAGGGCGTTTTATTAAGCGAAACGGAAACGCAACATACGCAATTAATGAACAACAAAGTACACAAACAGCACTGTTCTATTTGTGTGCTTGTGGCACTACAAAGTATGTTGCCTCGAGTTTATAATTATTATAAAGACTTTTGTTCAAGAGGTACATTTTATGAAGAAAATAACAAGTATACTTTTAAGTTTGGTTATGATTGTTTCCATGACATTTGTTCCTTCTGTAGCGAAAAGTTCAAGTATTAATCACGATGGTACGTACTTAACTTTTGACGAAGATACAAAATATGATTTTAAAGAATACCAAAAAAAGAAAAATACTAACAACGAACGCTTATCTGGTACTTTAAAAGCAACGGGTGATATAACTACCGGAGATAAAAACGGATTTGATAGTTATACTGCAGACCAATTAAGTTTCACATATTCGTTAAATAAAGACTTATTGAAGAATAATGAGAAAAAATGGCACCTGGTGAAAGATAATACTAAAAAGGTTGATTCTTTTAAGTTAGATAATAAAGTAGGTATGGGTACAGTTATTGTACAGTCATCTAAAGATGAAAAACTGCTTAACAAATCCAAGCCTCGACACATTATTTCTTTAGATGATAAGAATAATGCTGATATTAATATAAATAATATTCAACTTGAAAATGGTACTTATTTCAGGATCATAGTTGCTTATAAAATGGAACGAACAAAATCTACATCAAAAGTACTTTTTGTTGAAAAGAAGAATAAGGAACAGGTTAGGGTAGCTGAAGTCTATAAATTTTACGTAAATAAAGAAGGCCCAGAGGCTCCAAACTCTAATCAATACACTATAGGAACGCTTGATTACACCGGAAAAAAAGATGATGGCTATAAAGAGAAACAGGATTTTTTACCGGGTACACCTTCTGCAATTGGATATTTCTATATTAAAGGTTTTGAAGATGTAGATAACAGTGATCCCAATGAACCTATTTTCTTAAAAAACACAGGAAATATTGTTGAGTTCAAATTTAATCTCGACCAAAACCTGGAAAGACTCAATAATGATGAAGCTTTTTCCATAAATGAAGATGATGATGGGTTCGATGCTTATTTCAATACCAAAAAAGGTAACGTTGGAAAAGGCCTTTTAGTAATAAGAAAAACTGATAGTAATAATGAAAAGCCTACAATTTCTTATGAGAATTTCCTTGCTAGCGAAGCTTCCACAACTGCAGATACTAAGATAAGAGTTTGCGAAGAAGGAGACTATGAATTTGCTTTAGACTATGAAGTTAAATATGACAAGAGAAGTGTTCTTGGACAGTCTATTGTTCCTGAGTATTTACATTATCGTTTAAATGGCAAGTTTAAAGTTAGAAATGGTGATGCTATAGCATTCCCAATTGAGAATAAGACTCAAAAGCAACTTCCTACAGGAAGCATTACTTCGAAAGGTTTTAAAATTGATTTTGCGAACTCTAAGTATCTAAAAGTAAGTGTTAAAAGATCACTTATTCAAAACAACAATGGCATATATACTACAGATACTATAGAAAATGAACCTGCAAGTGATGGCAAAGTGTTTAAAAAGCCCGGGCTGTATACGATAACAATTAAAAACGAATATTCAGGCTTAACAACTCATAAAGTAATTTATGTAGGAGATGTCTTGCCTTACACTTCAGAATCTTTCAAAAATTATTCAAATAGTAATTCTCCAAATATTAGCGATTTAAAAATTAATAAAACGGACCCTAAAGTATCAGCTGCTCTTATTAACACTAAGACCGATGGTGCTGAAACAGCTAAAGTCTCTAAGAATAATACCGCAAATAATAGGTTGATTGTTTTAGGTGTTGCTGTTGCTTTCGTTCTTGCGTTGGTAATAATTTGGATTAAAAAGAAATAATGGTGATTTAGATGAAGTCAGTAAATAAAATTATTGCACTTTTACTATCTTTAGTATTCCTTCTTTCTGGTTGTTCATCAGGTGTTTCTGTGAATGATGAAGAAAATAATGATATGCAAGAAGTTGAAAATCTTCAGCTATCAGGAATGGATGATGAAAAAGTCCAGAGTGAGATGGAAGACAATATCTATAATAATCTTATAGATGAATTAGGTGATGATTATCTGGTTGAAAGTGTTCAAGTTGACTATGTGTCTGAATTAGAACTCGAATACTTAGAACAACTCGAATACAATTCAGAAACTAATACTTATTTTGGCTATAAATTGGAGGATCTTAACGAACAATTCAAAGGTCAGCCATATAAGTTTACTTTAGGAGATGATGGCAGTACCGTAGTAGTTCCGGATGTTGAGAATCCAGCGTATGATTACTCAAAAATTATTAAAGATGTTGCTATTGGCACCGGTGTAATTCTAATCTGTGTTACAGCATCATATATTAGTGGCGCTGTTAATCCCTCAATAGGAATTGTTTTTGCCACTTCAGCTGAATATGCAATAATAATGGGCATTCAAGGAGCAGAAATTGCAGGCTTAAGTACATTATTGATAACTGGTGCAAAGACTGGTGAGTTTGATAAAGCAAAGATAGCAGCTTTAGAATCAGCGGCTGAAGGATATAAGGTGGGAGCGATTACAGGAGCTTTAACTGGTACTGCAACGGGTTGTTTTAAATATAATACAGGTAGAAACCTAGAAATCAAAGATAAGATACAGATTCAAAAAGATACTCATTATTCTCCTAAAATAATCGCATTAATTAGCTCTAAAGAAGAATATGAAATATATAGAATGGCTGATTTAGTGGAAATAAAGGTAAATAATAAGCCTTTATTAGTTCGAAGAGATATTGACTTATACTATAAAGATAAGTACGGGTTAACAAACTTAGAGCGAATGAAAAAAGGCAAAGCTCCTATAGACCCTGAAACAGGAAAATCGTTTGAACTTCATCATATGGGGCAATCCAAGGATGGACCTTTGGCGATTTTAAAACAGGAAGAACACAGATCTACAAATAACTATAAAGTATTGCATAAAAAAACAAAGAAAGGCGTTCATAACGAAAATACTGGTCTTTCGGATAACGAGTGGAAAGATATTAGAGAAGCGGTATGGAAAGAGTATGCAAATTATCTTAAGGTGTGAGGATAAAATGAAATCTTTAATTGATTTAATAAAATCTTTTGATGATGCAATGATTGGAAAGCCATCGAATGAAGAATCAATAATTGAATATGAAACGCAGCTAGGCCTTGAATTCTCGGAAGAGTACAAAGAATTCTTGTTAACATGTGGTTATGCCTCTGTTGCTGATAGCGAATTAACCGGTATAACAGGTGATAATTACGATGATGTTTGCGTTTTGACTGAGTATTATAAGAAACAATATGACATTCCAAAGGATTTTTACGTTATTGAAAACCTTGGGATTGATGATGTGATTGTTTGGCAAAATACTGAAGGCAAAATTTTCATGACTGTTGGAGATAATCCACCTAAACAGATTAAAGATTCACTGTATGACTACATTTCATCATTTGAGAATTAAAAAACCAAACCCGCCTGCGCATGCAGACGGGTTTTCTTTTTGATGTCCCATTAATGGACAGAAATATATTTTTCTATCTCTTATAATTAAAGCAGAACGAAGATAAAGAGGTGAAGAGATGAAAAATAAAGTATGGATGATTTGTGATGATAGTAACGCGTGTGGCATGGACGTTACTTTTAAAGAAAAAGGTAGAATCTGCCTCCCAATATTTGATGATATGCCAGGCGTAAAGATAAATGATGTTGTTTACATTTACCGAAAGAGGCCTTTCGATGCTATCCAGTGGAAATGCTTTGTTGCCGATATTAACTTTTACCTGAATGAATCCGCTAATGATGGTTACATCCATTGCAGCTGTTCGGAAGATTCGGATTTCATGGGACCATGTGTTGAACTCGTATTAGACCGGATTTTTAAATTGTCTGATACGGTATCTTATGAAGTTCTTCGTGAGTATGATTATGAGGGGGATTTCGTTAACCCTTCAGTCCTTAATGAGGTGACGGCTACTTACCTTATGGACGTTGAAAATATGTACGATAGCGAAGAAAGGATGATGAGTCATATATACCATCTAATTGATTTCGACGAGCTTTCTCAGCTTGCATATGAACACTCTATTCAGTATCCGTTTATGAGAAAAACATTTGGCGAGGAGCACTATGAGGATTTATACGTGACGGGAGAAGCACTAAGAGCAGCAATGGGTCGTTGCATGCTTTGTGGCAGGGAAGCTCCATTCAGGGATAACAACGGAATACCTTTTCTTGAGATTCACCATGTTGTTCCTTATGAGGAAGGCGGTAAGCATATAGTGGGCAATGTTGTGGCTCTATGCCCAAACTGCCATAGACGCATCCATGTCCTGAACGATAAGAATGACATTGCAAAACTGTTTGACAGGAGGAACAGGTTCTGATGAGAGATTGCTTTGCGATAATTGGTTACGAAAATGTTGAACTGCACAACATGATAATAAAGCTGACGCAGAAAGCCGGTCACGCCATTGGCTTTAACGAAGTCGAGATAACAAACAACCCTGACTTCAAAAACAGCCTGATCATTTACGACATCAGTAAAGCACAGGCCAAAGACATAGTCACAAGGCTCAACAAGAGTTCATTCATCTGGAGGGATGGTGAGCAGTTCGGTCTCTTTGATAGCAGTGGCAATACCATTGCAGAGTTGCAGGAAGAAGAGACTGATGAACTTCTTCTTGAAGGAACAGTCACTTATCCTGTTCTCATTAAAGACAAAGGCAAAAAGGAACCAACGGTTAAAGAATTAAAGTTTTATAAATCTTCCTCCCTTTAAAGCATTCGCTTTTTAGGGAGGCTTTTTTGTTGTATAATTATTGCAATGTATTATTCACGAAGGAGTGCTTTATGCAAAGCGATAAATTTGAACGTAAAACAAAAGGCGACAAGCCTGTCGTAGCCATCTGCTATGACTTTGATAAAACTCTTTCACCGACTGACATGCAGGCGCAGGGTTTCATTCAGGAAAACTATGCCGGTGACGTTGGTGAATTCTGGGCTGAGTGCGATGCTCTTGCAAAAGAGCACGAGATGGACTCGAACCTTGCTTACATGTACATGATGATAAGCAAATCGCGCGGTAAACTCGTTTTTAACCGCGAGGCATTAAGGAACTACGGTTCCAGAGTCGAGCTCTTCCCGGGCGTCACAGACTGGTTTAAACGCATTAAAGAATACGGTGAGGAGCACGGTGTAATAGTAGAGCATTACATTATCTCATCCGGTCTTAAAGAGATGATAGAAGGCACCGGCATTGCCGATGAATTTGAGAAGGTTTATGCAAGCAGCTTCCACTACGACAGTGACGGCGTCGCTGTTTGGCCCGCTCAGGTAATCAACTACACCAACAAGACTCAGTTCCTGTTTCGCATCTCAAAGGGAACACTCGATGTTAACGATCCGGGAGTAAACAACTACTTCAGGCCGGAAGACATGTACGTACCTTTCCGTAACATGGTTTACATCGGTGACAGCGATACCGATATCCCATGCATGAAACTGGTTAATCAGTATGGCGGACATTCTATTGGCGTTTACGGCGACAACGAGAAGTCCAAAGCCAAAGTCACTAAAATGATGGCTGAAAACCGTATTAAGTATTTTGCTCCGTGCGATTATTCCGAAGGCACGAAGCTGGATATTTTAATAAAGAACATAATTGATAAAACAGCTGCCAGTGAAAAACTGGAGGAAATCTCTTATGAGTGTAAAAATGGAGGAGGAAATTAAATGCTTCAGACTGTAATCGATCTTCTTAACAGATTCCTTCCGTATGTTGCGATGCCTGCAGGACTTTTGTTCCTTGTTCTCGTTATCGTACATGCATGGAAGATGTTAGGTCTTAAACCCGCTCTTTCTATGGTAGGAGCAGGAATTGTTATTGCATACGGACTTGAAGAGTTCGGTGTTCACACAGGTATCATTTACGGACGTTATTACTTCACATCTATGATGGGACCTAAGCTTGACGTTATTCCGGTTGCTCTTGTATGCCTCTGGATACTTCTTTTGTACCTGGCATATACAATGACAAACCTTATACTTGATGGTTCACCGGTTCAGACTAACTTTAGCGTTGGAAGAATCATCTTCGGTGCCGTAATGGGCGCACTCATCGTTACAACAATCGACCTTAACGCAGACCCGTTTGCCGCTGAAAACGGCTGGTGGGTATGGCAGGACGGAGGTCCATACTTCGGTGTTCCATACCACAACTTTGCCGGCTGGTTCTTTGTAGCTTTCGTTTCATACGTTGTACATGGCTTCCAGCTCAAGAGAGAACAGCTCACAGACCTTAATGAAGCAGGCAAGGGCACACGCATTCTCAGTATCGCACCTGTTCTCGTTTACGGTGTAGCTACACTTGCATTCCTTGTGATCAACTTCAATGGTCAGCTTGGTCTTATAACAGTTTACGTAATGGGCATTCCGCTTTTATTCTCACTTTATAAATGGGTTCAGTGGTACAAGAAGGGCTAAAGATGAAAAAGTTTAAAACAGACTACACCAAATGGGTCAGGCTCAATGGTGACAGACAAAATATTCGCGTAGTTACAAATGACAAGAGTAATCCGGTAGTTCTCTTTGTCCACGGCGGACCGGGTGTTTGCGACAGACACTGGGTTTATAACTATCAGGCAGAAAGATTTGTAAATGCAGGATACACAATAGTCATGTGGGATCAGCGTGGTTCAGGCAAGTCATATAAGTACTTCAGAACCAAGAGAGCCGACCTTTGCGTTAATGACTATGTCGAAGACTGCAAAGCACTCGTAGAGTGGCTTTGCAAAAAGTTCAATAAAGAAAAGATTGTACTTATCGGTCATTCATGGGGAACTATTATCGGAACTCCATTCTGTAAGAAATATCCTGAGCACATCGCCGCATACATTGGTCAGGGACAGTTTGTAGAGGGCTCTGAAAACGAGCTTATCTCATTCAATTACTGTCTTGAAGAAGCTAAGAAAGCAGGAGACAAGCAGATTGTAAAGGCTCTTGAAGGACATGCTCCTGTTGGCGGTGTTTATGACGACCACAAAGCCATGATGGCTGAACGCGACGCCCTTACAAAGTATGGCGGAGCAGAGTGGAATAACAGAGGAGGACTGGTTGACTCTCTTGTAAAGCCATTCCTCAAGTATGATGGATATCATATATGGGATCTTCCTAAGTACGCTTTAGGTGCTTTGTATCTTACAGATGTTCTCTGGCCTGAAGTTGTGTCCGGAGACTACTTCAAGGAAGTTCCTGAACTTACAATGCCTGTTCTTATGACAATCGGACGTCACGATTACAATACTCCGTTTGAAATAGCAGAACGCTGGTATGATGCTCTTAAAGCTCCCGTTAAGGAATGGGTCTGGTTTGAGGATTCAGCTCACAGCCCAATCAAGGAAGAACCTGAAGCATGGGGTGAAGCAGTAATCGATTTCTTAAACAGAACAGTATAAAAACAAAGCCGCCCTCGTTTGAGGACGGCTTCTTTTTGTTTATTTGTCTTTTTTGAACCAGTCGTACATTGCGACTCCGATGATACCAAAATCAACTACTGTTGCGAAGATTAATACGGCTAAGGTTCCGCCTGTCATTACTGCCATATATTTACCTCCTTAGATTAAAGCCAACCGTTGATGCCGGCAACAATACCGGTTACAAGGTCTATTGCTGCAAGAACGCCGACAACTTTTGCTGAACCCTTTACTGTTGGTCTGTCGTATGTGTAGAAGGCTGCAGAGAAGAATGGAAGGTAGCCGATAATCCAGAGGATCCATGGACAGCTTCTCTGCCAGAAAGACCATTCCCAGGTAAGGATATTGCAGTAGTTGAGGAAGCACTCAACAAGAACTGCAAGAGTTGTAAGAACTACTGCGAACACAAGTCTGTTTGGAATATGAAAGATCTTTACGTTCTTTTCCGGAAGCATAAGAACAGTTGCCATACCCATGATGAAGAACATGAAGGATATTTCAATGTTATAACCGATGAGTATAAGGAAAGATGTATTTCCTACGCCCATTGGAGTGCCCCAGATAGGAGCCTGACCGGAAATGAAACATACCATTGAGTTCCAGAGCTCGTTGAAGATATCAACAAGCCAAAGAGCTGCACCGGCGAAAACAACCTTGTAATGCTTTTCGCTCAGCTCTTTAGAAACAATGTAAATGAAAATGAGCAGGATAGGGATCATGTACCATTGCATTGTTTCTTGTGGCTGTCTCAGAATTTCTAAAGCGGACTGTGTGTACGAAGAAAATTGCATGTAAAAAACCTCCTTAAAGCATTTCAACATAATCGTAATCTTTGGGAGATTTTTAAATCAATAATCACACTTTACAAAATATACAAATGAAATTGTAGTCTTATGACGAAAACTCTATATGTGTAACGTGTTTCTGTACTGAAGAGGCGTCATACCGGTGTAGCGGCGGAATACCTGAGTGAAGTGACTCTGGTCGCAAAAGAGAAGGAGAGATGCAATTTCGAGAATGCTCATATTACTGTGGGAAAGAAGTTCTTTTGCGGCTTCAATTCTCTCGAGAGTTATATGTTCTCTCATTGTCTTTCCGGTATGTTCTTTAAAGAGATGTTCAAGATGAGACTGACTTATTTTTAGTTCATCTGCAATGTCATTGATTTTGATGGTCTGGGTTAAATGTGTATGAATGTACTGTTTTGCTTTTTCGACATAGACATTCCCGGTTGCAGATTCCTTAGCTTCTGTAACAAGAAGGCACTGCTTTTCGCCATTTACCCTGATGATTTCAACAAGCTTTTCCGGATCTTTAGTCTTTAGTATTTCTTTCAGACTCTGGTCTGCAATCCAGTTTGCATCAGGAGGGTAGGCGCCACCCTGGATGGCGGCTATCATGAAAGTATTAATAAGGCTGACAGCCATGTATTCTATTTCTTTTTGCTTTATCTCACTTACTCTGTCGCTGTCACGGAATCCTTCAGAACTGATCACAAATGTATTCTTATACTCTGCAATATCAGCATTCATAATCGCAGAGAAAATTGGCTGAATTTTCCAGAAACTTGTATTAATGAAATTGTTCTCAGAATCGATTATCTGCTGCTTGATACTTTGCAATAAAATCACCCTTTCAGTAAGTGAGCACAAATTTAATAAAAAGTACAATTTCATTATATTATGGTTTATTTCAGAATTCTATAATTGAATTGGATAATAATGCTTTGAAAGGAGATTGTTTATGTCAAAGTTCGGTTCATTAGCCTTTCGTTATTTATTTCAAGCAGGCGATTATATGAGACTCAGAAAGATGAAACAGGATTTATCTGATCTCAGTATTAACAGTGATATCCGCTATCTTCCGGGTAAAGATCGCGGTCATCTTTTTGATGTTATTAAACTTAATGACAACCCTGCAGATGCACCGTTGTTCATCAATGTTCATGGTGGCGGACTGTTCGCTTCATATAAGGAAGTAAACGCAAATTTTAACTATGAGATGGCACGTATGGGCTTCAACGTTGTAACTATCAGCTATCGTCGGGTTCCGGATGTAAAACTCATCGATCAGATTGGAGATGTTATGGCCGCATTGTCATATATCAATGACAATGCAAAAGAACTTGGTATCTCAACAGAAAATGTATATATCTCAGGTGACTCTGCAGGCGCGCTCCTCGCGTTCTTTGCAATGAGTATTAACAACTCGAGAGAACTTCAAAAAGCCTTTGAAATAGCGCCTACAGGGCTTGTCTTTAAGGCTGCGGCATTTATTTCAATCATGCTTGATACACAGCGTAAAGATATCATGATGGTTCTTAACGATGTTGTAACCGATGATGAAGACAAGGGTAAAGAATACGAAAAGTATTTGCTTGACCCTGTTACATTGCTCGACGTATCTGAACCTTGCCCGATAATTATGATCACCGGCAAACAGGACCTTATTCAAAAAGATACATTGAAACTTTCAATGGCTTTGGAAGAGAAGGGCACAAAGACTATGCTTATGAACTTCCCTAAGGGTAAAGAGCGCAAACTTGACCATGTTTTTTCAGTGAAATTCCCTAAGTGGCCTGAGAGCAGAGATGTAGAAAATGGAATAAAAGACTTTTTATTAGAGGAGGAAAAGTAATGAGTTTTACAGCAATTTGGGGACAGGCTCTGGCAGAATCTTTACCGGGACCGCTTGGTACCGGTAAGAATAAAACGGCAGTTTTTGATGTACTTTGCCCGGTAGATGGTACATCTATCCGCTTCCGTTTCACTAACCGCATTGGAAAGAAGCCTTATAAATTTGGCGCTGTTAGTGTTAAAGCCGGAGATAAGGTTGTACCTCTTACCGTTGACGGAAAGAATTCCTTCAAGGTTCCTGTTGGTGAGACACTTTATACTGATGCCGCTGAGATTTCAGTTAAGTCAGGCGAGAAGATTGAAATCAGACTTTACTTTAAGAATTCCATTGCTGATTCCAACTGCATTGAACCTGATGCTTATTTCTTAAAAGGAGATGTGACTGCAGAGTATACGCTTCCTGTTGTTAAAAAGAACAAAATTATTGAATTTGCAGGCGTTTATAAGTCAATACCTTCTTTAGACCGTATTGAAGTTGAAACTGAAATGCCTTGTAATACTATCGTTGCTTTCGGCGACAGTATAACTTCCATGAGCCGCTGGACAAAACCCCTTAATCAGCGCCTTTGCGAGGAACTTGGCGGAAACTACCAGCTTGTTAACTCAGGAATTCTTGGCAACTGCCTTCTTTATAGCGTTGATAACATGTTTAAAGGATACTTCGGTGAAAAAGGCGTTGTTCGATATGATCGTGACGTAGTTGATTATCCTAACCTTCACACTGTCATTTTCGCACTCGGTTCCAACGACACTTCCTACTTTGACGACACAACAAAAGATGTTATCAATGAAGATGCTTTTAAAAAGTTTGTAACCGGAATGACTGAGAGTCTTCACGCAAAAGGTGTTCGAGTTGCTTGCCAGACAATTTCACCTAGAAAAGGTTATTTTGCAACAGTTGATACTCCTGAAAAAGAAGAATTGCGTGTGTCTCTTAACGAATGGATAAGAACTTGTGGTATATTTGATTATGTCTTTGATGCTGACGAAGTTGTTCGCGACCCTAAAGACCATTCACAGTATATGAAGGGACTTCACCAGTACGATCATCTTCATCCAAGCCACAAAGGCGGAAAACTTCTTGCAGATTCTTACGATCTCAAGAAACTCACAGGTGAGAAATAATGAAACTTATTTATAAAGTTATCAGAAAATATCAGCAGGGTGTAATGGATAAGCTTAACGGAGGACATCCTGATGACTACAAAACATATCGAATTGAAAATGTACCTTACATGGCAGATGGTAAACCGGAACATCTTTTAGATGTGTATTATCCTGAAGAGCCAAAAGAGGCTTTGCCGGTTATTCTTGTCGTTCATGGCGGTGCTTATGTCAGCTGCATGAAGGAGATTAACTCCTGTCAGTCTCAGTACTTTGCAAGCAAAGGCTTTGCTGTTGTCAACATGAGTTACACACTTTACCCTGAAGCTGATATC
>X77_Onager__coassemble_56_pt1 | contig 11622 bp, 7 predicted proteins | sample X77_Onager__metabat2_low_PE_001 | metagenome-assembled genome bin X77_Onager
GGATTACTCTGTGGTGAGGTCCGCCCATCTGCCTTCTTTTTGCATAAATGTTTACGTCTTCAATATTCTTTGAGGTTCCTCCGAATACGCCGAAGAGACCTAAAAGTGCAAGGATAGAGAAAATAAATGCTCCGATGATAAGCATCGGTTTAATGAAGTATGCTGCGATTGCAAGCGCAGCTGCAAGAGCCATAAGGATGAAGGTGATCATGTTTGACATAACATATGCCTTCTGGTCAACCTTGAATGGATTTTCTATTACTTCATCAGTAAAAGTTGTGAGATCGTTCTTGAGGGTTTCACGGAGCATAATCTCGCCGTTACCGCCTGACTGTCTGTGGGTAGGGTCACCCTTGTCGACAAAGCTCTTTGCGGATCTTACGGCATAGTTGCAGCACTCGCGAACCTTTCCGAGATAACGTTCGCTTGATTCGTATGCTTTCATTAGTATTCCTCCTTGGCTGCGATACCGCATACCGGACAGGTATCGTTGCTGTTAAGCGGAGTCTTTTCAACTGTCATAGTAACAGCATCATAGTAAAGAAGCTGTCCCTTGAGCGGGATCTCAAGTCCGAGAATAAACTGGAGAATACTTGTTGCTTCAATTGATGCAAGAGTTGATTCAACTGCACTGAGTGAGTTGAAGGAATCCTCAGGTGGAGTCTCTTCGCCATAGAGGCAGGCAAGGCATGCAGTTTCTGCAGGATCGATGAATGTGCATGTTCCGCAGAAACCATTTGCAACAGCATCTACGAGAGGCTTTTCGAGTTCAACGCAAGCCTGGTTTACTATCATTCGAGCCTGAGTATTGTCTACTGCTATAGCAACAATATCATACTGGCTGATAACCTCATATGCATTGTCTTTGTTTATTGCTGTAGCATGAGGGATGACATTAACAAGGCTGTTAAAAGCACGAAGCTTCTTTGCGGCAGAATTTACTTTAAGTGATCCGATATCATCTTCAAAGTGAATATACTGGTTGTTAAGGTCATTTATGCTGATTATGTTATGATCTGCGATGCCTATTGTTCCAACACCTGCGGCAGCGAGGGTGTACATAAGGGTTGTGCCGATACCGCCAACGCCTATGATGAGGACGCTTGCGTCTTCGAGTTTCTGCTGTCCGTCAACGCCAAATTCAGGCAGAGATATCTGTTTTGAATATCTTTCAGAGTTCAATGTGAATCCTCCTAAAAAGCGAAATAATATCCTTTTTATTATATCAGTATACATTTTTTATGTAAACGGATTTTAAACTAAAAGACCGGCTGACTTTACATGGAGAGATTGTTAAAAATAAACCCTATGCGTATACAGTAAAATATATTGATATTGACAGGAATAAAATGTATACTATTTAGGAATAACTGAAAGTATGTCTAGAAAGGGGAAAGTGTATGAGAATTGAATTCCACGGACCGCCAATGTGTGACTTTTCACAGTTCAGAAAAGACGGAACTGTAGAGGTTCCGGATGGCATGACTCTCAAGAAGTTTCTTAAGTTTGTCAAGCTTCCGACCGTCTGGCGCAAGGTATTCCCTCTTCTTCTCAATTACGATGAGGTTACCGATATTAATGTTGTTTTAAAAGATGGAGATATTGTAAGCGCATTCACACCGTTGGGTGGCGGTTAAACAATTCGCTTATCTTTTCTATAGAACTAATTTAGGGAGATGAAACTATGAAAGGCTATACTGGAAAAATCCTTGAAGTTGATCTTACAAACAAAGTTTGTAAAGAAATCAAAATCAAGGACGAAGTATACGAAAACATCCTTTCCGGAGCTGGTCTTGGCGCGTGGTGGTGCTACAGAAACATTCCGGCTGGAGCTGACCCAATGGGTCCTGACAACGTTCTTTGCCTTACTACAGGTCTTCTTACTTGTACAGGCGCTGTAATCATGGGACGTTGGATGGCTATCACCAAGTCACCTGCAACAGGTGGTATCGGTGAAGCAAACTGCGGTGGTACATTTGCACCGGGTATTAAGAAGTGCGGTTACGATATGATTGCATTCAAGGGTAAGTCAGAGACTCCTGTTTACCTTTACTGTGACAACAATGGCCCACAGCTTCTTGATGCTACACCATACTGGGGTATGGATACTTGTGAAGCAGAAAAAGCACTTCTTGCTGCACATACAAAACCTGGTAAAAAGAGACCGGTTGCCTGCGTAATCGGACCTTCCGGCGAAAAGGGAAGCTGGATGGCAGGTATTTGTAACGATAACGGCCGTATTGCTGCTCGTCAGGGCGTAGGCGGCGTTATGGGTTCAAAGAACCTTAAGGGTTGCGTAATGGCTGGTACTCACGAAATTTCAGGTGAGTATCCTGAAAAGATCAGAGATCTTTCTACAATGGCAGCTAAGCGTATCAACATCGCTTTCCTTCCACCTGAAATTCCTGCAGGTCTTCTTAACGTAGTAAAGATTCTTCCTGAACTTACTCTTTCTCCTGATGGACTTCTTACCGCTGTACTTATGGGTACATGGGGTACTGCAGGTGCTGCTCAGTTCGCTGCACAGACAGGTGAAGCTCCAATCAGAAACTGGGGCGGTACACAGAAGGAACACTTCAACGCTCTCAAGATTAACAAAGTCGATGCTTCTCAGATGCTTAGACTTCAGACAAACAGATATTACTGCTACTCTTGCGTATATGGTTGCGGCGGTGAAATTGATATTTCCAACATCAACTACAACGACAAGGGCTACAGCATTGTTCATAAGCCTGAATACGAATCTCAGTGGGACTTCACAGGATTCCTTCTTTCAGACGACAATGACGCTATGCTTTATCTTAACGAATACCTCAACCGTATGGGTATGGATACCATTTCCTGCGGTGGTACAGTAGGTATGATTATTGAATGTCTTGAACATGGCGTAATCAAGGCCGCTGACTACGGTATTGATAACGTTAAGTGGGGCGACGCAAAGGGCATCATCAAGCTTACAGAAATGGTTGCTAACCGTGAAGGTAAGATTGGTGAAGTATTCACTGACGGTACAAGAAAAGCTGCCAACATCATCGGTGGCGACGCTTGGATGTATGCTGTTCAGGGCGGCGGTACAGAGCCACCAATGCATGACTCTCGTCTTGACCCTCAGCAGTGCACACTTTATGGTATTGACCCTACTCCTGCAAGACATACATCAGGTGGTTCTCTCTACTATGGTTGTATGCATCTCTGGAAGAAGGTAACATGGGCTCCTGAAGCTGCTCTTGTTGGCTCTAAGGAAGGCGAACTTTACGCTAACCGTGAAGAAGCTCTCAAGGTTATGGCTTGTGCTTGCTACAAGCGTCTTATCGACGGCGTTGGAGGATGCTACTTCGGTATGATCCTCGGTGTTGCTCCATATCCAATCTTCGAGTGGATTAACGCAGCAACAGGCTGGGATAAGACTCCTGATGAACTCATGGAAATTGGTAGACGTGTATTCACACTTCGTCAGATGTTCAACCTTAAGCATGGCAAGGAGCCATGGGACAACCGTCCACACGGTCGTATGATTGGTGAAGCACCATTCACACACAAGGTTGGTAAGACTGCTAACAAGGTAGTTCAGATTGACGATATGATGATGGAAGCATGGGATGTTCTCGGCTATGACAGAACAAATGGTCATCCAACAGAAGAGACTATAGCTGAACTTGGCCTTGACAAACTCCTTAATGCACCTGAGGAGGAATACATCTATGGCTGATTTAAGACCTGTAATCAACTATGACGGCTGTTATGGTTGTAAATCATGTTTATATAACTGCCCGGTTGACGCTTTTGATCTCGACCATGGCATCACAAGACGTGGTATGAGACGTGAATTCCCGTCCATGAACCACCCTGACAAATGTATCGGTTGTGGCGAATGTGCTAGAGCATGTCCTTGCCGTGCCATTAAAATGGTTCCAAAGGAAGCAACCGCTGGCGAAACATTACACATTATCGACACAGATGCACCTGTACGTATTGACCCTAACAAGTGTAAGGGTTGTACACTCTGTGCAAAGAAGTGTCCTGTAGAGGCTATTGAAGGCGGTGCCAAGAAGCCTCATGCAATCAATGAAGACATCTGCGTTCATTGCGGTATCTGTATGGAAGCATGTAACTTCGATGCAATCTACAATAGTGACACACCTGTTCCTGCATATGATGAAAGCATTGCTGCTCTCGCTAAAAAGGCTGCTCCAAAAGCAGCTGCAACAGCAGGCGCAGCCGCAGCAGCTCCGGCAGCTGCAGCAGGCCTTCCTGAAGGCGCTGTATTCATCAACCCGGATGCATGTAAGGGCTGCACAAAGTGTGCTAAGCAGTGCCCTGTAGGTGCTATTTCCGGTGAGGTTAAGCAGGCTCATACAATTGACCAGGGTGAATGCATCCAGTGTGGCGCTTGTATCGATGCTTGCCCATTCGGCGCAATTGCAATCAACGAAGGCGGCGCAGCAGAAGCAACTGATACAGCTGAAGCAGCTCCTGCAGCTAAGGCTCCAGCAAAGAAGCCTGCAGCTAAGGTTGATTTCAAACTTAACAGAGAGAATCCTCTTAGAATCGACGCTGATAAGTGTAAGGGCTGCACAGCTTGTGCTAAGAAGTGCCCTGAACAGGCTATCACAGGCGCTCCAAAAGAGGCTCACGTTATCAACGAAGACCTTTGCTCACGTTGCGGCATCTGCGGCGAAACATGTAAGTTTGGCGCTATCTTAAACGACTAATTTACAAATTGCATAATAAAAAGCCACTCCGAAAGGAGTGGCTTTTTTATTTGCTTTAATTGATTGTGATTAGTGTTCAATCCAGTCCATTGCACGAGTAACAGCCTTTTTCCAGCCTTTATAAGCTTCGGCACGAGCTGCTTCGTCCATATCAGGATTGTAAACCTTTGATACTTCTCTGTTGGCAGCGATTTCATCGAGATTCTCCCAGAAACCAACAGCGAGACCTGCAAGGTAAGCTGCGCCAAGAGCTGTTGTTTCAACAACCTTAGGTCTGTTTACTTCGCAGTCAAGAAGGTTTGACTGAATCTGCATCATGATATTTGATACAGAAGCGCCACCGTCAACGCGTACAGACTTGATGTCGATGCCGGCATCGTCCTTCATTGCGGTAAGAAGGTCAACTACCTGATAGCAGATGCCTTCGAGAACTGCACGAGCAAAGTGAGCGCGATTAACGCCACGAGTGAGACCTACAATACAACCGCGGGCATACATGTCCCAGTAAGGAGCCCCGAGACCTGTGAATGCAGGAACAAGGTAAATACCGTTTGAATCTGGAACACTTTCTGCAAGTTCATCAACACGAGGAGCGGTATCTATCATGTGAAGCTCGTCACGGAGCCACTGAATAACGCAGCCTGCGTTGAAAGCTGAACCTTCAAGGTTGTATGTTACTTCGTCGCCGATTGCCCATGCAATACCGGAAACGAGGTTGTTCTTTGAGTTAACGCGCTTATTGCCGGTGTTCATGAGAAGGAAGCAACCTGTACCGTATGTGCTCTTTACAAGACCCGGCTGGAAGCAGCACTGACCAAAGAGAGCAGCAGGCTGGTCGCCGATTGCACCGGAGATAGGTGTGCCTTCAAGACCTTCAAGACCCTGGATGCCTGGGGCAACATAGCCGTAAACCTGTGATGATGGAACAGGTTTTGGAAGGATAGACATTGGAATGCCCATCTTTTCGCAGAGTTCTTCATCCCATGCAAGCTTTTCAATGTCAAATACCATTGTACGGCAGGCGTTGGAGTAGTCAGTTACATGAACTGCTTTGTCAGGATGCACTGCGCCACCGGTGAGGTTCCAGATGAGCCAGGTTTCAACTGTACCGAAGAGAAGTTTTCCTTCATCAGCAAGCTGCTTGGCACCATCAATATTATCAAGAATCCATTTGATCTTTGTTGCAGAGAAGTATGCATCGATAACAAGACCGGTTTTGTCCTGAACTGTCTGAATCATACCTGGTTCAGCTTTGAGCTTTTCGGCATAGTCAGCTGTTCTGCGGCACTGCCAAACGATAGCGTTATAAACCGGGTGACCGGTTTCCTTATTCCAGAGGATAGTTGTTTCACGCTGGTTAGTCACACCGAGACAGGCAATATCTTTTGGGTCTATTTCACCGGAGTTAAGGATGGTTGCGATAGACTGATATTCGCTGAAAAGAATATCCATAGGGTTGTGTTCTACCCAACCTGCATGTGGGTAAATCTGTTCGAATTCACGCTGGGACTTGGTTACGATTTTTCCGTACTTGTCAAAAACAATAGCTCTTGAACTGGTTGTGCCCTGGTCGAGAGCCATAACATATTTTGCCATTTCGAAGTACTCCTCTCTCATTTAAACTTTTCCAAAACATAAAATAAGGCGCTGAGTGAAACTCAGCGCCACTACTGTTTATATTATATAACAACAGATTTTATCAGGCAATTGAAAAAGCTTACTGTTCTGGCTCATAAAGCTTTACAAGTTTCTGAAGATGCTCAAATTTTGCCTTTGCATCATCTGCAGACTTGTCATAAAGAACATCAGCCTTCTCAGGGAAGGAACGTTTAAGTGAAGAGTAACGAACTTCGCCTTCAAGGAATTCCTTGTAGTCAGCTGTTGGTTCCTTGCTGTCGATTGTAAGAGGATTCTTGCCTTCAGCAACAAGAGCAGGGTTGTAGCGGTAAAGCTGCCAGTAACCTGCTTCAACAGCACGCTTCTCTTCTACCATAGCCTTTGCAAGACCGCCCTTGATACCGTGGTTGATACAAGGAGCATAAGCGATGATGAGTGATGGGCCATCATATGCTTCTGCTTCACGGATTGCCTTGAGAGTCTGGTTGTAATCAGCACCCATAGCAATCTGAGCAACATAAATGTAACCGTAGCTCATAGCAATCTGGCCAAGGTCTTTCTTCTTAACAACCTTGCCGGCAGCAGCAAGTTTAGCAACTGCAGCTGCAGGTGTAGCCTTTGAAGCCTGTCCGCCTGTGTTGGAGTAAACTTCTGTATCAGCAACGATGATGTTGAGGTTTTCGTTCTGAGCAAGAACGTGGTCAAGACCGCCGAAGCCGATATCGTAAGCCCAACCGTCACCACCGAAGAGCCACTGTGACTTCTTGGCAAGATAGTCGCTGTCGTTAAGTGCATCCTTAGCTGCTGCATCTGCATCTGCGTCTGCAATTTCAGCTGCTTCAAGAGCTGCTTTAAGAGCCTTTGCAGGAGCTGCGTTTGCTTCAGGATTATTGTATGTTTCAAGCCATGCATCGCATGCTTCCTTAAGTGCACCGTCTGCTACTGCTGAAACCTTCTCGATATCTTCCTTAAGTCTGAGTCTGATCTGGATGTTTGCAAGATACATACCGTAACCGAACTCCGCATTGTCTTCGAAGAGTGAGTTGCCCCAAGCAGGTCCCTTTCCTTCATCATTCTTTGTGAATGGTGTTGAAGGAGCTGAGTTACCCCAGATTGAAGAACAGCCTGTAGCATTTGCCATGTACATTCTGTCACCGCAAACCTGAGTTAGAAGCTTCATGTAAGGTGTCTCACCACAACCGCCGCATGCGCCTGAGAACTCGAAGAGTGGCTTGCGGAACTGTGAACCCTTAACTGTGCTAGGCTTAAACTTTTCAAGAACTTCAGCCTTTTCAGGGAGAGATGTGCCGTATTCAAAAGCAAAGTGCTGAACCTTCTGGCCTTCGAAAGGCTTCATTGTGATAGCCTTGTTTGCAGGATCCTTTGCGCCGGCAGGGCAGATGGTTACACATGAGCCACAGCCTGTGCAGTCATATGGAGAAACTGCAATGCTGTACTTGTAACCTGCAAGACCCTTGAGGTCGGCAGTCTTTGTTGAAGCAGGAGCTGCTTCAAGTTCTTCTGCTGTAAGAACAACAGGACGGATAACTGCATGTGGGCAAACATATGCGCACTGGTTACACTGGATACATTTTTCAGGGTCCCATTCAGGAACGAAGAGAGCTACGCCACGTTTTTCGAGAGCAGCAGAACCTGATGGCTGAACACCGTCGATATAATCCATATAAGCTGAAACCGGAATGCTGTCGCCACGCTGTGAGTTAGCAGGAACCATAATGGTGTCGTAGAACTTCTTAAGTTCAGGGTCCTTAATGGAAACAACAGATTCGATTTCGATTTCATTTGGAGTTGCCCATGAATCCGGAACATCAACCTTAACGGCTGCTGAGAAACCGCGCTCAATTGCCTCGTGGTTCATACGAACGATTTCTTCGCCCTTTCTTGAGAATGATTTTGTTGCAGCATCCTTCATGAGCTTCAATGCATCTTCACCAGGAATAATCTGTGTGAGGTTGAAGAATGAAGACTGAAGAATTGTGCTTACTCTGTTTCCAAGACCTACATCAATTGCGATTGCAGAAGCATTGATTGTGTAGAAATTGATGTTGTGATCATGGATATACTTTTTAACTGCTGCAGGGATGTTTTTGTCAAGTTCATCGATAGTATCCCACTGACAGTTGAGAAGGAATACACCGCCGTCCTTAACGTCCTGAACGATGTCATACTTCTTAATATAAGCTTCGTTATGGCAAGCAACGAAGTCTGCTGAGTTAATGAGATATGCAGAGTCAATTGCCTGGTCGCCGAAACGAAGATGAGAAACAGTTACACCACCGGACTTCTTTGAGTCGTAAGCGAAGTAAGCCTGTACTTTCTTGTCGGTATTGTCACCGATGATTTTAATTGAGTTCTTGTTTGCACCAACTGTACCGTCAGATCCAAGACCCCAGAATTTACATGAATATGTTCCTGCGGGAACTGTGTCCTTAACATCTGAAACAGGGAGAGAAAGATTTGTTACGTCATCGATGATTGCGAGAGTGAACTCTTCCTTTGGAGCTTCAGCTTTCATGTTCTCATATACAGGGATGATGTGAGCAGGAGTTGTATCTTTTCCTGCAAGAGCGTAACGGCCTCTGTAGATTGAGATGCCGTTGAACTTTGATCCGCTAAGGGCTGCACATACGTCGAGGTAAAGTGGTTCACCGATTGAACCAGGTTCCTTTGTTCTGTCGATAACAGAAATTGTCTTAACAGTATCAGGAAGAGCGTCGATGAGATGCTTTGCGGAGAAAGGTCTGTAAAGGTGAACCTGAATGAGACCAACCTTTGCACCATTCTTATTGAGGTAATCAACAGCTTCTTTGATTGTTCCGCAAACAGAACCCATTGCAACAATAACCTGCTCTGCATCTTCTGCGCCATAGTAGTTGAAGAGCTCATAGTTTGTTCCGATGCGTCTGTTTACTTCGTGCATGTAATCTTCAGCAACCTGTACGAAGTCGTTGTATGCTGTGTTACATGCTTCGCGGTTCTGGAACCATGTATCTGAGTTCTGAGCTGTACCACGCTGGTCAGGATGCTCAGGGTTGAGAGCACCTCTTCTGAATGCATTTAATGCATCCCAGTCGAGCATTTCTGCAAGTTCATCGTAGTCCCAGCATTCAATTTTCTGAATCTCATGAGATGTTCTGAAACCATCGAAGAAATGAAGAACAGGTAATCTGCCCTTAACAGCTGCAAGGTGAGCTACTGCACCAAGGTCCATGATTTCCTGAACTGATGATGTGCAGAGCATTGCAACACCGGTCTGACGACATGCATATGCATCTGAGTGATCGCCAAAGATGCTGAGTGAATGCTGTGATACACAACGGGCTGCAACATGGAATACTGCAGGAAGTCTTTCGCCTGCTATCTTATACATGTTAGGAACCATAAGAAGAAGTCCCTGTGAAGCTGTGTATGTTGTTGTAAGTGCGCCGGCCATGGCTGAACCGTGAACAGCACCCGCAGCACCGCCTTCATGCTCGAGTTCAGCAAGCTTTACCGGCTGACCGAATATGTTTTTAACACCCTTTGCTGCCATCTCGTCAGTAACTTCAGCCATTACTGTAGATGGAGTGATAGGGTAAATTGCTGCAACCTCGGTAAATGCATATGAAACATTTGCAGCAGCGGTATTACCGTCCATCGTTTTTAATTTTCTGGCCATTTATATGTGCCTCCCTTTGAAGAGAATATACTTAATGAGAAAAAATGAAAAATTGCTTTCTCAAAATTTTCATATAACCTCATTATACAATTTATAAAATTATAACATTTGAAAATGTACAAATCAAATGTCATTGCTTCTTGTTTCTCTTTAAACTGCACAAAAATTTACAGGCAAAACTATTCAGTTTTAACAATATGATGAAACTTTCACAAAAACCATACAAATATGCACTTCTTGTCAGGAATAATAAGTTATATTAATAACAAAGATTGACTAAAATACGTCATTTGGATTATGATTTTTTTGGAAGGCCATTTTTCAAAATATACAATTTTTACATAATTATTCGACTTATTGGCCGATTTGTTGAAGAACATGTAAAAAGTATGGATTTTCCGCATATTTATGCCGAAAGCTATTGATTAATCGCCCTCGTGCGGTATAATGATATTTGCAATTGACAAATCTTTGACAATCGCAAATTCAAACACCCAGATCACAAAAATATTGGAGGTTTTTCCCATGGTAAAAGTAGCAATTAACGGATTTGGTCGCATTGGCCGTCTTGCATTCAGACAGATGTTTGGTGCAGAAGGATATGACATTGTGGCAATCAACGATCTTACAGATCCAAAGATGCTTGCTAACCTTCTCAAGTATGACACTGCGCAGGGTGGTTACTGCGGCAGAATCGGTGAAAATGTTCATACTGTTGAAGCTGGCGAAGGCTCAATCACAGTTGACGGAAAGAATATCACAATCTACGCTGAGGCAGATGCAAAGAACCTTCCTTGGGGCGAACTTGATGTAGACGTTGTTCTCGAATGCACAGGTTTCTACTGCTCAAAGGCAAAGGCTCAGGCTCATATTGATGCCGGCGCAAAGAAGGTTGTTATTTCTGCTCCTGCAGGAAACGACCTCCCTACAATCGTATTCAGCGTTAACGAAGATACACTTACAACTGAAGATACAATCATCTCAGCTGCATCATGCACAACAAACTGCCTTGCACCAATGGCTAAGGCTCTTAACGACTATGCACCAATCCAGTCCGGTATCATGTCAACAATTCATGCATACACAGGCGATCAGATGATTCTTGACGGTCCTCACAGAAAGGGCGACCTCAGAAGAGCTCGTGCAGGTGCTGCAAACATCGTTCCTAACTCAACAGGTGCTGCAAAGGCTATCGGTCTTGTAATCCCTGAACTTAACGGCAAGCTTATCGGTTCTGCTCAGCGTGTTCCTGTTCCAACAGGTTCAACAACAATCCTTACAGCTGTTGTTAAGGGCGCAGACGTAACAGTTGACGGCATCAATGCTGCAATGAAGGCTGCTGCTTCTGAAAGCTTCGGTTACAACACAGATCAGATCGTTTCATCCGATGTTATCGGCATGAAGTACGGTTCACTCTTCGATGCAACTCAGACAATGGTTATCGATCTTGGCAATGATACTTATGAAGTACAGGTTGTTTCATGGTATGACAATGAAAACAGCTACACAAGCCAGATGGTACGTACAATCAAGTACTTCGCTGAACTTGCATAATCAGCTTTTATAGTGTACAATGTCACCGCTTCGAGAAATCGGAGCGGTCTTTTTTAAGGC
>X77_Onager__coassemble_58_pt1 | contig 11585 bp, 9 predicted proteins | sample X77_Onager__metabat2_low_PE_001 | metagenome-assembled genome bin X77_Onager
TTGAGATTGTTAATTTCAAGTAAACTCATACGGCTCGCCTCACTTTGCACTATAGTAACTCATCTTATCGTCGAGCTTACCCATCACCCATGCAACAACGGCATTGAAGATGTAGTAGAAGATACCTGCGGCAACATATGGAACCATCGAGGTCTGGGATGCCGCAATCTGCTTGGCAAGAGTGAACATTTCTGTTACGGCAATTGCATAAGCAAGAGATGTGTCCTTTACAAGAGTTATTACTTCATTGGTAATTGAAGGAAGAATTCTCTTCATTACCTGTGGAAGAATAATTCTCATAAATGTCTGTGTTTTTGTAAAGCCAAGGATCTGAGCGGCCTCATACTGTCCCTGCTCCATTGATTCTATACCACCGCGGAATATTTCGCAGAAATATGCCGCATAGTTGATTACAAATGCAATAATTACCGCCGGGAATCGATAGCTTGAAGAAATCGACATTCCAAAAAGGAAATAAGGTCCGAAATAAACGACAAGCATCTGAAGCATGAGAGGTGTACCTCTCATTATCGAAATGTATACCTTGCTTATTCCTCTAAGAATCGGGTTCTTAGACATTCTTGCAAAAGATACAAGCAAGCCGAGAGGAAGTGACATTAAGAGTGTAAGAACGAAAATCTCAATTGTCACAACCATGCCCTGGCACAGCTGTTGAATCATTGTTGATAAATCCATCTGAGTGATTATCCTTCTTACTGTTTAATAATTACGGTACCTGAGAGGCCCCACTTCTCAGCGATCTGCTGGAATGTGCCGTCCTTCATCATATCGTCGAGTGTTGCCTGAACCTTTTCGCAAAGTTCTGTGTTGCCCTTCTTGAAGCCAACAGCATACTGTTCTGAAGAAAGCTGCTCAGGAACGATAATGTACTTTTCAGCGCCACGTGACTGAATCTGGTAGTTAGCAACACCGATATCCATTGCTACTGCATCTACAGCACCTGCATCGAGGTTGTTGAAGCATGTGATGTAATCTTTTTCAACATCAAGGAATGCAAATGTATCAGCTACTGCCTTCTGGTCCTCTTCGAGAACTGACTGAGCTGAAGAATCTGTCTGAACTGCAACGTTCTTGCCTGCAAGACCTGCAAGATTAACAATGCCGCTGTCAGCCTTTACAACAACAACCTGAGTGTTGTCAACATAAGCATCTGACCATGTGTATTCATCTTCACGGCCTGTCATTGTGAAACCGTTCCAGATACAGTCGATTGTACCTGAGTTAAGTTCCATGTCTTTTGAGTCCCAGTCAATTGGCTGAGCCTTGTATTCCCAGCCGTTTCTCTTGCATACTTCCTGAGCAAGATCAAGGTCGAAACCAACATATTCACCGGATTCATCCTTGTAGCCATATGGTGGGAATTCAGCGTCAAAGCCTACTACGAATGTGCTGTCATCGTTAACGGTCTTTTTGTTGCAGCCTGTGAACGCAAAGAGAGTCACAGCCATAACAAGAGCGAGAACTAATGAAAGTGTTTTTTTCATAAAAAATACCCCTTATTCAAAATAAAATGTACATAAACTATATTACCAAATTAGCACGTTAAAGTGAACAGAAAAGTAAAACAGCCCGAGTACAAAAATCGGGCTGTTTTTTAGTGAAAAAGTTACACAACTATATGAAGTATATGTGTTGCAAGTGCAAAGTAAACTGTAAGCGATACAGCATCGACAATTGTTGTGATGAGCGGACTCGCCATTACTGCCGGGTCAAGCTTCAGCTTGTGCGCTAGCATAGGCAGGAAACATCCAATGAACTTTGCAAATATTACTACGAGCCACAATGTAAGGCATACAACGAAGGCTACATTTAATGCGAGCCTGTCAATTACAAGAAGCTTTACAAAGTTTGCGACTGCAAGTGTTGCACCGCAAAGGATTGCAACGCGGAACTCTTTCCAGATTACCTTTGGAAGGAGTCTGAATTCCACATCGCCCAGAGAAAGGGCTCTGATGATGGAAACCGAAGCCTGTGAACCTGAGTTACCGCCGGTATCCATGAGCATCGGGATATATGCTGTAAGAATTACGAATGAAGAAAGAGCATCTTCATACTTTGTAATGATTGCTCCGGTAAAGGTTGCGGAAATCATGAGAAGAAGCAGCCATGGCATACGGGTTCTGTATGTCTCAAATATGCCGGTCTTCATGTAAGGCTTGTCGGTAGGTGTGATAGCTGCCATCTTTTCGATATCTTCGGTAGCCTCTTCCTGGAGAATGTCGACTACGTCATCGATAGTAACGATACCAACGAGTCGGCTTTCCTTGTCTACAACAGGTACGGAAAGAAGGTCGTAGTGCTTTGCCATGCGAGCTACTTCTTCCTGGTCATCAAGGGTATGAGCAAGAATAAGCTGCTTCTCGCTGTCCATGATGTCTTTGAGCTGAACATCATATGAATTATATATGAGGTCGGCAAGTTCAATGGTACCTTCAAGATGACGCTTGCTGTCTATGACATAAACCGTATAAATGGAAGCCTTATCTTCACCGGTTTTTCTGATCTGATCGATTGCTTCTCCAACAGTGAGACTGTCATGAAGAGCAATCATTTCATTTGTCATGATACTACCGGCAGAATCTTCCGGATAGTTCAAAAATGTATTGATTGTCTTTCTAACATCAGGGCTTGTATTCTTTAAAACCCTGGTAACGACATTGGCAGGAACCTCTTCAAGCATGTCGACTACGTCATCGAGGAACAGGTCGTCTACAAGCTTTCTAAGTTCAATATCCGTAATGCCGGTAACAATATCTTCCTGATCGTCAGGTTCAAGATAAGAGAAGACGTCTGCCGAAATATCCTTCGGCAGGATTCTGAAGACTTTTATCATGTCTTTGGTATCAAGACTCTCCAAAAAGTCCGCAGTATCAACTTCGTTAAATTCTGAAAGTTCTGCTCGCAGTCTGCTGAAGTCTCCTGTTTCAAGCAAACCCAGCAAAGCTTTGAAAAATTCCTTTTCTTCCATGGGATCCCCGCTTTCTCAAGCATGCGGGGAAGTTATGAAATAATGGTGCTCCACCCGTATGCTTCTGATTTTTTGTTTTCGCCTTTTTTACATAATCGGCTTTTATTACCGTCAGCGTCCAAGTGTCACACCCCTTTCATTTAAATATTTATTAGTACTTGAACTGATAATAACCAATCTTCTTCATTGCCTTGTTCAGAGTTCTTGAAGATACCTTTGTTGCGCGTTCTGCGCCTGTCTTCATGCACTCTTCAAGGTAAGCTCTGTCTGAAGATACTCTCTTGAACTCAGCCTGTAAAGGTTCGAGTTCAGCGATAACTGCATCTGCAACAGCAGCCTTGAAGTCTCCATAACCCTTGCCTGCAAATTCAGCTTCAATCTGTTCATTTGAAAGACCTGTGCAGCATGAATAAATTGACATAAGGTTATTTACGCCATCCTTGCCTTCAGCGTGACGAACGCATGCTTCAGAGTCTGTTACTGCTGATTTGATTTTCTTCGCAATAACTGATGGCTCATCGAGGATGCAGACAGTTGCCTTGGCATTAGTGTCTGACTTACTCATCTTCTTTGTTGGTTCCTGAAGTGACATAATACGTGCACCTGTGTCCATAATGAGAGGCTCAGGAATCTTAAACACGTCGCCATAAATACCGTTGAAACGGTTTGCTATGTCTCTTGTGATTTCAAGATGCTGTTTCTGGTCAGCTCCTACAGGAACATAGTCAGCCTGGTAAAGAAGAATATCTGCTGCCATTAAAGCAGGATAAGAGAAAAGACCAACGTTGACATTGTCAGGATGAGACTGAGACTTATCCTTGAACTGAGTCATACGTGACATTTCACCAAACTGAGTATAGCAGTCAAGAATCCATCCCATCTGTGCGTGAGTAGGAACCTGTGACTGAACGAAAATCATGTTCTTTTCAGGATTAAGACCAAGTGTCAGAAGAAGAGCATACATGTCTGCAATCTGCTTCTTAAACTTTGTCGGATCCTGTCTTACTGTAATAGCATGAAGGTCAGCAACCGCAAAAGCACAGTCATATTCCTCTGCTGTGTTGCTCCAGTTTTTCAGCGCGCCGAGGTAGTTACCGAGTGTCGGTGTACCTGTAGGCTGAATCATGCTGAGAATTCTCTTCTGTGTGTTTTCCATTTAACTGTTTCCCCTTTAGGCCATCATTTCTTTTGCGGCTTTGCCAAGTCGCTTCATGCCTTCTACAGTTTCTTCATCGGTTGGAGTGGAGAAGTTAAGGCGGATATAATTGGTTGTTGCTGTTTCGTCAGCAAGGAATGCTGTTCCCGGAACAACCGCAACCTTGTTTTCAACTGCTTTCTTGCAGAAATCAAGCATATTGATGGAATCATTGAGCTTGCACCATACGAAGAGACCGCCCTCCGGTCTTACGTATTCGACAGCATCACCGAGTTCGCTGTCGATAAGATCACACATAAGTGTGAGCTTTTTGCGATAAATGTCCTGCATTTTTGCAATATGCTCGTCGAGGTCATAATCTCTGAGCCAGCGATAAACAAGCATCTGCGCAAACATATTGTTGTGAACGTCTTCAGTCTGCTTGCCTACAGTCATCTTTGCAAGAATCGGTGCAGGTCCGCAGGCATAACCTACGCGAATACCCGGAGCAATAAGCTTTGAGAATGTGCCGGCATAAACGACTCTTCCTTCTGTGTCAAGAGTCTTGATTGCAGGTACGTCTTCGCCATATGCTCTGAGGTCTCCATATGGATTATCCTCAAGAATGATAATGTTATACTCGCACGCGAGTCTGTAAACTTCCTTGCGTTTCTCGGCTGTCATTGTATAGCCTGATGGATTCTGGAAGTTTGGAATTGTATAGAAGAATTTAATATCAGGGTTTTCACTGAAAACTTTTTCAAGCGCTTCAATGTTAACTCCGTCGGAATCAACCTTGACACCCACAAGCTTACAGCCATATGAGCGGAAAGCATTGAGAGAACCTATGAATGAAGGGTCTTCAACAGCAATGGTATCGCCCTCATTGCAGAGAACCTTTGTAAGAAGTTCCATTACCTGAGTTGCACCACTTGTCATCATAAGAGAATCGTTCTCTTTTCCGATATCAAGTCTTGACTTAAGGAGACTTGAAATAATCTCAAGAAGCGGGGCATAGCCTTCTGTAATACCGTACTGAAGTGCTGTTATAGGTTCCTCTTCAAATATTTCAGAAGCTATCTTTCTGATAGTATCGACAGGGAATGCTTCAGGTGCAGGATTGCCTGCAGCAAAAGATATAACATTCGGGTCTGATGTTGACTTGAGAATCTCACGAACAGCTGATGGTTTGAGTGCTGCTATCTTGTCTGAAAAAATGTATTCCATGAGACTTGAAACCCCTTTTCTTTTCTTATAATCTAACTTAAAAGTTTAACACACCGAAGCGTTTATATCAACCAGCGAAGTGCCATTCTATGCACTTTACAAGTATTATTTAAGGCGATATAATTTGTTATGTAAAAACTAACAACTGTAGTTTTTTCAAAGCCCAAAAATAAAATTAATCGTAGAAATTGAGAGGTGCAATATCATGCCACTTGTAAACACAAAAGACATGTTCGCCAAAGCCTATGAAGGCGGTTATTCCATTGGTGCATTTAACGTAAATGACATGGAAATCGTTCAGGGTATCATGAACGCAGCAACAAACCTCAAGGCACCTGTTATTCTTCAGGCTTCAACAGGTGCTATCAAATATGCCGGAATCAAAACACTTCTTGCAATGGTTGAAGCAGAAATTGCAAAGGCTGCAGACCAGGGTGTTATTCTTCCTGTAGCTCTTCATCTCGACCACGGTCCGGATTTTGAAGCGGCAAAAATGTGCATCGATGGCGGATTCACATCTGTAATGATAGACGCTTCCTCAAAAGCTTTCGAAGAGAATATTGAACTTTCAAAGCAGGTAGCTGATTACGCTCACAAGTATGGCGTAACAGTTGAAGCTGAACTCGGAACACTTGCCGGTGTAGAAGACGAAGTATCAGTTGATGCTGACAAGGCTATGTATACAGACCCTGATCAGGTTCAGGAATTCGTAAATGCAACAGGCGTTGATTCTCTTGCAATCGCAATCGGAACAAGCCATGGCGCTTACAAGTTCAAACCTGGCACCAATCCTAAGCTCCGTCTCGACATTCTTGAAGAAGTTGAAAAGAGACTTCCGGGATTCCCTATCGTTCTTCACGGTGCTTCTTCAGTTCCTCAGGAACTCATTAAGCAGATCAATGAGTTCGGTGGTCAGATGCCTGACGCAATCGGCATTCCTGAAGAGATGCTCAGAGAAGCTTCAAAGATGGCTGTCTGCAAAGTAAACGTTGACTCAGACCTTCGTATTGCAATGACAGCTGCCTGCAGAAAGCATTTCGCAGAGAGCCCTGCACACTTCGACCCTCGTCAGTACCTCGGCGACGGAAGAAAGGCAATCCAGGATGTTGTTGAACACAAGATGATCGATGTATTCGGTTGCAACGGCAAAGCATAAACAGAAATAAAAAAGGCACTCCGAAAGGAGTGCCTTTTATTTTTTTGTTTTTAGATGAACAGCATATCAAGCAGTGTCCAGATACCAAGTTCCATTGCGATATAAATATCGTAGTTCAGTTTGTCATCAGGATTGTCTGCTGACTCTGAGTTGAGATTGTATGCTCCTACAAGAAGCATGGCAGCATGCATCAGTCTTACCTTTGAACTGTATTTTGGAGCAAGTCCCGCATAAGGGTCCTTAGTTGCAAGATAAGCATCTATGGCAACAATATCTCTTGCAATATCTTCAACGCTTTCCGGAATAAGTGATGCAAGTCCAAGCATTGGAAGCTGATAATCCTGACCATACTTTATACCATGGTCAAGCAATGTACTGTAAAGTTTCTCAAAACGGTCACACTTGTAATGACTTGAGCCGGTATTAATAGCCAGTATTCTGGAGAGTGCCTTTGTACTCGTTGCACTGAACTTGTATTTCTGAAGTTCCCCTTTGCATTTTTCAGCATCGGAAATAATCTTCTCAACATCCTTATCTGTTTTGGCAAGGAGAAGAGACAGAACCAGATCTGAACCATTTGTAAGAATTCTGCCCTTTACGTTAAGGGCGTTATAAATGGCTGTTGCCTTTTCAACAGTTTCCTGCCAGGCATCTTCGTCAATATCTTCTGCCAGAACCAGAGATGCCAGAACAGCATGGTCAGGGAGAACTTTAAAATTCTGTTTAATAAGAGCCCTTGCTCTTTCTATCTGATCATATTTTTCTTTAGTATTTACACTAAGCGAAAGTATTGAAATGGTAAGCATAGCACAAAGGCCACTGAACTCGTTAAAAAGTCCTGCCTTCTTAATAAGAAGCTTATCGCATTTTTTAAGTGTACGTTTATCCGGCTTTACGCCCTTTTCAACAAACAGCTCTGCGCAGATTGGATACGCAAACATAGTGAGAAGAGGCTGAACCGAAGCAATAGTTTTCTGGGCCGATAAGAAATCATCACATATTTTTTCGAGAGATTCTTTCATGATAAAAGCTCCATATTGAGTAATTTATTAAGTAATACGACATTTGCACACAAAACATTGTACTTCTCGCAATATTTAGTGTCAACCGAGAAAAGAGCCGACCAAGGCGGTCGGCTCTCAGTGTTTTAATTATACTTTTTCAATTTTGCAAGCATAAGGTGGAAGAGTTTCGCCGTTATAAACAGTCTCTGTCTCCTTGTGGTTAAGAACCACCCTTACAAGATTGTCTCCGCTTCCGCGGTAGCATACTTCAACGCCTTCTTCTGTAGGCTCTGTCTTTATACCATTGTCAGCAAGAATGTCATTGATGAGTTTGTCCTGTGTAGCTTCGTCAATGCCGCAGCCGAAGTAATAAATGTATCCTTCGCCCTGCTTTTTACGAGTAATGGCAGCATATTCCTTGTAGAATGTATCGCCATACTTGTAAAGAACTTCTGCATCGGAAACGATAAGAAGATCTCTGAAGATACCGCCTTCGCCGGTCTGTCCTTCATAACCGTCAAGTCCTACAAGCGGGAAGTTCTGGCCTTCCTGAAGGCTTTCAGTCTCTACTACTGTTACACCTGCGAAGTCACTGTAACCTACAGGAATGAGTTCGCCGAATGTAAGGTTGTTGTGCTCATCCTTAACGGCATTTCTGTAAGTCATGATTACTGTGCCGCCGGCTTTTACGAATGCCTGTACCTTTTCAGTAAACTCAGGCTTCTCAATAATCTTCTGAGGGATGATAACTACCTTGTAGTCAGAAATTTCTTCTCTTGAAGGAATGATATCAACAGGAACATTCTGCTTGTAGCAGGATTTGTGGAACTTGGTCATCTCTACAGGAGGATCAAGAAGGAAGCTCTGCTTCTGAATGCGGAATGCAGCAAGTGAATCATAGTCATAAACGATAGCAACGTCTGACTTGATTGGCTGTTCAAGAGCATCCTTGTACTTGATTACATCATTAAAGCAGCTCTGTACTTCATAGAACTTTCTGCGTTTTACATTGTCCGCATCTATAACGCCATAGCAGAACTGCTCAGCGCCCTTTGTTGCACCTCTGTAACGGAAGTACATCATAGAATCGCAGCCATGAGCAAAGCCCTGATAAGACCACATTTTTGCCTGGTTAGGTCTTGGAGAATAGCCTGTTACATCGTGTCCCTGTGCGCCCATGATAGCTTCTGTAATCCAGAAGTTTGAACGCTTAAGGCCACGGATATAGTCAAGACCGAAAGCAATTTCGTTTGCAGGGATAGGTTCTCTCTGTCCGCCCCATACAGGATAGTTATTGAAAGCTACCTGATCAAGTTCTATTGCAACTTCAGAATAGTCAACATGCTTAGCAAGGCCACCGCCCGGGAAGTCATGCATTACAGTAGCTTCCGGTGCAATTTCCTTAATAAGTCTTGTCTGGAAGTTCATGAAATCAACAATGCTCTTGTTGCGGAAACGTTCCCAGTAAAGTCTTAAAGCAGGGTTGTGAGTTGTAATGGTTGGTGTAGGGTTAGGAATTTCATCAAAGCTGTTGTATTCCTGTGACCAGAATGTTGTACCAAAGTCAGCATTAAGCTGGTCGATATCCCCGTTAAAACAATCTGAAAGATATTTCTGGAATGCCTTGTGGCAGTTGTCGCAATAGCAGACATCACTGCCTTCATGACCGATTTCATTATCGGTCTGCCATGCAACGATAGCTTTTTCATCCTTGTAATGACCTATAAGCTGTCTGATTATTTTTTCAGAATACTCGTACATTTCTGGAGAGTTGAAACAATAGTTGTGTCTGCCGCCATATGTACGCTTTGCTCCATCATCAAATTCTGCAATGATGGCAGGATGTTTCTTTGCAAGCCATGCAGGAATTGTTGCAGTTGGTGTGCCCATTATTACATTAAGGCCACGAGCCTTTGCGTGTTCAATTACATTATCAAAGAAAGAAAAGTCAAAGTTACCCTCTGTCTTTTCCATAAGGTGCCATGAGAATTCACCTATACGAATAACATTGCAGCCCAACTCAACGATAGTATCAAGGTCATCGTCAAGAAGCTCCGGGGCCCATTGTTCAGGATAATAATCTACGCCGAGTAACATACTGCGTCCTCCTTACTGTTAAATTAGCCAGCCTTTAAAGACTGGCTAATTATAATTATAAACTTTTGTTTAAGAATTATTCTGCTTTTTCTGCAACTGCAGCAGCTCTTCTTTCATGAAGTTCTGTCTTCATCTGCTCATAGAACTCACCCTTAAGCTTGTAGCCTGCGCGGTAAATTACATAGCAGAGAGCTGAAAGAACGCCAGGAATTACGAACATGATGATTCTCATACCCATTGCAGTAGCTGCTGAAGGAGCTGTGTTTGCTACGTAACCGATAGCTGTAAGACCGATACCTGAAACGAAGCCTGAGAAAGCACCTGCGAACTTAACTACGAATGTCTGCATTGAGAAAAGAACTGATTCATTTCTTGTACCAAGTTTCCATTCACCGTAGTCAACTACTTCTGAAAGGATAACTGTGATAAATACGAGCATGAAACCGATACCTGCATTAACGATGCAAGATGCGACACCAACTGCAATCTTACTTGTTGGAGCAATGTAGCCCATTGCCATAAGGAATACAAATCCGATTACAGGAAGGAATGATGCGAAGAAGAATGCAACCTTCTTACCAATCTTCTTTGAGAAAGCAGGAAGGATAAGCATTGCTGCTACCTGTGCTACAGATGCGAGACCTGCATAAAGAGGATAAAGAACGCCGCTGCCGTCGCCTTCATATGTCTTCTCTGCAACATACTTGAAGTAGTAGAGAGCGAAGCTGTTTGAAAGCTGGTAAGCTACGTTAAAAAGGAATGCGATACCGATAATAACTTTAACCTGATCGTTCTTGAAGAGGATCTTACCCATATCGCTGAACTTTGTCTTTTCTGCCTTAGGAACAACTACTCTTTCCTTTGTATTAGCACACTGGATAACTGAGCAGATGATGAAGAGAACAGAGATGCAAGCTGCGAAGAGGCCGAAGCCCTTTACTTTATCATCGCCGCCAAGAATACCGATGATAGCAAGTCCGCCTGAGCCTACAACAGCCCATGCGAGTGAAGCAAAGATTCTTGGAATAGCAGAAATCTGGCTTCTTTCATCGTCATCGTCTGTAAGAGCAGGAACCATTGACCAGAATGGAATATCCATGATTGTGTATGTCATACCCCAAAGGATATAGAATACAGCTGCCCATACCTTGTAGGCACCGCCGGTAAGACCGTTATCAAGGTAAAGCATTGCAAGAACCACAGCGTTTACTACTGTACCGATAAGAATCCATGGGCGGAATTTGCCCCATTTTGTTTTTGTGTTATCAACGATCATTCCCATGAACGGGTCGTTGAATGCGTCCCAAAGTCTTGCAACCATGAAAAGAGTACCTACGAATGCAGGTGCTACTCCACGGTAGTCTGTGAGGTAAAGCATGTAGAATGTTGATACGATCGCATAAACTGCATCCTTACCAAAGGCACCAATACCAAAACTGATTTTGGAACCCCAGCTAAGTTTGTCTAACTTCTCCAAAGTTAAAACCCCCATTTCTTTTTTAGGCCGCTTGGCACAGCCTGTTTACAAAATAATCAAAAAGAATGCAGATAACCGCAATTTTTTTGTTATTTCTAACATTATCATAAACGTTTTTTAATCAAAAACAACCGTTTGTTGTCTGGTTTTTTAAAATCAGAGTTATCAACAAGTGTTGTATCGGAAACTTGTACAAAATGCTACTTTCCGTGTTAACGCGTGAAAATGTTGCTTATCCGTTACAGTGTGGTTATAATAATTCTGACCTTATCAGTTTCAGCTTTTTCGGAGGTTTTAATATGCTCACATATTCCATCAACCAGAATATCAAAATTCCGCTTTATGAGTATCTTTATAAATGTATAAAAAACGATATCACTTCGGGAGCCATCGCCGCCGGCGAAAAGCTCCCTTCCAAGCGTTCTTTCGCAAAGAATCTTGGGGTAAGCGTAATAACCGTTGAAAACGCATATGCCGCTCTCGTAGCCGAAGGCTACGTG
>X77_Onager__coassemble_61_pt1 | contig 11379 bp, 13 predicted proteins | sample X77_Onager__metabat2_low_PE_001 | metagenome-assembled genome bin X77_Onager
TGTTATAACTGTCGGCAACTCAGCAGGCGGACTTTGTTTTTCACTTGTAAGAACATATTTGAAAAATAATGGTAGCCAAAAAGAAGTAAAGCAAGTATAATTGAACTCGCAAAAGAGAACACCACGCGTTTTAAGTGTTTCTTTGCCAGGGACGGCATTGAAAACGAATAGGGATTACCTTGCGTTGTGACTGTTCGGCCCCCATTGCACAAAGATTTTTACATCTCAATTGTGAACGGGTCCGTAAACAATTGAGATGTTTTTGTTTTTATGGGGCTTAACTTTTCAGAGAAAGGAAGATCTACATGGATCAGGAAAAGATTAAGCAGGGAGTAAACCTTATTCTTGAAGGTATTGGCGAAGACCCGAACAGAGAGGGTCTCCTTGAAACTCCCGACCGTATTGCCAGAATGTGTGAAGAAGTATTCGGCGGCCTTACACAGAGCGCTGAACCTCATCTCACAAAGAAGTTTTCTGCAAGTGGCGACAATATTGTTGTAGAGAAAGACATTACTTTTTACTCAGTTTGCGAGCATCATCTTCTTCCGTTTTACGGCAAGGCACATGTTGCTTACATTCCAAACGGCAAGGTAGCCGGTCTTTCAAAGCTTGCACGTACCGTTGAGGTATATGCACGCCGCCCGCAGATTCAGGAGAATCTTACAAGCCAGATTGCCGACGCTCTCGAGCAGTACCTTGAACCAAAGGGCGTAATGGTAATGATAGAAGCTGAACACATGTGTATGACCATGCGCGGTGTTCAGAAGCCGGGAACAAAGACAACAACTGTTGTTTCCCGCGGTGCTTTTGCAGAAGATTTCAACCTTCAGCAGACATTCTTCCAGATGGTAAGAGGTTAAGATGAATAGAATTAAAGCTATTGGAGAAAACGAGCTTTATATGACAACACAGGCAGCCATTGATGAACTGGAGAAGGACCGCTTATACTGCGGTCATTCTCTCGATCATGCGCTGTCTGTAGCGCGTTTAATGTATATTTATGCGCTCGAAGATGGCGCAAACATTGAAAAAGAAATCATTTACGCAACAGCTCTTCTTCACGACCTGGGCAGGGCTGCCCAGTACACGGAGGGCGAGCCTCACGAGAAGGCGAGCGTAAGACTCGCGAAAGTTATATTGTCTCAGTGCGGCTTTGACGAAGAGGAGATTAACATCATTACAGATGCCATCTCCATGCACAGAGAGAAAGACACTGATAAGAGTTCACTTGGAGATTATCTTTACAGAGCCGATAAGAAAAGCCGCAACTGTTTTGCGTGCGATGCAGCCGATACCTGCAACTGGCCTATGGAAAAAAGAAATCTTTACATTACGGAGTAAATTATGATTATTGGTAACAGAGAATTTGATTTCAATAAACATTGCTATGTCATGGGTATTCTCAATGTGACACCGGACAGCTTTTCCGATGGAGGAAAGTGGAACGACTTTGATGCCGCTCTTGCCCATGTAAAGGAAATGATAGATGATGGTGCCGATATCATAGATGTTGGCGGTGAGTCAACAAGACCGGGATACACTCTTCTTTCGGATGAGGAGGAGATTGGCCGCGTTGTACCGATAATCCGTGCCATAAAGGAAAACTTTGATATTCCGGTATCTGTTGATACCTACAAGAGCGGCGTCGCTAAAGCGGCAATTGAAGCCGGTGCAGATGCGCTCAACGATATCTGGGGTCTTAAGTATGACACTGAAATAGCAGGCGTTGCCGCAGAGTACAGCGTACCCGTATTTTTAATGCATAATCGTAAGGAAGCGGTATATGAAAACTTCATGGAAGATGTACTGGACGACCTTGAGGAAAGCATAAAAATTGCGCATAATGCAGGCATTCCTGACGATAAGATTATTCTTGACCCGGGCGTTGGTTTCGGAAAGACTTATGAAAACAACCTTGAAGTTATAAACGAAGTGGACGAGATAGTCGGTCTCGGTTATCCTGTGCTTCTTGCAACATCCAGAAAATCAGTTATAGGTCTCACACTTGACCTTCCTGCGGATGAACGTGTAGAGGGCACGGTTGCCACAACCGTCATCGGTGTAATGAAGGGCTGCGGTATGGTAAGAGTTCATGATGTTAAGGAAAATGTCAGAGCCATCAGAATGACTGAGGCCATCTTAAAGGGAGGCGCAGAGCTTGGATAAGATAATCATTAAAGAGCTTGAGGTCTTCGCTCATCACGGTGTTTTTGAAACAGAAAAGCGCAACGGACAGAATTTCTATGTTTCTGCAAAGCTTCTTGTTGATACCAGAAAAGCAGGAAAAACAGACGATTTAAACGCATCTGTCAACTACGGCGAAGTGGCTCATCTCATTACAAGAGTGATGCAGGATAATACATGGGATCTTATTGAGACTGTTGCGGAGAATGTAACACATGCAATTCTGATGGCTTTTCCACTCGTGTCACAGGTGACACTTACGGTGTCAAAACCGTCAGCGCCTATCGGCCTTCCGTTTAAGACGGTGGCCGTTACCATTACAAGAGGATGGCACAAAGCATATATCGCTCTCGGTTCAAATATGGGAGACAAAAAGCAGTACCTCGATGATGCTGTAAAGGCTCTGGACGATGACGAAAACATTGAAGTTTTAAAGGTATCATCTCTTATAGAAACCGAGCCATATGGCGGAGTTGAACAGGACAGTTTCCTGAACGGAGTGCTTCTTTTAAAGACTACTCTTGAGCCGGACGAACTTCTCTCAAAGCTTCATGAGATAGAGTCAGAAGCGGGAAGAGAGCGCCTTGTTCACTGGGGCCCTCGCACTCTGGACCTCGATATTCTTTTCTATGACAACGAGGTAATTGATACCGAAGAGCTTCATATTCCACACATAGACATGCAGAACAGAGATTTCGTTTTAAAGCCTATGATGGAGCTTGCACCATGGCTTCGCCATCCGGTGCTCAATTTAACCATAGAACAGCTGTATAAACAGTTGACTGAGAATAGCTAAAAAGTTATACTTGTAGGAAAAGTATGACAAAAATAAAGATGGAAGCTTATAGCTTCCATCTTTTCGTTTTATGTAAGAGGTGATTAATAATGCCCGGGGGCAAACATGTTCTTGGCGGTCTTCGCGGTAGGCATATTTTCGGCACCGTAAAAGTTGGCGAAAAGGGCCAGATTGTAATTCCGAAAGACGCAAGAAAACTGTTCAATATTCAGCCCGGTGACACTTTGCTGATTCTTGGCGATGAGAGCACCGGCGTAATCGTAACCAAACCTGAAATAATGAGTAATGTTGCAGAAAAGGTATTTCAGGACATGGATGATAGTGGCGTAAAAGGAGATTAACATATGACAAATCAGGAAATGCTTATGGAACTTGGCATAAGTCCTGCTGTCATCAGTTTTGGCGAGTCAATTCTTGAGGATCTCAAGGGAAGATTTGCAGAGATAGATGCAGTGGCTGAAGCCAATCAGTATAAAGTAATCAAGGCAATGCAGAAGAACAAGGTTTCTGCCGCATGCTTTGCCGGTACCACCGGCTATGGTCACGACGACCTTGGTCGTGACACACTTGAAGAAGTATATGCAAGTGTATTCCATACAGAGGCAGCACTTGTACGTCCTCAGATTACCTGCGGAACCCATGCACTCACAGTTGCACTTTCCGCAAACCTTCTTCCGGGAGACGAACTTCTTTCTCCTGTAGGTGCACCATATGACACTCTTGAAGAGGTTATCGGTATCAGACCGTCACCTTGTTCTCTTAAGGAATATGGCGTTTCTTACAGACAGGTTGACCTTCTCCCGGATGGCACATTTGACTATGACGGCATTAAGGCTGCCATCAACGAAAAGACAAAGCTTGTAACCATTCAGCGTTCAAAGGGTTACGCTATGCGTCCTACTTTTTCAGTAAAGCAGATTGGCGAACTTATTAAGTTCATTAAAGAAATCAATCCTGCCATCAACGTTATGGTTGATAACTGCTACGGCGAATTCGTAGAGACAATCGAACCATCTGACGTTGGCGCAGATATGATTGTTGGTTCTCTCATCAAGGATCCGGGCGGCGGACTTGCTCCAATCGGCGGATACATTGCCGGACGCAGGGATCTTGTAGACAGATGCGCTTACCGTCTCAGTGCTCCGGGTCTCGGACAGGACGTAGGTGCAAGCCTTACAGTCAACACAGCTCTTTACCAGGGCTTCTTCCTTTCACCGACAGTTGTAGCTTCTGCAATCAAGGGTTCAATACTCGTTGCGAATGCTTATGAAAAACTTGGCTTTAATGTTGTTCCAAATGGTACCGAAAGCAGACATGATATCATTCAGTCAATTGAACTCGGTTCACCTGAAGCAATGATCGCTTTCTGCGAGGGCATCCAGGCCGCTGCTCCCGTTGACAGCTATGTAACTCCTGTTCCAAGCCCGATTCCGGGTTACGACAGCGAAGTAATCATGGCAGCAGGCGACTTTGTTCAGGGCTCTTCAATCGAGCTCTCTGCAGACGGTCCTATTCGTGAACCATATGCAATATATTATCAGGGTGGTCTGACATTCCCGCACGCCAAACTCGGTGTTTATATGTCACTCCAGAAAATGTTAGAAAAGGGATTAATTACTTTATGAGCACAAACTCCAGATCAATGGCATCAAAAATATGGTACTGGGCGAGGGTAGTAAGCTGCGTTGTTCTTACAATCCTTACCATTGTTTTCCTTGCAAAAGGTTTTCGCACACTTAACACACCAACAGCAAACTACACCTTCAAAGGCACTCAGCAGTTCGTCAGAGCGCTTTCTGCCGAAGATGAGGGTTACGACGAGGATTCAACCAAATGTATCGTAGAATACGTCTCAGACGATGAGAAGACATCCATGTTCGTAACTTACTCCTATGAGGAATGGGAGGCACTTCCTGAAGGTCAGGAAGTGACCGGCTACGTTTACGAGACAGAAAAAGGTCCTTCTGTCGCTTTCCTCAGCGAGGCAAGCGACGATGATATCAGCTCTGCCGTAAAGGAACACTATGCTGACACCAGCAGTAATACATTTGGCTGGGCAATGGCCTTTGGCTTTGCAGCAATTGCATTCTTTATAATGATTTTCTGGGACAGATTCTTCACAACCTATGAGAAGTGCTGGTTCCTCATCATCGTTGTAAGGGCATCCATTTTCTCGCTGGTATTCCCTGAGGAATCGGTAAACGGCGTATCCGGTATCTGGATTATGGCTCTTTACCTTCTTGATACATTCCTCAACGTACTCTGCGAACTTCTTATTTCCAAGCAGAGCAAGTGGAACTTTATCGTTTCCGTATTTGTTGAAATCACAGAGATTGTTATCACAGTAGTTCTTGCATACCGCTTCGCTACCATGGCAACAACACTCTTCTTCTGGCTTCCATGCGATATCATCAGCTTCATTAACTGGCATAGACATCCGGACAAGAACGAAGATGAACTTACAGAGGTCAGAACACTTACAGGCAAGCAGGAGGTATTCATTATTGCCTTCATCTTTATCTGGACAGCTGTAGTAGGTTACCTTCTTACACTCGTTGACCTTGGTACAGATCTCTTCAACGGCAACGAAAAGATGGAAATCCTTGTATGCTACCTTGATGCCTGCGTATCTGTTGTAGGTGTACTTAACGGTCTCTTTATTCTCTTCCGTTACAGAGAACAGTGGATTGCATGGTATATCGATGCAATTCTCGAGGCCATCATTAACATTCTTTCCGGTCAGATAGTACTTCTTGTACTCAAGGTTGGTTATCTCACCAATACAACTTACGGCTACATCAAGTGGTCACAGTACATCAAGGCTCATCCTGAAGTACTTAAGAAGAAGGAAAAAAAGAAAATTAAAGCATAAACTTTTAAGCCACATTTCGATTCTGAAATGTGGCTTTTTGTGTTTTAAAGATTTATAATGATATTGGTGAAGACTGTGATTTTCACAGCCATCAAATATTATGATTAATTGAGGTATTAATTATGAAATTAGGTCTTTTAATTGCTTTACTGGTAGTAGTTGCACTCGTAGTAATCTGGATTGTTTCAGTTCAGAGAAAGCTCGTTTCAATTGACGAACTTTGCGGTAACGCAATGTCACAGATCGGCGTTCAGCAGAACACAAGATGGGATGCTCTCGGAGCTCTTGCAGATCTCACAAAAGAATATGATGAGCATGAGTACAACACACTCATGGACGTTCTCGCAAAGCGTGCACCAATCACAAATGTTTCAACATCAGAAGAAGCAGAAGCACAGGAAAACATGCTTACAAATGCAATGAGCAGATTCATGGCAGTTGCAGAAGCTTACCCTGACCTCAAGGCTAACACCATGTACAAGGAAACAATGGATGGTGTAAAGGAATACGAAGAAAACGTTCGTATGGCTCGTATGGTTTACAACGACACTGTTACAAAGTTTAACAGAGAATGCCGTATGTTCCCTACAAGCATTGTTGCAGGCATGCTCGGCTTCAAGGTTCGTGCATATCTTGAAACTGCAGATGACAAAAAAGAAATGCCTTCAATGAAAAGATAAATAAAGACGTAAAGGTTTTATAAATGAAGAAGAGATTATTGTCTCTGCTTACTCTGCTTGCAGCCATAGCACTGATTTCAGTTGCAACATTGGTGCCTGCATTTGCAGAGAGCGGAGATCTTGACGGAATAGCTATTCATTGTGACCTCGACAGAGAGGGAAACGGCAGAATAGTTGAAATCTGGCAGGTAGATGTTCCGGATGACTGGACAGAGATGTACATCGTCAAGGGCAATCTTGGCAAGATGAAAATCACTGACTTACAGGTTACTGACCTCGAAACAGGTAAGAATTTCACCTATACCGGCAGTAACTGGGACATCGACAGAAGCCGAAAAGAAAAAGCTAATAAATGTGGTACGTTCATTGATGATGACGGCACACTCGAGCTTTGCTGGGGTGTAGGTTCTTCAGGCCTTCACAGATACCAGGTAAGCTACAACATGTCTAATATGGTTCAGTCATTTGAAGATGACTGTGACGGTTTTAACATCCGCTTTGTAAATGACGGTTTAAGCTCACCACCTGAGGCTATTAAAATCACCATCAGTGCAGATGACTTTGACTTCACAAGAGACGACACAAAGTTCTGGGCCTTTGGCCTTGAAGGCAATATCGCAATCGACAATGGCGATATCGTCGTAACTTCAGAAGAGCATGGTTCATCAACTATGTTAACCTTCTCTGCCAGTTCACCGAGAGTAAATTCTCTCCAAACATTTCAAGAGACATTCCTTTTGAAACACTCAGAGAGACAGCTTTCGAAAACAGTGACTACGAGTCAGGCAATGTGACAGAGGATGACGATATTTTTTCAGATGAGTCATCAGCTGCCGCATCCGGTGTTGGACTCTTTATCGTCGGAATGCTGGTGTTCGTATTCACAAAACTTATTGGTGCGGCAAAGGTTGAAGACATTAACGTTTCATCCATCACCCGTGCTGAAAAGAAGAATGTCAATTACTGTCGTGAACTGCCGTTTGATGGTGACATCAATACCACATATACAGCTCTTAAACTTATGGACGAGGATAACGAAAAGGGCAATATCATGTCCGCATATATCCTCAAATGGATTAAGAATGGATATATCACTGTTCATAAAGAGCCACCTACGGGTCTCAAGGCACTTCTTTCCTCGAGAGAAGAAGCCTGCTTCACTTTCAGTGAAAACTTTGGCCCTGACGCCTATGGCATCGAGGGCAAGCTCTGGCTTATCCTCAGAGACGCTGCAGGTAAAGACGGCATACTCCAGGAGAAAGAGTTCGAAAAGTGGTCTAACAGGCATTACAGCCGCATTGAGGAGTTCTTTGATGCCTTTGAGTCATCCGGAAAGAATCATATCCGCGTTGACTGCTGCACAAACATTGAAACCGGAAAGCTTATAAAGCGTAAGGACACAGTACTGACTCCGGAAGGAAAACGCCAGTTCCTCAATGTTCTCGGTTTCAGAAAATACCTTAAGGAATTCACAATCATCAACGAGAGAGAGGCAAAAGAGGTTGAACTCTGGGGAGAATACCTTGTATATGCAACTCTTTACGGTATTGCAGATGAGGTAGCAGACGAATTCAAGAAGATTCTTCCTGATTACTTCGACAATCCAAATTATGGTGTTTATGGAGCAGGTGGAGACTTCACCGCTATGGATTACCTTCTCTGGATTAATCTTGCAAACAGCTTTTCACAGTCATCATATAACGGTTATCATCAGGGTATATCCGCAGCAGAGATGCACACAGCATCAATGGGCGGTGGCGGCTTCACATCATTCGGTGGAGGCGGCGGATTCTCCGGTGGCGGAACCGGCGGCGGAGGACGCTGATAAATGGAAGCATATCTCGATAACACAGCCGTTATGCACTCATATATGATGAGTGATGAAAACATTAATACCTTCAGATTCTCTGTAACTCTGAAGGAGGAAGTGAATCCTGTCATTCTTCAGAAAGCGCTTGATAAGGTCAGCATTCTTTATCCTCTTATCAGCGCAAGGATTTCTTCAGATAAAACCAGATTTAAAATAGTCAGTCTCCTTGATGCTCCGGATGTTTTGCCGGATGATAAGGAACTGCTGAGATCTGTAACCTACAAAGACATAGAAAAATACGCTATGCAGGTTATCTACAAGGATAACTGCATAGCGGTTGAGTTTTTTCATTCGCTGACAGACGGTACAGGTGCCGTTCAGTTTCTGAAGGCTCTTGTAAGTCAGTATATTTTTTATAAATATGACATGGATGTTCCGACACGACAGGATGTTCAGGATCTGCTTGCGGCTCCGGAAAACTCTCTTTATGACGACTGCTTCAAAAAGCATGCGCGTTTTAAGCGTGTAAAGAAACTCAAACAGCCAAGGAAACTCTTTGCGTTTCCTGAAAAATATGAAAGAGTGCCAATCAAATCAACGACATTCTCTTTCAATACAGCTGAGGTCAAAGCTGTTTCCAAACAGCTTGGCTGCTCTGTTACAGAACTTCTGTCAGGTCTCATGTTCTTTGCAGTAGATGAATATCAGAAGAAGAGCGGTGTAAAGAAGCATAGGGACATTTCAATTATGATTCCTATAAACTTACGCCCTTTGTTCCTGGAAAAAACTCTCAGAAACTTTTCTCTTTATGCGACTCCTGTACTTAATATAGAGGACAATGACACACCGACATCTTTCCTTGAAAAACTGAGATATCAGATGAATCTTTCTTTAGAGAAGGAGAGACTTCAGAGTGCCATGTTCCGAAATGTTCTTGCCGATAACATGGTTATTGGTTTTACGGTAAACTTCAAGCGCAAGCTTTCGCAACGCTTTTACAAGTTCTTTGGCGGTAAAACCTGCATGACTATTTCCAATATGGGTAAGATCGTTTTTCCGGCCGAGGTAGAGGAACACATAGAGAGTATGGACGTTATTCTAAGTCCAAGATACATTTCTCCTTATAACTGCGGTATTATCACAGTGGGAGACAGTCTTCATCTGAATCTCAGCAGCAACTGGGCAGATGAAACTCTTGAAGATTCACTTGAAGCAATGTTTAAGTATATTGGTCTGAAGTACGACAGAAAGTATTATTAAAATTCACCCACGTATGTAACTTTCTCACAAAAGTTATATATGTGGGTAGCTTTTTTGTAATGCTTTTATTATAATTAAAACAAGATTTGATTATAGTATGAAAGGATGATTCCTGTGACTTACGAGAATGCTTCTCTTCTCACAAAAAGAGCACTGGCTCAGTCTCTCAGAGATTCACTTCAGTCCAAACAGTACGACAAAATCACAATAAGCGATATTGTTTCAAAATGCGGTCTTAACAGAAAGACATTTTATTATCATTTTGAAGATAAAAATGCTCTTCTCAGATGGATTGTTGAGTGCGATGCAGAACGCATAAATGAAAAAATTGACAATGAAACCGATCTCTCAACTCTCGTTACAATGATTATTGATGAGGTTGAACGTGAAAGAGATGCCTGTGTATCTCTTCTTAATTCAGTTGGTTCAGACGATTTATCAACTGTTTTTGAGAAGTCTCTTGAGAAGATGGCTAAAGTCTATATTACTCAGAGCGAGCATAAGTATAACAAGACAATTCCTGAAGATGTTAAGAGCTTCCTTGAAAAATTCTTCTCTTCAGCAGTTCTTGGCGTAACCATCCAATACATCAAGTCAATGAAAAAACTCTCAGAAAAAGAGCGGAGTTTCCTTATTGAACAGTTTACATTCACACTTGAAAACTCTTTAAAGGGAATTATCGAAGCATTATAAAAAATAAAGGCTTCAGCTCAATGAGCTGAAGCCTTTTTGCTTTTTAAAGGAGTGCAATGCCGTGTGCTTTGCACTTTTCTGCCATTTCGTCAGGCCAGATAGAAACTGAAACCTCACCGATATGAGCTTTTTCAAGCATGAACATGCATACTCTTGACTGGCCGATACCGCCGCCGATTGAGAGAGGATACTTGCCGGTCATTATTCCCTGATGGAATGGAAGAGTGATACGTTCTTCTGCATGTGCCTTCTTGAGCTGTTCAGGAAGGGAGAACTCATCTACACGAATACCCATAGATGATACTTCTTCTGCACAATCAAGAACTTCGTTCCAGAGAAGAATGTCACCATTAAGCTTCCAGTCGTCATAGTCAGGAGCTCTGCCGTCGTGCTTTTTACCGCTCTTAAGAATATCACCAATCTGCATTACAAATACAGTACCGTATTCTTTGGTAATGGCATTTTCTCTTTCCTTAGGATCAAGAGAAGGGTAGAGGTCTTCAAGTTCCTGTGTTGTGATGAAATGAACATCTCTGTTGATTGTGTTTTTGAGAACAGGATATTCTGCGTTTACAGCATCCTTTACGTCTGCAAGGGCACCAACGATCTTTCTGACAGTGTCCTTAAGATAGTCAACTGTTCTATCTTCTCTGTTGATAGCCTTTTCCCAGTCCCACTGGTCAACGTAGATGGAATGCAATGTATCACAACTGTCGTCGCGTCTGATTGCAGACATGTTTGTTACAATGCCTTCACCCGGTTCATAACCGTAAACACCGAGAGCCATTCTCTTCCACTTTGCAAGTGACTGAACAACTTCACCGGTGCCGTCAACGTTAGCCATGGTGAAATGAACTTTTCTTTCAACACCATTGAGGTCATCGTTAACGCCGGATGCCTGTGTAACTATAACAGGCGATGGGATCATGGTGATCCCAAGAGCCTCAGTAATTTTTTTTACAGCAATATCCTTTGTGAAGGTTACTGCTTTCTGTGTCTCTCTGACTGAGAGAGCCGGTTTGTAAGAATCTGGTAAGATTAAACCTTCCATTTAAATTATACACATCCCTGAGCCTTCATAGCT
>X77_Onager__coassemble_63_pt1 | contig 11336 bp, 11 predicted proteins | sample X77_Onager__metabat2_low_PE_001 | metagenome-assembled genome bin X77_Onager
CTACTTTACAATGATATCGAGAGGATTGCAGGTCGGGTCTGTGTTCATGAGCTGAACAGAAACCTTCTCGGCAATGTCCATGTCACCCTTCTTAGCTGACTTAGTGATTGTAAGCATAACTACGAATGGGTCAGACATATTGCCGTAATAAAGCTCGTTTCCTTTTCTTACAAGAGGCTTGCCCTTGTAAGTGAGGAACTGATTGCTTTTTCCAGCCAATACGTTCACTCCGTTTCGGGTATTATTGCGCAATTTACTTGATGAAATTCTTTACAAGTGCCTGCATAAGCTCGTCTCTGTCAACCTTGCGGATGAGACTGCGAGCATTGTTGTGGGTGGTGATGTAGGTTGGGTCTTCTGAAAGAAGATAGCCTACTATCTGGCTGATTGGGTTATAACCCTTTTCCTGCAGGGCATCATAAACCTCACAGAGGATACGTTTCATTTCTACTTCAGTATCTTCCTTGAGTGAGAACTGTATGGTTTTATCGGTCATGATATCCACCTCCAACTAATATTTGTGGTTACGAATAATTATAATACAGAACTACTTATAAGACAAATCATTATTTTAAGCGCGGAGCTGTGCTCCAAGCTTTTCTGCTTCGGCGATAGCCTTTGCAACAGCTTCGTTACATTCTTCATCTGTAAGTGTTCTGTCTTCTGCACGGAAGCGGAGGTTGAAGGCTACAGACTTTTTGCCTTCGCCAACCTGAGCGCCTTCGTATACGTCGAAGAGGCTGATCTTTTCAAGAATCTCACCGGCGCCTGTGCTTACAGCCTTCTCGAGCTTCATAACAGGAAGAGTCCTGGCTGTTACGAAAGCAAGGTCACGGGTTGTAGCAGGGTACTTTGGAAGATGCTTGTATGTGCGAACAAGGTCGGCAATCTCGAAGAGCATTTCCATATCGATTGTTGCAACATAAGCCTTCGTTCCGATGTTATAGTTTGAAAGAACATTAGGATGAACTTCACCGAGGGTTACAAGAACCTTGCCGTCTACAGTGATGACAGCAGTTCTGCCCGGGTGGAATGTAGGGTTATCGCAAAGAGGCTCAATGTCGTAGTCCTTTACGCCTACTGTGCCAAGGAGCTTTTCTACTGCACCCTTAAGTGTGAAGTAGGAAGTCTTTGGTCCGTACATGCCCATTACGAGCTGCTGGTTTTCATCAGGGAGCTCTGTAAGGTCTGCATGAGGAACATAAACAGTTGAAAGCTCATACATGTAAGCTTTTTCATTTCTGTTGTTGTAGTTACGAGCGAGAACTTCAAGCATTGATGGAATTGCTGTAGTTCTCATTACACTTGTGTCTTCACCGAGTGGGTTAGAGATTACGATGCTCTTTCTGAGAGCTGAATCTGCAGCAAGGCAGATACGGTCATATGCCTTAGGGCTTATGAATGAGAATGTCTGAATCTCGGAAAGACCTGCAGAAAGGCAGGTGTCTTCAACAAGTCTGTTGAATGACTGTCTCTCTGTGAGAGAAGCTTCAGCTGAACCGCGAAGCTTTGTGTTAGGGATGTTGTTGTAGCCGTAGAATCTTGCGATTTCTTCGGAGATATCAGCCTGATGCTCGATATCGATACGGAAGGAAGGAGCAGTGATGACACCGTCTTCAACTTTGAATCCGATTCTCTCGAGAATCTTCTTCTGCTCATCTGCAGAGCAGTCGATGCCGATGAAGCTGTTTGTCCACTCAGGCATGAATGGGAGAGTGACTAAAGGCTTCTTTGTCTTGTATACGTCAACAGTGCCGTTTACAACGTCACCTGCGTCGAGCATCTGAACAAGTTCAAGAGCACGTGCGAGGCATACGTCGCAGTCGTCAGGGTTGAGTTCCTTTTCGAAACGTGCGGAAGCTTCTGTTCTCATTCCGAGAGCCTTTGCAGCTCTTCTTACTGCAGGGCCGTTGAAGCATGCTGATTCGAATACGATTGTGTTGGTGTCGTCCATGATACCTGAGTATTCGCCGCCCATTACGCCTGCAACTGCTACAGGCTTCTTTTCGTCAGCGATTACGAGCATGGAGTCGTTGAGTTCTCTTTCTTCGCCGTCAAGAGTTGTGATCTTTTCGCCGTTCTTTGCATTTCTTACGATAACGTGATTGCCTTCAAGGAATCTGAGGTCAAATGCATGCATTGGCTGACCGTACTCGAGCATTACGAAGTTTGTGATATCAACGATGTTGTTGATAGGACGAACGCCGCTTGCGCGGAGTCTCTCGCGAATCCAGCGAGGTGATGGAGCAACACGTACATTCTTGACAACTGCGCCGGCATAACGGTAGCACTTGTCATCTGCTTCGATGTCTACCTTGAGGTAGTCGTTAACGTCGCCTTCACCAGGCTTTACTTCAGGTGTATGAAGCTTAAGAGGAACATCATATGTTGCTGCTGTTTCTCTTGCAAGACCGATAACTGACATGCAGTCAGGTCTGTTAGATGTGATTTCGAATTCTGTTACTGTGTCGTTGAGACCGATAGCTTCATGGATGTCCATGCCGAGAGTCCTGTCACAGTCGTCACCGAGAACGAAGATGCCGTTTTCGATGGCATATGGGAAGTCGAGAACAGTGAGGCCAAGTTCTGCAACTGAGCACATCATACCGTCTGATACTTCGCCGCGCATCTGACCCTTTGTGATCTTGTGACCGCCTGCAACTGTTGAGTTATCAAGAGCAACAGGAACATAGTCGCCAACCTTAAGGTTCTGTGCGCTTGTGCAGATCTGAATGTTGGCATCCTTGCCGACATTTACCTGGCAAACCCAGAGTGTGTCAGCGTTTGGATGATGAACGATTTCCTCAATCTTACCAACAACGATATTCTCAAGCTCTGCACCTTCATGTGCAAAGGATTCTACTTTTGAACCTGAAATAGTGAGGTCTTCAGCGAATTCCTTATCTGTTACGTCGATGTCAACGTAATCAAGTAACCATCTTTTTGATAAATCCACTTTACAAACCTCCCTTAAAACTGCTCGAGGAAGCGCATGTCGTTTTCATAAAGCATACGCATATCGTCGAGACCGAATCTGAACATTACAATACGCTCAAGGCCGATACCGAAAGCAAAACCGCTGTACTTTTCAGGGTCAATGCCGCCGTTCTTGAGAACCTTAGGGTGAACCATACCGCCACCGAGGATTTCAATCCAGCCTTCGTTCTTACACATTGAGCAGCCCTTACCGCCACACTTGAAGCATGAGATATCAATCTCGCAGGATGGCTCGGTGAACGGGAAGTGGTGAGGTCTGAGACGAATCTTTGTCTCTTCACCATAGAGCTTCTTTGCAAATGTTTCGAGGGTACCCTTAAGGTCGCCCATTGTTACGCCTTCGTCTACAACCATGCCTTCAATCTGGTGAAAGAGAGGGGAATGTGTTGCGTCTACTGCGTCACTTCTGTAAACACGGCCCGGTGCAATGATACGGAATGGAGGCTTTTTAGCTTCCATTGTTCTGATCTGAACAGGGGATGTCTGTGTTCTGAGAAGCATGTTTTCTGTGATGTAGAAAGTATCCTGAGTATCTCTTGCAGGATGATCCTTAGGGATGTTGAGTGCTTCGAAGTTGTAGTAGTCCCATTCTACTTCAGGACCCTGAGCTACATCGAAGCCCATGCCAAGGAAGATTTCCTTTACTTCATCGAGAACGATTGAGAGAGGGTGCTTGTGACCGATCTCTACTTCTTCGCCCGGAAGAGTAACGTCTATTGTTTCTTCTTTGAGCTTTTCTGCCTGAAGAGCACTCTTGAGCTCTTCTGCACGCTCGTCGATTTCTTTTGTGATGATTTCGCGAATTTCATTCGCAAGCTGACCTACAATTGGTCTTTCTTCAGGTGAGAGACTGCCCATTGTCTTGAGGACAGCGGTAAGCTCACCTTTTTTGCCGAGGTACTGTACTCTGATAGCGTCAAGTTCCTTGAGGTCGTTAACACTGGAGAGAGCCTGCTCGGCGGTAGCACGAATCTGCTGAAGCTGTTCTTTCTGATCCATACTTTAAGCCTTCCTTTTTTAAAAATTTTGTCGTTTACCGAGATGAAGGTATAAAAAAACTCCGTCCCGGAAAGGGACGAAGTAAGACTCCGCGGTACCACCCAAATTCCCGTCGTGTATAATCCACAGACGGACACTTGATGCCCTGTAACGTGGGCGTACGTTTTCCCATACTTGAAACCGTTCCGGGAAACCGCTCGAAAGTGAACTTCGGAACCTATCTTTGTGAATGCGCTTTCAGCCGGTGGCGCTTTCTCTCTGGCCAAAGAAGAGGGTTCTTACTCTCTTTGTCATAGCGTTTTTAAATATCGCGAGTATTATACACTATAATATGTCTTTTTTTCAAGCCGTAATTTGTGGTAACATAGTTTTGGAAAAACCTTATTGGGAGTGAGTATTTTGGACATTCGCACAGGTCTTGATTTATGTGAGATAAGCCGTATAGAAAGACTTATCAATGAGACCCGTTTCCTTGATAAATATTTTAGTGAAAATGAGAGAGTATATTTTGCAGCACACGGTAACAGGGCGGAGAGTATTGCCGCCGCTTTCAGTGCAAAAGAGGCCTTTTCAAAGGCTCTTGGCACAGGTGTAAGCGGCTTCTCGCTTTGCGAGGTGGAAGTGCTCCACAACGACGTAGGTAAGCCATTCTTTAACTTTCTGGGCAGAGCGGCCGAAATTGTAAAGGAAAACCACTTTACATTTGACGTAAGCCTTACTCACACAGAGACAACAGCTGCTGCAGTCGTTATATGCCAGAGAGAGGAAAAAGCCTGATGAGAGTTTATTCTGCAGATGAAATCAGAAAGGTTGAGGAAGTGGAAAACGACATAGGTACGTGCTTCCTCACTTTAATGGAATATGCCGGAACCAATTGTGCCGAAGACATTAAGAAACGCTTTGACAGGGACTGCGGACGTGTGGCAGTTGTGGCTGGCAAGGGCAAAAACGGCGGAGACGGATACGTCATCGCCAGAGTTCTCCGCGAGAGCGGATATGATGTCACAATTGTCATGGCTTTTGGCGGACCGAAAGCAGAAGATGCCATCACAAATTATCAGAGAGCACTCTGTGCCGGAGTCCTGATGCTTGATTATTCCGAACAGAAAAATGCGTGCACAGAACTCATTGAGTCAGCTGCCGTTATTGTCGATACAATGTTCGGCATCGGATTCCACGGAGCAGCCAATGAGGAACAGACAGAAATATTTGAACTCATCAACAATTCAAACGGAAAAGTTTTTGCCGTTGATATTCCGAGCGGAGTGGAGACTGACAGCGGAAAGGTGAATGGTTCTGCAATTAAAGCCGACCTCACTTATGCAATCAGCACACTTAAACCTGCACATGTTCTTTTCCCTGCACGCGAATACTGCGGCGAAACTGAAATCATAGATATAGGACTTCTTCCGGAATCTCTCGGTTCGGTTTCTCCGAAGCTTGAGGTTTACACATCTGAAGACATAAAGGACCTTCTTCCGGATAGGGGAAGATGCGCACATAAAAATGACTTCGGTCATGTACTCGCAATTTGCGGATCGAGAAACATGCCGGGTGCCGCTGTTCTCTGCAGCAACGCAGCCATCCGAATGGGAGCGGGACTTTTAACCGCGGCGTATCCTGAAAGTGCTTATTCTTCAATATCTCCAAGGATTAACGAGGGTATGAATCTTCCTCTGAAAGCGAACGAAAACGGCAGGATTTCAAAGGACTCAATACCGGAACTGCTTGAATTCATGAAAAAGGCGACAGCAATTGTCATGGGACCGGGTCTTGGACTGGACGACGATACCGGAGCCGTTGTCCGTGGGGTTATTCTCAATGCCGAATGCCCGATGGTTATCGATGCGGATGCTCTCAATGCAATTGCTGACGAACCGGAGATCCTGAAGCAGGCGAAGGGAGATGTACTGATAACTCCTCATCCGGGCGAGATGGCAAGACTGTCAGGTCTTTCAACAGGAGAGATAGCGGAAGATCGCATAAAAGTTGCCGAAAACTTTGCCAACGCATATGGCGTGACGGTCCTTTTAAAAGGAGCCGACACGGTTGTTGCGGCCAAAGGATGCGGCAAAACATACGTTAACACCACGGGCAACCAGGGCCTTGCAAAGGGCGGTTCGGGTGACACCCTCGCCGGCATTGCAGCAGCCCTTCTTGCCGAAGGCTGCGACTCTTTCACTGCCGCATCGCTGGCGGCCGCCATTCATGGCGCGGCGGCAGACTACGTCGCTCGCAAAAAGGCGCTTCGCGCCATCACTGCGACCGACCTCATTGCCGCCCTTCCAAAGCTGCTAAAATCATTTGAATAATTACTAAAAAAACGACAGTCAGATTTACTGAAAAATCCGACTGTCGTTACTTTTTTTCTATACATTCTTCGCCCCTTTCACGACTTGAAGGAAGGGGTCTGTTCTGATATAATATTTTATCACTGTAAGTATAACTAATAGTATGCAAATTTTTCGGGAAGGAACGAAAAAGGATGGGAAGACTCATAGTTTTTGAAGGCCTCGACGGCTGCGGAAAATCAACACAGATCGCGTTGGCAAGGGAAGGTCTCGAAAGAGCGGGTCACACCATTCGCCAGATTAAACTTCCTGACTACGAAAGCCGTTCATCCGAACTTGTCAAGATGTACCTTGCAGGTGAATTCGGAGGAAGTGCCGGAGACGTCAATGCATATGCCGCTTCAAGCTTCTATGCCGTAGACCGCTTTGCAAGCTTCAACATGGACTGGAAAAAGGACTATGAGAGCGAAACTCTTATACTTGCAGACAGGTACACAACATCCAACCCGACCTATCAGCTTCCAAAGCTTCCAAAGGAAGAGTGGGATGCATACCTCGACTGGCTCGAAGAGTATGAGTACGAGAAGCTCGGACTTCCGAGACCTGACGTTACCATCTTCCTCGACATGCCAATTGCAATTTCCCAGAGACTCATGACTGAGCGCTACAGCGGCGACGAGTCAAAGAAGGACGTTCACGAAAGCAACGTTAAGTTCCTTAATGACTGCAGAGAGGCCGCTCTTTACACAGCTAACCGCTGGAACTACATTATCATTCCATGTTCGGAAGGCGACGCGCCAAGAAGCATCGAAAGCATTTCTGCCGACATAGCAGAAGTACTTTCAAAGTGTACTCAAAATGACTGAACACTTATCAACCGCAGTTCGCCACGAAGGGCTGAACGAAGCGACAATTCATTTTCGCGATAACGGAGTTCAGATTGCGGGAGCATGCATTACTGCGGCAAAGTTTTCCGTAGACAATGTTCACTACGATTCTCTTATCGTCACCATACTTCCGACTGCGGGAGAAAAACTCCGGACAAAACAGCTCGAGGAGATTTTCAGACGAATCAGGAGCATAGCGACTGAGAGGGACATCGACTTTCTTATCACGGTTCCTGCCGGAAACGAGGACTATCACACTCTGATGAGCCTGGGTTTTCGTTCATCTCTGTATGAGAAACAGGTTGACATGGATGCCAAAGCATTGAGAACTCAGTGGCGCAGAATTCTGAAGTCGACGGGCGCACCGGGTGAACACCCGTATTCAAGCTATGTTTCCGTAAGAGAAACAGCTCTTAAGAATACAGACCACGTCGTTTATGACGATAAATTTCTTCGTTATCTCTTTCTCCGCGCAAAGCAGGGCGGAGGTAACCTGATACTCAACAATGACGGCTATGCCGTTTACAGATACGATCCCGAAACCGAACATGTGACGGTGAGGGAGATGCTCACAGCCTCCAGTTATTCCGCAATGCTGGAAAAACTGCTCGAGACCGGAGCCAGTACATTTTCCTTCTACCTTCCGGCAGATGCCGGCTTAAACGGAGGAAAAACAAAGACAGTCAGGTCAGGAATGACCTGCGCAATATCCCAGAGGGCCAGGGCGGCAGAGAAGCTTATTGATAAAGCTTACCTCGGCATAGCACTTGGCTGATAAAGGAGTAAACACATGATTTACATCTTTCTTGCCGACGGCTTCGAGGAAATCGAAGCGTTGGCACCGACTGACATTCTCAGAAGAGCGGGCAGAGAAGTTCTCACCGTAGGCGTAACCGGCAAAACAGTTTCCGGTGCACACGGCATTCCCGTAACTGCAGACATCACAGTCGATGAAGTAATTCTTGATGATAGTCTTGAGGCTGTCGTTCTTCCGGGCGGTATGCCGGGAACAACCAACCTCGAAGCATCAGATAAAGTTAAAGAATCCGTCATGTTTGCTGTTGCAAACGAAAAGCTTATTGGCGCAATTTGTGCCGCACCTTCAGTTTTCGGACACTGGGGTCTTCTCGAAGGCCACAAGGCAACCTGCTTCCCGGGCTTCGAAAAGGATTTACATGGTGCAATGTATTCCGGTGAAGGCGTGGTAAAAGACGGATTAATCATCACTGCAAAGGGAGCGGGAGTCGCTTTGCAGTTCGGTGAAGCGCTTGCAGCGCATTTTACGGGTGCCGCTGAGGCAAACAGAATCCTCAGAGACATGCAATCAAATTATTAAGGAGTAATCAAATGGCCGGTAAAAGAGATAAAGAATCCGATGCATTCATGGTAGTCGGAGACGCTCTTGAAAATTCCAAATATAAAACGGGCAACGGATCTCATAACTCTGTCTCTTATCAGAAGATGCTCGACAGTTCAAAGGCACGTGCTTATACAAGCGGTGCGAACAAGAAGGGCAATTCTAAGAAAAACAGCAAAAAGAAGACAGTTAACAGTGCTGACCTCGCAAGGGAAGGACGCCCTGTTATGAGTAAGCCGCCGGAGAAGCTCACATTCCGTGAGGTTCCACCGGATGAGTCAGCTGTAAGTCCTGCTTCTCAGAAAACAGTTCCTTATGAACCTGTTTCTCAGAAGAAAAGACCTGTTCAGCCTGCTCAGCAGCGTTCCGGAGTGAAAAAGCCAACAGGCAGGAAGCCTGTATCTCAGAAGACTGGAACACAGCGCCCTGTAAGCCAGAAGACAGGAACACAGAGACCTGTAAGCCGGAAGACCGGTGCGCAGAGACCTGCTGCTCAGAAACCGGCAGCACAGCGTCCTGCAGCTCAGAGACCTGCGGCTCAAAGACCTGCGGCTCAAAGACCGGCAGCACAGCGTCCTGCAAATCAGAGACCGACTGCACAGCGTCCTGCGGCTCAGAGACCGGCAGCACCTGCACCACAGGCTCAGAGACCTGAAACAGCTTCTGCAGCAATAAGTAAGACTCCGGCTACTCCTGCAACACCGGCTCCAGTAAAAACTCCTAAGAAACAGAATAAACAGAAGACTCCAAGAGTACCGGGTAAGGTATCAAAGGCTTTCGGTAAGGCATCCACTGTCATTAACGAAAAGACCGGTATCGACCCGTCAGCAATTGCCGGCTCAGGTGCTACTGCAATAGCAGGAGCAGGGGCAAGTGCACAGGCTGCTCTCAAGAGCGGCGGAAGAAGTATGATTCAGCTTCACCAGAGTATGGAAGGCATGTCAATCCCTGACAGAATCCGCTATCTTCTTTCACTCATTGGACCTACATACAGATCAATCAATGCCGACCCGATAAAGAAAGAGAAGGCATACAAGGTTCTGGTAATCGTTATTTCACTCATTCTTGCAATTCACATGACCTCATGTGTAAATGACATTCTCGGTTTCACAAGAAGCGACAGAGAAAAGGTTATTACCGTTGAGGAGGGTGAGACAACAAACCACCTTATCGGCAAGCTTGACCGTGCCGGACTCATTAAACACAGCACCATGTGCAAAGTGTTCATAGCATCGACGTCCGGAATAAGAGGCGACAAGGATATCGGTTACCTCAAGGGTGACTTTACATTGACGCCTGACATGGGTATCGAAAAGATGCTCGTATCCTGTATGGCAACTCAGAAGAAGGAAACCGTTCAGGTTACAATCCCTGAAGGCTTCACCATTGAACAGATTGCCGAAAAACTTGAGGAGCAGAAGGTATGCAACCGTTCTGACTTCCTTAAGGCTGTAAACAAAAAGACATATGACTACGAGTTCGTAGATAACATTTCAAACGCAAGTGCAAGATACCACCTCCTTGAAGGTTACATGTACCCGGATACTTACGAATTCTATGTCGGTGAAAGCGGATCATCCGTTGTATCAAAGCTCCTTAACAACTTCAACAGCAAGTGGACAGATGCTTATGAAGCTCGTGCAAAGCAGATGAATATGAGCCTTGATGACGTTCTGACTCTTGCTTCCATCGTACAGAAGGAAGACAGCAACGCTGACAACATGAAGACAATTGCTTCTGTTTTCTACAACAGACTTAACTCTTCAGCTTATCCTTCACTTCAGTCCGATGCTTCAACCTTCTACCTTGAAAATTACGTTAAACCAAACGTTACAAGTTCTCAGTACACAAGGTTCAAGAGCCTCTACAGCACATATGAGTGCAAGGGACTTCCTGTCGGCCCAATCTGCAGCCCTGGTGACGATGCCATCACTGCAGTTCTCTGGCCAAACAGCACAAACTACTACTTCTTCATCCATGACGATGACGGTAACCTTTATGCCGCAAGAACGGCAAATGAGCAGAATGTAAACGCATACAAAGCAGCTCAGAACGGTACAAAATCGTCAGATGAATAATCGGGAGATATTCCATTGAACAACGTATTAAAACCTGAACTTCTCTGCCCTGCAGGGGACCGCGAACGCCTTGAGGCGGCTGTGCAGTATGGCGCAGACGCCGTCTACCTCGGCGGCGAGGAGTTTGGCATGCGTGCCGCTCCGGGAAATTTCAATTTCGAGGAGCTCCGCGATGCCGTGAAATACTGCCACGAGCATGGAGTAAAAGTCCATCTCACGGCCAATACGCTTCCGCGAAACGATGAGCTTTCGCGTATACCTGCATTTTTCGAAAATGCAGCAGAAGCAGGGGTAGATGCATTTATCATTGCAGACATAGGTGTGATGAAGGCGGCTCAGAAATATGCACCGGGGGTAGATATACACATCTCCACCCAGGCCGGTGTCGTTAATTACATGACTGCAAATGCGCTCTACGAGCTTGGCGCTAAACGCGTGGTTCTGGCTCGAGAGACCTCTCTCGCCGAAATAAAGGAAATCCGTGCCAATACACCAAAGGACCTTGAGATTGAATGCTTTGTCCACGGTGCAATGTGCATGTCTTTTTCGGGAAGATGCCTTCTTTCCAACTATATGACCGGCCGTGACTCAAACAGAGGTGATTGCGCTCAGCCATGCCGCTGGAAGTATCACCTGGTTGAGGAAAAGAGACCGGGCCAGTAAATGACAGAGTTCTTGAGAAGGTCAGCGTCAATCTTGAAGTTGTTTCTGCCCTGCTCAAATGTAA
>X77_Onager__coassemble_64_pt1 | contig 11241 bp, 8 predicted proteins | sample X77_Onager__metabat2_low_PE_001 | metagenome-assembled genome bin X77_Onager
CGCACCTGACGGTCGTTAGGTGCGTTTTTTTATTGTATCTACTTATTTTTTTCGTATTTTTTTGTTGACTTATAAATTCATTTATAGTAGTATTTTTTCAACATATTAAAAGGCTGTGAAGGGAAATAAACCACCTGGATGCTTACAGAGAGCTGTCGGTTATGTGCGAGACAGTGGCGGAATTGTGGCATAGCTCGTCCCGGAGCTGTCGGCTGAAAGTTCAGTTTACTGATAATAGGTTAGACCGGGTTCTCCCGTTATAGAGATACGCGTTGTTGGACGCGAATGAGAGGGCTGTAAAGCCAAAAAGAGTGGTACCGCGGAGTATACTATATATTTGATCTTCGTCTCTTTTACCTTAAACAATGTCATTGAACATTTTGGGGTAAAAGATTTTTTTATACCCAAAATTAGAAAGGAAAACAAAAATGAAAGGCTACGAGAAATACACAAGGCAGTATTTTAATCCACCTGTCGTGACCATGGATTGGGCAAAAAAAGACCATATAGAAAAGGCACCTATCTGGTGTTCTGTTGACCTTAGAGATGGTAACCAGGCTCTTATTATTCCAATGAGTCTCGAAGAAAAGCTTGAATTCTGGCAGGTGCTTGTAGACGTCGGATTCAAAGAAATCGAAATTGGTTTCCCGGCAGCTTCAGAAACAGAATATGAATTCTGCCGTGCACTCATCGAGCGCAACATGATTCCTGAGGATGTTACCATTCAGGTTCTTACACAGGCTCGTGAGCATATCCTTAAAAAGACTTTCGAAGCAATTGATGGTGCTCCAAACGCCATCGTTCATCTTTATAATTCCACTTCTGTTGCTCAGCGCGAGCAGGTTTTCCGCAAGAGCAAGGAAGAAATCAAGGCAATTGCCGTTGAAGGCGCAAAGCTTTGCCAGAAGTTCAAAGAGGAGATGACAGGCTGCAAGAATGTACGCTTTGAGTATTCTCCTGAAAGCTTCACAGGTACAGAGCCTGAATATGCTCTTGAAGTTTGCAATGCTGTTTCAGAGATCTGGAAACCAACTCCTGAAAACAAGGTTATTTACAACCTTCCTGTAACAGTTCAGCACTCTATGCCTCATGTTTATGCAAACCAGATTGAATACATGCATAAGAACCTCAATTACAGAGATGGCATTATCATTTCTCTTCATCCGCACAACGACCGCGGCTGCGGCGTTGCAGATACAGAGATGGGCGTACTTGCAGGTGCAGACCGTGTAGAAGGCACACTCTTCGGAAACGGCGAGCGCACAGGTAACGTAGACCTTATCACTGTTGGTATGAACATGTATTCTCAGGGCGTTGATCCTGAACTTGATTTCTCAGACATTCCTGCAATCAGAGAAGTATATGAGCGAGTGACAGGCATGAAGGTTCATGAACGTTCACCATATGCCGGTGACCTCGTATTCTCAGCATTCTCAGGTTCACATCAGGATGCTATTGCAAAGGGTATGAAATACCGTGAGGAGACAGGCGTTGAAACCTGGACATGCCCATATCTTCCAATTGACCCGACAGATGTTGGCCGTGACTACGATTCAGACGTAATCCGTATCAACTCACAGTCAGGTAAGGGTGGTATCGGTTATATCCTTGAAACCAAGTTCGGTTACAACCTTCCAAAGGCTATGAGAGAAGTTGTAGGCTACAAGGTCAAGAGCGTATCTGACCATGCTCATGCAGAACTTCAGCCTGACGAAGTGTTCAATGTATTCAAAGAGAATTACATCAACAAGAACGATATTCTCAAGGTAAACGAAACTCACTTCAAGCAGATTGGTGACGGACGCATTGAAGCTGTAGTCGAAGTCGACTACAACGGCAAGGTGACAAAGGCCGAAGCCATTGGTAACGGCCGTCTTAACGCAGTAAGTAACGCAATCAAGAAAGTGATTGGCGATGTTTACGACCTTGAAACATACACAGAACATGCAATCGAAAACAAACATTCAACTGCAACTGCAGCATCATATGTCAGCGTTTCCAACGGAAAGATTAACTGGGGTGTTGGTGTTGCCACAGATATCATCGATTCTTCTATCAGGGCTCTTGTAAGTGCAATTAACAACCGCCTTGCAGAAGAGGAATAAAAAAGGAGAGAAACAATTATGAAACTTAAAGGTGCTGAAATCGTAATTGAAGCACTTATCGACCAGGGCGTAACCGATATCTTCGGTTATCCGGGCGGTACAGTACTCGACATTTACGATGCTTTATATAATCGTTCAGACAGAATCAACCATCATCTTGTAACACATGAACAGCATGCGGCTCACGCAGCTGACGGTTACGCAAGAGCTACAGGCGAAGTAGGCGTTGTACTTGCTACTTCAGGCCCTGGTGCCACAAACCTTGTTACAGGTATTGCCACAGCAATGCTTGACTCTATTCCACTTGTTGCCATCACAGGTAACGTTGGACGTGCACTCATCGGTAAGGACTCATTCCAGGAAATCGATATCACAGGTGTTACTCTTCCAATTACAAAGCACAACTTCTTTGTAAACAACATTGAAGAGCTCCCTGAAATCATCCGTAAGGCTTTCAAAATTGCAAAGTCTGACAGACCGGGTCCTGTACTCATCGATATTCCTAAGGATATCCAGAATGCCGTAACAGAATTCACTCCACAGGGCGTTGTAGCAGCTTATGACAAGATTGCTCCATCTGAAAACCGCATTGCTGAAGCTGCAGAAGCTATCAACAAGGCTACAAAGCCATACATCTACATCGGTGGTGGTGTAAATGCCGCAGGCGTTTATGATGAAGTAGTTAAACTTGCAGACAAAATCGATGCTGTAATCGGTACATCTCTCATGGGTGTTTCCTGCGTTCCATCAAGCAATGACAGATTCCTTGGCATGGAAGGCATGCACGGTCTCTTCGCATCATCAAAGGCTTCTGATGAGGCTGACCTCATCCTTGCAATCGGTGCTCGTTTCAGCGACAGAGCAACAGGTAACACAGCCAAGTTTGCAACAGAAGCTACAATCGTTCACCTCGATGTTGATTTCGCAGAAATCAACAAGAACATCAAGACAAATGTTGGTGTTCGCGGTGACCTTGCTCTTTCTCTTCCTGCACTTATCAACGCTGTTGATAAGGCTGAGCATCCGGAATGGATTGCCAGAGTAGATGAACTCAAGGCAGAAGAGCAGACATATTACATTGACACTGATGAAGTTACTCCAAAGGCAGTAATGGAAATCATTAACGAAATCAAGACAGACGACGCTGTTGTAGCAACAGACGTAGGTCAGCATCAGATGTGGGCAGCTCAGTATCTTACATTTGAAAAGCCTCGCAAGTTCGTAACAAGCGGCGGTCTCGGCACAATGGGCTTCGGCGTTGGTGCTGCAGAAGGTGCTGCAGTAGCTATGAAGGAGCAGACAATCCTCATCACAGGTGATGGCAGCTTCGGTATGAACCTTGGCGAAATCAATGCCTGTGTTGAAGGAAAGCTTCCACTTACAGTTGTTATTCTCAACAACGGCGTTCTCGGTATGGTACGTCAGTGGCAGACACTTTTCTATGACAAGAAGTATTCAAATACTGTTCTTGAAAAGAGAGCGGTTGACTATGTTAAGCTCGCAGAAGCATTCGGCGCAAAGGGCGTTGTTACAACAACTCTCGATGAGTTCAGAACTGCTTTTGAAACAGCTTATAACTCAAACGATGTAACTCTTATTGACTGCAGAATTGATAAGGACGAATTCGTTCTTCCTATGATGCCTGCAGGTGGTACAATCAAGGAAATGATCGTTAAAAAGGAAGGAGTAATCGACTAATGCCTACAGCAGCTACTAAAGACGAAAGCAAGTTTGTAATTGCTATCTATGTTGAAAATAAATTTGGTGTTCTTACTCGTGTAACAAGCATGTTCACAAGAAGAGGCTTTAATATCGATGCTCTTACCGTTGGTGTAACAGAGTCACCTGAGTATTCACGTATCACTCTTTCAATGAGCGGTGACGGATACGCTAGAGCACAGATGCTTAACCAGCTCAGAAAACTTCAGAACGTTAAGAAAGTTCAGATTCTTGACGACAAAGATTCAGTTGAACGCGAATTGCTCCTCATCAAGGTAAAGAACACACCTGAAGAGCATCAGCTTATCATGTCTTCAGTTGAAATCTTTGGTGCTGAAATCATCGACTTCTCAGTTGATTCTCTCAGCATTGAAGTAACAGGCGACAGCGCTAAGATTGACGCTTTCATCGAGATGATCAGACCTATCGGTATCATAGAAATCTGCCGTTCCGGTGTGATTGCTCTTTCGAAGGGAAGCGGAAGCATGCTTGAAGAGCCTGATCTCTTCTAAATTTCGCTCTGTATAGCGATTTTTTCGCCATAACACTTGCGATTTTTCATAAACAGTCTATAATCTTATAGAATATAAATTTTTCAAAAAATATTTCATATTAAATATGTAAGGAGATATTTAAAATGGCTAAAATTTTCTACGAAGCTGATTGTGACCTTTCAAAGCTTGACGGTAAGACCGTTGCTATTATCGGTTACGGTTCACAGGGACACGCTCATGCACTTAACCTTAAAGAATCCGGTGTAAACGTAATCATCGGTCTCTATGAAGGTTCAAAGAGCTGGAAGAGAGCAGAAGAGCAGGGCTTTGAAGTATTCACTGCTGCTGACGCTGCAAAGAAGGCTGACATCATCATGATCCTCATCAATGATGAACTTCAGGCTAAGCTCTACAAAGAATCAATTGCTCCAAACCTTACAGCAGGCAAGACTCTTGCATTTGCTCATGGTTTCAATATTCACTTCGGTTGCATTAAGGTGCCAAGCGACGTTAACGTTATCATGATCGCTCCTAAGGCTCCTGGTCACACAGTACGTTCTGAGTATCAGGTTGGTAAGGGTACACCTTGCCTTATCGCTGTACATCAGGATGCTACAGGCGACGCTCAGGATATCGGCCTTGCATATGCTGCAGGTATCGGCGGTGCCAGAGCAGGTGTTCTTGAAACAACATTCCGTACAGAGACAGAGACTGACCTCTTCGGTGAGCAGGCTGTTCTTTGCGGTGGTGTTTGCGCACTCATGCAGGCTGGTTTCGAAACACTTGTTGAAGCTGGTTATGACCCAAGAAACGCATACTTCGAATGCATCCATGAGATGAAGCTCATCGTTGACCTCATCTATCAGTCAGGCTTCGAAGGCATGAGATACTCAATCTCTAACACAGCTGAGTACGGTGACTACATCACTGGTCCAAAGATCATCACAGATGATACTAAGAAGGCTATGAAGAAGGTACTTACTGACATTCAGGACGGTACATTCGCTAAGGACTTCCTCCTCGACATGTCAGAGGCAGGCGGCCAGGTTCACTTCAAGGCTATGAGAAAGCTTGCTGCAGAGCATCCTGCAGAAGTAGTTGGTAAGGAAATCCGTTCACTCTACAGCTGGAGCGACGAAGATAAGCTCATCAACAACTAATTAATGAGTTATTGGGCGCAGTTGAAAGTTACTGCGCCCTTTATTTTTAAATTGGCAAAAGAGGAATTAATTATGATAAAAGATACAGTTGTTAATGGTTTTAATAACGCACCTCATCGTTCTCTTTACAACGCTTTAGGTCTTACTAAAGAAGAACTCGACAGACCTCTTATCGGTATCGTTAGCTCATATAACGAAATCGTTCCGGGTCATATGAACCTCGATAAAATCACTGAAGCTGTTCGCATCGGTGTTGCTATGGGAGGCGGTACTCCAATCGTTTTCCCTGCAATCGCTGTATGTGACGGTATTGCAATGGGTCACGAGGGTATGAAGTACTCACTTGTAACCCGTGACCTTATCGCTGACTCAACAGAGGCTATGGTTAAGGCTCACGGTTTTGACGGTCTTGTTATGATTCCAAACTGTGACAAGAATGTACCTGGTCTTCTTATGGCAGCAGCAAGACTTAACCTTCCTACAATCTTTGTAAGCGGCGGTCCAATGCTCGCAGGTCGTGTTGACGGTCACAAAACATCTCTTTCCAGCATGTTTGAAGCAGTAGGTGCTTTCTCTGCCGGTAAGATTACAGAAGAAAAACTCACGGAGTATGAAAACAATGCATGTCCTTCATGCGGTTCATGCTCAGGTATGTATACAGCAAACTCCATGAACTGCCTTACAGAAGTTATGGGTATGGGTCTTCGCGGAAATGGTACAATTCCGGCTCCAATGTCAGCTCGTATCTCACTTGCAAAGCACGCAGGTATGCAGGTTATGGAACTTGTAAGAAAGAACATCCGTGCAAGAGACATCCTCACAGAGGAAGCTATCTACAATGCCATCACAACAGACATGGCACTCGGATGCTCAACAAACACAATCCTTCATCTTCCTGCAATTGCAAATGAAATCGACGTTAAGTTCGACCTCAGAAAGATCAATGAGATTTCTGAGACAACTCCTAACATCTGCCATCTTGCTCCTGCAGGCCCAACTTACATGGAAGACCTCAACGAGGCAGGCGGCATTCATGCAGTTATGAAGCAGCTCGCTCAGAACGGTCTCCTCAGCACAGACGTTATGACCTGCACAGGCAAGACTCTTGCTGAAAACCTTGAAGGTGTTACAAAGTCAAACAATGAAGTTATCCGCGATATGGATAACCCATTCACAAAGACAGGCGGTATTGCTATTCTTTACGGTAACATTGCAGAAAACGGATGCGTTGTTAAGCGTTCAGCCGTTGCTCCTGAAATGCTTGTTCATGAAGGTCCTGCAAGAGTATTCAACAGTGAAGAAGAATGCATTAAAGTCATCTATGAAGGTGGCATTAACCCTGGCGATGTAGTAGTTATCCGCTACGAAGGCCCTGCAGGCGGCCCTGGTATGAGAGAAATGCTTTCTCCAACATCTGCTATCGCAGGTGCAGGTCTTGATAAGGAAGTTGCTCTTATCACAGACGGACGTTTCTCAGGTGCCACAAGAGGCGCTGCTATCGGTCACGTTTCTCCTGAAGCTGCTTCAGACGGTCTTATCGCTTACGTTCACGAAGGCGATATCATCTCCATCAACATCCCTGAGTACAAGATTGAACTCAAGGTATCTGATGAGGAACTCGCTAAGCGCCGTGCAGAAGAAAAGCCAATGGTCAAGGAAGGAATCACAGGATACCTCAAGAGATATTCCAAGATGGTTTCATCTGCAGACCGCGGAGCTATCATCAACATTAAAGACTAATTACTAAAGATAAAGAAAGGGGAGAGTCCAATGGGAATGACTATGTCCCAGAAGATTCTTGCTGCTCATGCAGGACTCGAAAGTGTTACTGCAGGTCAGCTCGTTCTCGTAAACCTCGACAGAGTTCTCGGTAATGACGTAACATCACCTGTTGCCATCAGAGAATTCAACAAGATGGGTAAGGAAGATGTCTATAACAAAGAAGCAGTTACTATGGTTATGGACCACTTCACACCAAATAAAGACATTAAAGCTGCAGTTCAGTGTAAGACTTGCCGCGATTTCTGCGGTGAACTTGATATTCCAAACTTCTACGATGTAGGACGTATGGGTATTGAGCATGCTCTTCTTCCTGAAAAAGGCCTTGTAGTACCGGGCGACCTTATGATCGGTGCTGACTCTCATACATGTACTTACGGTGCTCTCGGCGCTTTCTCAACAGGCGTAGGCTCAACAGACATGGCTTGTGGTATGGCTACAGGTAAGGCATGGTTCAAGGTTCCTTCAGCAATCAAGTTCTACCTTACAGGTGAACTCGGTGAACATATCACAGGTAAAGACCTGATTCTCCACATCATCGGCATGATCGGTGTTGACGGAGCTCTTTACAAGTCAATGGAATTCACAGGTCCGGGCGTTGCTGCTCTTTCAATGGACGACAGATTTACTATCGCAAACATGGCTATCGAAGCAGGCGGTAAGAACGGTATCTTCGACGTTGATGACAAGACTCTCGAGTATTGCAGAGAGCATGGCGGCAAGGAACCTGTAGTTTACAAGGCTGACGATGACGCTGAATACGAAAGAGTTATCGAAATTGACCTTGCTACAATTAAGCCTACAGTTTCTTTCCCACATCTTCCTGAAAACACAAGAACAATTGATGAAGTTGGCGATGTTGTTATCGACCAGGTAGTAATCGGTTCCTGCACAAACGGACGTTATCAGGATATGAAGGAAGCTGCTGAAATCCTTAAGGGCAAGAAGGTTGCTCCAAATGTACGTGCCATCATCATTCCTGCAACTCAGGATGTTTACATGCAGTGCATTAAGGAAGGCTTCGCTGAAATCTTCATCGAAGCAGGCTGTGTTGTTTCAACTCCAACTTGCGGACCTTGCCTCGGCGGTCACATGGGCATCCTCGCCAAGGGCGAGCGTGCCGTAGCAACAACAAACAGAAACTTTGTTGGTCGTATGGGCGACCCAGAGTCTGAAGTATATCTTGCCAGCCCTGCAGTAGCTGCCGCTTCTGCAATCGCAGGTAAAATCGTATCTTTTGAGGAGGTGCTCTAATGGTTAAGACAGGCGACGTTATTAAGTACAAGGACAATGTCGACACAGACGTTATCATTCCTGCACGTTATCTCACAACAGGTGATCCTGCAGAGCTTGCAAAGCACTGTATGGAAGACCTCGATACAACTTTCGTAAACAGAGTTAAGGAAGGCGACATCATTGTTGCCGGTTATAACTTCGGCTGCGGTTCATCTCGTGAACACGCACCAATCTCAATCAAGGCATCAGGCGTTTCTGTTGTAATTGCAAAGAGCTTTGCTCGTATCTTCTACAGAAACTCAATCAATATCGGTCTTGCAATCGTTGAATGCCCTGAGGCAGTTGATGCAATCAGCGAAGGCGATAAGGTATCAGTTGACCTCGACACAGGTATCATCACAGATATCACAACAGGCGAACAGTTCAAGACTGAGCCATTCCCTGAGTCAATCCAGAACATTATCAATGCCGGCGGTCTTGTAGAGGCTGTTAAGGCTGGTATCATCGGTTAAGGAGAAGACTATGGAATACAATATTTCATTACTTAGAGGTGACGGTATCGGTCCTGAAATCGTTGACAGCGCAGTAGCAGTACTTGAGGCTGTAGGCGAGAAGTATGGCCATACTTTCAACTTCACACCTTATCTTATCGGCGGCTGTGCAATTGATGCCACAGGCTGCCCGCTTCCACAGGAAACAATTGACGGATGCCTTGCATCTGACTCTGTTCTTCTTGGTTCAGTAGGTGGTCCTAAGTGGGATCATCTTCCGGGCGACCAGAAGCCTGAAAAGGGTCTTCTCGGTATTCGCGCAGCACTCGGTCTTTTCACAAACCTTCGTCCTGCAAAGCTTTATCCTGCACTCAGCAGTGCAAGCCCGCTTCGCGCTGACATCGTAGCAAACGGCTTCGACATCATGATTGTTCGCGAACTTACAGGTGGTATTTACTTTGGTGACAGAGGATACCGTGAAGGCAAGTACGGTGAAGAAGCATACGATACAGAATGCTATTCTCCAATGGAGATTGAGCGTATCTGCCGTGTAGCTTTTGAGACAGCTATGAAGCGTGGCAAGAAGATTGCCAGCGTTGATAAGGCTAACGTTCTCGAGACATCACGTCTCTGGAGAAAGATTATCCATGAGATGGCTGCAGAGTATCCTGAAGTAGAAGTAAAGGATGTTCTCGTAGACAACTGTGCAATGCAGCTTGTACGTAACCCATCACAGTTTGACGTTATCGTTACAACAAACATCTTTGGTGATATCCTTTCAGATGAAGCTTCTCAGACAACCGGTTCTATCGGTATGCTTCCATCTGCATCCCTCGGTAACACAAAGCTCGGCATGTATGAACCAATTCACGGTTCTGCTCCTGACATTGCAGGTAAGGACATTGCAAACCCACTTGCAACAATCCTTTCAGCATCAATGATGCTCCGTTACTCATTTGACCTTATCGAAGAGGCAGATGCTATCGATGCTGCTGTAAATAAATTCCTCGATGATGGTCTTAAGACAGCTGACCTCGTTGGCGACAGTGGAGTAACTCCTCTTAAGTGCTCAGAGGTAACAGGCGAGATTATAAAGAGATTATGATTAACAAGTTAGATTTACTGGCACAAATTAAATCAGTTCTCGTTTTCAGGGGCGTTGTTAACGCTCCTGTAATGAAAGCCCTTGTTTCTTTCCTCGAATGCGAAGAAACAGGCGCTGTTGCTGTTGAGAAGTATGTTGATTTTGTTTCCGCTCTTTATGAGTACGGAACCAGTTTCACAGACTATCTTCTCGATGCGACAGTAACTGACGAGAATGCATATGTGAAGATGGTTGCAAACGGAAAGGAAGTACCTGAAGCAATCGCAGATTGCGCAGAAAACGAACTTTCCATCCTTGGCGAGTTATCAGAGCTTGACTGCAAAACATTGCAGTCTCTTACCGCATACGAAGGCAAGCTTCCTGCATATGATGTAACCGATATTGACTTTGCAGAGTGCTACAGAAAGCGTATTGCTGACATTTCCAAAAACGGTTATGGCATTTACAGCAAGTATGTCATGTTCCGCGTTGTGGACGGCGCAATAGTTCCTGTAACATCACCTGACCACATCAGTATCATGAGTCTTTATGGTTACGAGAAGGAAAGAGAAAAGCTTATTGTTAATACAAAAGCTCTTCTCGAGGGCAAGCCTGCCGCAAACACTCTTCTTTATGGTGATGCCGGAACAGGTAAGTCATCTTCGGTTAAAGCAGTTACCAATATGCTTGCACCGGAAGGGCTTCGTCTCATTGAACTTAAGAAGAATCAGCTTTGGGAAATCCCGGCTGTTCTTGAACAGCTCAGAGATAATCCGCTTAAGTTCATCATCTTTATTGACGATCTTTCATTCAACAAGGATGACGATAACTTCAGTGGACTTAAGGCAATTCTTGAAGGTTCTGCTTCAGCAAAATCTTCCAACACGGTTATCTATGCTACAAGTAACAGACGTCATCTTGTAAAGGAAAACTTCTCAGACAGAGAAGGAGACGATGTTCATCGCAACGATACCATGCAGGAAATGCTTACACTGTCAAACCGCTTTGGACTTACAATTCTCTTCCAGAGATCTAACAACGATCTTTATCAGAGAATCGTCAGCGGTCTTGCAGAATCAAAGGGTATTACAATCCCTGAAAATGAACTCTACGTCAAGGCTTCGGCTTTTGCCATTCGCCATGGCGGACGTTCCCCACGAGTTGCAGAACAGT
>X77_Onager__coassemble_65_pt1 | contig 11204 bp, 6 predicted proteins | sample X77_Onager__metabat2_low_PE_001 | metagenome-assembled genome bin X77_Onager
GTATGGGTCTTTCTTTTCTACCCATGTTGTTTTGTTGTTGATAAATCTGCGTTCAAAGGTTGTGATCTTGTCTCGGGCAAAAAGAGGAGAGTAAGCGCTGCACCAGAGATACCACATGAAGTCCAAGCCGTATTCTTTTGCCTTGCTTCCTTCCGGAGAGAAATAACCCTGACGGGCAACAGCATCGGAGTAGTCGAAGAGACCTTTTCCGGCATAGTGTTTGCCGCCAAATTTGAATACTTTAAATGATCCGTCTTCGTTCATAGGAACGCCGCCGTGGAAGAGGAGATTACCGTTGTAAATCTTGTAGATGCTTCCGTGGCTGTAAAGGAATTTAATGTGCTTCTGAAGCTTTTCAGAAGACTTGAATGAAAACGCAAGCGTATTCATGAGGTCTTCCTCTTCTTCTGTAAGCTTGTAAGGATCGTTTAAGTCGATGGTAGGGAAGTCACAGTCGATAAGGTTGTATGTATTATCGCCGAGTGTAATGGTTCCCTTATCATAGTTGATCTTGTCGAGAAGCAATCTTTCTTCAAGGCCGAAATCAGGGTTTCTCATGATAAGCTGACCGCTGAGCTTGAAGAGAATAATGGTGATTGCTTTTGACATTCTTGCTGTAAGAGCAAGGTCTTTAGACTTTACGTGAGCACGTTCCTCTTCGTCTACGATTCTTGTAGCGAAGCAGGAGGTGTCAGTCTGAGCGTAAAACTCATTTGCGAAGAGTGAAAGAGGACGAAGGCTGATGCCGTAACCGCTTTCAAGAACGCGGAGGTTGTTGTAAAGAATAGAATTGGAAAGAACTGTGGCAATGCAGACTTTACTTCCTGCTGCAGCTCCCATCCAGACTATGTCATGGTTGCCCCACTGAATATCGATAGAGTGGTGACCCATTAATTCTTCCATGATGATGTCGGCACGTGGACCTCTGTCATAGATGTCACCAACGATATGAAGACGGTCAACAACAAGTCTTTTTATAACGCTGCTTACGGCAACAATAAACTCTTCCGCGCGGCCTATATCGATGATGGTATGGATGATGTTATCGTAATATTCTCTTTTATTGTTGAGTGAGAAATCTGTGTTGATAAGCTCGTCGATTACGTAAGCAAATTCCGGTGGCAAAGCCTTTCTTACTTTGGAACGAGTGTACTTGGCAGATGTCAGGTGACAGATTTCGATAAGGTAGTTAAGAGTTTCTGCGTAAAACGCCTTCTTGTCTACAACATCAGGAAGAAGATCTCTGAGCTTTTCTTCCGGGTAATAAATGATTGTAGCGATTTCTGCTCTTTTCTTGTCAGGTAATGTGTATTTGTAAAGGTCGTCAACCTTGTCTCGGATGGCGCCTGAAGCACTTCTAAGCATGTGGTCAAAAGCTTCATATTCACCATGAATATCAGACATGAAGTGTTCTGTAGCTTTTGGCAGGTTAAGAATTGCATTTAAGTTGATAATCTCAGTGGCTGCTGCCTGTGCATTTGGGTATTCTTTTGAAAGAAGTCTCAAATACTGCAGTTCCTCATGTGTATACCACTTTTGCTCTTCCATGAGATACCTCCTTTATTTTATTTATACTTATTAACAAGTATACAACATATTTATATTTCGAACAATTACACAATTGCCTTTTCGATAATTGTTTAGCCACTTCAAATATGCTAAAATATTTGTCATTAAAGCTTTAAATCAGCGGAGGGTTACTCAATGAAAATTCTTGTTATCAATGCAGGTAGTTCATCACTCAAATATCAGCTCATCAATATGGATGATAACTCTGTTATTGCAAAAGGTCTTTGCGAGCGTATAGGCGCAGGCGGAGCTATTTCCGGAAAAACAGGAGATGGCAGAAAGTTCGCATACGACATTGACCTTCCTGATCACACTGTTGCATTTAACGAAGTTAAGAAATCACTTTGCGAAGGTGATTGCAAGGTAATCGATTCACTTACAGAAATCGATGCTGTGGGTCATCGTGTTGTACAGGGTGGCGCACTCTTCAAGGAAAGCCAGCCTATTACTCAGGAAGTTGAAGATGGCATTGAAAAGCTTGCTTCTCTTTCACCACTTCACAATCCTGCACATCTTCTCGGTATCAGAGCCTGCAAAGAGGTATTTGGCCCTGAAACACTTCAGGTTGCAGTATTCGACAACGCATTCCATTCAACAATGCCTGCATCCAGCTATACTTTTGCTATTCCTTATGAAATCAGCGAAAAGTACGATATCAGAAAGTACGGTTTCCACGGTACATCTCACAAGTATCTGACACACCGTTATGCTGAACTTACAGGCAAAGACATTAAAGATACAAAAATCGTTACCTGCCATCTTGGCAACGGTTCTTCAGTAACTGCCATCAAAGGCGGAAAGGTTCTTGATACCTCAATGGGTCTTACACCGCTTGACGGCCTTATCATGGGAACACGTTCAGGCTGTATTGATGCTTCAGCTGTTACACTGATTGCAAAGAATGAAGGACTTATACCTGACGAGATGTCAGACCTTCTCAACAAGAAGTCAGGCTTCCTTGGAGTTTCCGGTGTATCTTCTGATATGCGTGACGTTGAAAAGGCAGCCAAAGAAGGTAACGAAAGAGCGCAGCTTGCTCTTGATATGCTTTATTATCAGATTAAGAAGCTCATCGGTGGTTATGCTGCAGCAATGGACGGTATCGATGCTATTATTTTCGCAGGCGGTATCGGTGAAAATTCTGCTGATACAAGAGCAGAAGTTCTTAATGGTCTCAGCTTCCTTGGTGTAAAACTTGATGAGGAAGAAAACAAGATTCGCACAGACGAACATAAGATTACAACTGATGATTCATGCGTTGAAGGATGGGTAATAGCAACAAACGAAGAACTTGAGATTGCTCTTGACGTAAAAAAGATATACGAATTACACTAATTTATTGACAATCAGATTTTAACTGACTAAAATTTAAATTGTTATATTAATCTGATAAAGTTGGTTCAGCAAAGGCGCTGGTACACCATGGTACTGGCGCCTTTTTTGTAACAATTTTTCAGAGAAAAAAGGGGAATGACTATGAAAAAGGTAACCAAAATAGTTATGTCCATGATTCTGGTCATAGCTATGACTATGAGCCTCATCACCTGCTCTTTCGCAGCTTCTGCAAAGACAGGTTCGGTTCGTGTCGGCGTTGGTAAGGGCGACATTACCGGCCCAATTACCGAAATTTCAACAGGTTACAACTCACTCGGCGACCTTATGAAGGGTCTCCTTATGAGAGGTAACGCACGTGCATTTATCATTGAAACAAATGGCGCTCCAATGGTATATGTTTCTGCAGAAATCGTTCATATGACTGAAAGCATCAAGCCTGGCGTTCTTAAGGAACTCCAGAAGAGAGGTCTTTCAAAGTACATTGAAGAAAACTGCATGATCGCTGCTACACATGCTCATTGCTCATCATCAAACGTTTCCTGGTACGCTCTTTATGACCTTATAAACGGTGTTCCTGGTTATGACGCTGATAGCTATGAAATCATCGTTCAGGGTATCGCTGATGCCATTGAACAGGCTGACAAGAACCTCAGTGCAGGTTCTGTAAAGCTTGCTTACGGTGATGTTGATGTAGACAGCTACAACCGTTCACTTTACGCTGCAAAATACAACGTAAACTATGATGACTCCAAGTATGTTAACGACTTCGATGCAGCTTACAAGACAGTAAGCCATGAAATGCAGCTTCTTACTTTCTACCAGGGTAGCAAGGAAGTTGGTATGCTTTCATTCTATGCATCTCACGGTACATCTTGCCCAATCACAAACACACTCGTTTCAGCTGACCACAAGGGTTATGCTGCTTACACAGTAGAAAAGGCAAAGGGCGGCAACTATGTTGCAGCATTTGCTCAGTCAGAATGCGGTGACGTTTCTCCAAACAAACCTCATAAGAATGACGTAAAAGAAGCATTCCAGGGACCTGAAGACCTTAACAGCTCTCTTGACATGATTGAAAATGAAATTGTTGCAGGTCAGCAGGAAGCTGATGCAGCTCTCAAACTCCAGAAGGGCGGCAAGGGCGTTACAACAATTAACCTTTCAAAGAATGCAGCTCTCGACTATGAAGTAGTTGACTTTGCTAACATTGCTGTTGATAAGAAGTACATTGGCGAATATCACATGCCATATGATGACATTGACAATGCCAAGACTTCACAGCCTTGCATCGGTGCCGGCATCATCGCTGGTGACGAGGAAGGTGCTCCTGTAGACAACGCTCTTGAAGGCGATGTTAAGAACAAGATTTATCTTGATGAAGATGGCAACAAGGTATTCGAAAAGTACGACTTTAAGACAATCGACCTCTTCGGCCTGGAGTCAATTGCTCCTGTAATCTGGGAACCAATCATGACAGTTCTTAAGTCAAACAAGTACGATGACGCTCAGGCTGAAAAGCTTGTTTGCCTTGATGTTGGTTCAGAAGGCCTCATCACATTCATGGAAGAGGAAACACCTCTTCAGATCTTCCAGATCGGTGAAGTTGCTCTTGCGGCATCTCCATTTGAAGTTACAACAGAGCAGGGTAAGAGAATTAAGACTCAGCTTGAGAAGACACTTGCCAAGAAGGGCGTTAAATGCGTAATCATGGCATGCTACTCAAATGCTTACAGCCAGTATCTTACAACTCGTGAAGAATATGCAGCTCAGCACTATGAAGGTGCTACAAACCTCTTTGGCCCATGGGCAGGTGCTGCTCTTACACAGGAATTTGACAAGCTTGCAAGCAACATCGCAAACGGTAAGAGATCAACTTATACCGCTCAGATGCGTACAGAAAAGCCTGCAATTCTCCTTGAGACTCCTGTTTCACTTCTCGGTGCAACAATCGACTCCAACAACCCTGGTACACTTGTAACAGACGTTAAGAAGTCATATAAGGTTGGCCAGAAGGTTAAGGCAGAATTTGAGGCTGCAAACCCAAGAACAATCACAGAACTCAAACTTGCAGACAATGAAATCCTTCCTGCAAACTACACTTACCTCAAGGTTCAGAAGCTTGTAAACGGTAAGTGGAAGACAGTAAGAACAGACGCAGACCCATATACTTACATCAGATACGATGTACCTCTTCTTGGTCTCGGTGATTTCAACTGTACAGTTGTATGGCTTACAAAGGGCGCTGACAAGGGTACATACAGACTTGCATACAAGGGTATTGCAAAGACCGGTGTTAACTCTTACAAGAAGGTAACAGGCGTTTCTTCAAGCTTCGTTCTTAAATAAAAACAACCACTAAAAGCCACCCGTAAGGGTGGCTTTTTTTCGCTATATATAGTAAAATGTTAGGGTTAAATTAAGGAGATATATATGGGTCGTAGAAAATGGAACGTATTAAAACTGAATAAAGAGTTATCAGCCAAAGTTTCTGCCGATCTTGGAATTGACCCAGTAGCAGCTCTTCTTCTAACCCAGAGAAACATTGCCGGAGTAGATGACCTCAAAAGTTTTGTTAATAATTCTTTTGATTTCATTGATCCGCTAACACTTCCCGATATGGAAAAAGCTGTCGACCGCATTAATGATGCGATTTTTGACGGCGAATTAATTTGCATTTTTGGTGACTATGACTGCGATGGCGTTACATCAACAGCGTTGCTTTACTCCTACCTCGAAGCACAGGGTGCAAATGTTACATATCTCTTGCCACACAGGGTAGAAGACGGCTATGGACTGAATAATAATCTTATAAAACGTATTGCAGAACTTGGCACCAATCTTCTCATAACTGTAGACAATGGCATTTCTTCCGTTGAAGAGGCAAAGTACATAAAGGAACTCGGTATGGATCTTATCGTTACCGATCATCATATTGAAGGTGATGAACTTCCTCACTGTGTTGCCGTTGTTGATCCTCATCGCAAAGACGTTGACTGTCCATTCCGTGAATATGCGGGTGTAGGCGTTGCACTTATGCTTTGCTGTGCAATAGAAGGAAACACCGAAAGAGTAATGGATGACTTTTCTGACCTTGCTGCAATCGGTACGGTTGCTGACCTGGTTCCGCTGGTTGGTGAAAACCGCAAGATTGTTAAGTACGGTCTTAATCTTATCAATACCTGTCCGCGCCCGGGAGTGGAGTCACTTATTAAAGTGGCGAAACTGGAGGGCAAGGCCATTGAGTCAACAGCCATAGGATTTGGACTGGGACCGCGCATTAACGCGGCAGGCCGTATGGATACGGCTGAGCGTGCGCTTGACCTGCTTCTGTGCGATGAACCTTTCACATGCGATGAGCTTGCCGAAGAGCTGGAAAGCCTTAATCACAAGCGTCACGATGAGGAAGACCGTATCTTTAAAGAGGCTATGGCTGAACTTCAGTCAAACCCCGCTTTGGAGCATTCACCGGTTATAGTCGTGGCAGGCAAAGACTGGCACGAAGGAGTTCTCGGTATTGTTGCGTCAAAGATTCTTGACAGAACTCTTAAACCGACCATAGTTCTCGGTATCAACGAGGACGGTTTGGCAAAAGGCTCTGCAAGAAGCGTAGAAGGCTTCAACATCTACAACGCAATCGAATATGCCAAAGACACTCTGGTACGCTTTGGCGGTCACGAGCAGGCAGCAGGCATGAGTCTTGAAGAAAGCAACCTTGATGCCTTCAGAGCAAAGCTCAATGAGTATGCTTATTCTGTAGGCATTGTTTATCCGACTACTAATATTGACATTCGTCTTTCCACAGAAGCTGTTTCACTTGAAACACTTGATTCTCTCGAAGTACTTGAACCATTCGGCAACTCCAATGAAACTCCGGTATTCGGCCTTTTCAAACTGGTTATCGATGATGTTCGCGGTATGGGCGAAGATGGAAAGCATAAACGAATTACAGTTCACAGAGATGGAAAGTTTGGCAGCATTAACGTCATTAAGTTTAATGCTCCTGATTTCCCGTATGAACGTGGCGACAGGGTTGACATGATTGTTACCCTTGGCAGAAACGAGTATAAGGGAAGAGTCTCGGTCAATGTATTACTGAAAGATATAAGACCGAGCGGCGTTGATGACGATGCAATGGCTCAGAGCGAAATACTCTTTGATATGCTCCTTTCCGGAGCGAAGCTCACAAAGGAGCAGGCGACAAGCCTCACACCTTCAAGAGATATATTTTCCGCTGTTTACAGATTCCTTAAAAGACGCAGCGGTATCAATATCAGCGATTATGAATACATCTGCAGCAAGGTAAATGAGATGACGGGCGTAAATGCCGACCTTTGCAAGGTTCGCGTTGTTCTCACGGCCTTGCAGTCTCTTGGACTCATAACACTGGTAGACGGTAAGATCACACTTCCGGCTATGGACGGAAAGGTAGATCTTAATTCAGCAGAGATTATTAAAAAATTGGGTGAATTTTAATGAGTGACAAAGTGGATATCGTATATAACGACAGATTTTCCGAACTGAATATGCTCATGCGCGAGGTCTATACACCTGAGGAAGTAGAACTTGTAATCCGAGCCTATGAAATGGCTAAAGAAGCGCATAAGGATCAGCATCGCTTTTCCGGAGAGCCTTACATTATGCATCCGGTGGCAGTTGCCAGAATCCTTTTCGACCTGGGTATGGATTACGAGTCAATTGCTGCTGCCATTTTGCATGATGTTGTTGAAGATACCGATATCACACTTGAAATACTTGCCGAGCGCTTTAATGAAGACATAGCAAATCTTGTAAACGGTGTTACAAAGCTCGGTAAGGTACAATACAAATCCTCAAAAGAAAGACAGGCAGAAAATGTCCGCAAGATGTTTATTGCCATGTCTCAGGATATCCGAGTAATTATCATTAAACTCGCAGACCGTCTTCATAACATGAGAACTCTGGAGTACATGCGTGAAGACAAGCAGATTGCCAAGTCACTCGAAACACTTGAGATTTATGCTCCGATTGCTCACAGACTTGGTATCAGCTCACTTAAAGAGGAACTGGAAGATCTTTCCATCCATTATCTTGACCCTTATGGCTGTCTTCAGATTGAGAAACTTCTCGAGGATACCGAGAAGAATCACCCGACTCTCGTTAAGACAACCATGGACAAGATTACAGAGAGAGTTAAAGCCGAAGTTCCAAATGCCTACATCAAGGGCAGAACAAAGAGCATTTACGGCATCTACCGTAAGATGTTCATGCAGGGCAGAAACTTCGATGAAATCTACGATGTTTATGCCGCAAGAATTATTGTTGACACTGTAGCTGAGTGTTACACATGCCTTGGTATCATCCACGACATGTATCACTCACTTCCTTATCGCTTTAAGGACTACATCTCAACTCCAAAATCAAACATGTATCAGTCACTGCACACAACCGTTATTTCTGACGGAGGTATTCCTTTTGAAGTTCAGATAAGAACCAGAGAGATGGACTTCGCAGCAGAATACGGTATCGCAGCTCACTGGAAATATAAGCTCGGTATGGGCGGTAAGAACAAGTTCGAAGAACGTGTTGCGTGGATTCGTCAGCTTCTTGAAAACCAGCAGGATGCAGACGACGTTGAAGATATCGTTCGTACCATTAAGACCGATTTCACGCCTGATGACGTATTCGTATTCACACCTAAGGGCGATGTAATGAGCGTGCCTGCAGGTTCAACCGTTATCGACTTTGCGTATGCCATTCATACACAGGTTGGTCACCATATGAACGGTGCAAAGGTTGACGGACGAATTGTTCCGCTTGATTACGAAGTTAAAACAGGTGAGATTGTCGAAATTCTCCGTTCTTCCGACCCTAACAAGGGACCTTCCCGTGACTGGCTCAAAATCTGTACCACCGCAGGTGCACGTTCAAAAATCAGAGCATGGTTCAAGAAGGAGAAGAGACCTGAAAACATTGAAACAGGTAAAGTTGAAATCGACCGCATGATGCGCCGCAACAATCTTCATTTCAATGAAGAGGAAGTGCTTGCCATCTGCGAAAAGCTCAAGGAACGCAAGGGCTTTGACAATATTGAAGATTTCTATGCTGCCATCGGTTATGGCAGTGTAACCATAGACAGTATTCTTCCGACATTCAGAGAAGAATACGCAAAGATAGAAAAACAGAGAACAGCGAGTCTTGTAGACGAGCGTGAGGAACAGTCAAAGATCTATTCTCAGAAAAAGTACAACAGTTCAGAGGGCATCGTTATCGATGGCGTCGACAATGTACTTATCAAACTCTCCAAGTGCTGTAATCCGCTTCCGGGCGATGACGTTATCGGATTCATCACAAGAGGCCACGGCATCTCAGTTCATAAGCGTGACTGCAATAACGTTCCAAAGGTTATCTCTGAAGCAGATGAACCGGAGCGCTGGATCTCAGTTGTATGGAATGCCAAGAAGAACCAGACCTTCCAGGCAAATCTCTGCATTTACTGTTCAAACTCTATCGGTATGATGGCTGATATCTCAGGTGCTCTTGCAGCCCTCCGAGTAAACATTCAGTCAATCTCCATGAACAACAAGTCAGAAGTATCAATGGTTAACATGCTTATTGTTGTTAACAGTCTGGACCACCTTAATAACGTCATCAAGACCCTCAAGAAAATCCCGGGCGTGCATGACGTGGAAAGAACAGGCATGTAATTATGAAAGCTGTAATTCAGCGTGTAAGCGAGGCATCCGTTAAAGTAGACGGCAATGTTCTCGGAAGCATAGACAAGGGCTATATGATTCTTCTCGGTGTTGATGAAAATGACACAGTGGAGGATGCCGAAATACTTGCGAAGAAAACAGCAAACCTCAGAGTGTTTGAGGATGCTGAAGGCAAGATGAATTTATCAATCCTCGATATTGAAGGCGAAGCCCTGGTAATTTCACAGTTCACCTTGCTTGCCGACACAAAGAAAGGCAACAGACCTTCCTTTGTTCATGCGGCAAAGCCGGACCTTGCCATTCCGCTTTATGAGCGCTTCATGGCAGAACTTGCCGAAAACGGCGTAAAGAAAATAGAACATGGTGAATTCGGTGCCGACATGAAGGTGAGCCTTATCAATGACGGACCGGTAACCATAACACTTGACACTACAATCTGGAAAAGAGCGTAAACCTATGATTCAGTTTTCTCAGACCATTCTTGGCCCACTTTCAAATAATGTCTATCTTGCTGTTGATGAGAAGACAGGCGAAGGCCTTGTTGTAGACCCTACAGCGTATACGGAAGACATTAAAGAGACTCTTCTTGCCATGGGTATGAAGAAGCTTAAGTACATACTTCTTACACATGGTCATTACGATCATATTTTTGGCGTACCTGAACTTAAGGCTCAGTTCCCTGAAGCACAGGTTGTCATTTCTCATATTGACAGTGCTTGCCTTAGTGATGCCCGTCTTTCTCTGGCTGCAAAGCATGGTATAGACCAGAAACCTGTTAAGGCTGACATCGAGGTTTACAACGCAAACTCACTTGACTTTGGCGAGACAAAGATTCTTGTAATGGAGACTCCGGGCCATACAAAGGGTTCAGTAGTTTATCTTCTTGATGAGGTAATGTTCTCAGGCGATACTCTTTTTGCAGGTTCTATCGGCAGAACAGACTTTGAGACCTCCGACCCTGAGGCTATGAAGAAGTCAATTGCAAAGCTCAAGGCTATTCCACAGAATTACATTGTTCTTCCGGGTCACGGACCACTTACAATTCTCGACATTGAGAAGAAGACCAATCCATATTTCAAAGAGGAAGCATAATGATACTTAACATCATTAATAACCATTATGGTTATGAGATGGAAAAGTTAACAATGGCGTTCTTTCCGGACAGGAAAATACGCCAGATAAATGACGCCGAGGTGGACGAAAATAATTTGCCTGAAGGAGAGACAGAATTAATTTCTGTCGAGCTGAAAGGCGAAGGAGATTTTCGTGAAGCCGAGGTCGTTTATGCGGACTGCGACAGCGGTGTCCGCATCGCAGAGACCGAACAGGGCGATGCTGCCACAGACATGGAGCTGGGTGCGGGACGTGCGCTCTACAGAGCGCTGTCGAAAGCAACCGGGCTGAAACCTGCCTGGGGCATACTGACGGGAGTCCGCCCGTCAAAGGTGATGACAAATCACCTTAATGCGGACGGAAAGACAGGGGCATTTACATTTTTCCGCGATACATTGCTTGTAACTCCGGAAAAGACAGAACTTGCCTATAACGTCTCTGTTGCTGAAGAGCCGATTATCAAAAGCTCGGGTCCTGATTCATACAGCCTGTATG
>X77_Onager__coassemble_69_pt1 | contig 10661 bp, 10 predicted proteins | sample X77_Onager__metabat2_low_PE_001 | metagenome-assembled genome bin X77_Onager
GTTGTACTGAGCGTCATCAGCCCTTGGAGTATCTGTCATGTAGACATCCACTGTCTGGGCATCAGCAAAAGCGCGAAAACTCAAAGTCATTGAAAGTAGCATGGCAATGGCAATGATTAAAGTAATCGCTCTTTTTAACGTTCTTTTTTCTTTAAGCATTATTATCCCTCTTTTGGCTTAAAAAACGCCAAGAGAACCTTGTGTTTATACAGTATTCGTGTTGGGTTTTCACTGATCGGGGTTAATCAGAAGATTATTAATGGTTCTGTTTAAGAGCTGGTCCCCTTAGCGTTTTCTGATGATTAACCTGCGAACTCTATTCGATTCGCAGTGTTTGAAAAGTGATACCTGTTCTTTCCTTCAGAGTCCTGAAATTTATCATTGTCAAAAGTACCCTGAACAATGACCTTGGACCCTTTCTTCAGGTATCCGGCAACGAACTCTGCCAGCTTATCCCAGCATCGTATATCGAAGAATTCAACGTTATCTTTTCCACTATCGTTATTTGCTATTGCAAAGGTAACGTATTTTGCCTTGTAGTCTCCCACTTCACGAAGTTCCGGGTCTGCGACGAGACGTCCTGTAAGAAAAATCTGTTTCATTGCTATCCTCCTTTCAACGCCAATGTTAACGCTAAAATCAAGACAAAAAATAAAAAAAGAACGAACGGTTAAAAAAACGGTCCGAATGGCAGTTATCTGCCATTCGGACTGAGTAATTAAGACCGTTCGTTCTTATTTTTTGTAAATTTTCTATTAATGCAAATTACTTCAAAACAGAATTTGTAATGAATATATCTGCTACATTTGCTGTCTCAGGAGCATAGTTGTTGATGAGGCAATGGCCGCCCTTGAGCATAAGGTGGCTGTCTGTATCCTGTGGAAGAGAATCCGCAAGTTTCTGACGTGAACCAGGCATTACAAAGATATCTCTGCTGCCCCAAACAAGCTGAATTGGAACTTTTATCTCCTTGATCTGTTCTCTAGAAGGAGTACGTGTAACAGATGTCATATAGCAAAGACCAACGCCTGTATTTTCAAGTTTGAACGGATCACCTACTCTTGTTCCATCAATGCCCATAGAATACTTGAAGTCTATTGTCATTGTGTACATGAGGAGTTTCATAAGAGAGTTATGTCCTACAAAGTAAGGAAGAACTCCTTCAAAGAATGATGTAATTGGTTTAGTCATAACAAGCTTGCCAACAAATGAAGGTATGTTTGCCATAAGAAGTGGGCAGTTAAGTATCGTTGCTGCGATATGGGTATCATCTTCAGATGCAATCTGGAGAGCTACAGAACCACCCATAGAGTGTCCTAAAACAATCCACTTGTCATCAGGACCATCGCTGAGATAATCAAGAGTCTTGAGAACAAGAGTATCTGTTGGAACATAATTTATACCCTTAGTCTCTCTGGTTGAAAAACCAAAGTCAGGAATATCGATACGAACAACATAGTATCCTCGCTTGTTGTACTCTACAACAAGCTCATCGAAAAATGCAGTGCTACAGCCAAAGCCGTGAATCATGAAGACTTTTGCTTTAACTTCTCCCTGAGGAGCGTCTTCTCTGTAGTGAATATGGTAGTCGCCATATTCAAAATACTTACTGTTTGCAAATGGTTGACCATCTGTAAAAACCTGTTTTACCGGATCAACTTTTAACTGGAATGCCATAGCAAATTTCCCCTTTCAAAATCTCCTTGCCGCATCTTGTTAACTTTTTAACAGCGGTTTAAGGTTATTTTAACATAAGTTTTCAATTATTTATACGTTTTTTATGAACATGTTCATAAAATAGTCGCATTTTGTATACATGGCCAAATAACATACGGTGTTATATGTAAAAATGACAATAAAAAAGGACCGAAAGCAAACGCTTTCGGTCCTTAAATTAATTACTATTCAGATATTAGAGGGTCTGCATGAATTCATGTCCCCACTTTGCAACCTTCTTGTCAAAGTTATTGATAAGGCAGTGGTTACCAAGTACGAGCATTTTAACCTGTGCAGATTCAGGAAGAGCCTTTTCAAGAGACTTTCTTGCTGTTGGGAGAACGAATATATCGATGCCGCCCCAAACAAGCTGAATTGGAGTCTTGATGTTGTGGATAGCTTCCTTTGATGGCTTGCTTGTCTTAGCAGTCATGAAAGCAAGGCCTGTTCCGGTCTTCTTGATTTTGAAAGGACCAAGAACTCTCTCAGGGTCGATGCCCTTTGAATACTTAAGAGCAAATGTCATGAGGTACATGATAATTGGGCCAAGTGCATCGTGACCTGCAAGATACTTGAGTGCAACATTCATAACGTTGCCGACAAGCTTACCCTTCATAAGGTTTCCAACGAAGCCTGGAACGTTAGCCATGAGAAGAGGTGCATTAAGAATAACGCCCTTAAGTCTTGACTCGTCTTCTGTTGCCATCTGAAGAACAACAGAACCGCCCATTGAGTGACCGAGAAGAACCCACTTGTCTTCCGGAGCACTGATGTGTTCGATGAGCTTGTGCATAAGAGTTGTTTCAGGGATAAAATCAATGCCCTTTTCTTCTCTTGTTGAGTAGCCGAAGTCAGGAAGATCGGCACGTACAACATAGTAACCCATTGCTGTATACTGCTCTACAAGTTCGTCAAAGAATGCTGTGTTGCATCCGAAACCATGAACCATGAAGATTTTGCCGATTTCAGCACACTTTGGTTCATCAACTCTGTAGTGGATGTTATAGTCTCCACACTCAAAATACTTACTGTTTGCAAATGGCTGTCCATCTGCAAAGTTTAATGGTCTTGGCTCAATTGCCCATGCCATTGGAATCACCCCTATAAATTATTTCTTTGCTTTCTCTTCTTTACGCTTGTCGTTAATAATCTTAACTTCAGCTGGTGTAATCTCAGTTACACCATTTTCCTTAGCCCAGTCAACGCAGCCCATGAGAACTGTCTTGAGGAATGGACGAGGAACCTTTACAAATGTCTCAAGAGCTTCATCTGTAAAGTGGATTGTAGGATCGCAACGGTCAGCAGCATAGCGGATAGATGCGATGTCAATTTCCTTTGGAGCAGGAATTGGTTCTGCATGTGGCTTCTGGAACTTAGGCCATGGTGTGTACCAGAAGTTTGTGGAATCACGATAACCGTAGTCAACAGGTACAGGTGGGAAGTCCTTAGCTGTAACACCGTTTACGATAGCGTTATAGTACTTCTCCTTCATGAGAATCTTGTCAATCTTGAGGATAAAGTGTGCGCCGAACTTAGATGTGATACCGTTGAAATCATTGTATGGTTCAGGGTAGCCATCCATTTCGCCAGGTTCAAATTTATCTGCGCCTTCAAGAGCAGAATCCCATGTGCACTCGAATACCTGGAATGCATCCTTAACTACGAGTGGACGATCTGCATCGTCAGGACCAGCCTGTCCCTTTTCAAGTTTCCACTTGAGGTCAGGCATCTTGTCAGAAGATGGACCAGGGAAACCGAGACGAACAGCTTCTTTGAATACTTTCTTATCATCGGTAATGAAGTTAAGAGCACACTTACCGGTTCTGAGAAGGTTCTGGCATGTGTTGGAATTGTTGCGGCACTGGAGAAGCATTGCATAGTAATCTTTACCTGCAATATAGTATGGAGCAACGAGAGAGTAAGATCCGATGTTCTGTGTACCATCAGGATTTACTGTGCTGATACATACTGTAGGCATCGGGAAGAAAGACGATGTCTGGTAGAAGTTGTCAACAATTCTTAAGTCTTTAAATGAACTCATTTCAAAAGCCCCTTTCAAATAAAAAAATGTTCGTTATTATGATAACACATCTCTAGGTAAATAATAACATTTTTTTAGAACGCGTTCTAAAAAATATACAGCAATTATTTATAAAAAATGACGAAAAAGCCACTTCTGTCGAAGTGGCTTTAATCTTTTTGTTACATAAGTGTACAAATTGTATTGGCAAATCCCACAGGATCGTCAATTTCAAGGCCTTCAATGAGGCAGGCCTGGTTCCAGAGAAGTTCGGAATAAACTCTGAGCTTTTCCTGATCCTCTTCGAACAGAACTTTCATCTTTTCAAATATCGGATGCTCTGTGTTTACTTCCAGAACCTTATTTGCTTTGACCCTGTTCTCTTCATTTGGCTGAGAAGCAAGAACCTTTTCCATCTCAATTGAGATACCGCCTTCAGCAGAAAGGCAAACCGGATGGCTCTTGAGTCTTGATGAAGCTCTGACAGCAACAACTTTTCCTGAAAGAGTCTCTGTCATAAAGTCAAATATACCCTTGTTGTCTTCATCTGCCTTTTTGGTCTTCTCTTTATCTTCCTCTGTCTCGAGACCGAGGTCGTCATCTGCAATGCTTCTGAATTCTTTTTCCTCATACATGCCGAGAGTCTTAACAGTGAACTCATCAACACTGTCTGTAAGGTAAAGAATTTCATAGCCCTTGTCAGCAACAAGTTCTGTCTGTGGAAGAGCGGCAATCTTTTCAGCAGAATCACCACAGGCATAGTAGATGTACTTCTGGTCTTCCTTCATTCTTGAAACGTATTCTTCAAGAGTAGTGCTGCTGCTCTCATCGGAAGAATTGAAAACAAGAAGGTCTTTTAGAAGATCTGCATTCATGCCAAAGCTCTGATAAACGCCGAATTTAATCTGTGTACCAAACTCTTTGAAGAATGCCTCATATTTTTCTCTGTCCTGACGCTGAAGCTTGATAAGCTCAGTTTTAATCTTCTTTTCGAGGTGCTTTTCGATTACCTGAAGCTGTCTGTCCTGCTGAAGCATTTCACGAGAGATGTTGAGTGACAGGTCTTCGGAATCAACAATACCCTTTACGAAGCTGAAGTAATCAGGAAGAAGGTCTTTACAGCTGTCCATGATGAGTACACCGGAAGCATAAAGTTTAAGTCCCTTTTCGTACTCCTTGCTGTAATAGTTGAAAGGTGCCTTACTCGGGATAAAAAGAAGAGCTGTGTAAGTTGCAGCGCCTTCTGTTGTTGAGCGGATTACCTTGGTCGGGTCGTTATAGTCGTAGAAGTTATCCTTGTAGAATGTATTGTACTCTTCCTCTGTAACCTCTGAAGGCTGCTTCTTCCAGATTGGAGACATTGTGTTGAGGGTTTCCTCACCCATCTTTATAGGATAACGGATATAGTCTGAATAACGTTTAACAAGAGATTTGATCTTGTAGTCCTCAAGATAATCGCTGTAGTTTACGTCGTCGGTATCTTCCTTAAGAGTCATAACGATTGTTGTACCGTTAGTCTCTTTTTCTGCAGCCTTTATTGTGTATCCGTCTGCGCCGGAAGAAACCCATACGTTTGCCTCTTCCGAGCCAAACGCCTTAGAGGTTACCTCTATCTTTGAAGCAACCATAAATGCGGAATAAAAGCCTACGCCGAACTGACCGATAATGTCGATGTCTTCACTTGCGTTCTCATCGAGGTCGTCATTCTTGAAAAGGTTTGAACCGGACTTCGCAATGGTACCGAGGTTCTGCTCAAGTTCCTCTTTTGTCATGCCGATACCGTTATCGGAAACTGTCAGTGTTCCGGCATCTTTATCAGCTTCAATAGAGATGAAGAAATCTCCTCTTGAAAGTCCGCTTATTCCTTCTGTAAGAGATTTGTAGTAAAGCTTGTCCATTGCGTCGGACGCATTGGAAATAAGCTCTCTAAGGAAAATTTCCTTATTGGTATATATGGAATTAATCATCAGGTCAAGGAGTCTTTTGGACTCTGCTTTGAACTGTTTCTTAGCCATTTGTTTTTACACTTCCGTTAGTCTTTGAATTTGTCGAAGATTGTCTTTTTCTTCTTGTAGCTAGTGGCACCTGTGCCATCATTTTCAGGTCTGTCAATGTATTCCTTGTCAAACTCTCTGAGGAGTTCCTTCTGGTGTTCAGTCACCTTGCGAGGAACATCAACCTGAACAGTAACATACTGGTCACCCTTCTGTGACGGTCTGTTTGGGTTGGTAATGCCGCGCTCTCTCAGGCGGAACTTTGTTCCCGGCTGAGTGCCTGCAGGCATATCATACTTAACTTTGCCGTCAAGGGTAGGCACGAATATTTCGCTGCCGAGGACAGCCTGTGAGTATGTCACCGTTACATTGCAGAATACATCTATGCCGTCTCTTGTAAACACGCTGTGTGGTGCAACAGAGGCAGTAACATAAAGGTCACCCTGAGGGCCGTTATTTGCGCCATAGTTACCTTTTCCGCGGATGGAGAATGTCTGTCCGTTGTCGATGCCGGCAGGAACATCCACTTCAACATCCACTGTGCGGCGAATCATGCCGAGACCCTTACATCTTGGGCATGGGTCCTTGATGGTCTTTCCGCGTCCGTTACAGGTTGGGCACTGTCCTACAGACTGGAAAACGCCAAAGGCAGTTCTCTGCTGAACTGTTGTCTGGCCTGAGCCATGACATGTGGAACAGGTTTCAGGTGCGCCTGTCTGGCAGCCTGTACCGTGACAGACATCACATGTTTCAATGCGCTGAACCTTGATGGTCTTGTGACAGCCCTTTGCTGCTTCTTCAAATGTAAGATTGACATAAGCCTCAATATCGCTGCCGCGACGAGGTGCTGTCGGATCTACGCGGCGTCCGCCGCCACCGAAGCCACCGGCTCCGCCAAATCCGCCACCGAAGATAGAGGAGAATATATCTCCGATATCTCCAAAGTCGCCTGCGCCACCAAAGCCACCGCCGAAGCCCCCCGGACCTCCGCCGTAGTTAGGATCCACTCCGGCAAAGCCGAACTGGTCATATTTCGCTTTTTTATCACTGTCAGAAAGAATCTCGTAAGCTTCGTTAACTTCTTTGAAGTTTTTCTCAGCCCCGGCATCACCCGGATTAAGACCCGGGTGATCCTTTTTGGCCAGCTTTCTGTATGCTTTTTTTATTTCATCTGAACTAGAGGACTTGTCAACGCCAAGCACCTCATAGTAGTCTCTCTTGTCTGCCAAGGATGAGCCTCTCCTTAAAGTTTAATTAGTCTACGTCTGTGTAATCTACGTCAGCGTAGTCAGCGCCACCCTGTGCACCTGCTGCGCCTGTGAAATCAGGGCCTGCTGCAGTTGGGTCACCCTGAGGTGCATTCTGAGCATAGAGCTTCTGTGATACTTCATAGAACTTGTTTGTGAGTTCTTCCTGTTTAGCCTTGATAGCATCCATGTCTGTGCCCTTGAGAGCTTCCTTGAGAGCATCTGTCTTAGCTTCGAGGTCTGCCTTGTCAGCAGCATCGAACTTGTCACCCTCTTCTGAGAGAATCTTCTCGCACTGGAATACCATCTGGTCTGCAGCATTTCTTGCGTCAACCTCTTCACGGCGAGCCTTGTCTTCTGCTGCATACTGTTCAGCTTCTCTTACAGCCTTGTCGATGTCATCCTTGGACATGTTTGAAGAAGCTGTGATAGAGATTGACTGTTCCTTGCCTGTGCCAAGGTCCTTAGCTGATACATGTACGATACCGTTTGCGTCGATGTCGAATGTTACTTCGATCTGTGGTGTACCACGACGTGCAGGAAGAATGCCGTCGAGGTGGAAGAGACCGAGTGACTTGTTGTCGCGAGCAAATTCGCGTTCACCCTGAAGAACGTTTACTTCTACACTTGTCTGGTTGTCAGCAGCTGTAGAGAAGATCTGGCTCTTCTTTGTTGGGATTGTTGTATTTCTTTCGATGATCTTTGTGCATACACCACCGAGTGTTTCGATACCAAGTGAAAGTGGAGTTACGTCAAGAAGAAGGAGACCCTTAACGTCACCGCCGAGAACGCCGCCCTGAAGAGCAGCACCCATAGCTACGCATTCATCAGGGTTGATACCCTTGAATGGCTCTTTGCCGAGGTACTTCTGAACTGCTTCCTGAACAGCAGGGATTCTTGAAGAACCACAACCATGAGGATCTTGTCAATTTCAGTTGTCTTAAGACCTGAGTCGCTGATAGCCTGACGAACAGGACCCATTGTTGCATCTACGAGGTCATGTGTAAGTTCATTGAACTTAGCTCTTGTAAGAGTTGTTTCGATGTGCTTTGGACCTGTTGCATCTGCAGTGATGAATGGAAGGCTGATTGTAGATGTTGTTACACCTGAAAGTTCAATCTTTGCCTTTTCTGCAGCTTCCTTAAGTCTCTGCATTGCCATCTTGTCATTTGTAAGGTCGATGCCTTCGTTTGCCTTGAACTCTTTAGCGAGCCAGTCAATGATTCTCTGGTCGAAGTCATCACCACCGAGGCGGTTGTTACCTGCTGTAGCAAGTACTTCCTGAACGCCGTCGCCCATCTCAATGATTGAAACGTCGAATGTACCACCACCAAGGTCATATACCATGATCTTCTGATCGTTTTCCTTATCGATGCCATAAGCAAGAGCTGCTGCTGTTGGCTCGTTGATAATTCTCTTTACTTCAAGACCTGCAATCTTACCTGCGTCCTTTGTTGCCTGACGCTGTGCGTCTGTGAAGTATGCAGGAACTGTGATAACAGCTTCTGTTACTGTGTCACCAAGATAAGCTTCAGCGTCTGCCTTAAGTTTCTGAAGAATCATTGCTGAAACTTCCTGTGGTGTGTATTTCTTACCATCAATTTCTACTTTGTAGTCTGTACCCATATGTCTCTTGATGGATGAGATTGTGTTAGGGTTTGGGATAGCCTGACGCTTTGCAACCTGTCCTACCATTCTTTCGCCGTCTTTGCCAAAAGCAACAACTGATGGTGTTGTTCTTGCACCTTCAGCGTTTGCGATTACTACAGGCTCGCCGCCTTCAATAACTGCTACACAAGAGTTTGTTGTACCAAGGTCAATACCTACTATTTTTGCCATAATGAAATGCCTCCATTTAATGTTTCAATCTTTTTTAGTTTGCAACTTTTACCATTGCGTGGCGAATAACCTTATCGCCGATTTTATAGCCCTTCTGGAAAACGTCAGTGATGACATTCTCTTCGAGCGAATCATCTTCAACGTGCATTACTGCGTTGTGGATGTTAGGGTCAAACTGTTCTCCCGGTTCTGCGAAAGCTTCAACGCCTTCCTTTGCAAAGATTTCAAGGAGCTGAGTCTGAGTCATCTCAATACCCTTTTTGAAATCTTCCGGAGAAGCATCCGGGTTCTGGAATGCTCTCTCGAAGTTGTCGATAACCGGAATCAATGCTGAAAAGGCATCGGCTTTTGCGTCAGCGTAAATGCCTGTCTTTTCCTTTGCTGTTCTTTTGCGGAAGTTTTCGTACTCAGCCATGAGGCGTAAGTACATATCTTTCTGAGCCGCAAGTTCGGCAACCAGTTTTTCTTCGATTGTCTGTTCTGCGGTTTCTTCAGCCTGAGTTTCAGCAGCCTCTGCTGTTTCTTCCGCTGCCATCTCTTCAGGAGTGGTTTTTTCATTCTTCATGAGTGTCTGAATCCTCCTCATATACTTTTGACAGAACGTCTGAAACGATGTCTGTCAAATACTTAAGGCTCGGAATGAGCTTTGAGTAGTTCATTCGTGTCGGCCCTATGATGCCGATTGCGCCTGTTGCGCCATCGCCAATTCTGTACTTGGCAATAATTGTTGTTGAATTGCTAAGTTCTTTGAATCTGTTTTCGCTTCCTATTCGAACCTCAATACCGGTCTCATTTGAACTGTGATTGCTGTCCTCAAGCAGGAGTCCGAGTGGTTCTTCGTCGTTAAGGAAACGGAGAAGCTCGCCAAGGTTGTCATCGTACTCTCTGTAATTGAGAAGATTGGACTTGCCTTCAAGTCTTATTTCTGCCTGAGATGCAAGTTCCACAAGTTCGGAAACCGTTACGAGCAGTGGCGACATCGCCAGTGCTTTTGCGCCAAGAGACGCCACAAGAGTCTGGATGAGAATGGTATTGATATTGCCCAGCGGTTTGTTTACGAGTTCTGACTGAACAATGGAGTTAAAGGTATCTCTGATATCTTCATCGATCTCGATATCCATTCGGCACGGCTTGCTTTTAAGGAGACCGGTCGAAGTGAGAAGAACAATCATTGCCATTCTTGGGCTCAGCTGAACCATCTCAATGTTTTTAATGTATGCATTCTCATCTGAAGGTGTTGTAGAGAGCGCTGCAAAATTTGTGAAGTCGACAATTGCATTGCCTACCTTCTGGAGAAGAGCTTCCGGATCGCCGGAGCGTTCATCCACGCCGGCTTCAATACGTCTCTTCTCGCCTTCGGCAAGAGCTTCAACCTGCATGAGGTTGTCAACGTAGTATCTGTACCCGCTCTGTGTCGGGATACGGCCGGCTGAGGTATAAGGCTGATAAATGTAACCCAGCTGCGTAAGAGCCGCCATCTCGTTACGGATGGTTGCAGACGATACGGACATGTCGAGTCGTGAAAGCAAAGCCTTTGAACCGACCGGTTCGCCTGTGTCGATATACTGTTCAACTATGGCTGCCAGTATCTTCTGTCTTCTAAGCGGTAACATAATCAACCCTCCTTTTGTGTTTTTAGCACTCGAAGCTTTTGAGTGCTAAACCTGTATATAATGTACCACCGCCAAAGTGGCAAGTCAACATTAAAGAGGCAAATTTTGTCACTTTTATGTCGAGAGTGCTAAAAGTCATTGTAGCCCGTAAAGAATGCAATGATTGCAGACTTTATATCGGGGTGGCCGGTCGGCTCTGCGGCTGCTTCTTTGGGGCTTTCACACAATGACT
>X77_Onager__coassemble_70_pt1 | contig 10643 bp, 7 predicted proteins | sample X77_Onager__metabat2_low_PE_001 | metagenome-assembled genome bin X77_Onager
ATTAAAGTTTAAAGCAAACACTCTGAATGCCACCGTTTTAATGCCATCAGCCAGAAGCTGTTTTACATTCATACGTTACTCCGTTTTATTTCTGATTTCTGATAAACGCTTCACCAAAATCAATATCTGAAGGATAGGTTATTTTAATGTTATATGTTTCACCGGCAACAATATAAACCGGTTTGCCTTTCATGAGGAAAATCTTGCAGCCATCCGTAAGGGTTTTTGCTTCATCCTCTGTGAGCGATTCCATAAGTGCCTTTAGCTCTGCTGCTTTAAAGGTCTGCGGTGTCTGCATGGAATAAAGTTTGCTGCGGTCAGGGATGCTGTCTATTGAATCTCCTGTCCTGCTCACCAGAATGGTATCTGTAGAAGGAACAGCTGTGCCACAGGCACCATAATTAATAGCCGCCTGAATATTGTCTTCTATTATTCTCTGTGTTATGAACGGTCTTACTGCGTCGTGAGTTATAAGAACTGTCTCATCATCAAGTCCGTACTTTTCGTCAAAGAAGCATACGGCATTGTAAAGAGTATCGTTTCTTGTCTCTCCTCCGGAAATGACTGAAACCTTCTCGGCACCGGTACATTTATCCTCTATGAGTTTCTTGGTATACTCCACCCAGGACTCCGGTGTAAGAACAAGAACATGTTCAATGTCCACACGACAGGTAAACTTTTCAACCGATCTGATAATAATCGGTGTACCGCCAATTTCCATATACTGTTTTGGAAGATCCGGGTTGCCCATTCTTGAACCTATACCACCCGCGAGAACTGCAGCAAAAATCATTTTAGCACCTGCTTTAAAAATCACTTTATTTAAAATAATAGCATAAATATGGTATTATAGTAAAAACTTATAAAGAAAGAAGCGCATACCATTGAATATACTTGTAATTAACGGACCAAACCTTAACATGCTTGGCATTCGCGAACCGGGCATTTATGGCAGCAATACATACGAAGATCTCAAAAATCTCATTTCAGACAAGTGCAAAGCCGAAAACATAGATGTAAAGTTTTATCAGTCCAACCACGAGGGAGACATCATTGACTGCATCCAGCAGGCTTACTTCGACAAGGTTGACGGCATTGTAATCAATCCGGGCGGATACACCCACACATCAGTTGCCATACTCGATGCCCTAAAGGCAGTATCAATCCCTACCGTTGAGGTTCACATCTCAGACGTTGATGCAAGAGAGCCTTTCCGCCAGACGTCATATGTTTCTCTTATTGCAAAGAAAACAATAAAAGGACACGGCTTTGATGGATATCTTGAAGCAATCGACTTTTTAAAGACTTTATAAAAAACAAAACCCGAGGCAAAAGCCTCGGGTTTTTATTTTATCTTTCGACTTTTCTGATTGTTGGAACTTCTGACTTCATAGCACCTGTAGGGCAGATAGATACGCACTTGAGGCAGTCCTTGCAGAAGGTTGCCGCATCGTTTGGTACCATCGCATTGATGATAGTGCCAAAGCCTCTGTTGTAAAGGCCAATGAAGTTCTTTCCTACTGTTTCTGCACATGTGCGATAGCAGAGTCCGCAAAGAACGCACTTGTCAGGGTTGTGGGAAATCACATCTGTAACATTGATGTCGTCTCTGTTATGAACTTCGCCCGGATACTTTTCAGGCTCAACATCATACCAGTTAGCGTAGCTGATAAGACGGCAGTCATAGTAGTCATGACAGCCACATTCGAGGCAGCGCTTAGCTTCAGCCTCTGCCTGTTCGTCTGTGAAGCCGAAGTAAACAGGATCAAAGTTGTCCCTGCGCTCTTCAGGAGTAAGACCAGGCATCTTTTCGCGAGCCATCTTTGGCTTGTCTGAGAAGGTCTCTTCTGTAATGTCGTCGCGAACTACGAAGTAAGGTCTCTTATAGCGAACCTCATCACCTTCGAGGTAGTTGTTGATGCAAAGAGCAGCCTTCTGAGCTTCGCCGATAGCTTCAATCGCAATACCTGCGCCTCTGTTTGTAACGTCACCTGCAGCAAATACATTGTCGATATTGGTGCGGAATGTAGCTTCGTCTGCAACGATTGTACCCTTGCGGGTAAGTTCAACGCCGCTGATTCCATCGGCATCGGCAACCTGACCGATAGCCATGAGAACATTGGCAACCTTAATGTCTTCAATTGCACCTTCAACAGGAACCGGTCTGCGGCGACCTGAAGCGTCAGGCTCGCCAAGTTCCATTACCTGAAGGCGGATGCCTTCAACCTTGCCATCAGAACCATAAATCTCAGCAGGGTTTGTGAGGAACTTAAAGATTACGCCCTCTTCCTCTGCCTCCTCGATTTCGATGTCTGCAGCAGGCATTTCATTCTTTGTACGTCTGTAAACAACATAAACTTCTTTGGCGCCAAGTCTTACAGCTGTACGGCAGCAGTCCATTGCAGTGTTACCACCGCCACAAACGGCAACCTTTTCACCGATTACAGGCTTTTCGCCAAGTCCGAGTTTTTCAAGGAAATCAATACCGCCATATACGCCTTCAAGTTCTTCGCCCTTAACGCCCATAGGAATTGATGTCCATGCGCCGATTGCAAGAAGAACTGCATCGTATTCTGCTTTTACGGTATCAAAGTCAATATCCTTGCCGAGCTTTACATTGTTCTTCATAACAACGCCTGCTTCAGCGAGGATAGCTATCTCTTCATCGAGAACAGCTTTTGGAAGACGGTATTCAGGAATACCGTATCTGAGCATACCGCCCATCTTTGGCTGCTGATCAAAAATAGTAACAGCATGGCCAAATCTGCGGAGGAAGTAAGCTGCTGTAAGACCTGCAGGACCACCACCGATGATGGCAACTTTTTTGCCGGTATCAGGTTCAACAGGAACAACATATTTATCTCCGCTTGCAAGAACCTTGTCAGCTGCATATGCCTTAAGGAAGGCAATTGAGATCGGCTCTTCAACAAGTTCTCTGCGACATGCATCTTCGCAAGGGTGTGGACAAACACGACCGATAGATGCAGGAAGCGGGAATGCCTCGTAAATTGTTTCAACTGCAGCCTTGCAGTCGCCCTGAGCAATTTCCTTTACGTACTTCTGTACATCTGTCATTGCAGGGCAGTTGAGTTTACATGGACCGCGGCAATCGCCTGTATGGTCTGAAAGAAGAAGTTCAAACGCTGTCTTTCTTGCACGAACTACACGTTCGCTGTCTGTGTGAACAACATATCCTTCCTGTGGTTTGGCGGAGCATGCTCTAAGGAGCTTTGGTACGCCTTCAACTTCTACTACGCAAACGCCACATGCGCCATAAATGGCTGTGCGCTTGTCAAAGCAGAGAGTTGGAATATCGATTCCTGCTTTTACAGCAGATGAAAGTATGGTGTCAGAAGGTTCTGCGATAACTTCAACACCGTCAATTGTGTATTTGATAGACATGCAAAAACCTCCTTACTTTACTACTACTGCATCGAAGCGGCATGCTGTCTTACAGTTACCGCACTTAACGCAGGCATCATTATCAATAACAAACGGATTCTTGATTTCACCGGAAATTGCATTTGCAGGACACTGTCTTGCGCAGGCTGAACAGCCTTTACATTTTTCAGGGTCAATAGAGTAAGTGATAAGATCACGGCACTCGCCTGCAGGACACGAATGTCCGGAAATATGAGCTTCAAATTCATTTCTGAAGTATCTGATTGTTGTAAGAACAGGGTTTGGTGCTGTCTGTCCAAGTCCGCAAAGAGCACCGTCCTTGATGGCATAGCAAAGCTGCTCAAGTCTTTCAACATCGCCTTCTTCACCCTTGCCTTTAACAATACGATCAGGGATTTCAAGCATGCGCTTTGTGCCAATGCGGCAATGAACACATTTGCCGCAGCTCTCTTTTGCAGTAAAGTCGAGGAAGAATTTTGCCATGTTAACCATGCAGGTTGATTCATCCATTACTACCATTCCGCCTGAGCCCATGATTGCGCCTGTTGCGCCAAGAGCCTTGTAGTCGATGATGGTATCGAGAAGTTCTGCAGGAACACATCCGCCGGATGGTCCGCCAAGCTGAACTGCCTTAAACTGAGCACCGCCACGGATTCCGCCGCCGATATCAAAGATTACATCACGAAGAGTCTTACCCATTGGGATTTCAACAAGACCGCCACGTGCAATCTTACCTGTAAGAGCGAATACCTTTGTACCCTTTGAATCCTCTGTTCCCATTGCGGCAAAAGCTTCACCGCCATTGTTGATAATCCATGGAACGTTGGCATAGGTTTCAACATTGTTAATGTTGGATGGTTTATGCCAGTAACCTTCCTGTGCAGGGAAAGGTGGCTTTAAGCGAGGCATTCCTCGCTCACCTTCAAGGGATTCGATAAGTGCGGTTTCCTCACCGCATACGAACGCTCCGGCTCCGGCCTTTATGCGAAGTCTGCAGCTGAAATCGGAACCCATAATGTTATCTCCGAGGTAACCTCTCTCGGTTGCATCGTCGATAGCCTTCTGAAGTCTTACGATGGCAAGAGGATACTCTGCTCTAACGTAAACAATACCTGTCTTTGCTCCGATTGCATAAGCACCAACAAGCATGCCTTCGATGAGGGTGTGCGGGTCAGATTCGATTACCGCACGGTCCATAAATGCACCGGGATCACCTTCATCGGCATTACAAATGATATATTTCTCATCTCCGGCCGACGCCTTCGCTGCTCTCCACTTGAATGCGGTTGAGAAACCTGCACCGCCGCGTCCTTTAAGTCCGGAAATATCTATCTGTTCAATAACATCGTCTGGAGTCATTCCTGTTGTCAGGATCTTTTTAATAGCCTCATAACCATTGTGAGAAACATAATCATCAATGTTTGTAGGATCAATGAGACCGCAGTCACGAAGAGCTACACGAGTCTGCTTTGAAAGGAATTCCTCATCTTCAGGCTTGATGCCAATAGACTCAAGAAGAGATAAATCGTTCTTACAGACTGCTTCATAAATGATATCTGCATCTGATTCTTTTAAGGAAACAAGTCTGTGAAGTTCGCCTTCGTCATCATAGATGTCTACGATAGGCTCAAGATAACACATACCGATACAACCGGTAATGCCGAGTTCGGCACCGGTCGGATTGGCTGCTTCAAGTTTTTTTGCAAGAGCATCATATACAGATGCAGCACCTGCTGCGATACCGCAGCTGCCTTCGCCAACTATAATTCTCATGCGTCTTCACCTCCTGCAAGTTCTCTTAAAACCTTCTTGGTTTTGTCAGGAGTAAGTGTACTGTAAGTCTGATCGTTGATCATCATTACAGGTGAAAGGCTGCAGCATCCAAGACATGCAACGTGTTTGAGAGAGAAAAGTCCGTCCTCTGTTGTGTCTCCATCTTCTATACCAAGTTCATCTGTAATAGCAGATGAAATAAGTTCAGAGCCACTAACATGACATGCTGTTCCCTGGCAAAGCATAATAAGGTACTTTCCAACAGGTTTAAGTCTGAACTGAGCATAGAATGTTGCTACGCCAAAAATTCTTGCAGGCGCAATTCCGGTTCTCTCAGAGATGTAACCGATAACATCTTCAGGGAGATATCCGTAAATTTCCTGTGCTTTTTGAAGAATTGCGATAAGACTTCCCTTTACACCTTCGTACTCATCGAGTACAGGGTCAATCAAAGTCAAATCTGACATTACTGTTTCTGCCACAATAAATCCTCCTCTGATGTTTTATTTTTGTCATTACCCATTATTCTAACACGAAGTAGCGGTTATCACACATATCAACCAGGTAGAAATGTTTATCTAATTTTTATTGAAAAGCACTAACCATTTCACTTTCTTTTAATAAAGCAAAAAGACCCGAGGATAATCCTCGGGTCAGTTCATTTTTATTACTTGTTAAGACCGTTTGTATAGTCTGTGTTGAGCTTGAGCGGAAGAGCGCAAAGAACAAGATAAAGCTGCTTTACAGACTGTTCAGCCTTATCCATGAGGCTCATTTTTGGCATTGGAGCTTCAACGTAATTTTTCTCAAGATCGGCAGGTGTGAGGCTCTTTGGAAGATCCCAAACGTGGTCATCATGAGAAATCTTTGGTGAGTCAACATAATCGCCCTGAACAATGTGTCCCACTCTCTGACCGATTACGCCGAGAAGGCTGAAGCCGGTATGCATGAGCCATGGGTTTGTAGGGTTAACAATTGGAACTAGTGAGCCACCTGCCATGCAGATAAGAGAAGCATTCTTTGCAGGGTCTGTGCAGCCTGTAGCCTTCCAGAAGCAGATATCGTCAACTTCCTTAAGAGTACAGTTACCCATGCCATACTTTTTCTTGTCAATCTTTGCAAGGTCATCCTTTGTGTATGGCTTACCGTCACGGTCGAACCAGTAACGTGTGCCATTGATTGGAATACCAGGTCCTTCAATTACGCAGACATTAAGCTTTTCAGGCTTCATTGACTTCTTGTAACGGAAGAATTCCATACCGAACTTAACAGAAGCGAGACATCCGCCTGTACAAGCCTGCTCAATCTGAAGAGCAATTTCAGGTGTTACAGCATTAGGATCTGTAATCTTTGGTGCACCGGGAAGAGTATGACCTACAACAGCCATAAGGTTTGGATATTCCTCATGAGTCTTGTCATCAAGAAGACTTGCAACTGCAGGGCGGAATGGTGTTACAGAAGTATCACCGATAATCTGAACATCAGCATCACCGAAGTTTCTCTTGGAAGCTTCGATGAGAAGCTTGTTCTCAGCAGGGTCAAAGCCCATCATATATGTTGTAATGCGGTCTGCTTCAACAGACTGGTTTGAAACAACAATCTTGCCTACCTTTACAGGGTCAACAGGAGCAGGTGTGTTACCCTCGCCGCCGATAATACCATCAATTACTGTAAGGTTTGGCTTGAAGAGATAAAGAAGGTCAGCGAGCTTCTTGTCGATATCATGAGTATGGTTACGCTCACGAAGGAAATATGGGATTGTACCCATTGCATTCTTGAAGCCAAGAGTAACGCCTGTATAAAGGTTGGTCTTCATCTTTGGAACAGAAATGTAATATGCATCTCCATCAACAACACGGCCAAGGATTTCAGGAAGATAAACTTCATTCATTACTTCTGCCTGTGGAAGATAGAAATGTCTTACAGGCTGAGTCTCAAGAGCAACGAGACCGGTGTTGTAGTACTTTGCAATACGGTCATATCCTGCAGCCTTGAAAGCAGTCTTTGTAGGATATGGCTTACCTGCAGACTCAACAATAGTGATATTGTTTGTATACTTCTTGAGATAAGCAATAACAGCCTCGAATACACGAGGGTCTGTGCTTTCCGGATAGTCCGGTTCATCAAGAGATACGTTGTGGTAAACAAATACAAGGTTAGGCTTAATAAGAACTTCCTTGTACTTTTTGATTTCCTCGGTAAAGTTTACCTTTGCATCGAGATCGTCAAGAGCTTCAAAAACTGTGTTTCTGATTGCCTTGATGTCTTCGCGGTTAAAATACTCCCAGGTTCCGTAGTTCTCAGGAAGAGAAACGAAATCTTTAAGATAGTCCATCTTTGGAGCGTCTTTGATAATTACATAACTGTTACCCATAATACTCACCTTTCTGAGATCAATTATCTCAAAATGTATTTACCTGTTTCATTTTACAATATACATGTACAGGGAATCAACAAAAAACGCCCCGAGAAATATCCTTGGGGCGTTTTTATTTATTCTGTTACAGGTATTTCTTCCGTATCTTCTGTTTCTTCTGCTTCTTCAGTAGCATCTTTACTTATTGAAAGTGCATCTGAAGAAATAGAATACTGTTCCTTAAATGCTCTGTACTGAAGTTCATAGTCTGATGTGTCCTCACCGAACTTGACTTCACCGAGATAACTATGGCGGTTGTACTCACCGGTGTGACCCTCAACGATTGCAATGGCAATATTGGAGCAATGGCCGGATACTCGCTGAAGGTTGGTAAGAAGCTCACGCATTACAAAACCAAGCTCTGCGGAAGCAACCTTCTTTCTAAGACGAGTTACCTGATGATCCTTAATCTTGGAAACGAGCTTATCAATAACTGTGTCGAGAGGCTCAATGGTTTTTGCAAGTTCAACATCATTATTGATAAAGGCAGTTACTGTTCTGTCAAGGATATCATCAACAGCCTTGTAAAGAACATTAAGTTCACTTGTTGCCTGAGCTGAGAAGTGAATATCCTTATCGGCCATTTCACGTGATACGTTAGTGAGAAGTTCACCGTGGTCACCGATACGTTCCCATTCAGGAATAACTCGAAGAAGTTTTGAAATTGTACGTTCATCTTTAACTGAAAGTTCTTCGGCAGAGATGGTATTAATGTACATTTCAAGTTCATCTTCGTACTTGTCTGTCTTGTCTTCGTATTCAACAACACGTTCAACGGTTGACTCGTTATATCCTGCCATATTGGCAATAGCCAGTCTTACGCCATCCTGAGCGATTGTTCCCATTTCTCCTGTAACTTCTTCTGCACGAGCAACTGCGAAAGCAGGAATTCTGAGAAGGTTTTCATCAAGGAGTGCATTCTTTCTTGAACCATCACGAATGATGAACTTGGCAAGACTTGCAAGCTGTTTAACGAATGGAAGAAGAATAACTGTAGAAGCAACATTGAATATTGAATGAATAATAGCAATGTTGTGTGGCATAACGAGTTCATCTTTGAGTGGGAAGTCAAATATGCCATCAAGGATGAGCCAGAGTGCCAGGAACAATACTGTACCTATGATATTGAATGAAACGTGAACACATGCTACTCGCTTTGCGTTCTTGTTTGTTCCGATAGCTGCAAGAATTGTAGCTACACAGGCACCGATGTTCTGACCCATGATAATCGGAATAACAGCACCATATGTAAGTACACCTGTGAGTGAAAGAGCCTGAAGGATACCTACTGATACTGATGAGCTCTGAAGAAGAGCTGTAACTGCAAAACCGACAAATACGCCAAGAACAGGATTGCTGAATCTTGTGAGGATGGATGTAAAGCGAGGATCGTCACCGAGTGGTGAAACAGCATCACTCATCATTACCATACCAAACATAAGAACTGCAAAGCCTACGAGAATAGCTCCGATATCTTTACGCTTCTGCTTCTTGGAGAACATTATGAGCAGTGCGCCCACAAGAGCAAATATTGCAGAGAAGTTCTTTGGCTTGAGCATCTGCATGAAGAAAGATTCACTGCTGATTCCGCTCAGGGAAAGAATCCATGCTGTAATTGTTGTACCAATGTTGGAACCCATGATAACGCTGATAGCGTTTGTAAGTTCCATTACACCGGAGTTTACAAGACCAACCAGCATTACTGTTGTTGCGGCAGAACTCTGAATTGCCGCTGTAACAAGTGCGCCAAGCAGAAGACCCTTGAAACGGTTTGAAGTTATCTTTCGAAGAATCTTTTGAAGTTTGCCACCGGCCATTCTTTCAAGACCCGATGATAATACATTCATACCATACAGGAAAAGAGCAAGGCCTCCGGCAAGTGAAATTACATTAAAAATGGACATAGAAATCACCTGAAAAATAAGAGGTTTATGTTGCCTATATTAATAAGAATAAAGGAATTCTTTCAAATCCGCTACATTCTTTTCAAAGTCTGGTGCGAAGAGGCTTCTTCCCTCCATACCTATCATTCTTCCGTAAGTACCCTTTTCAGGAAGAACCATAGTGTCAAAGCTTGCATTCTTGAATGATGGAACCTCAAGCATAAGGCTGGCCATCTGGCCTTTTGTAAGATTGCTCTGAACCAGAGGAAGCATTGTGTTAAGGAGGTTGTTAAGCTCCGGAATGCTGAGATTCTTAATCTGACTGAACGCAGATTCTATTACTATTCTCTGTCTGCTCATTCTGCCGAAGTCATTGTCGATCTGTCTGCAGCGGGCATAGAGCATAGCTGTAGGGCCCATAAGGTGGTTCCAGCCTACATTTACCCACTGAAGCTTTGTTCTGATGCCCATCTCATCAACATGGTATCTTGCATATTCGTAGTTGTACCAGTTATTGATGTAATCAACTTCGGCAGGTGACAGTTCAACGTCTACACCGCCAACGGCATCTATAAGCTTAATGAATGAATAAATGTTTGTTCTGATATAACCCTGGAGATCAAGAAGGAAACAGCTTTGAATCTCTTTGATGATAAGACTTTCTCCGCCGTATCTGAAGCAGTGTGTAAGCCAGTCATACTGACCCTTATACTGTCCTTCAAGAATCGGAACGCCTGTAGCACGTTCAATACTTACAAGCTTGATTGTATTTGCCTGCTTATTGACTGACACTACCATCATAGTGTCGGAGCGGGCATTGTCGTTGAAATATCTCGTTCTCTCATCTGTTCCGAGAAGCAGGATGTTTACAACGTTTTTGTCTTTATAAATCTCTCCGTTCGGGAGACCCGGATACGACTCAACATAGTTAAGAGATGCAAGTTCCTCCTCTGTTACAAGTCCGGCATCGTCTTCCGGGTTGATTGGTTCAGTACCAACACTTTTTCCATCGCTGAACTGAATAAGGTTCAGCTTATCAAGAGTAAAACCGCCTGCAGCGGTTCCCAACGATGCAACAATAAGAATTATTGCAATCAATCGCTGAAATTTAATTGGAATATTAAGAAAATGCGCTTCCAGTGTTTTCCACAGGTTCTGATTTTTCGCTT
>X77_Onager__coassemble_71_pt1 | contig 10540 bp, 10 predicted proteins | sample X77_Onager__metabat2_low_PE_001 | metagenome-assembled genome bin X77_Onager
AATGTCTTTTACTGTAATTTTTACGAAAGGGACCTCATTCATAAGAGCTATGAGAGCCTCTGCAATTTTCTTTTTTGACCTTATAGAAATGGGGTTATTCGTTTCTACCACAAACCTCACCTCGTTGTTACTATACTAGCATAAAAAAGTATCGATGTGAATAGAATCCACATCGAAACTTTGACAAATGTAAAATTTATTTCAGTTTCCCTTGAACGGGTTCACAAATCTGTCCTCATTGCTGTCAGCAGCTCCGTTATCGTCGCTGTAGCTGCCCTTGTCTTCGCCAAGAGTAGCTGTAACGTCGAAGGTCTTAACAGAGTAATCCGATTCAAAATGGGCAATTTTCAGTGTCAGCTTGTCACCAGGTTTTGACTCTTCAATAACTTCGAGAAGAACATCCTCATCTGTAAGTTCTTCCCCGTTCACGGCAACGATGATGTCACCTGCCTGAGCTTTAGTACCGGAGATAGCGCTGTCGCTTTCCATGTCGGCAATTACTATTGATCCCTGTGGAAGTTTGTTTTTCTCAGCAATATAAGCATAAGTTGTATTGTCGTTTATGGAGATGTAGCTGATACCGAGCTTTGCTCTTCCCTGAACATAGCCATTGGAAAGGATGTCATCTACAACATTTTTTGCAACAGCTGTAGGAATGGCAAAACCTATTCCTTCATAGTCGTCTGCCGCAATCTTTGATGAGTTAATGCCAATAACCTGTCCATAGGAATTAACAAGTGCTCCGCCTGAGTTGCCGGGGCTTATAGGGGCTGAATGCTGGATGCAAACCATGGAATAACCATTTTCGTTGCTAGCTGTAGGTCTGTCGATGGCAGAAATAATACCATCAGTCATTGAGCCGTAGAACGTTGTGCCACCCGGATTACCGATTGCGTAAACAGGCTCACCAACCTTAAGAACGGTTGAGTCGCCAAATTCCGCAGGTGTAAGAGCTGTGCCCTTAATGCTGACAACGCCAGCATCTGTTCTTTCGTCATAACCTACAAGAGTTGCATCGTACTGTGTGCCGTCTTCAATCTGAACTTTGAGAGTGGTTTTAGGCGTATCAACTATATGAGCGCAGGTAAGAATGTATGTAACATTCTTTTCCTGGTTTGTACTCATTACAACGCCTGATCCCTCACCGTATTTCTCGCCATTCGGAGCATATACAACAACGGCAATTACTGAAGGCTTTACCTTTTCAGCAATCTCAACCGTGGAAAGTGTGCCTTCCTTGTTGGTATCGCTATACTCTTTTGACTTGCCTATTTCAATAGAATCTTCAGAGCTTGTTGTAATTCTGTTGCTGGTATCGTTGTTGTGATGTCTTACCAGAGTATTAACTGCAAGTGCAATTCCAACGATAAGAACAATAGCAATTATTATTGCGGCAAAAACTTTTGTACCGCCGCTCTTTTGTGAAGGATTCCTGTTTTCGTCCATTAATGTCACTCCTGTTTAGCTTCAGGTGGATTCTTAGGGATCCAGAAGCTCATTGTTGTTATACCATACTGGCGGCTGCGAGCATAAATCTCGCCACCATGAAGCCAGATAATATTCTGTGCCAGTCCAAGTCCGAGTCCAACGCCCTTAACATGCTCAGAACGTGACTTGTCTACCTTATAGAATCGTTCAAATATACGATGAACCTCATCTTCAGGAATACCAAGACCGGTATTGGAAATCTTAACCGTTGTCTGTGTGCTGAAATCATCGATTTCAACTTTGATTGTACCGCCCTTGTCAGTGAACTTTACAGCATTGTCAAACAGGTTGTAAAGCACCTGGAACAGCATGTCTCTGTCTGCAAGGATGGTTATCTCAGGTAGGTCTTCGAAGCCTTCAATATGATAGCCTGCCTCATCGATAGACTTTTCAAAACATATGAGAGCCTCAAAGAGGAGCTGATTAAGATCCACCTCTGTATAATTGAGTTTTTCTTCTCCCGCTTCAATCTTGGAAAGCGTAAGCATTGTTATAACAAGACGGGTGAGCCTCTTTATTTCATTACTTACGGTTTTCAGGTATTTTGACTGAAGTTCAGGAGGTATTGTTCCGTCAAGTATGCCATCGACGAAACCGCCTATCGTAGTCATAGGCGTCTTCAGTTCATGTGATACGTTGGCAACAAAGCTCTTTCGGGAACTTTCAAGTTCAGACAGTGTTTGTGCCATGGCGTTCAGTGATTCAGCAAGGTCCATAAGCTCGTCATTGCCTTTAACGGTAATACGTTCAGAGAAGTCTCCCTTGGAATACTGATTTGTAAGATAGATCATCTGCTTGAGCGGCTTTGTCATATTGTATGCAAAGAAGTATGAAATAATTACCGCTATGAGAAGTGTTATTACGGCTGCAACAGCAATAATAGCCACCAGACCTCTAACGTAGTCATCCATACCTGAATATGCCGGGCTGATCGCAAAGACATATCCCTGGACTTCCCCGCCACTCACAATATCTGCTCTAACGACTGTCTGTATTCTGTTGTTATATGGTCCTCCGAGATTTTCAACGGCATCAAGAATACCGTCTTCAGACTCGACAAGGAGGTCATCCGGAAGTTTGAGATTATCATGTATGTTACATGATCTTTTTCCAATCTCTTCATCCGTTATTGCAAGTTTTTCTCCGCAAAGTTTAACGGTGCCATCTGTATTGGCAATAAGTATGTCCGCATCAGAGGATTTGGACATGAAAGCCAGCATGTTGGCTGTAAGGACAAGAGCCGTCTCACTCTCATTTTTCGAGAAATCCGATGCCGCTGTCATTTCAACCTGTTTTGCAATATCAGTAACATTATCGGTAAGAAGTTCACGCCTGTCGCCTGACCACTTGCTGGAAATAAAAGCTGTTGATATGCCAAGAATCAGAATGATACTTACAAGAACAAGTGAAACCGTAAAACGCATGTATTGGAAAAACAGCGAAGAAAACCATGAACGCTTCTTTGGCTTTTTTAGTTTCCTGCTCACGTTAATCCTTTAATCCTTTGTTCCAAATTTGTATCCTACGCCCCAGACTGTCTTAAGTTCCCACTTATCTGAAACACCTTCAAGCTTTGCTCTTATACGCTTGATATGTACGTCAACTGTTCTGGAGTCACCATAATAGTCAAATCCCCAAACCTCATCAAGGAGCTGATCTCTGGTGAATGCTCTGTTAGGGTTTGAAGCCAGATGGTAAACCAGTTCAAGTTCTTTCGGAGGAGTACTGATTGATTTGCCGTTAACCTTCATCTCATAGTTTGTAAGGTTAATGGAAAGGTTATCATACTCAACCTTTTTAACTTCATCTGTAGGATCAATGCTTGTTCTTCTGAGCACGGCCTTTATTCTGGCCATTACTTCCTTTGTCTCGAAAGGTTTTACAATGTAGTCGTCAGCGCCAAGTTCAAGTCCAAGTACTTTGTCAAAGGTTTCTCCCTTTGCTGTAATCATTATGATTGGAGTATTTGAAACTTTTCTTATTTCACGACATACCTGCCAGCCGTCCATACGTGGAAGCATGATATCAAGGATGATGATGTCCGGATTAAAGTCTGAAAAACTTGATACAGCTGTTTCACCATCGTTGGCAATTAACACTGTGTATCCTTCCTGCTCCATGTAAAGTCTGAGTAGCTCGCAGATATTTTTATCGTCATCAACTACAAGAATCTTTCCTGTACTCATTGAGTAACCTCCGTTTATTTATATGATATGCAATGTCCTTAAAATAACTTAAACATTGCGCCATATTCCAGTATTGCCTACCTTTTATTAAACCATAAAAGCAACAATTTATAAACTTTTTTTACAATCTTCAGGATATGTTAACCTTCCTGTGTTTTAAAAGATTTATAAATATGTTAAAGTATTTTTAGACTTTTTTTGGGAGGCACATAAACATGGGAATGTTTGACAAACTTCTTGATAATCTTGCCGCTTCGCGCAAGACAATTGTATTAACAGAAGGAACTGATTCACGTATTCTTGAAGCAGCTTCCAGACTTATAAAAGATGACCTCGTGGGGGTTATTCTCTGTGGTTCTGAAGAAGATATTAATGCTGCCGCAAAGAATAGCGGATATGATATTTCAGGCGCCATCATCATGGATCCGCTCACTTACCCTGAGATGGATGAAATGGTAGCAACAATGGTTGAACTCCGAAAAGGAAAGATGACAGAAGATGAAGTACGCAATCTTTTGAAGAGTTCCAATTATTTCGGCACAATGCTCGTTAAAATGGGCAAGGCAGATGCACTTCTCGGAGGTGCTACATACTCAACTGCCGATACCGTAAGACCTGCTCTTCAGATTATCAAAACAAAACCGGGTTCAAACCTCGTTTCTTCATCTTTCATCCTTTTCCGTGAAAAGGACGGCAAGGAAGAGCGCATTGCAATGGGCGACTGCGCAATTAACCTTGGTTACTCAGACAGACTTGACAAGGAAGGCAACGTAGTTCTCAGCGCTGCACGTCAGCTTGCTGAGGTTGCAGTGGACACTGCAAATACAGCATCCTTCTTCGGAATAGACCCTAAGGTTGCAGTGCTCAGCTTTTCAACTTATGGTTCAGGCAAGGGTGGCACCGTACAGCTTAGCCACGACGCCGTAATCGAAGCAAGAAACATCGATCCTGAACTTGTAATTGACGGTGAATTCCAGTTCGATGCTGCTGTATCAGAAGAAGTTGCAAAGACCAAATGCCCTGACTCAAAGGTTGCAGGACAGGCAAATACATTTATCTTCCCTCTTATCGAGGCAGGCAACATCGGTTACAAGATTGCTCAGCGTCTCGGCGGTTACGAAGCTTACGGTCCTATTCTCCAGGGTCTTAACGCTCCAATCAACGACCTCTCTCGCGGATGCAACGCAGAAGAGGTTTATAAGATGGCAATCATTACCGCAGGTATGGCATAAGATAAAAGGCAAAAAAATAAGCCGGCTCATTGAGCCGGCTTTTATTTTTTACTGTTCTGTGCTGCAGCCACAACCGCATCCACAATCAGATTCTGCTTCGCCTTCAGCGTCGCATCCACAACCGCAGCCTTCGCCATCATCATGACAGCCACAGCCACAGCCTTCGCCGCCATCCTCATGTCCATGGCAGCCGCATGTAGGACCAAAGTTCTGAACGAGTGTTCCTGTTACAAGGTCTTCAAGAGCCTTGTCAGCTGAGCCTTCGATACCAGGGCAAACTCTTACGCCAAATTCTGAAAGAGCCTGAATAGCGCCCATACCGATACCACCGCAAACAAGAATATCTGCGCCAAGATCACGAACTGCACCTGCGAGAGCGTCATGTCCTGCTTCACCCTGGAAGCCAAAAATCTGAGCTGTAACCTCTACGCCTTCGTCTACAGGCTTAAGTTCATATAATTTAAAATTCTGAGCATGTCCAAAATGCTGGAAAATTTCTTCTGTTTCAACATCATAAGGCATGATAACCTTTACTGTAATCTGTTCTTCCATAGTGACCTCCAAGTCAATAATCAATACTGCATATTATACTGAATAGTTGTTAACAAATCTACATCAAGCTTTGAAATATTCACGTATCTCTTCAATTGTGCAATCGAACGAGCCCTGAACCATAGATTCTCTTCCGCCGCCACGGCCGTTAAGTGCTGCATTGGCCTCTTTTATCACAGGTCTCAGGTCAGTATTGCGAGATGTAATGATGTATCTGTACCCGCTCGCGGCATTGGTGAGCGCAACAAAAATGCCTCCTGCCCTCTCCGCTCCGCCTTTGGCGAGAGCCATAAGGGCATCGCCTTCGGCATCTTTTAAAGCCACAACGAGATTACCTTGAGTCTCATTTATTCCATCAAGCACAAGCTTCGCTTGCTTTATTCTTTCAACTGATATCTGGTGTTCCAGTTCCCTGTTCTTTTCAACAAGCTTTGAAACGGCTTCAGCGGTTTCAGACTGGGGTGCAGACAAAAGGTCTACAATAGATATAATATTGCTCTGCTTTATATTGTAATCAGCAAGAGCTCTTCGGCCTGCGCACAGGTGAAGTCGTGTTCCGCCATGAGATTTTTCATGACCTACTATCTTAATGAGTCCGATTTCCCCTGTCGAATGAACATGAGGTGCACAGCAGGCGCAGACATCTATACCGGGGATCGTAACAATACGGACATTATTCTCGATATCAAGTTTGCTTCTGTAGGAGAGTGTTGATAGGACTTCCGGTGCAGGATATTCACAAAGGACAGGAATATTGGCGAAGATTGCCTCATTTGCAAGCATCTCAATATGACGAATCTGTTCTGCTGTCAGGCTGCCATTATAGTCACAGGTAACGTCGTCATCGCCAAGGTGGAATCCGATATTGGAGAGGCCATATTCAGAATGAACAAGTCCGGAAACAATATGTTCAGCCGAGTGATTCTGCATGCGGTCAAAGCGATTTTCAAAATCAACTTTGCCTTCCACAGTCGCACCTGGTGCGATATAACCCGAAATAAAATGACGTATTACTCCGTCGTTGTCAATCTGTGTGTCAGTGACGTCAAACGACTTGTCTTCACATTCCACTGTTCCGGTGTCACCGTCCTGGCCACCGCCCTCAGGGAAGAAAGCAGTCGCATCAAGGACAAGTTCATATCCGTCACCTGATGCATCGCAGGACACAACAGTGGCAGAAAATGACTTCATGAAACTGTCTTCGTCATATAGTTTTATTGTTGATAACATATATGTTCACACCTTTTACAAACTAGATTAAATTTTACAATAGGCCCTATGTTATTTCCAGTGGCACTATGATAAAATTAATCACATCAAAAGTATAAGGAGAATAAGTATGCCTGAAATCTGGGATATTTATGATAAGGATAAGCAGCGTACGGGACGCACAATGATCCGTGACGACTGGAATATGACACCTGAGGAGTACCATCTCACCGTTCTGGGTCTAGTAAGAAAAGCCGACGGAAAGTACCTCATCACTCAGAGAAAGCTGGACAAGCCATGGGGCGCCGGCTGGTGGGAGCTTCCGGGCGGCGGTGTTCAGGCCGGTGAGGACGGAGATGTTTCCGCAAGACGTGAAGTGACTGAGGAAACAGGCGTTGACGTGACTGACGCAACAGCAGAACTCATTTTCACATATGAGAGAACAAACTATGAGGCAAAGAACAACTACTTTGTTGACATTTATCGTTTCGACATGGATATTGACGAGAACGATGTTCATGTTCAGGAAGAAGAAGTAGAAGGCTTTATGTTTGCCACAAAGGAAGAAATCGACAAACTCGGCAATGAGGGAATCTTCCTTCACTACGACAGCATCAAATCAATATTCTGATGAGTGGAGGTGTCGGCCAATGTATGAATCAATAGAAAATCTCAGGGCCGACTGCTCCGAGTGCCGTCGCTGCGGCCTTTGCAACGGCCGAACCAATCTTGTTTTTGGTACCGGTGATCCGCATGCCGATATTTTATTTGTCGGCGAAGGTCCGGGAAAGCAGGAGGATCTTCAGGGTGAACCTTTTGTAGGCCCGTCAGGTCAGCTTCTGAACAAGATGCTATCTGCAATTGACCTCGACAGAAACAGCGGTGTTTACATCGCAAACATCGTAAAATGCCGTCCTCCTCAGAACAGAGATCCCAGTCCCGATGAGCAGGATGTCTGCATTGAATGGCTCAGAGAGCAGACCAGACTTATAAAGCCGAAGATTATTGTCTGCCTTGGAAGAATAGCCGCATGTCGCCTCATCTCCCCTGATTTCAGAGTCACAAAAGAGCATGGCATGTTTACTGAAAAAGCCGGGGTCTTTATGATGGGAACATACCATCCATCTGCACTTTTAAGGAATCCCGCAAGCAAGCCGGACGCCATGGACGACTTCTGGGCTTTAAGAGACAAGCTCGAAGAACTCGGGATAAAATAATATTTAAAAATCAGTTGCTTTTTCCCGACACTTATGGTAACATTAGTGTCGCTGTAAAAAGCCATGTGCGCTCGTAGCTCAGCTGGATAGAGTGTCTGGCTACGAACCAGAAGGTCGGGGGTTCGAGTCCCTCCGGGCGCGCCACAAGGACCACATCGTTTGATGTGGTCCTTTTTTATTCACAAAAAAGACCCGGAGCGGAAAGCTCCGGGTCTTATATTTTTATAATTATTAAAGTGCCAGTATTCCGGCAAACACTGCAGGGAAGAAAAGCAGGCAAATGAGAATGGCAACAATAAGCACAATAATAATGCCTCCGCTGACTAAGAAACCTGCCTGGTTAAGGCCCATTGCAAAGTCACGACCCGGATAATCCTTAGGTACATTCTTAAGACGTTTCTTACCGAAGTGTGAAAGAAGAAGGGCAACAACATCAAGTGTTCCAAAAGAGCCAAGGCCAAGGATTGCACAGATAAGAGATGCATAACCCATGAGTTTGCCTGACTGGAAGTCATTTTCGATTATAGCTGCCTCTTTGTTATAAACCGGCTGTTCCTTTTCCGGAACAGTATTAACGCTGATATCTTTGTTTAAAGGAGCTCCGCACTTAGGGCAGTAGTTTGAATCATCAGGAATATTGTGATTGCAGTTTGTACATGTCATAGTAAAACCTCCAATAATACGAGAAGGGTTCTCCCTTTCTCAGCTAAAAGATACAACACCAAACATAAAGATACCTTAAGAAAAGGATACAAATGTGTAACAAATAATCCAGATTAAAGTGTATCAATAAATCTCATAAATGCATTTCTGCCGGCTTCATCACACTTGAACACACCTGCGTCCTCCAAAACGCCGACGAAAACCTTACCGACTTCGCGGCGGAGAATATCCATTACATTGTCGGCGCTGATTTCCGGATTGGACTCAACCACTTCTCTTGCCCAATCTGCATGAGCTTTCATGGAGTCTGTGCTTTCAAAATCCCTGCCGGTTACGATTGCATCTGCAAGTTCTGCAAGTTCGTCGCGAAGGCGGGACGGAAGGATTGCAAGACCCATAACTTCAATAAGACCAATATTTTCTTTCTTGATATGGTGATACTCCTGTCGTGGATGATAAACACCAAGAGGTCTCTCCTCTGTTGTAATGTTGTTTCTGAGAGCAAGGTCGAGTTCGAAGAGATCCCCTCTGCGTCTTGCAATAGGAGTGATGGTATTGTGCGGTTCTCCATCTGTGTTAGCAAAGATAAATGCATCTTCATCTGTATAGGCACGCCATGCATCAAGAATATGATCTGCAAGAGCAACGACGCGGCTGCGGTCGGTGCTGCTGATTCTGATAACAGAAAGTGGCCATTTTACAATTCCGGCATTTACATCTTCAAAACCCGGAATGGTAATTTCCTTTTCTATAGGAGCCTTCTCCATTGCGAAAGCATAATGTCCGCCCTGGAAATGGTCATGTGTAAGAATTGATCCGCCAACAATAGGAAGGTCGGCATTGGAGCCTAAAAAGTAATGAGGAAACTGCTCAACGAAGTCGAAAAGTTTCATGAAAGCGTCATGGTCGATTTTCATCGGCACATGCTCGCCATTGAAAACGATGCAGTGCTCATTGTAATAAACATATGGAGAATACTGGAATCCCCATTTGCTGTCATTAATTGTTATTGGAATAATTCTGTGATTTTCTCTTGCCGGATGGTTAACACGACCGGCATATCCTTCGTTTTCAACGCAAAGCTGACACTTCGGATAAGATGTCTGCGCCTGAAGCTTTGCGGCTGCAATAGCCTTCGGATCCTTTTCAGGCTTTGAAAGGTTGATGGAAATGTCTATATCTCCATATTCACTTGGCACACTCCAGCGGATATCCTTGCTGCAGCGATATCTGCGAATATAGTTGTTATCTCCTGAGAACTTGTAGAAATAGTCTGTAGCGCTCTGCGGGCTCTCTTTATACTTCTCGCGGAATGTACCGATAACTGTTGCCGGACGCGGTGTAATGCAGTTCATAAGCCTTGTATCGAAGAGGTCGCGATAAGTTACGCTGTCTTCACAAAGGCCCTTCTCTACTGCAGCATCAAGCAGTTCTTCAAGAACCGGTTCGAGTTCCACAATCTGTGGAAGAGTTTCAGGCTCAACAAAAGAATCCTCTTTCATTACGTCTAAAAGAAGATTGATTGAGTATGCTCGCTCGCATTCAGGAATCAGGCCAGAATCGATTCCGTACTTTACGAGTTCCGCAATGTTTTCGCTAATGTTCATGATATTAACCTCTATTGCCATTGATTATATGAGTCTAGCTACTCTAATATTATGATTATTACAATTTTTGGTCAATAAGAAAGCAGTGATAAAAAATCACTGCTTTTTTCGGTTTATTTTGTTGTCTTTCTCTTTTCGTCAATCTGAGTGATTTCGGAAAGATCATATGGTGTTGCCTGGTAAACGAAATAGTTTATCCAGTTTGAATAGAAGAGATTTGCACATGATCTCCATGTTACAGGAGGGTTCGGTGTTACCTCGTCATTCGGGAAATAATTAACCGGTTTTTCAATCGGAAGCCCTGCATCAAGGTCTCTCTTGTACTCGTTGTAAAGAGTATCTGCATCGTACTCAGTATGGCCGGTGATAAAGATCTGTCGGCCATG
>X77_Onager__coassemble_72_pt1 | contig 10531 bp, 7 predicted proteins | sample X77_Onager__metabat2_low_PE_001 | metagenome-assembled genome bin X77_Onager
CATCATGTCTGCGGCAACTGCTTTTACAGCACCATGTGCAAATACAATCTCATCTTTACTTGTAAGAGCATGGAATTTATTGCCTGCTGTTCTGAACTCTTTTCCGGAATTCATGGAAACCTTCTGAGCAACAAGTTCAGAGAAACCTGCAGGAGCATTGAGTCCGGTGCCTACAGCTGTACCACCGAGAGCAAGCTCGCGAAGAGGATCAAGGCTTAAGGATATAAGTTCAAGGTCTTTTTCAAGGGATGATCTCCAGCCGGAAATCTCCTGACTGAAGCTGATTGGAACAGCATCCTGAAGATGTGTACGTCCGCTCTTTACAACGCCCTCATTCTCCTTTTCAAGCTTCCTGAAAGTATCAATAAGAGTATTAAGAGCAGGAACAAGTTTGTCTTCAAGAGCAATAACAGCGGCAATATGCATTGCAGTCGGGAAAGTATCGTTGGATGACTGTGACATATTAACGTCGTCATTAGGATGGCAGATTGCCTCTCCTGCTATTTCATTTGCGCGATTGGCAACAACCTCATTGGTGTTCATGTTTGACTGTGTACCTGAGCCGGTCTGCCATACAACGAGTGGAAAATGCTCAGCGAGTTCTCCTGCAATCACTTCATCACATGCCTTAGAGATAGCCGCAAGCTTATTATCGGTCATCTTTTCAGGTTTAAGTTCATTGTTTGCCATTGCAGCCGACTTTTTGAGAATGCCAAAAGCATGAATAATCTCTGCAGGCATTGTTTCAATGCCTACGCCAATAGGAAAATTCTCATGGCTTCTCTGTGTCTGAGCTCCCCAGTACTTATCTGCAGGTACCCTTACTTCGCCCAGAGAGTCGTGTTCAATCTTGAATTTGCTGTCCATCCTTCTACCCCTTCAAATGTAAAACTATATGCCAATAATTATACACTAAAATCTGCGTTATATAAAGGAAAAAGCGGATCGGCCGAGCCGATCCGCTTCATGTTTATCCCAAAAATACACTTATAAACTAAAATTAGTCTTCTTTGTCAGTTACATATGGTACATATGGCTTATCTTCGATACCCTTAACCTTGTTCTTGATATCCTTAATGATAAGTTTAGCTTCACGCTTAGCAGCGTACATACCAATGTACTTGAGCTTAACTTCAGATGTTCTCATGATAGAAGCATCCGGACGCTCTCTGTGAAGGTGGATAGCATCGAACTTACACTGAACTGTGCAGACACCGCAACCTACGCACTTAAGTGGGTCAACTTCAGAAGCGCCGCACTTGAGACAACGATCTGTCTCAGCCTTAACCTGCTCTTCTGTGAATGGCTGCTTGTATTCGTTAAATGTGTTCTTTCTATCAACTGTTTCGTCGATGCGAGCCTTCTGACGAGGAGTTTCATCGTAAGAACTAATCTTGATGTCTTCCTTATCAAGAGACTTGATATCTCTGTAGTCACGAGCGATTGTCATTGTGCAGCCTTCGCGAACGAAGCGGTGGATTGAGTAAGCACCGAATCTACCTGCAGCAATAGCATCGATAGCGAACTTAGGACCTGTCTGAACGTCACCACCAACAAAGATATCATCACATGTTGTCTGGTATGTCTTAGGGTCGATAACAGGGCTGTTGCCTCTGCCAAGTTCTACGTTCTGGCCGTTGAGAAGGTCGCCCCAAACAATAGCCTGACCGATTGAGAAGTAAACGTTTTCGCATTCGATTGTGATTGTGTCGTCTTCATCGTACTGTGGGTTGAATCTGCCGTCAGCATCCTTAACCTGTGTGCACTTCTTAAGAACGATACCGCAAACCTTGCCGTCCTGTGTAAGAACTTCCTTTGGACCCCAACCGCAGTTGATGTCGATGTTCTCTTCTTCAGCCTCGAAGATTTCTTCGTCTGTAGCAGGCATTTCATCTCTCTGCTCAAGTGAGAACATTCTTACTGATTCAGCGCCCTTACGCATAGCGTCACGAGCAACGTCGATAGCAACGTTACCACCACCGATAACTACTGTCTTACCGTTTACTTTGAATTCTGGGTTTGCATATACTTCGTGAAGGAAGTCAACTGCAAGCATTACGTTTTCAGCATCTTCGCCCGGAATGTTAGGCTTACGAGCGCCCTGGCAACCGATAGCAATGTAGAATGCCTTGTAGCCCTGTTCACGGAGTTCGTCGATTGTAACGTCCTTACCAACTTCAACGCCAGTCTTAACGTCTACGTCGAGAGCCTTGAGAACGTCAACTTCTGCGTCAACAACATCCTTAGGAAGCTTGAATGCAGGGATACCGTATGTAAGCATACCGCCTGCCTTTTCGTTCTTCTCGAATACTGTTGGCTTATAACCATGGAGAGCAAGATAGTATGCACATGAGAGACCAGCCGGGCCACCACCGATGATAGCAATCTTCTCTTCGAAGCATTCATCAGCATACTGAGGAATCTGCTTTTCTGGGATGTAACGTGTTTCAGCCTTAAGGTCACGCTGAGCGAGGAAGTTCTTTACTTCATCGATAGCGATAGCCTCGTCGATTGTTGCACGAGTACAAGCATCTTCGCAGCGCTTATTACATACGCGACCGCAAACTGCTGGGAATGGGTTGTCCTTCTTGATGAGTTCAAGAGCTTCGTCATATCTGCCCTGGTTAGCAAGACGAAGATAACCCTGGATACCAATGTGAGCTGGGCAGCTAGCCTTACATGGAGCTGTACCTGCCGGATATGTTTCAATACGGTTATGATCTCTGTAGTCCCAGTCCCAAAGGCTTTCATTCCAGTGATAATCAGCTGGGTCTGACTGCTTAGGGTTAGCAACCTGAGAACCGTCCTTAGCGCAAAGCTTTCTACCAAGCTTAACAGCACCGCCCGGACACTTTTCAACGCACTGTCCGCAAGCTACGCAGTTTTCTTTGTCAACCTTGGCAACATAAGCAGAACGGGAAAGGTTTGGAGTATTGAAGAGGAAAGATGTACGAAGAGCATAGCAAACATTTACGTTACAGTTACAAATAGCGAAGATCTTGTTTTCGCCATCGATGTTTGTAATCTGATGAACGTAACCCATCTTTTCAGCCTTGCGGAGAATTCTCTCAGCTTCAGCTCTGTCAACGTACTTACCACCCTTGCCTGTTTCAACAACATAGTCAGCCATATCGCCCATAGCGAGACACCACATGTAGTCGTCGCCGCAGCCTTCGCTGTACTTTGTTCTTGACTTACGGCAAGAACATGGAGAGATAGCATATTTGCCATCATACTTATCCATCCAGTGAGAGATGTGCTCAAGAGAGATTGAGTTGTTCTCCTGCTCAATAGCCTTCTCTACAGGGATAACGTGCATACCGATGCCGGCACCACCCATTGGTGTAGCCTTTGTGATCTTCTCAAGAGGAAGTCTTGTCATATGCTCGAAGAAGATACCCATTTCAGGGTGTTCATCGATAATCTGGAAGTTCATGTTTGTGAACTCAGCAGAACCAGGAACGTACATTGGAAGTACGTACTGCTTCTCATGAGCATCGTTTTCCCAGTTGTACTCGAGTACACCGCAGAATGAAAGTCTGTCAAGAATTGGCTGAAGTTCTTCAGCTGATCTGCCAGTCTTTTCAATGATCTGTGGGAGAGTCATTGGCTTACGTACACCAAACTCAAGAGCGAGGTCGCACATCTCGTCATCAAGAATTGAAGCGAGTGCCCAATATTCAGGGTCTTTAGATGTTACAGGTGTGATACCGAGTTTCTGTCCAACACGGTCTGTGATCTTCTGACCGAGCTTAAGAATGTTCTCACGAGGGTTTGGATCATCATAGTATTCGATGAATTCCTTGCTGTTAAGGTATTCGTTCAAATACTTTTCTGAAGATAAATTGTCTACGTTTTTAGCGATTTTTGCCATTTCCTTATCTTCCCTTTCTTTGAATTCATTTCATTTGATTGCAACTTATTACTCGACAGAATTCGAGTAATACCATTTACATATTGATAATAGTTTGTCAAAGCCGAGTTAGTCAACGCTAACCAACGCTCTTTAGCCACTTTTAGAGGCTTAAACAATAGATTGATATTGCTTTTTAACATATTGTAATATAAAATGGTCTTGTGGCTCGTGGTCATACCACATCCAACACTGAAAATAAGCAAAAACTACTTATTTCAAATGGTTTGTGTGTATTTTAGGACAATCTGTTGGAGGATTTGAACAATGCAATTCGATAAAATTACTGCACCTTCACTAAAAGACATTTTTATATCCCGTCTGCAGGATGCAATCATTTCCGGCGAGATAAAGATTGGCGAAAAACTCCCCTCTGAAAGAGAGCTCTCTGACACAATGCAGGTCAGCCGTGCCGTGGTAAATTCCGGCATTGTTGAACTCTCCCACCGTGGCTTTGTGGAAATCGTTCCACGTCAGGGCGTATTCGTATCTGACTTCAGACGCAAAGGTAATATGGAAACACTTAACGCCCTTATGGACTATGAAGGCGTTATTTTCAGTGAGAGTTCAGTACGTTCCATACTTGAAATCAGAAAGGCTGCCGAGCATCTTGTAGTTGAACGAATCATTCAGATTGGCACAGAGGAAGACTTTAAAGCTCTCGGTCAGATTCTCGGTGATCTTTCCGAAGCGAAAACTCCCGAAGTAGCATCAGAAATTGCCTTCAAATTCTGGCACGAACTTTCATACAGATGCGGTGACCTCATTATTCCCCTCACCGTCCAGTCATTCAAAAAGCCTGTAACCACACTTTGGATAAGATTCTGCATGAAATACGGCATAGATGCTCTTGTAAAGAACACAAGCGCCATTTATTCCGCAATCTGTAAAAGAGACCTCATAGCAGCTTCCATTGAAGTTGAGGAATCCCTTATGCGTTCTCTTGAGGGCGACTTCCCTATTTACGATGAAAAGAAATAACACGCAGTGAATTGCGACTCACTTTTTGTTGATATTTTAACCAATATAAAGTATATTGAGAATTGCAGTATACATATTTATTTCTAGTAAAGGAGAAAAAGTATGAAAAGTGTTGTACTGAAAATCTGCAGCGTTCTTATTATCCTTGCTTCCATCTTTGGTCTTGCAGGCGCCGGTCTCGGTGTTAAGGATGCACTTGCAGTAAAGGCATTCATGGAAGGCGACGGTTCAGATCCTGTTAAACAGCTCACTGATGGTCTTAAGCTCCTTGGCGACAACGAATCAGCTTACAAAGAAGGCATCATCACTTACAAAGATGGTCTCGTTCAGTTATCTGACGGTGAAAAAGAACTTGCCGCAGGTAAGGCTCAGCTTGCTCAGGGTTACAAAGACTATGCTGCCGGTAAAGCAGAACTTGCTGCCGGTCAGAAGTTAATCGATGAGAACACACAGGCTTATAACGAGGGTAAGGAAACTCTTGCTCAGATCGAGCCTCTTCTCCCTGTTATTCAGACATACCAGCAGTTCCGTGACGGTACAATTGCTAATCTTCCAGGTTTCTCAACTGCTCAGGAATATTTCATGAAGGTCGTTAGACCTCTTGCAAAAGAGGCTGACCTCGACATTCCTGAAAACGAAAATGACCTTGTTGCTTACATTCAGAACATGGTTACCGACGGTAAGGCACAGCTTAAAGAGTATGAAGATGGTCTTGTAGCTCTTGCTGACGGTAAGAAGCAGCTCGCACAGGGTGAAAAAGACCTTGCTGACGGTGAAAAGCAGGTTGCTGACGGCGAAGCTCAGCTCGCTGACGGCAAACAGCAGCTCAAAGAAGGACGTGCTCAGCTTAAGGAATATGAAGATGGTATCTCTCAGATCAAAGACGGTCTCGACGAAGTACTTTCTCAGAAATCCTACTCTGACAAGAACGGTAACGTTGTTGTAAAGAATCCTTCAATGGCAGTTGGCGAAGACTTTGATTACTACGAGTACGACAAGAACGGCAAGCCTGTAATGATGCTCGACGGCAATAAGCTCGTTAGCCTTAAGCAGGCAACAAAGGTTCGTGATGCTCTTGCAACTTACGTTGATGACGTAACTGCAGGCGTAACAAAGGAACTTGTTACTCGTATCGTTCTTTACCTTGTTCTTGCTCTCGCTTCACTTTGCGGTCTTCTTGCAGGTATCAGAGGCCTTCTCGGTAAGGGCTTTGTTCCTGGTCTCATCGCAGCTATTCTTGGTGTAGGCGCAAACATCGCAGGTATCGCTACTGATTACCGCCACTACATGTTCCTCCTTGAGGATGGCAGTGCAAACGGTTCTCTTCAGTTCGCTGCAATGGTTGTATTCGCTGTAGTTGCTGTGGGATTTGCAGTTGTAGCAAAGGTTTGCAAGACTAAAAAAGTTGAAGAATAATTCAGCTCATTAATCAGCAAATTAAAAACCCGTCGGGTGTTAAGCCCGGCGGGTTTATTTTTATGCAATTATGTCTTTGATTACTTCCCCTGCTATCATCAGACCTGCGACTGATGGCACGAAGGATATTGATCCCGGTGTGTCTTTTCTGCCCGGATTATCGCTGTCTTCCGGTTTAAAGCCCGGTTTCAGAGCCTCTTCCGTTGAGTAAAGGACCTTAAAGTTTTCAAGGCCTCTCTTTTTGCATTCTTTACGCATAACTCTTGCAAGCGGACAAATTGATGTCTGGGATATATCTGCAATGACAAATTTAGAAGGGTCCAGTTTATTACCGGTGCCCATAGAAGATATTATCGGCACGCCGGCGCGCTTCGCAGCGCTTATCAGTTCCAGCTTACCTGTTACGGTATCGATTGCATCTACGACATAGGTATAGTCTTCGAAATGCCACTTATCTGATGTCTCCGGCAGAAAGAAATCTTCATATGTTATCACGGTGCAGGAAGGATTAATGTCCAGTACGCGCTCGCGCGCCACACTTACTTTGCTCTTTCCAACTGTGCTGTGAAGCGCTATCAGCTGCCGATTAATGTTCGACAAAGACACGGTGTCTTTGTCGATTAGGTCGAGGGCTCCAACGCCTGCGCGTGCGAGCGCTTCGACCACATATGAGCCGACTCCGCCAACGCCGAATACGGCTACGCGAGCGTCGGCAAGCTGTCCGAGTGCATCGTCTCCAATCAGCATCTCGGTACGAATAAATTCTTCCATATAACTCCTTAATCAAGTCCGGCAATGAAATGTGCCAGATTAGCATAATATTCGTAATAAGTCTCATCGTCCTGCTCAAGGCCGATGTATGCGCTGTGGAAGGTCTTTTCCACAGGCATGATGTTCCATACACCACGAGGAATATAATCCTTATCAAAAAGGATAGACGGCTCTCTGTATGGTGCCATAGCCGATGCTACCGGAACACGACCATCATTTGGTCTCCAGAGCTTATCATACTTGTGGCTGAAATAAAACCCCATAAACTTTGATGAAAGTTCGTATTTCTTAGGGATATCCGATATCGGATACGCAACCTCGCTGTTAAGCAGATGATGCGTATAATCGGCCGCTACAGAGAAATAATATGTATCATCATACGTTCTGAAGTTTCTGGTCATCATATCCATGCCTTCAACCGTCAGCTCATAATGAACATTGTCCTCTTTTGCAAGCAGAAGGCGTGCAATTTTTATTGGTCTGTAAAAGACATGCTTGGTATCAGATGTGAAGCCGAAGCGGTCAAGGTCGTAAAGGTTGGCATCCCCCTTTGATGATCCGCTGTTGATGTTGGCTTTTGAATACTTGCTGAAGTAAATGGCCAGGTGAAGCGGATAAATGAGGTCCATCGTATTGGTACCATTGTGCGGAGAAGCAAGTGTATAGACAACATTGATCCACCCATCGTGTCCGCCTTCAAAAAGTGGTGAAAGATTGCCATGCTCTGTGCCTTCTCTTTCTTCTGCCGAGCCTTCAACAAGCAGATGAAGGAGCATACGAATGGTGATGCCGCCAAAGCTGTGGCCAATCATATTTATCTTTTTGATTCCTTCCGGAGTCATTTCACCCCAGTCAGGAATGAGACCTCTGTATGTCTTGCCGTAACGCTTATGATGATTCTTTTTGGAATGAACCTTGCCGTAATCAACGGTTCCACCTTTAAGCATCGCATAGAGTTCACAGGCCCTGTCCCACATACCGGTAAAAGGTCCAATGTGTGGAGAGTAGCACTCGTAACCCTGCTCGCGAATTATGTCGCAGGCTTTACCAAATGAATTGCCAAAATTATCATAACCATGTATCAAAACGAATGGATAATTCATACTGTTCTCTCTCCTTTAACTACTTTAATTTGTCTTCTTTTATGTTATAATATTCGAACTTGATAAATCAAGTTCAGTAATATTTTAATATTTATCAAAAAGGTGAAAATGAATTGATCAGCATAATCCCGGAATCAAAGAAAATGTCCGAATCAACCCTTGTAATGATATTCCTCGCACTCTCGGGAGGACTACAGGATATCTACTCTTACATCTGTCGAGGAGGCGTTTTCGCCAATGCCCAGACAGGCAACATTGTGCTCATCTGTTTAGGATTGCTCAACCACAGCATTGACGACGTTCTGGTTTGCATTATTCCTATTCTCTTTTTTGTGGTCGGAGTCATGGTTGCAGATGTTATCAAAGAGATTCTTTCAAAGAAGATAAAATTCCTTAAATGGGAACAGTCAGTTCTTCTTGTTGAAATCTTTCTTCTCTTTATTTCATCTCTTTTCTCAACAAGCCACAACTTTATTGCCAACGCCATCATTTCCTTCTCCTGTGCAATGCAGGTACAGACTTTCAGAAAAGCTGATGGCAAGCCATATGCAAGCACAATGTGCGTCGGTAATCTCCGCTCCTTTGGTGACAACTTTGGAGCCTTCCTGAGAACCGGCGACAAGACAAAGCTTCACAAAGCCCTTTATTACATCCTCATCATTTCATGTTTTGCTGCAGGATGTATTCTTGGTGCAGTCATTGCCCCAATCCTTAATCTCAGTACAATTTATCTTTCCTGCATACTTCTTCTGATTGCATTTTCCTTCATCTTCATCAAAACTGAAGAAGAAGCCCCTGCAACCGAGACTGAAGTCTCCATGCAGGCAGATATCGTTCTTGAAGCCATCGACACCACTCTTTCAGAGTCAGGTGTCAATGCAACTCCTGCCGAAGTACTTGCTGAAGCAAGTAACATCATTGAAGCTGCAGCAGAAGCTGAAGCCATGGCAGAAGAACTTGCAAAAGAAAAAGAAGAAGCAAAACTCGCAGGTGCGATTTGCGACTAGCACAAACTAATAAAAGAAGGTTACGTTCGTGGTTAATTACATTGCCAATGCCAAGGGTCATTTTATGACCATAATGAAGCACAAGAAACTGGTTTTCATACACTGTGTGAAAGCAGGTATTCCATACCAGGGCTTAGTGCACGATCTCTCAAAATTTCACCCTGTGGAATTCATGGCAGGAGTAAAATACTACCAGGGAGATCACAGTCCAAACGTTGAGCAGAGACGTGAGAACGGCTATTCTGCTGCGTGGCTTCATCACAAAGGCAGAAACAGACACCACTTTGAATACTGGTTTGACAACTCCACAAAGGCTTTTGAACTGGCACCTGTAAAGATGCCTCTCAAATATGTCAAAGAGATGTTCTGCGACAGTGTTGCAGCAAGCAAGGTTTATCTCGGTGACAAATATACCGATGCCTCCGCCCTGACTTATTTCAACTTTGGACGCACACATACCAGTCACAAGAACTACGAAAAAATGATGCACCCTGAAACCGAAAGGCAGTACCGCAAACTTCTTGTGATGCTTGCTGAAAAAGGTGAAGAAGAAACCTTCAGATATATTCGCAATCTTAAAGAATACGAATTTTAAAATGAAGTGTGAACAGCAAACGCTGTTCCCACATTTTTTATACCTTTATCTGTGACAACACTTCCCCCACCTTGCCATGAATGACAAGGCTTGCCTTTGCATCGGCAGGAGTTGGTTCCTTGTTTATGAGTACGAGGTTATCCCCTTTGAAATACTGGAGAAGTCCTGCTGCCGGATAAACCACCAGAGATGTACCGGCCACTATCATCGTATCGGCAGACATTATCGCCCTTACAGCGCCATTGACAACATCGTTGTCAAGCGCCTCCTCGTAAAGCACAACATCCGGCTTTATCATTCCTCCGCAGTTATCGCACTTTGGAACACCGCCACATTTCTTTACATATTTCTCATCAAAGAACTTTCCGCACTGTCTGCAGTAGTTTCTCAGAACGCTTCCGTGCAACTCATAAACCTTTTCATTTCCGGCTGCGGAATGAAGTCCGTCGATATTCTGAGTTACCACGCCAATGAGCTTGCCAGCCTTTTCCAGTTCGGCAAGATTTAAGTGAGCGGCGTTTGGCTTAACGTCATCTATGATCATTTTATTATTGTAAAACCTGTAGAACTCTTCCGGATTTCTCTCGAAGAATGAATGGCTGATTATTGTCTCAGGCGGATAGTCGTACTCCATGTTGTAAAGGCCGTCAACCGAACGGAGATCAGGAATACCGCTTTCTGTAGACACTCCGGCTCCGCCGAAGAAAACTATTTTTTCGGATTCGTCTATGATTCTCTGTAATTC
>X77_Onager__coassemble_73_pt1 | contig 10433 bp, 15 predicted proteins | sample X77_Onager__metabat2_low_PE_001 | metagenome-assembled genome bin X77_Onager
CTTTTGACGATTTTATGAAACTTGATATCAGAGTTGGAACTGTTACGGATGCGAAGGTTTTCGAAAAAGCTAAAAAGCCGGCATACCAGCTGACCGTTGATTTCGGCGAAGAAATTGGCGTGAAGAGATCCTCCGCCCAGATTACAGACCACTATGCTCCGGAAGATCTCATAGGAAAGCAGGTTCTTGCCGTTGTAAACTTCCCACCCAGACAGATTGCAAACTTCATGTCAGAAGTGCTTGTACTTGGAACTTACAGTGAAGGCGGTGTCGTGCTTATCACACCGGACAAGCCCGTTAAAAACGGAGACAAACTTGGATAAAGGAACTCATTATGATCAGACTTTTAAACCGGCATGAGCTGGAAGATGCATTGCCTTTGGTTTGGAATGTATTTTGCGAATATGAGGCAGTCAATTATCCGGAGTCCGGAAAGCTAGCTTTCCGCGACGCCATTAATTCCAGGGAATATCTGACACACTCTGCGCCTTTGGCGCATTCGAAGATGACCAACTGATTGGTATTATCGCTACGAGAAACGAAGGTAGCCATATTGCTCTTTTCTTTGTGAGGGGAGACTACCAGGGGAAAGGCGTTGGCAGGAGTCTTTGGAATGCCGTAGTGGAGAGCAGCGATGCCGGAGAGATTACAGTACATTCTTCGATTTATGCGCAGGACATATACAAAAAGCTTGGCTTTGTGCCAAGCGGAGAGTTGCGCGAAGAGGATGGAATCCAATATATTCCTATGATTTTCAGAAGGTGAAACAATGGTTTTTGAAACCGAAAGGTTGATTCTTCGCCCGTGGAATGACGAAGATGCAGAAAGCTTATATGAGTATGCAAAAGATCCTTTGGTAGGACCGATAGCAGGCTGGCCGGTTCACACTAGTGTGGACGACAGCCTCGGTATAATAAGAAATGTATTGTCCGCAGATGAAACCTATGCCGTATGTCTTAAAGAGGACAATCGGGCAATAGGAAGTATCGGACTGATTCCACCGGCTCAGTCTCATACAAAAGCCAGTGACTCGGAAATTGAAGTGGGCTACTGGATTGGCGTGCCGTTCTGGGGAAATGGCTACATTCCGGAAGCAATAAGGGCTTTGCAAAAGCATGCATTTGAGGACCTGGGCTGCACAGCTATGTGGTGCGGCTTCTATGATGGCAATGAAAAGTCAAAACGCTGCCAGGAAAAGTGTGGTTTCAAATATCACCATACGGAGGAAAACAAGACTTGCCCGCTGATGGGCGATATCAGGACAGAGCACTTCACTTATCTCACAAAAGAGGAGTGGGAAAATGCAGTATAAAGGAACTTTGATAGTAGTTGAAGACTGTAAAAAGTCCTTGAAGTTTTATCGGGATATGTTTGGTCTTGAACTTGTTCAGGACAACGATGGAAATATGCAGCTAACGGGTAATGTTTTTCTACAGGAAGCTAAGTACTGGGAACAGTTTACTGGCAAGTCTGCTGAGGGACGCAATAACCATTCGGAACTGTATTTCGAGGAAGAAAATCTGGAGGCTTTTGTCGAAAAGCTTGAAACACTTTACCCTGAAACACAATATGTAAATCGTCTTATGACTCACAGCTGGGGTCAGAAGGTTGTAAGGTTCTATGACCCTGACGGAAATCTTATAGAAGTCGGAACACCGGCGTAATATGGAGGTAATCTTATGGCTAACCAAGAAAGGTTTAAGTTTGAAAATAATGGTAAACCTTACGAAATAATAATTGGTGGTATATCAAGAGAAATAGGTGTTGCTTTAACAGATGGAAACCTATGCGTTAGGGACGATGACGTTGTATCAGTAAAATTGATTTCAGAAGATATTTGCTCTGGTCGCTTTATCAAAAGAAATATTACTACCTACCATATAGAGGTAGCATATAAGTTATCATCTTTTGGTGACACCTATACAGAAAACATATCGGTTGCTTCTGGGGAAGTTGCAAAAGCTGAAGAGGCATGTAAAAAGGCTGCATCAATGATTGATAAAATGAAAGCAGAAAAGGAAGCGTACAAAAAACGACAAGATGAATTAATTGCAAAGGCTCGTGCAGAAGACACGATTGACGCAATCGATGTGAATGGCAAAACAATAAAAATATGGCGTAAAGAGACATTCTTTAGAGAGTTGGTATTAATTGTAGATGGAGGAGAAACTTATCACACGCATGCAGATTGTTTTGAATCTTGGAAGCCAATGTATCGAAGAAATTTTACAGGTTGGAAAATCGTTGATTTGGAAGAAGCTAAGAGTCAAGGGTTGAATGAATGTAAGTTGTGCCAAAAGTACTATGATATAGAGGAATAAAGCGTACAGTAAAGAATTCGCACGTGTTTCGACCTTATTTGACTGTTCTCTGCGTACTTATAAGATTTATGATGAAATGGAGTAACATGGTATGCCAAAAAGAAGTAGGGAAGAGTTGATAATACATTATAAAGAACTAGGTTTATATGATGAAAACTGCGCACGATTTTATGAATTGCCAGATTCTCAAAAATTAGACCCAGATATATTTGAGAACTTTTGTAAGTCTAAAGGAGGTTACGCAGCTATTTTGTTATCAAATGATGAGATTTGTGATAACAAAGAGTTAGTGCTGATAGCCAAAAAGTATGGCTATTATGGGGACTTTCACTTGCTCTCAAAACGACTTTTGGCAGATTCTGATATTGCTCTTGCTTTAGCTGATTGCAATAGATACGAATACGCTAATGTGAGTATAGAGTTGCGAAACAATTTAGAACTGATGAAAAAAGCGATTTCGATTAATCCGAATATATATGTATCACTGCCTGCAAATCTCAAGGGAAATAGAGATGTTGTTTTAGAAGTTGCCAAAAAAAGAGGTAATCTCATTGAACGTATACTTGATATTCGCAAAGAACTAAGGGATAACATATTTTCAGATAAAGAAATAGCTTTGGCTTTATCCGAAACAAATCCCTGGTTTTTATTTAATTATTTCAATGAGGATGTTACAAACGATCCAGAAATTCTCGAGGCGTCATTTCATTTATCTGATCTGAAGAAAATGAAAAGTGTATTAAAGAAAAATATATGGGCGTTATCCTATATTGATTCGTCATATTACATTAACGATGCTAGATTTTTAGAGTCGGCTCTGCGAATAGACGGGAGCGTTTACTTTAATCTTTCGGAAGAACAAAAAAACAATAGGCGATATGTTGAATTGGCTCTAAAAAGTACACCACAGCTATATGAAAATCTTCCTGAAAAATTTAGAGATGATAAAGAATTACTGGTGTTGGCTCTTCAAGAGGATACAGATGAATTGTTATCTTTTGCATCCGAAAGGCTTCGAGATGATTACTATATAGTAATGCTTGCCGTAAAAGTTGATGCGCTAAATCTTCAATATGCATCACCCCGGTTGCGCGATGATAAAGATATTGTTAAGCAGGCTATAAAAACTTATGGTGGAGTATTAGAAGATGCATCAGAAAGACTACAGCAAGATGATGAATTGATAAAGATAGCAAATATACATATATAATACGGAGGACAAAATGAGATTAATAACATTTTTAATCTTTGGCTCTACATGGTTAATCTATGGAATCATGGGACTTTTTGGCATTCAACTGATAAATGACAAATACAGAGGATATGATTGGACTCCAACGTATATTAGATGCCGCGGAATTGCTTGGATTCTGCTTGCAGTGCCTTGGATAATACTGGCGTTTTTTGCAAATGCAACTTTCTTTGATAGCATAATAAATCTTGCTATTTTTTGTTGCGTATGCACTTTGCCTGCATTGATTTATGGTATTCACATTGACAAAGAATATGCGAAAAAGTTGAAAGAACATGAAGAAAACAAATAAAGTTTAGAAGTCGGAACACCGGCGTAATATGGAGGTAATCTTATGGCTAAGAAAATAGTAAAACTATTAATCAGCGCAGTGATAATCCTTGCTCTTCTGATTGGAGGAGTTTATGCGTTCAATATTTCTACGTCAAAGCTTACTCTTTCAGGAGAGGGCCTGACGAAAACGGAGGAAATACAGCCAAACAGAAATCAGGTCAAGGTTTGGAGCACAGAGGATACCAATGTTATTTTTACCGATGTTGAAACCGGTAAGAAATATGAAGTAGGATATGTTACCCCGGGCATGAAAGAAGCCATCAAACTTGAAAAAGGACACTGGTACAAAGTCCGCGGTAAAGGCGATCTGACAGTCGGACCTGTAAATGCTCGCATTCAATGTAAATAATTGGTGTAAATGGAGGATAATATGGTAGAACAGATTTTTAACCTTACACAGGGCAATGAAAAAACAATAGAAAAGGTAATAATCGATGAAAACATCAATTATATGCACATGATTTTAAACAAAGACGAAGGCCTTCCTGAACACTTTTCAAATGCGAAGAGCGTTTATATGACAGTGGTTCGCGGAACTCTTTCAGCAGGACTCGATGATCAGGATGTACACGAGTACAAAGCAGGAACCGTTTTGAAGATTCCATTCCATACAAAGATGAATATTAGAAATCTTCATGATGAGACACTTGAGCTTATTGTTGTAAAAGCTCCGGCACCGTCGATTAATTAAGTAGTCCGGCCGAAAGGCTTGATTATAAATTTTTTATTTTCTAGGAGAGTGCTTTTTGATTAAGTACAACACAATGGATATTGTAGCGTAACCGGGAGGTTGCTATTACAATGAGACCAACCTCCCGGCAACAGCCAGTTGAAGTTAACAATATTCAGGAGGAAAAACAATGAATAAAAATAACATCATTATTCGTTTAGAAAAAGAAGAAGAATACCGTGAGGTAGAGAACCTTGTCAGAGAAAGTTTCTGGAATGTTTATCAGCCCGGCTGTCTTGAGCACTTTGTTTTAAACCAGCTGAGACATGACCCGGATTTTGTACCGGAGCTTGACTTCGTAATGGAAGAGAATGGAAAGCTCATAGGCCAGAATGTATTTGTGAAAACAGCTATCAAAGCCGATGATGGACGGGAAGTCCCAATCATGACAATGGGACCGATTTGCATTACACCGGAACTCAAAAGAAAGGGATACGGAAAAATCCTGCTTGATTATTCTCTGGAAAAGGCAAAAGAGCTTGGCTCGGGAGCAGTATGCTTTGAAGGTGACATTAACGTTTACGGAAAAAGTGGATTCACCGTTGCTTCCGAGTTCGGAATCAGATATCACGGTCTTCCTGAGGGAGCAGATGCTTCCTTCTTCCTTTGCAAGGAATTAATACCGGGTTACTTATCCGATGTTACAGGCGAGTATGCTACACCGAAGGGCTACTTCGTTTGCGAAGAAAAGCCGGAGGAGTTTGAAGCATATGAAGCAACATTCCCGTTCAAGGAGAAGCTGAAGCTTCCGGGACAATTATTCTAAATGACAAAACGGGCACACTGAGGACTTAGTCCTCGGTGTGCTTGTGGTGATTGGAGAATTACAAGATGACAATCCTCGACAGACTTTATGAATTGGAAGATAAGGAATATGCTGCTTTTCAGGCAAAACTTACACCGGGTGTACCGCCGGAAAGCTTTATTGGCGTTCGCGTGCCAATGGTGAGAAAGCTTGCAAAGGAACTCATAAAGGCAAATGAGTACGCAGATTTTCTTCAGCAGCTGCCACACAAGTTTTATGACGAAAATATGCTGCATGGTCTTCTCGTCTCTGAAATTAAAGACTATGATTGGTGTATTGCCGAAGTTGATAAATTCCTGCCTTATGTTGATAACTGGGCTGTTTGTGACATTATGTCACCAAAGGTTTTCAAAAAGAACAAGGAAGCGCTTCTCACAAAAATCGTTGAGTGGTCAGGATCAGAACACCTGTATACAAGCAGATTTGGCATTGAAATGCTGATGAGCCATTATCTGGATGATGATTTTAAACCGGAATATCTTGATATACCGGCATCGGTTCATTCAGAGGAGTACTACCTCAAAATGATGATAGCCTGGTTCTTTGCCACCGCTTTGGCAAAGCAGTGGGATGCTACCATTCCATACATTGAAAACAACAAGCTCGACACCTGGGTTCACAACAAGACCATCCAGAAAGCGAGAGAAAGCTACAGAATTACAGATACACAGAAAGAGTATCTGAAGACTCTTAAAAGATAAAAAACATGGAGTAAAAATGACCCGAATAAAGGAATACATAACCTCGCTAAAACTGAATAATGTACTTCTCGTAATGCTCGGGAGCCTCATTCAGGCGATGGGAATAAGCAATATTCATGCGTATTCCGACATTACAGAGGGCGGAACCCTGGGCTTCACTTTGCTGGTATTCCACTTCACCGGAATATCACCGGCGATTTCAAGCCTTATAGTAAATGCGGCCTGCTATCTGCTCGGCTGGAAGGTGCTGGGCAAAGAATTTATCGGCTACTCCGCAATATCGATAGCCTTTTATTCTGCATGCTATGCTGTCTTTGAACAATTCGCACCTTTGTGGCCTTCGCTTATCGCTTCGCCACTTCTCTGTGCTATAATAGGAGCGGTCTTTATTGGTGTCGGAGCGGGCCTTAGCGTCCTCGGAGGAGGCGCGACGGCGGGCGACGACGCATTGGCTATGAGTCTCAGCAAAAAGCTAAACTGCAAGATTCAATACATTTACCTGACCACAGACATAGTTGTGCTCATTTTATCGCTATCATATATTCCATTTGCAAAGATAGCCTACAGTTTGCTTACGGTTATTCTTTCCGGACAGATTATTGGATGGATGCAGCACTTAAAGAAACCCGAACCGAAAGAAAAGGTGAACTGAATGGATATGAAACTTTCCCAGATGATGAAAAGCGTCCTTGAACAGGACAGAGCCGCTGTCGTTTTGTGCAATCTTGAGCATAAGGTTGTATATATGAACCCTGCAGCATGCAGAAATTATGCCAAATACGGCGGAGCAGCGATTGTTGGCAGAAGCCTCATGAACTGCCACAACGAAAAATCCCGCGAAATCATAGAGAAGGTTGTTGCCTGGTTCGAAGCGAGCAAAGACAACAACATGATTTATACTTTCCGCAACGAAAAGGAAAACAAAGACGTTTACATGGTAGCCTTAAGGGACGACGAAGGAACCCTCATCGGCTACTATGAGAAACATGAATACAGAGATAAAGAAACAGCATCTACCTACGACTTTTCTAAATCTTTAGTCTGAGGTGATATTATGTGGGCGATACTCGCCGGATTATCAGCAATATTTGCGGCACTTACTTCCATCCTTGCCAAAGTGGGAATAGAAGATGTAAATTCCCACCTCGCAACAGCTATTAGAACAGTAGTGGTTGTTGCAATGGCTTGGGGCATGGTCTTCATGACCCATGCCCAGGGCGGCATTGCCGACATCAGCAGAAAGAGCTGGATTTTCCTGATTCTTTCAGGGCTTGCAACCGGTGCATCCTGGCTTTGTTACTTCAAGGCCCTTCAGATGGGCGATGCATCCAAGGTAGTCCCTATAGACAAGCTTAGTGTGGTTATCACACTTGTACTGGCTTTCGTATTCCTCCACGAGGAATTCACAGCCAAGTCAATCATCGGATGTGTTCTTATCGGAATCGGAACATTGCTAATGGTTTAATAATTGAGCTTTTATTATAAACGTGATAGAATAATGCCATTTTAAAGGAGGGAACGGCTATGTACACAAAGAAGCAAAGAATTCTCGCATTCTTAATGTGCGTTGTTATCGTACTTGTCTCCCTCTTTTCCTTCTTCTTTATTGCAGTTGGATTTGACCATGATTGCTCGGGAACAGACTGCCCTATCTGTGTTCAAATCAACAATGCAAAAAAAATTATTAAACAGTTAAGCTTGGGCAAGGCGCCACTGGTATTCTTAATCTGTGCGGCGTCCATATACTTTATTGTCTATCTTGAATGCTCTGCGCTACTGGTGGAGAGTAAGACACTGATTAATGACAAAGTGAGATTAAATAACTAAAAAGCCAACAAATAAACAAGGGCGAAGTGCACCCTTTTGGTGCCTTTGTACCTTGTATTTTTGCGCCCTTTTTTAGGGAAGTATATTATTTGGAGGATTTTAGCATGAAAAAAATAATCTCACTTATTCTTGCCTGCTGTCTGACAGTTTGCCTTATGTCAGGCTGTAACAATAGTAAGAATGAAGAAAACGATAAATTGGAAATTGTTACCACAATTTTCCCGGCATATGACTGGGTAAAAGAGGTTTTGGGAGACAAAGCAGCTGATACTGAACTAACCATGCTTCTTGACAATGGTGTTGATCTGCACAGTTATCAGCCGACAGCTTCTGATATTTTGAAAATTTCGGAATGCGACATTTTTGTCTATGTAGGCGGCGAATCAGACGAATGGGTTGAAGATGCTCTGGCAGAAGCAAAAAATAAAGATATTAAGGTAATTAACCTTATGAAAATATTGAGCAGTGAAGTCAAAGAAGAAGAACTCATAGAAGGAATGCAGGTTGAAGAAGAGGAAGCCGAAGGTGAAGAAGAAGGTCTGGAATATGACGAACATGTATGGCTGTCACTTAGAAATGCAGAAATTGTGGTAAAGCAAATATCTGAGGTTCTGTCTGAAGTGGATGAGCAGAATAAAGAAGCATATGCAAGTAATGCGGCTGGATATATTTCCAAATTGAAAGACCTTGATATGGAATATGTAAATGCAGTATCAGCCGCAAACAATAAAACATTACTGTTTGGCGATCGTGTTCCTTTCAGATATTTCCTGGATGATTATGGAATTAATTACTATGCAGCTTTTGTCGGATGCAGTGCTGAAACAGAGGCTAGCTTTGAAACTATTATGTTCCTGGCGAACAAAGTGGATGAACTTGCTTTATCAAACATAATGATAATTGATGGATCAGACGCCAGGATAGCCAAAACAATTGTTGATAATACAGCAAATAAAAACCAGAACATTCTTGTTTTGGATTCCATGCAGTCAACAACCAGCAAAGATGTTGTAGAAGGAAAAACATATCTTTCTATTATGGAAAATAATCTGGAGACTTTAAAAGTAGCGTTAATGTAAGGAGTAAAATCATGTCGCTTATTACTTGTGACAATTTGTCGATTGGCTATGAAGGAAAGCCGATTGTGAGTAATCTTAATTTCTCTGTTGAAAATGGGGATTGCTTATACATTTTAGGAGAAAATGGAGCAGGAAAATCTACTTTTTTGCGTACCTTATTGCATTTGCAGCCTTCTTTAAACGGTGAAATCATTTTTGATGATGAAATCAAAATGAACGAAATCGGTTACCTGCCGCAACAGACAGACGTTCAACGGGATTTCCCCGCATCAGTTAAGGAGATTGTGCTGTCCGGGTGTCAGGGGAGAAGCGGATTAAGACCTTTTTATAATCGGGAAGAAAAACTTCTTGCCGAGGAAAACTTAAGAAAAGTGGATATGGATAATTTTTCAAAGCGCTCTTATCGCGAATTGTCCGGAGGCCAGCAACAGCGAGTTTTGCTTGCTCGCGCTTTATGCGCTGCAAGAAAACTCCTGATACTTGATGAACCGGTTGCCGGTCTTGATCCGGTTGCAACTTCTGAAATATATGATCTGGTTTACAGACTTAATAAAGACGACGGCATCACAGTAATAATGATTTCACATGATTTGCCGGCGGCAATAAGATATGCTTCGCATATACTTCATTTGGGAAATGACTGGTTCTATGGAACAAAATCCGAATATATGCAATCCGATATCGGAAGCCGCTATTTGTCTTCAATGGAGGTGAATGATGATGCATGAAATAATTGACAAGCTTGTTTTATATTTTGAATATCCATTTGTCAGGTATGCTCTTATGGTGGGAGTATTAATATCTTTATGCTCATCATTGCTCGGAATAACATTAGTGTTAAAGCGTTTTTCATTTATTGGAGACGGATTGTCACATGTGGCTTTCGGAGCAATGGCGATTGCTACCGTTCTTAATCTGACAAACAATATGCTGCTGATACTTCCAATAACTGTGGGATTTGCAGTTTTACTTCTCAGGACAGGTCAGAATACCAAAATAAAAGGCGATGCTGCTATAGCAATGATTTCTGTGGGTTCGTTGGCTGTAGGCTATTTGCTTATGAACATTTTTTCGACATCGTCAAACCTTACGGGCGACGTATGCAGTACATTGTTTGGCTCGACATCAATTCTGACTTTGACAAAAAATGAAGTTGTTTTATGTGCGATACTTTCAGTTCTTGTTCTTGTGGCATTTGTACTTTTTTACAATAAGATTTTTGCAGTTACATTTGACGAGAATTTTGCGAAATCTTCTGGCACAAACGCTTCAGCCTACAATTTATTAATTGCAATTATTATTCCTGTAATAATAGTACTTGCAATGAACCTGGTGGGTCCATTGCTCATATCGGCACTTGTCATCTTCCCGGCGTTGTCTGCCAT
>X77_Onager__coassemble_76_pt1 | contig 10143 bp, 7 predicted proteins | sample X77_Onager__metabat2_low_PE_001 | metagenome-assembled genome bin X77_Onager
CACTTAGGTCAGCTGACCGTTATAAGAACAGAGAATATACTTGGTATTTTTGACCTGGACAATACCACAGTGTCAAAAAGCACCAGAGATTATCTCGCAAGAGCGCAGAAAGACGGAAACGTTTTCAACGTTTCCATGGAACTTCCAAAATCTTTCGTTGTTACCGTTGAAGACGGAAAAGAGAAGGTTTACATCTCTCAGCTTTCATCGGGAACATTGCTCAAACGTATGGAAACTAATTCTACCTACATTTAATAGGAGGTTTTATTTTTGGATATGGAAAACACTAATCCGGAAATGATTGAGGAAATCGGGGAATTCGATGACGTCGAGGAAATGGATACTCTCGTAACCGAGGAATACGGCGCAGAGCAGATCCAGGTTCTTGAAGGTCTTGAAGCAGTAAGAAAGAGACCGGGTATGTACATTGGTTCTACCGGTCCACGCGGTCTTCATCATCTTGTTTATGAAATTGTTGATAACTCCATCGATGAAGCACTTGCAGGTTATTGTACTCACATCGAAGTTAATATTCTTCCGGGCGATGTCATTGAAGTTCGAGACAACGGCCGTGGTATCCCTGTCGGAATAAATGAAAAGATGGGTATGTCATCTGTTACCGTAGTTCTTACAGTTCTTCATGCCGGCGGTAAATTCGGCGGAAGCGGCTACAAGGTATCAGGTGGTCTTCACGGCGTAGGTTCATCTGTAGTAAATGCTCTTTCAGAGTGGCTCGAAGTTGAAGTATCACAGAACGGACATGTTCATTATCAAAAGTTCTTACTCGGTAACCCTGTAGATGAACTCAAAATTATCGGCGATACCGAAGAAACAGGTACACTCATCCGCTTCAAGCCATCAGCAGAAATTTTCGAAGAGACAACAGTTTATGACTTTGAGACTCTCGAAAAGAGACTTCGTGAGCAGGCTTTCCTTAACGCAGGTCTTAAGATCACTCTTACTGATATGCGTACAGAAGAGCAGCATCAGGAGATTTACTGCTATGAAGGCGGTATCACAGAATTCGTTTCCTTTATCAACAATGCAAGAGGTTTCACACCTCTCCATGACGCTCCTATTAGTTTCAATGCAGTTAAAAACGACAGAGAAGTAGATATCTCACTCATTTATAACGATAGCTACTCCGAAGTTATATACAGTTACGCAAATAATGTTCGTACCATTGACGGCGGTACTCATGAGACAGGTTTCAAAACAGCCCTCACAAGAGTATTCAACGACTATGGCAAAAAGTACGGCATTCTCAAAGACGGTGACAAGAAGCTTTCCGGTGATGATGTCCGCGAAGGTATGGTAGCCGTTATTTCAGTAAAGCTTACTGAGGCAGAATTCGAAGGTCAGACCAAGGGTAAACTTGGTAACACCGACATTACTCCAATAGTTTCAAAATGTGTCTATGACAAGCTCATGGAATATTTTGAAGAGCATCCGGCAGTAGCCAAATCTATCTTCAACAAAGCCCTTGAGGCATCCCGCGCACGCGAGGCTGCCAGAAAGGCCCGCGATCTTGCTCGCCGCAAGACCGCACTCGAAGGAAACTCACTTCCGGGCAAACTTGCCGATTGCCTTGATAAAGGCAATGAACTTACAGAACTTTACATCGTAGAGGGTGACTCTGCGGGTGGTTCAGCAAAGGAAGGCCGTGAAAGACAGTATCAGGCCATCCTTCCTCTCTGGGGTAAGATGCTCAACGTTGAAAAAGCAAGAATCGACAAGGTTATCGGCAACGACAAGCTTACTCCTGTAGTTACAGCTCTCGGTACCGGTATCGGCGAAGACTTCGACATTGAAAAGCTTCGCTACAATAAGATTATTCTCATGGCCGATGCCGACGTCGACGGTGCTCATATCAGAACACTTCTTCTTACATTCTTCTTCCGTTACATGAGACCTCTCATTGAGACAGGTCATGTTTACATCGCTCAGCCGCCTCTTTACAAGCTCAGCAAGGGCAAAAAGTTCGACTATGCTTACAGTGACGAGCAGAGAGACAGAATTATCGAAGAGTTTGGCGGAAACTGCGACATCCAGCGTTACAAGGGTCTTGGTGAAATGGACCCTCAGCAGCTCTGGGAAACCACAATGGACCCTAAGACCAGAACAATGCTTCGAGTAAACCTCGAAGATGCAATGGTTGCAGACGAAACATTCTCTATTCTCATGGGCGACAAGGTTGAACCTCGCCGCGAATTCATTGAGAAGAATGCAAAATACGTACAGAACCTTGATGTTTAATGAAAGGAGGAGATTCTAATGGCTAAAAAGATCAGTTCTGAACAGCAGAAGGCTAAAGAAGCCGAGTTCAGACAGAATTTGGAAACACAGCGAATTCTTGATGTTGACCTTAACAACGAGATGAGAAACTCCTTCCTGGACTACTCAATGTCCGTTATCGTTCAGCGTGCACTTCCTGATGTTCGCGACGGTCTTAAACCGGTTCACAGAAGAATTCTTTATACAATGCATGAAAACGGACTCTCTCCTGAAAAGGCATACAGAAAATGTGCCGACACAGTAGGTTCCGTACTTGGTCGTTACCATCCACATGGTGACGCATCCGTATATGACGCAATGGTTCGTCTCGCTCAGGACTTCTCCATGCGTTACACTCTCGTAGACGGTCACGGTAACTTCGGTTCCATCGACGGCGACCCGCCTGCTGCTTACCGTTATACAGAGTCTCGAATGAGCAAAATCACCTTAAAGATGCTTTCTGACATCGATAAGGATACTGTAGATTTCCAGTCTAACTACGACGACCGTCTGAAAGAACCAACAGTTCTTCCATCACGTTTCCCTAACATCCTTGTTAACGGATCAATGGGTATTGCCGTAGGTATGGCTACAAATATTCCTCCTCACAACATGGGCGAGGTAATCGACGGCATGTGTGCCGTTATCGACAATCCTGACATTGAACTTCCTGAACTTATGGAACATATCCCGGGTCCTGACTTCCCGACAGCAGGTATCATCATGGGACGTTCCGGCATCCGTGCCGCTTATGGCACAGGCCGCGGCAAAATCACAGTTCGTGCCAGAACAGAAATCGTTGAAAAGAACAACGGCCGCTTTGAAATCAAAGTAACCGAAATTCCTTATAACGTAAACAAATCCCGACTCATTGAGAGAATCGCTGACCTTGTAAAAGAGAAGAAGATTGAAGGCATCGCAGATGTTAACGACTACTCCTCAATGCACGGCATGTATATCTCAATCGATCTTAAGAGAGATGCAAATCCACAGGTAGTTCTTAACCACCTGTTCCAGTACACTGAACTTCAGTCAACCTTTGGCGTAATCAACCTTGCCATTGTTGACGGTGTTCCGAAGATTATGACCCTCAAGGAAATTCTTCAGGAATACATCAGATTCCAGTGCAGTGTAATTCGCAGACGTACAGAGTTCGACCTCAAGAAAGCTCGCGACCGCGCTCATATTCTTGAAGGTCTCGCAAGAGCAATCGATATCGTTGACGATATCATTGCAACAATCCGCTCATGTAAGGGCGGCCAGGCTGAAGCCAAGGCCGCAATCATGGAGAAATTCGATTTCGACGAACCACAGGCAGCAGCAATCGTTGCATTCCGTCTTGGTCAGCTGGCTGGTCTTGAAATTCTCAAGATTACTCAGGAACTCGATGAACTCCATGCAAAGATTGCCGAATACGAATCAATCCTTGCAGACGAAACAAAGATCATGCAGATTGTAAAGGACGAAGCAAGAGCTATCGGCGACAAGTTCGGCGACGAGCGCCGCACAGAAATCTGCAACGTAAGCGGTGAAGTTGATATCGAAGACCTCATCCCAGAAGAAGAATCAGTTATCACACTTACAAAGATGGGTTACATTAAACGTCAGGCTACTGACGCTTACAAGATTCAGCGTCGTGGCGGACGTGGTATCGCAGGTATGACTCAGAAGGAAGAGGATATTACCGAGACCATGTTCACATGCTCAAGCCACGATTACCTCATGTTCTTCACAAACTTCGGCCGTGCATACAGACTGAAGGCGTACGAGGTTCCGGAAGGAAGCCGTACAAGCAAGGGTATGAATGTAGTTAACGTTCTCCAGCTTATGCCGGATGAAAAAGTTACATCCATGATCCGCATTGAAGACATTGAAAGTGATACATTTATCACCATGGTTACAAAGGGCGGTATCATTAAGAGAACTGCACTTGGTGACTTCAAGAACATCAGAAAGAGCGGTATCATCGCAATTAACCTTGATGAGGGCGACGAACTCGCATGGGTTAAGCAGACCAGCGGTGACGATGAACTTATCGCTGCAACAAAATACGGTATGTCCATCCGCTTCAAGGAGACAGACGGACGTTCACTCGGCCGTGCTTCCCGTGGTGTTAAGGCTATTACATTTAAGAAAGCAAACGATGAAGTTGTAGGCTTCGATATTATCACCGACGAGTCAACTGTTCTTACCGTTTCCGAAACCGGTTACGGCAGAAGATCAAAGGGCGAGGACTACAAGGTACAGAAGAGAGGCGGTTCAGGCCTTCTCAACTACCGCGTTGACAAGTACGGAGACGTTGCTGCAATCAGAGTTGTAAATGATGAAGACGATCTTATTATGATTTCATCTTCAGGTGTCATCATAAGAATCAGAGTTGAAGATATCAACCTTGTTAGCAGACCTGCAAAGGGTGTTAAGGTAATGAGAATTACCGGCGATGACAAGCTCATCACACTCGCTACAGCTACTCACGAAGATGAAACAGAAGAACCGGAAATTGCAGAAAATACTGAAAACTCAGCATCTGCAGAAGAAACCGCTACACCGACAGAAGAATAATTTACCAGGAGTTTAAGATGTACGAGAATCCGGAAAAAGAAGTAACTGAGGGTATTGGCGATGTTCCTCACGGTGTTACTTTGAAGCCGTTACCGTCTTCAAGTTTTCACCCGGAGAATATATCCTCAGAAGTAGTCGAAAAAGATGAAATAGATGAAGCAATCGAAAAATTTGAGCCTGATTCCGAGCCGGAACATCAGCCTGAGGCTGATGAGACACCTCTTATTGAGACTGTCGAAAAACCGGAAGAGGAAAAGCCTAAAAAAGGTAAAAAGGGCAAGAAAATTGCTATTTCTATCATTGCTGTTGTCCTTGCACTTATCATTGGTATCGGTTCATTTGTTGCCGTAAAGCTTAACCTTATCGGCCGAAATGTTGATGATTACAATGGTAGTGAAAGCATGGAAAATGATATCGATGCAAGTGATATCGACAGCATTACAGATGCCGCGTCCTTAAAAGCTCTCATGAAAAGCTGGGCTACCAACAAGGGCGACCTCATGCACAGTAAGTATGTTAAGAACATACTTCTCATTGGTATAGATAGTGACAGTAAACTTTCAGACTCCATGATTCTTCTTTCTGTAAACAGAAGAACAGAAGAGATTTCAATGGTATCTTTCTACCGCGACAGTTATACCTACATGGAAGACAGAAAGGGCAACGGCTACTATGCCAAGCTCAATGCCGCTTATTATTACGGCGGTACAAAAATGGTTATCGATACCATCCAGAACGACTACAAGATCCGCATAGATGACTATGCTCTGGTAGGTTACGATACCTTCCCTGCAATCATCGACTCCCTTGGCGGTGTAGATGTACAGGTAACTGACAAAGAAGCAAATTACCTCAACAGAACATGGAAAAAGTGGTCAAGAACAGGTAAAAAGATTCAGTTCAAGTCAGGAAAGATGCACATGGATGGCGAACATGCCCTCATGTTCTGCCGAATCAGAAAGCTCGACTCGGATATTATGAGAACCGAGCGCCAGAGAAGAGTAATTACCGCTCTCATGAAGCGATTCAAGTCCGCTTCAGTTTCTCAGATTAATGATGTTATCAATACCGTTCTTCCGAACGTAAAGACATCAATGAGAAATACAGAAATTCTTTCATTTGCAAAAGATGCAGTTACACAGGGCTGGCTTAAGTACCCTATGACTCAGACAAGCATGCCATCTCAGCAGTATTGTGAGGAAGGCTATGCCGGTAAAGCATGGATCTGGATCTGCGACTATGAAGGAGCGGCATATGAACTTCAGATGATGCTCTATGGTCAGTCCAATATTAAGCTTTCAGATGACAGAGTATCGGCACTTGATTTCTCAAGCGGTAAAACCGTTAAGACAAATCCTAGCAACAGCAACTATTCACGAGTTTATACCACCCAGTACAGTGGCGGTGAGTATCAGACTCAGGGAACCACAAGCGAATATGAGGACCCATCAACAACAGAAGGTGGCGGTGGAGGATTCTTCCCGTTCAATCCTAATCCGGGAATGACATCCACAACCCAGGCACAGCCACAACCACAGCCGGAAACAACACAAGGCGGTGGCGGTGGATTCTGGTGGTTCAACGCATAAAAATAAGAGGCAAACCTTTCGGTTTGCCTCTTTTCTATTAATAATAAGGTATCAGATGTCTTCTTCCTTGAAATTAATAACGAGACGGTCGCGAAGCCCGTTGAGTTTTGTAAGCTTAACGCCGGCAGCGTTAAGCATTTTCTTGGAAGCGACATTGTTTTCTGTGCCATCATACTTATCGGAAATGTAAATTACTTCCTTGATGCCACTTTGGATGATAGCTTTCGCACATTCGTTGCAAGGGAAGAGGGCAACGTAGATTCTGCTGCCTGTGAGGTCCACACCCTTGGCGTTTAAGATGGCATTGAGCTCTGCGTGGCAGACAAATGCATACTTGGTGTCGAGAGTTTCGCCCTCACGTTCCCAAGGGAACTCGTCGTCGTCGCATCCTACAGGAAAGCCGTTGTATCCTACAGATAAGATCTTATTGTTTGTTGATACTATGCAAGCGCCAACCTGAGTGTTAGGGTCTTTACTTCTCATAGATGCAAGAACTGCAACTCCCATGAAATATTCATCCCAAGAGATGTAATCGCTTCTCTTTGCCATACTATCATCCTTTCATTTTATCTGTTACAAATAATAACAAAAAGGTCAATTGTTTTCAATAAGCCAAACAATGGTGTATACTCTATGTGAACGAAAGTATAAGGAGGTTCTAAGTGAATAACGATTTTTTAAACAAGAGCAACATGAAGAAAATCCTTCTTCTCAGTTTTGCAGTTATACTTATGTTCGTTTTCATCCAGAAATTTGGAACGGTTCTGGTTTTACTTGAACGATTAATTAACATTGTCTTTCCATTTATATTAGGCGCCTGTATTGCCTTTATTTTCAATGTTCCAATGAGCAGAATCGAGTATCTTCTTTTCAAGGATAAGAAGATAAAAGGTAAGAGAGCGATTTCTTATCTCATTACACTCATTCTCATCGCTACAGTTATCGCAGCAGCTCTCTTGGTTATCATTCCGAAGATTGTTGATACGGCAAAGCTTGTTGCCGTAGACTTCCAGCACATGGGCAGTCTTGAAGATATCAAAAATATGATTCTTACAAGAATCCCGCAGCTCAAACCAACAATTGATAAACTTGACCTGAGCTATGAAACCCTTGTAAAGCAGGTTGTTGAAATCTTCTCAGGCAAGGCTTCCAATATCGTAGGTTCAACAGTCGGAGTTCTTTCATCTGTTGTTTCCGGAGTTGCTACTTTCCTCATTGGTTTTACATTCTCAATATATGTTCTTTTCAGAAAAGAGGCTTTGGCTGTTCAGACCAAGCAGATTATCTACGCTCTCTTCCCTGAGCATATAAACAAGAAGATTCTTAAGGTTTCACATCTCTCTTATGAGACATTTGCAAACTTTATCAGAGGACAGGTTCTTGAAGCCTGCATTCTTGGCTTAATGTTCTTCGTTACAATGAGCATCATCCGCATGCCATATGCATTACTCGTTGCAGTACTTATCGCAATCACAGCACTTATCCCTATCTTCGGTGCTTTCATTGGTTGCGGTATCAGTGCTCTTCTCATTCTCATTGTCAGCCCTAAGCAGGCTCTCATCTTTATTTTCGTATTCCTTCTTCTCCAGCAGATTGAAGGAAAACTCATTTATCCGCACGTAGTTGGCAGTTCAGTTGGTCTTCCATCTATCTGGGTTCTCTTTGCAATTACAGTCGGCGGCGAGCTTCTCGGCATTGCCGGAATGCTCATCTTCGTTCCGCTTTGCTCTGTAATATATGCACTCTTTAGAGAATTTATCCACAACAGACTTAATGAGCGCAAAATACCTGCAGAGAAATATCTGAATAAATAAAAACAGCCCCGGCTCAAAGCATGAGCCGGGGCATTCTTATTTAATTATTGAAAGTCTGCAGCCTGTACATCTTTCTCTACTTCTTTAAGTACTGAGAGATAGAGGTTTGTGCCGGCTGTAATGAACTGCTCGTCGCCTTCGTGTTTGCAGAGCATAGCGAATGATTCGCCGATTGCAAGAGGAACATTGTCTGTACCCTTGCGAATGCTTAAGTAATAGAAGGAATAGGCAGGGCTTTCGAGTACGTCCTTGTACCACACGTCTTCAACATCGCAGAGCGCATTGTGAAGAGCCATGATTGCAATTGTTGAAAGCTGAGTTGATGGGAGGAAGTAGTTGAGAGCCGCTTCTGTTGAGAAGAGAAGGAGCACGCCAACCTGGCAGTAGAGGTCCGGATCTTCAAAAAGGAAGGCACCGAGCTCTTTCTTTGTTTCCTCATCTACGGCAAGTCTGGCAAGAGTTGTACCAAGTTTGTTCGCCTTGGCGAAGTTGCCGTTTTTTCTATCGTTGTCCATGCTTTCAACAAGGTTAAGGACTTCAGACTCTGTTTCATCAGCTTTTGATGAGTTAAAAATCTTAATGTCGCTATCTTCATGAAAAGCCATTTTAGTTCTCCAATCAGTTGTTAATTGTTGCTGTAAGCTCGGCAGCCTTCTGAGCATCTGCCTTTTTGCGTGCTCTGCGGAGTTTTGCCTGGTAGCTTACAAGAGCGTTGTAGTTTTCTTCAGGTGTTTCGTATGAACCGAGAGTGTTAGGTTCCATGTTGTAAAGACCACGGAAATCACTGCCGCCGGTCTTAAGAAGTTTTTTCTTCTTAGCAATGTCGAGAAGTTCAACAACCTGCTCAGGTGAGTTGCCCGGTGTCCATACTTCTATGCCGTCGAGGCCAAACTCAACGAGTCTGTCGATGTAAGGAATGAGGTCGTCTGAACCGGGATGAGCAAGGATAGCAACACCGCCTGCTTCATGAATGGCATCGATAACTTCTTTTGGCTCAGGATACTTAGGCTGAACAAGGATGTTAACGAGGCTGTCCGGGTCAAAGAGTTCATGGTAAAGGTCGCCATAAATCTCTGTTGTGTAGCCGCACTCGATGAGAGCATGCATGATATGCTGCTTGTAAATGTTTGTAGAACCTGATGCGCACTTAAGTACGAGTTCAGATGAAATAGGGAAACGCTTGCAGGCCTTAACGATCATGAGCTGGCTTGCTTTGCGTCGAGCAAGTGAATTCTTTCTGCAAAGTCCTTCGAGGCGGTTTGGGTTGTCTGCGAGGTAGCAGAGGATAGAGATATTCTTATTTTCATCTGACCAGTATGAGGAAAGTTCTACGCCCGGAATGACATTGATATTGTGTCTCTTACCAATGATCTTTCCGCGAACTGTACCTGCCTGACAGTCGTGGTCTGTAATTGCAATTGTGTCCACGCCGCTTCTGCTTGCAAGAAGGATGATATCCTCAATGCCAAGAGAACCGTCTGACAGTCTGGTGTGACAATGTAAATCTGCTTTCATAAAAAAATAAACCCCCGCATAAGACTAATGTATGTAAACTTAACGTGTTTGTATGTAATTATAGTATGTTTAACATTTGTTACAAAAATATTATAGTATATTTGTGCAACGTATTTCAATATATTTATTGCAACAAAATTCTAATTATGATACAATTCAATATTTGTTATTCGTTTTGCTAAAATTATACAAGATTTTGTGCTTTGTGTCTTTATTTTTTGCAAATATGCACAAATGATGGTGCGCAAAAGCACTATTTAAAAATTTTTCAAAAAAACACTTGCATTGGGTATATCGCTTTGCTATAATGCTAAATGTTCCGCAAGGGACGACCAGTCGGTGTTTATAGCGTTGAGGGTCCACCCGTACCCATTCCGAACACGGCAGTT
>X77_Onager__coassemble_77_pt1 | contig 10102 bp, 3 predicted proteins | sample X77_Onager__metabat2_low_PE_001 | metagenome-assembled genome bin X77_Onager
CTACTGAAGGAGGAACCGATTATGATGGCAAACATCAAAATCAAAAACAGGAAAGTGTTAGCTGTAATCATAGCTTTTGCTATGGTTTTAGGCTTGGTTGCTCCAATTGTAATAGTAAAAGCAGCAAATCCTCAGTATCTTATAGATATCAATAATCCGTTTGTCGATATGCTCGATGGAACAAATGAAGCAAGTGTAACTGTTGAAGGTCTTGAGACTAACAAGACAGCAACCGCTCTTGGAAACGATGAATACAAGCTTAATCTGGAAGCATTTGCTACATCTGCTTCACTAAAAGCAACACCTACAGATTTTGCACTCGTTCTTGATATGTCAGGTAGTATGGAAACAAGGAATATATGGGGTCAGTTGCAAAGCGATTCCATTCTTTATACAAGAGACAAGACTAATCTTCTTAACCACACAACCTTCAAGAAAGTGTCATTAGCAAACTCTACACACAATGACCTTTATGATCCTAACAACCCACTTAACCCTGAAGGTATTTCATTTTCAATTAAATACGGAAATAATAGATATGTAGAGGATCCTAACCATCCGGGCACATATGTTTATTTGGCCCAGACGTTTTCATCTTCTGGTATGTTAAACACAACCAATAATTATCAGTACTTTATAACTGACATTGAAGGACATCATTATTCGTCTCAGGTATATTCACAAAATGTTATTATTACAGGTGGTAATGAAATAATAACACTTTTCCCTGTTAATAATATCAAGTTTACCCTCCAAAATGATGCAGGTGATGGCGCTATTAAAGAATTTACCATTACTGATTTCTATCAGCGTTCAGACGACATAGCGCTTTCCAGTGACCTTTATGCGAAAGCTAATAGCGCGGGTGGTCTTTGGCTAAAAGACGACTATGGCGAACTTTGTCAGGTTCATATTGATGTTGAGAAGAACAATTCATACACCAAGACTACGACTACAGGCATATGGCCTTTCCAGACAACTACAACGGAGACCATTTATTTCCCAACAAAATACATCTACACATACACCGACTCTAAGGGAAAAAACTTCACAGTAAATCAGGCAAACAATGAATACGGTGCTGATTATGGTGTGTTCCAGGGATTTAAAACTTATGATTCCAACGGAAACGTAATTCATGATGAAAGTGTAGAGCACAGAACTCTTTATGAGGGCGGAAAGAATGAGCAAGTTACAAAGCTTTTAGCTCTCAAAGAAGCAGTTGAGGACTTTATTCTTGAAGTTCATAAAGACGCTTATATCAACAATGTTGATCAGAGAATATCTATTCATACATTTGCCGGTTCAGGAAAGACTCCGGAGCATATGCAGTCCATCAAAGAAGAAAATGCTGCAAATGCGCTTGTTGAAAAGGTTTATACATATACAGCAAGTGGAGCTACTAGAACTGACTATGGTATGCAGCAAGCTTACAACGAGCTAACAAATTATAGCAAGGGCAGAAATACCGTGTCTGTAGTATTCACAGATGGTGTGCCTTCTTCTATGACCGACTTCAGTACAACAATAGCAAACAGTGCAATTAGTTATTCTAAGAGATTAAAAGATAATCTTGGCACAAAAGTTTATACTGTTGGCCTGTTCGCATTTGCAAACAAAAACCAGACAAACGGTGATAAATTCTACTACTTTGGTGGAGACTCCGGCCCAATCTGGAACAATGTAGTTTGTAACGGCAATGTTGGCAGCACATGGGGCGCAACAAGCTTTTCTTCCTGGACACAGGCTGATATCAACCCTATCGATGCCGCAGCATGTAACAGATTTTTGAACTACTTGTCATCCAATTATGATGCATCAAACATTGGCGTTACTCGTGGCAATTATAATCCGGGTGGATATATTCTTACACTTGGCGGAACCGGCTACAGAATAACAAAGAATTATGACCGCGAATCAGACAAGTATTACTTCGGCGTTGATACTTATGACGCAGCAAATGACAGAGGTCGTGAAGGTGAAGCTATTTCAAGAGAAATCATGGAAGCGTTCAAAAACATTGCGGATTCTGTTCAGATAGCAGCAACTAATCTTCATGAGGACGCAATGCTTATTGACACTGTTTCTGATTACTTTGACTTGAGTAGCATAGATCCATCTTCTATAAGGGTTTACACTGTTGATTATCTTGGTAATGAAACCTGGTCATCAACCGGCGAAACATCTTCAAAGCTCAAAGCAACAATCGAATCAACTAGTTCAGAAGATAATGCGAAACCTAATAAAATTGTTGTTACGGGATTTGATTATTCCAATAATTACATAAGCGAAAGTGACAGAGCTGACTATGGTAAAGGCAAAAAAGTCTGCGTGGAGTTAACTGTTAAGCGAAACGAAAACTTTATTGGTGGTCACAATGTTCCGACTAACGGATCTGACTCCGGCGTTTACGATAGCAAGGAAAGACTTGAGTCAACTTTCCCGATGCCTTTGGTCGATTTGGACTTACAATTTGAAAATGGTGTAAGTGACCAATACATTTACTACGGCAACAATGCAAATCTTGCAGAATTTGTTGATGACTCAACTATTGATGGCGTTAACAATGCTTTCGTAAATGTTAAATATATAATCAAAGACGGCGATGAAACTGTTGTTGAATATACATTCCCTGCAGGTAGCGTAGAAGGTATTTCATCACTTAGCAATGAAGAACTCATTAAGCTTTATCCAATATTGAAGGATAATAAGAATTATTCAGTTGATGTTATTGTTGAAACAATAGACCGTAATAAAGCAGACACAGAGTCACTGACAACTGACGATTCTGCAACTGTATTTGTTTACAAGCCAGTAGTCAATGTTGAAAACGATGAAACATATTACGGTGACTATTCGATTTCCAATCCATCCGTAGAATGGGTTGCTGAAGGAACCAGCGAAGCTGCTCCTGTTGAAGGCAAGCCAAATCTTCAGTATTCAATTATGGACATCACAAAGGAACAGCCTGTCCCTGATACAGATATTAATAACTATCCATTACATCAGGATACAGAATTCCAGATCACCGCAGTTACTATTCCGGAACACCAGTTCACATATCAATATAATGTTGAAGCTCCGGTATTTGAAACAGATGAGGAAGGAAATCAGATACCTGTATATGAAGTTGACGAAAATGGCAATAGCACCGGCGTTCAGGTTATGGGAATTGAAACAGTAACTGAGACCGTAACTGTTCCTGCAATAGTTAATGATGAAGCAAACAATTTCGTTACTTTCAGGAACAAAGATGATGAAAGAACAGATGGTAGTTTCTCTGTTAACCTTTATCGCTTTGACCTTAACCTTACAAAAGAATTCAAAGGTGATTATGCAAATCCTGAAAACGTTACATTTGATATCATCGATGCAAACGGAAATACTAAAACCGTAGAAATAGCTGCTGATGAATTCAACGGCCTTACCGCTACAAAAGTAGTTAAAGATCTTTATGCAGGCGTAGAGTACACGGTTGTAGAGACCAGTGTTGATAGTAATGTTTACGAAGTAACATATAGCAATGATGGCAAAGTTTTTACTGATATTGCTAATGATACAAAGGATATGACAATCACAAACACTATGAAGGAAACTGCTTACCCTCCTGTAACAGGAACTAACAGTAGTAACATTGCTCACATCGTAGCAACAATCATGTTCGTACTTGCCGGTATACTCGGAGTAGGCGAAGTAAGCTACATTGCTTATCTTCGTATAAGAAGTTAAAAACCTTCTATATTTGTAGTAGGTTCTCTTAAAAACACACAAGGAATAGCCTCCTTGAGCATAACTGCTCGGGGAGGTTGTTCCTCTTTTTATCATTTTCAATCTATTGCATGCATTTGTGTTTTGCTGTTATAATTCATGTGACAACAAAGGAGGAATGCCCTATGTTAAAGAAAATATTAGCAATGCTGTTAGCACTTACCATGATGCTGTCTGTTGGCCTCACTACAGCTTTTGCTGCAAGTGAACCAACGCAAAAGAACATTGCTTCAGCAACAACAGAAGAAGACGTATCCGTCTACAGAGATCTTTTGCTAGTTGCAGGAAAATACGTTTTTTACCCTGCTGATTTTGAAACCACAACAAAGAAATACCCTGTTGTAACATGGGCTAACGGTTCCTGGTGTCCAATTCAGACTTACCTTCCAATCATCTACGGTCTGGTAAAGGCAGGCTACATCGTAGTTGCCGACACAGACCTCCTGACAGATGACGGAAAGTCCACGGTTGACTCCGTAAGCTACATTATTAAGCAGAACAGAAATAAAAACAGCATGTTTTACAAGAGAATCAACACAAAGCAGATTGGCTCTACCGGCCACTCTCTCGGTGGTCAGGCAGCTGTCAATGCCAGCGCTAAAGACAGCCGCATAAAGGCAATTGTTTCTCTCGCAGGCAAGAGCGTAGCTGACGAAGCAGCTAAAGTAACCGTTCCTGCACTTTATCTCTCCGGAACACTAGATATGATCGTTCCTGCGAAGGATTATGTTTACCCTTCATACAAGGCAAGCAAAGGTCCTGCTGCTTACGCTTCCTTCAATAACATGGTTCACTTCGGTGTGTGGATTGCCCCTGGCAACTATGTAAAATACACTGTTGCCTGGTTCGATGTTTACCTTAAGGGTGACAAGAGCAAGCTCTCTATGTTTAAAAAGGGTGGAGACCTCTCCACAGACGATTTCTGGATAAACTACGAAAGCAAGAATTTATAATTAAAAACTATTTCAGATAAAGAAGCCTCTCGGAGCAAACGCTCGAGAGGCTTCTTCTTTTTTGTTTATTTTTTATCATTTGCAAACTATTGCGGAGAAAAGTGTGCTGTGAGTATACTCTTTGTAACAAAACAAGGAGGAATGCCCTATGTTAAAGAAAATCACGGCAATGCTGCTGGCACTGGTTATGATGCTATCAATCGGCTGTACTACTGCGTTTGCCGCATCTGAAGAAAGCACAAAATACATTACAAACGTTACCACAGAATCGGACGTATCCGTCTACAGAGACTTAATGCTCGTAGCAGGCAAATACGTTTTTTATCCATCTGATCTTGAAACCACAACAAAGAAATACCCTGTTGTAACATGGGCTAACGGTTCCTGGTGTCCAATTCAGACTTACCTTCCAATCATCTACGGTCTGGTAAAGGCAGGCTACATCGTAGTTGCCGACACAGACCTCCTGACAAATGATGGTGAGTCGACATTGGACTCAGTAAAATACATCGTAAAGCAGAATAAGAATAAGAAAAGTAAATTCTACAACCGAATCAACACAAAGCAGATTGGCGCTACCGGCCACTCTTTCGGTGGTCAGGCTGCTGTTATTGCCAGCGCTAAAGACAGCCGCATAAAGGCTATCGTTTCTCTTGCGGGCAAGAGCGTTGCAAGAGAGGCTGCAAAAGTTTCTGTTCCTGCACTTTACCTTTCAGGAACACTCGATATGATAGTTCCATCAGGCGACTATGTTTACCCTTCCTACAAGGCAAGCCGCGGACCATCTGCGTATGCTTCCTTTAAGAATATGACTCACTTTGGCGTATGGATTTCTCCTGCCAGCTACATCAAATACACTGTTGCCTGGTTTGACGCTTATCTCAAGGGCGACAAGAGTAAGATTTCAATGTTCGAAGAGGGCGGCGACCTTTCAAAGGACAGCGCATGGGTTGATTATGAAAGCAAAAATCTTCGTGCAACAAAGCCAACCGCACCGGTTCCGGTATCCACTTCCAAGAAGCTTGGAGTTGGTAATATCGGCATAGACATTGCACCGGATCAGCTTACAAAGGATGTTTGCCAGTACGCAGAACTTGATAACGACTACATGACAGGCAAGCATGTTCTTTATCCGGCAGAAATGCTTAAGAACAATAAGAAGTATCCTGTAATCATCTGGTCTAACGGTTCTTTCTGCCCGGTACAGACCTATTACGCTTATCTCATCGGCCTCGTTCAGCGTGGCTACGTTGTAGTAGCTGACACAGACCTTTACACAACAACCGGTAAAAGCGCAAGAGATTCCATAGACTTCGCAATAAACCTTAACAGGAAAAACGACACCATTTTCTACGGACGACTCGATACCAAAAACATCGGTGCAACAGGCCACTCCCTTGGAGGCAAAGGTGTTGTAAATGCTGCAGCTAATGACAAGCGTATAAAATGTATTGTTTCCCTCGCAGGTACTCAGACTACAGCAGATGTAAAGAAGACTAAAGCCCCTATTCTCTACTTCGCAGGAGAATATGACATCAATGTTCCTAAAGATAAATATGTTATCCCTGCTTACAAAGCTACAACATCACCGGCAGTTTATGTAAACTGCCTTGGCGTTGAACACTTTGCAGTCTGGTATAACCCGGGCCTCTATACCGGCTATGCCGCTGACTGGTTCGATGTTTATCTTAAAGGCGACAGCAAAAAGCTCTCCACCTTCAAGAAAGGCGGAAAGCTCTCAAAAGATAAAGCTTATTCAAACTATATGAGTAAGAATTTATAATTAAAAACACATAGAGAAACAGCCCCTTAGAGCATAAGCTCTGAGGGGCTGTTCCTTGTGTGTTTTTAAGAGAACCTGCTACGAAAATAGAAGGTTTTTAGTTTCTTATACGAAGGTAAGCAATGTAGCTTACTTCGCAAACACCGAGTATACCGGCAAGTACGAACATAATGGTTGCTACGAGTTTAGCAAGATTTGTTCCGCCATCAACGCCGGATACAGGAGGATTGTACTGTTCATCAAATGTATTGGTGATGAAAAGGTTTACTGTTTCGGCACTATCGTTATAGTTGAGGCCGAATACCTGGTTAGCGTCGTCGCTGTCTGCATCAGCTACAGCCGCATCGTTTGCGTCTTTCGCTGTGAATGTAACGATGTACTTTTCAGCACCAGATGTCTTTGTTACAGTATATGTTGCGTTTGGAGCAAGGTTTTCAATGGTGACTGTCTTATCAGTCTTAAGGCCTGAGAAATCATCCCTGCTGAAAACAGCTGTTCCAACTTCGTTACCGTTTGCATCAGTAACTGTGTAAGTTACGTCTTCCGGATTAGCATAGTCGCCTGCAAACTCTGTGCCGATTACAAGGTTGAAACGCTTGAGTGACCAATTATAATCGCCTGTGTTTGCATCAGTTGCTTCTTCAGCTCCAACTGCAAGATGTTTGAATGATACAAGTTCTGAATCAGCTGTAAGTGGCACACCTCCACGAGTTGCTTCATGAGGTTTGTAAACCCATTCAGTTACATCTTTACCATTTTCATCTTTTGCTGTTTCAGTTTCGAGTACTTCATAAACGAATGTGCTCTGAGGAATCTGGATATCAGCAACTGTAAAGTCAGTTTCTTCAGTGAAATAATACTCTGAAGGATTTTCAACTGTCTGTCCATCCTTAGTCTTGATTGTGTAAGTCAGATCAGGAGCGGCTTCTAACGGTTCCTGAGCATCAGGATTGGTTACAGATTTCCATGTAATATTAACCGGACTAACGTCCTCAGTCTTACCATAAGATGTTGTGCCATCTGCAACAGTTATCTCAGGAGTGAAAACATAGAATGTTGCATCTGTATTAGGCTCTGGTGTAAGAGTTTTGACCTGGCCGTTCTTATCCTGATTGCTTGTTACCTTACATACTACGTGATAAGTCTTGTCCTCGGTGATGATTGGATGAAGCTTAAGTACTTCTGCGTCCACTTTTTCATCAATATTCCAGGTTCCTACTGTTTCACCAGGGTTAATGGTGTATGTTGCAACCACATTGTCGCCGTCATAAATGGTGTAAACAAGAGTTGTAAACGCATTGTTAATACCATCAATCTTGCTTGTGTCAATAAGTTCATCAAGATTTGCTTCATATGAGTAGTAAACGCCTTGGTCAGCCGACTCGATGTTGTAGTGAAGATCCATGTTCTGAAGAGGAACATTGAAGTTCTCTACAAGAAGCATCTTACCATCTGTACCATCATATACTCCGGAATTAGTTCCGTTAGTATTAACAAGGTTACCACCGATGAAATCAGGTTTTCTTGTTACGTCAAATTCTACAACAAGTCTTCTTGCGTTTGAACCGAAGTACTGATAGAAATCAACGCCCCAAGCAGCAACGGAATTGTCTGTTACTTCTGTTCTGATACCATCTGTGTACTTTCCTGACCATCCTGTTCCGGCATCAGTTGTGCTACTGTCACCAGTCTGATAGTAAGCCTGTACAGAGGCCTTATCAAGAGTAAAGTAATCTGTTACTGTATCAAAAATCTTAGTCTGATCGCGAAGTACAGAACTTGGAGATTCCATTTCCTTTGAAAGGAAGTCGAAAGCATTATAAAGAGAACTTGCATCAGCATCAGATACTGTTACAGGATAATAGAACTTACTTTCATTTCTCTTGAAATTCTGAGTGATTTTAAAACCAGCTACGCCTGTCTTAGTTGCCTGCTGAAGGAATGTACCTGGTGCATCGAACCATGACATAGCTTTTGTACCCAGTGAGCTTGCAGTAGTGAAGTTATTTGAGATGTAGTTAAGCATTCTGTTACAAGCAGCTGTATTGATAGGGTCGATTTCTCTTCCTGTCCATGAAGCTGCATCAGTTCTACCCCAAACAGACTTAACTTCGCCTGAGCAAGGATAATTGTCGTCGCCCCAAGCAGCGCCTTGTCTATAGTAAAATGCGTCGCCATAAAGCTGATTAACATTGGAATCGTCAAAGAGACCAACAGTGTAAATCTGAACGCCCTTATCCTTCATCTTCTTTGCAGTATCAATAGCATTGTTTGCAATTGTAAGGTTAAAGCCGTTGGTGCTAGAGGTGAAAAGTCTCCATGTGTCATTTGTAGGAACTGCATCTGTAAATGCAACGCAGTAATTCTTGTGGCTTGGTATTTTCAAAAGCTTTTCAGCATCGCTCATACCTTCGTCAATTTCCGCTGCTTTACCTTCTGCTGTAAATTGATATATTTTATCAATCATACCAGCAGTTGCATTTTCATCCGCCAAGTTAATGTCTTGATCAACAGTTCCTTTAACACCATTGATACCGTAAACGGTTCTTTGTGTTGATCCAAAAGTAACTACGCCAACCTTAACTTGAGCGCCTTTATCAACGCAATCTCTATGAACTCTGAGTATGAAGTTTTCTACTGCTTCCTTAAGAGCATCCATTCGAGAAACGTTTACATCGTTTGCAGTTCTTGCATAAAGTGTACGGCTGTCTATACTCTGTTCATGGACAACCTTACCGTCCTCATATGTTCTGAAGCCCTGGAATACACCATTCTTTGCTCCGTAAACAACATTACCTGAATAGAATTCGTACTTTCCATATTCATCGTCAATATAGTAAATGTAATTGCTCCTATCTTTGTCTTTTCCGGCACCTGATGCGCCAGTTTCAACTCTAATGTGAACGTCGCGTTCTCTGCCCTCATCATCTATGAGGTAAAGTCCCAATCCGCCGCCTTCAGTAGAATACTTGTAAAGGTTTTCACTTGTTGCAGTATCGTCAGATCTTTTATAGAAACTATGGAGAACAACTTTTTTGTCAGAATTGTCCGCAGTGCTCTGCCAGTCATCGCGGAAGAATGTAAGTCCATAAGTGCTAATTGTGCCAAGTGTAGCAGAATTAAGCTTACTAGCATAATAAGAAATACTCTTCCAGACATGGCCAGTTGAATCAGTAAAGGTATAAGAATAGACGTTTATTCCTTCAATTGCATTAATAGTCCAGTTCTTATTAATAAGACCTTGGCTCGCCCCAAGAAGTCTATAGCCATCAGGAGTATCTTCTTCAGCCCTTTCCGGCTTTGTTATACTTATTCCACCAGACATAGAATAACTTTGCGCAATGTAAACATACTTTGATGAATCGGATGGATCCTTAACATATTTATTATCCGAGTATTTTCTGTCTCCATCAAAAATAGATGACTTGTTTTCGGAGTTGTCAGGATCATATAAAGCATCATGCGTAATGTTATTTAAAGATATTTCTGTAAATGTTGTGTGTGTGAGAAGGTTTGTAGCTTTTCTTGTATAAAGAGTTTTGTTCATCGCTTCAGATGTATCAAGCACGAGCGCGATGTCGATTGGTGTCTGATTAAC
>X77_Onager__coassemble_79_pt1 | contig 9930 bp, 6 predicted proteins | sample X77_Onager__metabat2_low_PE_001 | metagenome-assembled genome bin X77_Onager
GTGCTGCCTGGACACAGGAACTTCCAAACAAAAACAACAAGACCAACAACACCAATGGCACCAGCAAAAACACTAAAAACGAAAGCAACAATAACAACAACAATAAAAAGCAGAATCAGAAAAAGAATAACAACAGCGATAAGCAGAATAACAATAATCAGACTACAGATTCCGATAAGACACTTCTGGCGCAGGCAATTTCCTATCAGACTCAGGATTTCACAGCTGCCATGCTTGCATTCTTCCTGGCAGCCCTGCTCATCCTGCCGTGGCTTATCAAATACATTCTCAGAATGAGACGGATAAATTCATTTGAAAAAATGAAGCCGGAAGGCTATGTCGTTTCAATGTACAACTTCTTTATGAAGTCTTTCAAAAGGCTGAAGATAGGCAACAGAGGAACACTTACAGTCCTCGAATATCCAAAGGCATATAAATTCGAACTGGAAGACTATGATTCCAAAAACGGAGTAACTTTCGAAAAACTTTCAGAAACATACAACAAACTGGTGTATGCGGGAGTAAAGCCTACAGAGGAAGAAGTAAAAGAGTTCAGAGAATACTATGAAAGCTTCTACAAAAATGTGAAGAAAAATATCGGAAGCTTCAAGTATTTCTTTAAATTCTGGATGCTCTAATAAGGTAATAATTGGGTCCGCCCCGTTTATTATAAAATTTCATTTTGTGAAGGAGAAAAACTATGCGTAATCGAATCGCACGAATCATCAGCGTTATTATGGCGCTTGCAATGATGGTAAGCATTCTTGCTGCAACAAATGTATTTGCTGCCAAATCAACATTTGATGCACCAAAGAATCCTATGACAGTTGATAAAAATCTCATCACTGTAGCTTGCCACTCACAGGCTCATGTTATGCCTGAAGTACTTGGTCTTACCAATGTTACTGCAAGACAGGACCAGGAGCTTGCTGCAGGCTTTGCAAAGAATGATGCTGATACAAAAGACACATTCTGCCTCAAAGAGGCTCAGAGCAATGCCGCACTCGGTGTATTCGGCTCTGACATCAACGAGAGTCCAAACCCATATCTCTACAACTATTTTTACAATTGCTATGCAACAGAGAATGACAAGACTCTTTCCCCTGAGTTCACTTATACTCTTACAAAGGGTGTAACACAGAACCCAATGGCAGCAGCAACAGTAAAGTCATATGAACAGAATGGCATGCAGGTTTGTGCTTCTCTTTACCTCAGACCTGACATCCTCATCGGTATTACACCTGTAACAGACGGCAAGACAGGTTATGATGACTCAATTGCTGAACTTCCTGAAAACAATGACGCAGATAACACTAATGACTATAAACCTGCTCAGTATCTCTACTATTGTGATCACGTTTACAGCTTTATCAGAGACCTTAATCTCATGGCTGACACAGCACATGACATTCTTGTAAACGATTCCACAAGAACAGTACGTTATGGCGATCCTCAGATTATCGCCGGCAACGTTGAAAAGTACTACAAGGGTATCCAGGCTTATATCATCAAGCAGCTCAACAACACAGGTACTGCAAAGAAGACTGTAGCTTTAGTTGACTGGAGCCAGACTGTAGCAAACAGAAATAGCGGCGTACTTACAGATAATGAATATGTAATAAACACAAAAGACATTTCAACACAGCCAACAACAAGCTTCAGCCGTGCAGCTGAATTTGTTGCGGATGTATCAATTAACCTTGCTGATAAACTCAACCTTCCTATGAGAGAAGGTACAAAGGGTACAGGTACTACAAAGTGCTCTTTCTATGTTGCAACAGCAGATCAGATTGCTGAAGGTGCAGACGTAATTGTTTTTGCTGATATTTCAACAAAGACAACAGAAGCTGATGCTCCTGACAGACTTGCATTTAAAGATGACTTTGTTGAAAAAGCTTCTAAGAAAAACACAAACAAAGCTCAGAACATGGACATTATGATTTCCAACTTCGACCCTGTTGGATACATTGGAACAAACTCTGTAGAAAACGTATTTGCAGCAGCTTACTACTGCACATATCTCTACCCTGAATACATCAATCAGTTCGATGCAGCAGCATACTGGTACAAGAACATGTATCACGTAAGTGATATGTCCAAGCTTAAGTCCGTAATTGCTACAAACTTTGCTATGTCTTCAGTACTTAGTGGCTGCACATACACAGCTGATATCTCAAACTTCAGCGAAGCAGAAGTTGAGGCTAAGATTGTTGAGGGTATGAACTACTACGAAGACAATAAAGACGAGTTCGCCAATACACTTATCAACATTAATGGCAGAACAGAGGAAAACACAGGCTGGGATATCGACTGGGAACGCGGTATCGGTGCAGGTCTCAGAGGCACAGGCAACATCTGGGTTGAACAGCTTGCTGATGGCAACTGGTATGCTGTTAAGAACAGCAAGGTAACAAACGAAGTTGATCTTGCACAGAATGACTATGGCTGGTGGTACATTGATGACAATGGTCAGGTTGATTTCTCATACACAGGTCTTGTTCAGAACGAATATGGCTGGTGGTACGTTGAAAATGGCCAGGTAAGATTTGACTACACAGGCATCAAGGATAACGAGTACGGCTGGTGGAGAATCGAAGACGGTAAAGTAAACTTTGACTTTACAGGTCTTGCAGAAAACGAATACGGCTGGTGGTACCTTGAGAACGGTCGCGTAAACTTCGACTACACAGGCATTAAGGATAACGAATATGGCTGGTGGAGAGTAGAAAACGGTCAGGTAATCTTCGATGCAGAAGGCGTATTTGAAAATGAATACGGCTGGTGGTATGTAACCGGCGGTAAGGTAGACTTCTCTTACACAGGTGTAGCTCCAAACGAATACGGCTGGTGGAGAATCGAAAACGGTGGAGTTAACTTCAATTACACCGGCATCGCTTCAAACCAGTACGGCACATGGTACATCAAGGGTGGCCAGGTACAGTTTGACTACACAGGAAGAATTACTGTAGGCGGAACCCGTTACAATGTAACAAACGGTAAAGTTGGCTAAAACAGTTTATTTCTGAATTAAGGCGATCTCGGGCTGCACTATTGAGCCCGAGGTCCGTTTTGGACTGGCCGGCAAAAAACTCCCGAAATGATAAAGGAGAATTAAAATGTCCACACTTAAAATATTTTCGGCAGGTGTTGCCGGAAAAATTGCCAGAGATGCAGTTGAACGCTTCAAGGCAGACCACGCAGGAGTAGAAGTAGAACTCAAAATCGGTGGTTCGGTTGCAGGTATCAACGAGTATCTGGCAGGGGAAAAATATGACGTTCTTATCCTTGCGGATAACGAGAATATCGACGAATTAATGATGCCTGAACATGTTGATGGCTATTTCATCTGGGGTGGCAACGAGATGGTAGTTATCGGTGAAGGCGTTACAGAAGAAAACTGGAAGGAAGTTCTTACCAATCCTGCAAATAAGGTAAAACACGTTAATCCTTTCAATGATCCGGGCGGATACCGTGCAGTAATGGCTATGAAGCTTGCCGATAAGGTAGAGCCGGGTCTTTCAGAGAAAATCCTTGGCAACCCATCTTATAAGGGACTCGACAGAGACCAGTATAAGAGACCTCCGATGGAACCTGGAAAGAAGCCACCAATGCCTCCAAAGCAGGACCCGGGAACATACATGATCGCTTATAAGAGTGGCGCTGTTGCTCGCGGAGCAAACTTCGCAACTCTTCCTGCAGTAATGAACCTCGGTTCAATTGACTGTGAAGAAGATTATAAGAGCGTAAGCTTTGAAGTTGATGGCGGAAAGACTGTATACGGCAATGTAATTCTTCATGCCATTACAATTCCAAAGACAACTGAGAATAAGGAACTTGCTGAAGATTTCGCTAAGACTTTCCTTGCAAACCGTTTCATGATGATGGGCTTCACTCCGGTTCAGCGTAAAGTTGGCAACTGGACTGTAAAACTCCCTAACATGTGGGATGCCGAGTCAAAGTACTACAGCCTCATGACACTTATGGAAATAAACGGCACAAACCTTCAGCTTGATGAGATGCCTCTCGAGCCTGATATGGTAGTTCTTGACTGCGGATGCGGCCCGGGACGTGTAGCTATTCAGCTTGCAAAACGCGTTAAAAAGGTTATTGCACTTGATTCTTCAGAAGGTATGCTTAATGAATGCAAGAAGAACTGTGCAGCTGCAGGCGTAACCAATGTTGAATTCGTATTTGCTGATTGGCAGGAAACAGAAATCGGCAATACAATTCCTGAAGTTGACATGGTTATCCAGTCTCGCGGCGGTGGCGGACCTAGCACACTTTCTCTTCTTCAGAAGGCTGCAAGAAAATATGCCGTAACCGTAATGTGGTCAAAGGGAGCACCAAACCTTCCGGCATCACGCGCAAAACTCTTTAAGGATTGCTACTCCGAGGCAGCAATGGAAAAGTATCCTGATCTTCGCCCGCGCAGAATGGGACCGCCTCCGGGAGCAAAACCTGAAGGCAAGAAGGATAACGGAATGCTCTTTGGCGGAAGAGGACCTGTTGAGATGGGTGACAAGTTACCTATGGCCGGTCCTGAACTTAAGGAAGCTCTTGCAAAACGTGGCATAGAAGTTCACGTTTCCACAATTGATGAAGGCTGGGATAAACTCTTTGCAACAAAGGAAGAGGCTTATGAAGATCTTATCAATCTCACAAGACATCCGGATGCTGTTGACATGGAACAGTTCAAGAAGAATGTTGACTCCTTCCTTACAGAAAGAGAAGACGGCTTCTACTTCTATCTTCCAACACAGACAGACGTTGCGTGGTTTAAGACAAGAGATTAAAAATGATAAAAAAGGAGCGGCTCGAAGCTGCTCCTTTTTGCTTTATATGTAAACAAATATTTAAATGTGTGCAATAAAACTTGCTCGCACAACTGTTTTAGGGCATAATGTATGGGTAAAAATAAAATGGAGGCAGAAAAATGAAGAGACAGACTATTGCCAAAAGAATCTGCGCACTCGTCATGACTTTGGTTATGATTGCTGCTTGCACACTTTCAGTTGCCGCTCTTGGCAAGACTGCAAGCGGAGCAAAGTACAACACATATCTTTGCATCGGCGACAGTATCGCAGCAGGTTATCCTTATTGCGGACCGGATAACGAAGACAGAAGTGTAGCTCAGCGTCCAGATATTACCAATACATATCCTGACCTTGTTAGAAAGGGCGTAGGAGCAAAGAAGATTTATCAGTATGCTCATCAGGGCTACAGAACCAACGATGTAAGACTTATCCTCGATGAAACATATTCAGCAGATGCCTGCTCCGGCTGGTATCTTCCAAACATCAACGGTTCAAAGGTTGATGTTGACTATGAAGGCATCAAGAAACTCAGAAAGTCATTCAAGGCTGCCATTAAAAAAGCAGACCTTATCACAGTAAACCTTGGTGGTAACGACACCATGCAGCCACTCTCAATGGCTAACTGGGCTGAAAGCAACATCAAAGCGGCAGCTCAGGCTGAAGTAGCTGCTCTTCTTAATCCTCTTACCTTTGGTCAGGAGACTCTTAAGAATGTTGGCACAATGATGGAAAACACAGCATATGCTGAAGAGATGTACAAAATTGCTCTCAGATCTGCAGTATCTTTCCAGCAGAACTTCGACGCAATCATCAAAATCATTCGCGCACTTAACCCAACTGCAAAGATTGTAGTTCTTGCATCTTACAACCCGTTTGAATGCGGTATTACACCTGATCCTCTTGTAAAGGCTGTTTGCCAGCTCTTCACACCTGTATCAGATATTCTTAACAACTACATGCAGTATCAGAGCCCATGGCACAATCAGTACACTTTTGTTGATCTCCACAATATCCCAACAAATATGACAGATCCTAACTCTTATTGGTATCTCACAGGAGATCTTCATCCAACACCACAGGGCCACATCGATATGGCAAACAAGATTCTTGCAGCACTTTAATTGCAAAACTAAAGGGCGACCCAGACGGGTCGCCCTTTTTTTTATTTTACTATCTCAACAATCTTATCGATGATTTCATTTATTGGCGGATACATACTTGGTCTGTCCTCATTGTTGAGGAAGATGGCACCGTCTTCTATCATCTGTGCTATATGTCTCTTTGTAACAGGCTTCTCATACATTGCAGGGTTGCAACGCAGGATATATGCTACAGGGCAGCGAGCTGCAAGAATGTTTGTTGTGAGAAGGTTGTCTGCGATTCCGCAGGCAGCCTTGTTGACTGTGTCGGCAGAAGCCGGAGCAATGAGAAACAGGTCTGTCTTTGTACGGTTGTGCTTGTCGTCAAAAACCTTTGGCAATTCAAACTGCTCAATGAGTACAGGCTTGTTTGATTCACGCTGTACCATGATTGGGCTGAACACTTTTGCTGCGGAAGGTGTCATAACGATTTCGAGGTCTGCGCCTTCTTTTCTGAGTGCTGAAAGAAGTTCGAAAGCTTCAGGAACTCCTCCGCAGGCACACATGCCAACCTTTATGTTTTTTCCTTCAAGTCTGCCCGGTGTCTTTTCTCTTGGCATCGTTGATTCTCCTTTATTTTCCAATATTGTAAAGTGCAAAGGTGTTGCCGTTTGGAAGTACGGTCAGGCCCTTTACGCTCTTTTTATAAACAAAAGCTGTCTGAACATTTTCAACAGGAATGAAATAAGCCTCGCTGATGAGGTACTGTTCGGCTTTCTTTGTGGCCTTTGATATTGAACTTTTTCCCATTTCTGCGGCATCTTCCACCAGGCTGTTAAAATACTCATCCTTGAGATTTATGATATTGGTGTCGGAAGAACCTGTGAATCCTCGAAGGACGTTGAGAGCCAGATAGTCATCGCTTTCAACAGTTGCATATGCGATGTCATAACTGCCGTAGCTGATGGCCTGTTTGAGGTCACTTTCCGTGTCGTATGTGCTGATCTCAATTGAAAGCGTTGTTCCGAAAGCCTTCTGCCAGCTTTGAACAAGTGACTGAACGAAAGCCTTGTCGTCAGAGAGGCAGAGGAGTTTTACGTTAAATGTACCGCTAAACTCAAAGTTATCTTCTTTGTCCGAATCGGCAAAGCCCTGAAGAGCATTTGTGGCTTCTTCAATGTATTTGCGAGAATTGCCGAGACTGTATGGCAGTGGCTTTGTCCTGCCTGCACTTTGGCGATAACCTTCGCCAAAGGTGCCAAGTGTGGCATCTGCCACTACTCCTTTTGCGCCGTTATTGCCGTCAGCAAAACGGCTGGCATCTATTGCGGAAGCAAAAGCTTTTCTGAGAGGAGCGCAGCTTCCGAACACACTGTTCTGGTTAAAGCAGATTGCTTTAACCGCACTGTCATATTTTGTTATGTCAACTTTTGACTGGATTAAATTTGCTCCATCCATTGAGATGGTTGCAGCATCGATGCTGCCTTTGTCATCGTTTAATTCTTCAACGATATTCAGAGCGGAAGATGCGGTATTTCCGGATCCGCCTTTGTCTTCGTCTTTTACTTCAACAACAGGGTTCTCGACTGCCTTAACGAACTTAACCTTTTCAGCCCTGGCCTCGAAGTTTCCAACGTAGTCATCGGACTTTGCGAGAGTCAGGCTTCCGCCGGACAGTGATGTTGATGCAAGGTAATATGGACCGTTGGTGAGAATGAGAGTCGGGTCAAGAGCGTATCGACCGAGAGTTGCCTCAAAGAACTTCTGGTTGCAAGGCATTGCCACAGGAAGGGCGAGAGCCGCAAGGAAGTTTGTGTCAGGCTGAGAAAGTCTGATTACAAGTGTATTTGAGCCTTTTGCCTCAACTCCGAGAGTAGAAGGTCTGGCATCACCTTTGTTAATTGCCTCAGCGTTTCGGATTGAGAAAAGCTTGCTGGCACCGGGAGCTTTAGTGTCCGGTGAAACAGCGCGTTTTAAGGCAAATTCAAAATCGTCGGCTGTTACTGTCTCGTTGAAGTTTTTATCTTTTACACTTTCATCGGGCTTGGTTGGAAGGTGCCATTTAGAGTCACCTTTAAGTGTGAAAGTATATGTCAGTCCGCCGTCGGTAACATTCCAGTGATCTGCAACCGCAGGCTGGACATTACCGTTTTCATCTATGCGCACAAGACCTTCGTAAATATTGTTTGCAATGGATGAAATATCTGCACCTTCAGCTATTACCGGGTCGTAACTAGACGGAGCCGCCGCCATCGGTAGGGTAACATCCGCTTCGTTTTTGCTGCAGCCGGAGAACAGAGTGATTACAAGGCATAATGCCATAAGAAAAGCTGTTAATTTATGTTTCAAAAGAGTTCCTTCTTTATGCGTTATTTTTTCTCTGAAAAACATAATAATTTTAACATACGCATATTTTAAAAGGAAGTGGATTTGTTGAAATGGAATGGCCTCAAATGTATAATTTTAAGTAAAGATTTTTCAAAGAAAAGGGCGTGTCAGATTGCCAGAATGTCTTATTGTCACAAGCAGAGTTGAGGGCAAAAATCTTATACCCGTAAACCCGGAAATTTACGACGATATTTATTGCGCGGATGCAGGTCTGTATGTTGCCGAATCAATGGGCATCAGGGCCACAAGACTAATAGGAGATTACGACTCGGGCGAAATGCCTGGTCGTGAAGTGCTTGAAAAATCAAGAGCAGTTCTCCTCCCCATGGAAAAGGATATGACAGACAGTGAAGCTGCCATTGACCTGGCATATGCCGATGGTTACAGGGATATCACTGTTCTTGGTGGTCTCGGTGGCAGATTTGATCATACGATGGGTAACATCGGACTCCTTTCGAAATATCTCGAAAAGGGTATAAGTCTTTGTTTTGAGGATGGCTACAATCGTGTTTCGATGAAGGCTCCCGGAACATATTACATACATAAGGACCGCTTTAAATATCTTGGCCTTGTGTCATATAGCGCAACGGTGGAAAACCTTTCTGTTTCGGGAACAAAATATTCTTTGGAGAACCATACATTGACCAATAAAACCACACTTGGAGTAAGCAACGAAATTACGTCTGATGAAGCGGTGATAAGCTTTACCGAAGGGGAGCTTCTCATCATAGAATCGAACGACGTAAAATAAGATAAAAATAAAAGCCTTGCCGTCAAACGACGACAAGGCTTAATTTGTTCTGATTATTCTTCTGAGTCAATTGCGTAAGCTGCTTCGAGGCAGATCTTGATTGCTGACTCAACTGCTTTAACATTGAGGTTCTGAGCATCATCAGCTTCTGATCTGTAGAAGTTTGGAACTTCATCAGGAAGTGTTGTGATAAGAGCGGTATTGATTTTAGCTTTTTCAAATACCTTTGCTTCTGACTTGTGATACTTAGGGTTATGGTCAGTTACCATAACTTCAGCTGTTTCTGCTGCCTGGTTAAAAAGCTTTGAGAGCTTGCGTCCCTTAACCTGAATACTTAATGAATCAGGGTTGTAGATGGAATCAAGGCAGATAACAGTTGTATCAACGCCTGAAAGCTCATTTGCAAACTCTTTGCAGAATGCTTTAGCACCCTTGTTCTTGGTTGCTTTTGAACTTGTGAGAAGTACATCGAACTCTGTTTCGTTAAGACGGAGACCCATCTCTGACATGTAACGCATTGCGCCACACGCAGCATAAGCGCCTACAAGGTTATCGGCAACGCCCGGGAATGAGCTGTTTGCGGAAACTGTAAGGCTGAGTGCGAGAGGTGCGAAAACGAAAGGTACAAGAGCAAATGCAAGATAAACGAAAGTCTGCTGGAACTGGAAGTTAAGTACTCCGTTATCGATAAGAACAAGAACAACATCGTATGCTGCCTGAGCAATGATGCCGATGAATGCGAGAACTTTGAGAAGAGCTTCAGTACCTCTTGAAAGACGACGCTTGAAAGGTGCGTCGAGGTTGGCCTGAAGGATTACTCTGTGGTGAAGTCCGCCCATCTGCTTTCTTTTTGCATAAATGTTTACGTCTTCAATATTCTTTGAGGTTCCTCCGAATA
>X77_Onager__coassemble_81_pt1 | contig 9812 bp, 8 predicted proteins | sample X77_Onager__metabat2_low_PE_001 | metagenome-assembled genome bin X77_Onager
ATTGTAAAGAAGACTGAAAAGAACGGTCTTTATCCTGCAATGGCAACAGCCTCAGTTTGGCTTGAGAGAGCACTTGCAGACGCTCAGAAAGCAGAATAAGAAATAAAAAAGGACGACCTTGCGGTCGTCCTTTTTTTATGTCCGTTTTATTCTTTTGCAAAATGAATACCGTTTGACTTAGGTGTGAGTTTTCCTGCAGAAAACTCTGTCATCTCAGCATTGAGAGCTGCCACCTCATCTTCCGGAACGCTGTATGTGATATTTACAACATCAGCGAAATCCGAATCAATAACCTTTCCCCCATGCGAAGCAATCATCGCAGGAACGCGTCCATACATGTTATAGTCCATCGAAAGGCTGAAGTCTTCAAAGGTTATCATCTTTATGACATTACCTGCCTGAAGGGCCAGAGAAGCGCCGTGGGAGTATGCTCTTACCAGACCGCCTGCTCCAAGGAGTATGCCTCCGAAGTATCTGGTAACGACTACGCATACGTCAGTGACGCCCTGCTTTACGATAACGTCAAGTACAGGCATTCCTGCCGTACCCTGAGGTTCACCATCGTCGGAATATCTTTTTATGTCACCGTCTCTCAAAACATATGCTGAAACATTATGCTTTGCATCCCAGTGTTTCTGTTTTATGGAAGCAATAAAGTCTGCTGCCTCCTCTTTTGTTTTAACGGGTTTGACATAGCAGATAAAGCGGGATCGCTTCTCTTCAAACTCGTCTACGGACTCGGTTTCTACTGTGAGATATTCTTGCATGGATTCACCTCTTCTCAAAACGTATAATACCAAAAATAAAGGCGGTACGAAAGTACCGCCTTTGAATGTCAAAGTTGACTTATTTTGCCTGAGCTGCTGCGAAACGCTTGTTAAAGCGATCTACACGTCCACCAGTATCAACAAGCTTCTGCTTGCCTGTGAAGAATGGGTGGCAGTTTGAGCAGATGTCTACGCGAAGTTCTTCTTTTGTTGAGCTTGTCTCAAAAGTAGCACCACATGCGCATCTTACTACAACTTTGTTGTATGCAGGATGGATTCCTTCCTTCATTCTTTTCACCTCTTTCAAAGTTTGCGGACGTAAGTCCCTTTAAGTTACCGAAGTATTATACAATAGCAAAATTATAATTTCAACAGGAAATTGAATATTACTTTTGATTACTTACGGCTGCTGAAAATAGAATCGATAGAGTCGAAGTAATCGTCGTCATCAAGACCATAGTTTGGTGATGTAGCATCATCTGCGAAGATGTTAGCGTCATCGTTCTTCTCGTCAGCTGCTACGATGTTTCTTGCAGCAGGAGCTTCAGGAAGATCGTCCATACCACCGAGGTCAAGGTTGAGTTCAGGAGCCTTCTTGAATGATGGGCCGTCAGCGCCGAAGCCTGTAGCAACAACAGTGATAACCATTTCATCCTGAAGAGAATCGTCGAATGAAACACCCCAGATGATGTTTGCATCTGGATGAGCTGCGTCAGAGATAAGCTGAGAAGCTGTCTCTACTTCATCAAGACCGATGTCACGAGGACCTGCGATGCTGATGATTACGCCCTTAGCGCCGTCGATTTCTGTTTCAAGAAGTGGGCTGGAAACAGCTGCATCTGCAGCACGCTTAGCCTTATCCTTGCCCTTTGCACGGCCAACGCCCATGTGAGCATGACCTGCGTCACGCGTGATTGCGCTAACGTCAGCAAAGTCGAGGTTAATGAAGCCTGCAACCTTAATAAGTTCAGAAATGCTCTTTACGCCCTGACGAAGGATGTCATCAGCTGCATCGAAAGCATTTGAAAGTGTGATTGGTTCATCAGAGAAGAGCTTAAGTCTGTCATTTGGAATGATAACAAGTGAGTCAACATGCTGAGCAAGTTCCTTGATACCATCTTCAGCCTGAGCCATTCTGTGCTTACCTTCAAAGCCGAAAGGCTTTGTTACGATACCTACAGTAAGGATGCCCATGTCCTTGGCAATACCTGCGATAACAGGAGCAGCACCGGTACCTGTACCACCGCCCATGCCGGCTGTGATAAATACCATGTCTGTGCCCTTAAGAGCATCTGCGATAACGTCCTTGCTCTCTTCAGCTGCGCGCTTACCTACTTCAGGTCTTGCGCCTGCGCCCTGTCCCTTGGTAACCTTTTCACCGATCTGAATCTTGTGTGTTGCCTGAGACTGAAGAAGAACGTGCTTATCTGTATTGATAGATACGAACTCTACGCCCTGTACGCCTGAACGTACCATGCGGTTTACAGCGTTTCCGCCGCCGCCACCAACGCCGAGTACCTTAATCTGAACTACGCTTTCAAAATCTGCTGCCATTTCAAAACTCATTGAGGCATCCTCCTAATGTATACAATAATGCATAGTAATTGATTGTAATATTATGGTAATAAGAATACCACGTCACTACAAAAATTACAACAATTTTTAAGGTTAACCACCTGTGTTGACAAGGTCGTTTTTGGTAGTGCTGCCTGAGGCGGAACCTGCCACAGCTGTGGTAGAAACTGTGGTGTAAGTTGCATTTACGGTTGTCTGAACAGAGCCGGTTGTCGGAGCTTTAGTGGTGCTCTCGCCATCCTTGCCGGTGGTACTCTCCTCTGTGGTAGTCACAGTTGTGATACCGTCCTGTGAGAAGTAGGCTCTGCCCTCAATGGAAAGATCAATTGTGCCCTTCTGCTCCTTACTTATTGCATCCTGCTGTTCGATTACCTTTACAAGAAGATTAATCTTTCTCTCAAGGTCGTCTGTTGAACCTATGCGAATAACAATTCTGTCCTCGTAAGTTGCAGTAATGTCATTAAGGTTTGCAATGTTTACTGCAGTGATACTCCTGACACCCTTGTTCTTAAGACCGGCAATAATGCTGTGGTATGTTTCAAAAGCCTTCTGATTTGAAGCAACAAGAGTCTTGCCTACGGTAGCTTCTTTAACGCGAATGCCGGAAATGATTACGATGCCGTTGGTCTGAACCTTAGTATCTTCTACAGTGGCAACTGTTGTCGTAGTAGTGGTTGTAGTAGTTGCTGTAGTGGAAGATGTACTTTCCGACTTGTCGGATGCTGTCTCTTTAGCCGAAGTCTTCTCAGTCGTATCCGACTTCTTCTGCGGCTTGGCTGCTGCCTTCGCCGCCTTTTTCTGAGAAGCAATTATTTCATTCATTTCCTTTTTGTTCTTTGCCTCTGCAAGTACCTTGTACTCATCGTTGAGAAGGTAATACTTTTTATTGTATTCAATTGCAGATGAAATCTTTGAATCGGAAACGATGATTGTAAGTGTGTTAGGGAAAGAACGCTTTATTGTAATCTCGCCTGTGAAAGGAAGCTTTTCGGAAATATTGGAAGCTATTCTTTCTTTGTCGGCGCGAATAAGGTTATCACCATACTCCACTTTGGAGGCTTCAGTAATCTGAATGTCAGTATACTGAGACTTTCCCTGTACATCGATATTGCTGATATTAAAGAAAACAGTTACTGAAAGAATGCAAAGAGCAACTGTCATTGCAAGAATCAAACCTGCAATGAATATGATTGATCTTCTTCTCTTCATCTGCTCCTTGTGCTTGAGAGAATCTCTTCTCACCTCTTCACGAGTACGGGAAACCGGTCTCTCCTGCTTTTTTGGAGCCTGCTGTCTTTTGCGATTGTTCACGTTGTGAACATCGCTGCGCTGTTTTACTCCGCGGGTTGCGGCATTGATGGAATCCTTATATGCCGCATTGCGGTTACGTTCCGAATTGCGGGCGCGGCGGAGCGCTTCCTCTTCGGATTCACGATAATAGTCTTTATTAGCCATCTGGTTAATCCTTCTTTATAAGGTTTAAAAGATTGGTTGTTATACGGTCTGTAGCGTCAAGAATAGCCATTGATTTTGCGTTCTTTTCAATGGTCTTTATTCTCTCAGGATCGTTTATGAGTGATTCTGCGGTTTCAACCAGTTTTTCACCGGTAAGGTCCTTCTCTTCGATGATTAAAGCCGCATCGTTGTTTACGAGTTCCATTGCATTGTAATACTGGTGATTCTCTGCAACGTTTGGTGAAGGAATAAGGATTGATGCCTTGCCGAGGGCTCTGATTTCGTAGAGCGAAGACGCGCCCGAACGGCAGATGACTATGTCAGCTGCCGGCATGCATCTCTGCATGTCATCAATATATTCTCTAAGGACAATATTTGGATGAGCATCAAGGTCCACGCCATTCTCTTCGAGCTTTTCAGGAACATAGAGTCCGTACTGGCCCATTGCATGGATGAACATGAGTTTGTCGTTGTCCTTCTCTGCTGTGATAAGTTCTATCATTGCATTGTTAATTGCATCTGCGCCAAGACTTCCGCCCATTGAAAGGATGAGAATCTTGTCATCAGGAATGCCGAGTTCTTCTCGGCACTTTTTTCTGTCTGCAGCTATGAGTTCGCCACGGACAGGAAGGCCTGTAATTACAGGTTCAACATTACTCTGGATGCGTTCAAGTGCATCTTCAGATGTAAGCATTACGCAGTCTACAACCTTGGCAAGTGCCTTGTTTGTAATACCAGGGAATGCATTCTGTTCATGAAGAGCTGTTGGAACGCCGAGCTGATGAGCCTTTCTGATAACAGGACCTGAAACATATCCACCGAAACCGATGGCAACATCAGGGTTGAACTCCTTAATGATTTTCTTTGCCTCGATGCTTGAAGTAAACATCTTAATGAAAGCGACACTGTCACGCTTGATGTTATTCCATGTAAGAGCTCTGTAAAAACCTCTTACGTCAACAGTCTTGAGGTTAAAGCCTGCCTGTGGAACGAGCTTTGTCTCCATGTGTGTAGGTGTGCCCACAAAAAGGATTTCTGCTTCGTCTCCATACATTTCTCTTATACGGCCTGCTACTGCAAGAGCCGGATTAATGTGGCCGCCTGTACCGCCGGTGGCAAAAAGAATTTTCATAAAGGTTATCCCCCGTTAAGCTTTTTTGAGTTTCGCCGTTCGCGATATTGATAATACTATTCCCATTTCAAATATCAGCATCAGCAACGATGTACCACCGTAACTGAAGAACGGCAAACTGATACCTGTATTGGGAAGGACGTCGGTTACAGCGCCAATGTTAAGCGCTGCCTGAAGTCCTACCTGGAAAACAAGGCCCATTGCAAGAAGTGAGCCAAACTTGTCGTTTGCATGAATTCCGATTACGAAACCTCTCCATACGAGGAGTATGAAAAGTGCAACAATTATTAGTGCACCTACAAGACCAAGTTCTTCGCAGACAATTGAAAATATGAAGTCGTTCTGAGGCTCGGAAACATAGAGCTGCTTGAGCTTTGACTGGCCGAGTCCGACTCCGAAGAATCCGCCTGAACCGATGGCATAGATTGCCTGGTTTGTCTGCCAGCGAACGCCTCTCGGGTCAAAGTCCTTATCAAGCCATGATGTGATTCGGCTCTGTGCGTGGGCCGGAAGAATCTCAGGGTTGTTGATTACGGCAATTATTGCCACTATGCCTAAAACGCCTATGGCTATAAAGATTTTATTATTATAGCCTGCGAGGTAAAGCATAAATACGCCAAGCATCACAAGGAGCAATGCGCCGGATACGTGGTTTTCCTTATAAACAAGGAATGCGAACAGAACAATAATGCCAAGGTATTTCACCAAGCTCGCGCTCTTGTCTCTGATTTTAAGTCCGCTTGTTTTTCTGAACTCCACAAGTCTCGGGTTTTCAGAAAGTCTGTTGCTGTTGATGCCAATGTAGTGACGGTCAATATCTTTCTCAAGATAAAGAATAAGTGCAAACTTCGCAATTTCAGATGGCTGGAAAGAAATCGGTCCGAGGTAAATCCATCTGTGGAAGTCCTCAAAGCCCTGTCTCGGTGTAACGAAGAGTACAACCACCAGCAGGACCATGGCAATAGCCATGACAACCATTGTGAACATTTTTAAATATTTATAGTTTACATGTGAAACAAAGAACATGATTGCTATGCCGCCAACGGCAAAAGCTGCCTGTCTGAAAAAGTAATGAAGGCTGTTATCAAAATAGTAGTAGCAATAGGCATAGCTGGCTGAAAGCAGCATCGTAAGGCCTATCGTGATCAGAGCTATTACTATTGCAAGGAACGGTATGTCAAGACCGCCTTTTATGAAGAACCCGTTGTTCTCCGCTCTGCTTTTCTTAGACATTGAAAAACTCCTCTGTTTTATCTGCCAAAGTAAACGAGTAAGCAAGCAGCTATACCGCCAAGAAGGTTAACTGCAGCAAATACGTAGTTGATTTTTTCTTCGCTCCAGCCACACTTTTCGAAGTGATGGTGAATTGGAGCCATCTTGAAGAGTCTCTTGCCTGTTGCATTAGGGTCAGTCTTCTGAGCAATCTTCTTTGTGATCTTGAAGTAAACAATCTGAATAACGTCAGATGCACCTTCTGCAACATAAATGATACCTGCAAGGAGAAGGATGATCGGGCAGTCGATTGCATATGCAAGAGCAATCATCATACCGCCGAGAAACATTGAACCTGTGTCGCCCATGAAGCACTTTGCAGGATGCCAGTTCCAGATGAGGTAACCTGCGCATGCACCTGCGAGTGCTGCGCCAAGGATTGTTGCGCCGAAGCACTGCTTAACGGCAGCCATAACAGCGAAAGAAATTGCAGCTGTAGTGGTAACAGAAGCGCAGAGGCCATCGATGCCGTCAGTGAAGTTAACAGCGTTAACTGTTGCATACATTACGATAAATGTAAGGATTGCAAAAATAACTGTGTTACCGTATTCCCAGATACCGCCAAATGGAACGAACATGTAACGGTTACCGGAGATAACGAGAGTAGCAATGTAAGCTACACAAAGAACAACCTGAATAACTGTCTTCTGAATGACTGTAAGGCCTTCGTTCTCTTTGCGCTTAACCTTGATGTAGTCATCAAGGAAACCGATGAGACCAAAGCCGAGAGCCATGATAAGACCTGCATATATCTTAACCTTTGTTGCAGATGGAACCATTGAAACGCCTGCAACAATATCGCCGCCCATAAGCTTGTCAGCGATAACAACAAGGAAGAATGTTACTACTGTTGAGATGATAAACATGAAACCACCCATTGTAGGTGTTCCCTGCTTTGCCTTGTGCCAGTTTGGACCAATATCAAGAATGGTCTGACCAAACTTAAGCTTGTGAAGCCATGGAACAAGCTTGATGCCTGTTACCGCACTGATTGCGAATCCAATAATGACAGCGGCTACTGTCGCAACTAAAACGTTCATATATTTACCCCTTAATCCTTAAGTGATTCATAAAGCTTAGTAATTACTTCTTCGAGATACATTCCTCGGCTTGCCTTGAATGCCACAACATCGCCCGGTTTTACCATGTCGATGAGTTTCTCTGCAAGCATGTCCTTGTCTTCAAAATTGAAGACTCTGAGAAGTCCTCTTTCTCTCGCTTCGTCGGCAGCAAATTTAGATGCCTTACCGTAAGTGATGAGAAGATCGATTCCTGCTTCCGCCATGTACATTCCTGCGCGGCGGTGCGCCTCTTCGGAATAATCTCCAAGTTCAAGCATGTCGCCGATAACGGCAATCTTTCTTCTTCCAAGTGCACCTTTAAGCTTGAGTGTCTCTGCAAGTGCCTTCATGGAATCGGGGCTTGCATTGTAGCAGTCTTCGATGACTGTAACTCCACCCTTTTCAACGATGTTTTCTCTCATGCCGGCAGGCTTGTAGTTGCCAAGGGCAACTGCCATATCAGCAAGTGGAATATCGTATTCAAGTCCCACACAGATGGCAGCCAGTGCATTGTATACATTGTGCACGCCTGTTGTAGGAATTACCACTTGAGCGCTGCCCACAGGTGTTACCGCAGTGAAGGTTGTAGATGCATCGCCATAAGTGATGTCCTTTGCATGAACATAAGCACTCTCGTCTTCAACCGAGAAGAACTTGAGGTTGTAATTATCATTTACAGCTGTCTTTAACATGTCGTTGTCTTTATTGAGAATGAGGGTTGCGCCCGGCTTCATACCGTCAAGGATTTCAAGCTTTGCGGCAAGTATTCCCTCTCTGCTTCCAAGGTTTTCAATGTGGGAAACACCGACATTGGTGATTACTCCGACATCCGGAACGGTAGCCTTTGAAAGGTTTGAAATCTCACCCTTGTGGTTCATTCCCATTTCAATGACTGCTGCATTGTACTCCGGACCCATTGCAAGAAGAACCTTTGGAAGCCCTATCTGGTTATTGAAGTTTCCGGCTGTTTTGTACGCTGTGAACTTTGCATTGAGAACACACCAGATCATTTCCTTTGTTGTTGTCTTGCCGACACTGCCGGTAAGGCCGACATAAGGGATATCGTGTTCGAGTCTGTATGCACGTCCCAGGTCAAGAAGTGCCTGGGTTGTATCCTTTACAAGAATTGTCGGAACAGTTGTTTCAATCGGCTTGTGACAAAGTACTGCCGATGCTCCTGCTTCAACGGCTTCAGGAATGAATTCGTGACCGTCAAGTCTTTCACCAACGATTGCGATAAACAGACTGCCTTCGCGCGCCACTCTGTTGTCTGTTGCAATATTATCGATTATTGCATGTCCGGAAGCTACTCCTCCGGTAATCTCTGCTATTTCTTCAGTTGAGAATCTTCTCATGCCAACACCTCCATTTGTTTAATCGGCGTTACCGGTATCTTCAATGCTCATTTCACTGTCCGTTGTCATGTAAGAAACGGTTATCGTTGAGCCCATTGCAACACCGGTGCCCTGAGAAATGCTTTGTCTATAAGAGCTGCCATAGATTGTGGCAGAAGTATTGCCGACTATTTCGACATTGAGGCCGGCCTGGTTTGCGGCATATCTTGCCTGCTGAACCGTAAGGCCTGTGAGATTTGGAACATTTACCTTCTGTGTCTTCTTTGCATCTTCTGTGTAAAGAACAATGACACCCTGTGATGGTACAAGCTTGCCTGCTGCAGGAGACTGGTTGAGTACCTTTTCTCCATCGCCTACAACGAATACTTTGAATCCGCTCTTTTCGAGGCTTGCCTTTGCAGACTTTGTAGAGATGCCGATTTCGTTTGGAGTCTTAACATCGAGACTCGCTCTTTCTTCGGCTGTGTATTCCGGTTCAACGTTTAAGTACTTGAGAGTATTCTCAATTACCTCGGCAGCTACAGGAGCAGCTGTCTTACCACCGGTATAGCTTTCACCCTTAGGTTCGTCGATAACGATGAGAACTGTGATTTCAGGGTCGTCTGCAGGAGCAAATCCGCAGAAGGAACCAATGTAGTAATCACTTGCCTCACCAAGTTTTTCTGAAGTACCTGTCTTACCTGCTACGGAATAACCCGGAACATAGGCATTCTTTGCGGTACCGCCCTTTACTACTTCAACCATCATGTCTGTAACGGTATCAGCTGTGAGCTTTGAAACAACCTGTCTCTTTTCAACCGGCTGTGTTACGGCAACAGGGTTGCCTTCATCATCAAGATATCTGTCAACAATGTACGGCTGCATGAGCTTGCCGTCATTGGCAATTGCATTGATTGCAGTAATGCACTGAATCGGGCTGACCTGGAAGGTCTGACCGGAAGATGCGGAAGCAAGCTGAACAGAGCCCATCTTGTCTTCTGCGTAGTAGGTTACGTTTGGAATCGGTCTTGCTTCAGCAGGCAGGTCAACGCCGGTGGTTTCTGTGAAACCGAAGGCATCAAAGTATTTGCTGAAGGTTGATTTGCCGAGTCTCTGAGCTACCTGAATGTAAATCGGGTTGCATGAATTCATGAGTGAGGTTGTGAAGTTTTCACTACCGTGGCCTGCTCTGTTGGAGCCGTGGTATGTTCTGTCC
>X77_Onager__coassemble_91_pt1 | contig 9071 bp, 5 predicted proteins | sample X77_Onager__metabat2_low_PE_001 | metagenome-assembled genome bin X77_Onager
AAAACTGCCCGGCAGAGCACGCTTGCCACGATGCCGGCTATCATTATGCATAGAACGATGAAGGCTTCGCGTCGCGAACCGGCCAGAACAAAAGGATGCTTTGTATCGTCTGCAATATACAGGAGAATGACAAACAGCAAAGCTTCAATCAGGCCGAGGTATGCGCCCAGCTTACTGTTCCTGAAAGTAAACATCGTTATGGCAATTCCGAGTGTGAAAAATGCCGACATTGCCAGGTTTACGGAAACGTCAGAAAGATAAAAAACCGGTAATGCCAGGAAACCTAGCATTACCAGTACGTTAATAATATTCTCAATGGCAGTACTTCCCTGTATCTTGGCATAAAGAGGCCATGTAACAACGAGTACTGCTGTGAAAACCACAGAGGCAATTCTTGCAAAGAGCGGAGCGCCAAAAATGACGCAAAGCAGTAGTATGCTTATGCCTCCGAGGATTCCGAAAAGGAAAACGGTATTATAAAGTCTTTCGTGCACGCCAAGCTCGGGACCATGTGATTTATGAAAAAGACCCGGTCTGTTAGACATACTCATTCATCTCCGTTTTCCATGAAGGAAGGTAAGATGATTAAACCTTACCTTCTTCGATGTCGTTCAACATGTGGCACTTCTTGTACTTCTTGCCACTTCCGCACCAGCAAGGATCGTTAGGACCCGGAACCTTTGACTTTACAACAGGCTGCTGAGTTGCGCCTCTTTCGGCTTCGTCAGCACCGGATGTTCCGGTAATCTTTGCAACGCTCTTTCTCTGGATTGGGGTCTGCTTGCGAACCTTAACAGTTAACATATCGCGAACAGTGTTCTCGCGGATTGTTTCTGTCATTTCGTTGAATACTTCTGAAGACTCAAACTTGAAGGCAACTACAGGGTCCTTCTGTGCGTATGCACGGAGACCGATGCCACGTTCGAGCTGTTCCATTGCATCGATATGATCCATCCAGAGTGTGTCTACGTTTCTGAGGAGAATCATACGTTCGAGGTTTCTGGTGATTTCAGGAGTAAACTCATGTTCGCGATCCTCATAAAGCTTGTGAGCTTTTTCAATGAGGAATGTATGGATTTCTTCTGAAGTCATATCGTCCTTGAGATCGTCAGGGGAAGTAATCCATCCCATGAACTTCTCTCTGAGTCCGTCAACGTCATAGTTTTCTTTCTCTGTACCAGGACAATACTGTTCAACTGCGATGTCGATGGTTTCATCGAGCATAGCAAGAATGTTTTCTTTGAGGTCAGCTTCGTCAAGAACCTTATCTCTCTGCTCATAGATGATGGCACGCTGCTGGTTCATAACGTCGTCGTACTGGAGGACATGCTTACGTGTTGCATAGTGCTGTCCTTCAACCTTCTTCTGAGCGTTCTCGATTGTCTTTGTGAGAGTCTTGAGCTGAATTGGCATGTTCTCTTCAACATTAAGAGTGTCCATGATACGGGTCATTCTGTCTCCACCGAAGAGACGAAGAAGATCGTCTTCCATGGAAAGGTAGAAACGGCTGGCACCCGGGTCACCCTGACGTCCGGAACGTCCACGGAGCTGGTTGTCGATACGTCTTGACTCATGTCTTTCTGTACCTACGATGAAGAGACCGCCTGCCTCGCGAACCTTTTCAGCTTCAGGAGCAATCTGCTCTTTGAACTTGGCAAGGAGATCGGCATAGTCAGCACGAGCTTTGATTACGTCTTTGTTATCTGTTTCGGCATAACCCATAGCTTCCTGGATGATGTCGTTGTTGTAGCCTGCTTTTCTGAGAGCTGCTCTTGCCATAAATTCAGGGTTACCACCAAGCATGATATCGGTACCGCGACCGGCCATGTTTGTTGAAATGGTGATTGCACCGAACTTACCTGCCTGAGCGATAATCTCAGCTTCACGTTCGTTGTTCTTTGCATTAAGTACTTCGTGCTTGAGGCCCTTCTGCTTGAGAAGCTTGCTGAGCTTTTCAGACTTCTCGATGGAAACTGTACCTACGAGTACAGGCTGGCCCTTTGCATTACACTCTACGATCTGGTCGCAAACTGCAAGGAACTTGCCGTTCTCTGTCTTATAAACAACATCTTCGTGGTCGATACGAGCCAATGGCTTGTTTGTAGGAACTTCAACAGGGAAGAGGTTGTAGATTTCAGAGAATTCATCAGCCTCTGTCATAGCTGTACCTGTCATACCTGCAAGTTTGTTGTAAAGACGGAAGTAGTTCTGGAATGTGATAGATGCAAGAGTCTTGCTTTCACGACGAACGTTAACATGCTCTTTTGCTTCAATAGCCTGGTGAAGACCGTCATTGTAACGACGACCATTCATAATACGGCCTGTGAACTCGTCTACGATAAGAACTTCGCCGTCTTTTACAACGTAGTCGATGTCACGGTGCATGATACCGTGAGCCTTAAGAGCCTGGTTGATGTGATGGAAAATTGTGGTGTTGTCTGCATCTGTGAGGTTTTCAATGTTGAAGAAGCTTTCAGCCTTCTTAACACCTGACTGTGAAAGAGTAGCTGTCTTGTTCTTTTCATCAACGATGTAGTCACCGTCACCTGCTGATTCGTATTCTTCCTTGGTATCAGCTTCCTTGATCTTGGTCATTGAAAGACCAGATACAAAGTTGTCGGCAAGAGCATAGAGCTCGGTTGATTCTGTACCCTGGCCGGAAATGATAAGAGGAGTTCTGGCTTCATCGATGAGGATTGAGTCAACTTCATCGACGATGGCATATGCATGTCCGCGCTGAACCTTTTCGTTCTTATACTGAACCATGTTGTCACGAAGATAGTCGAAACCAAATTCGTTGTTTGTACCATATGTGATATCTGCAGCATAAGCTTCACGACGGAGGTCGTTGTCGAGACCGTTAACGATAAGACCTACTGAGAGGCCGAGATAACGGTAAACCTTACCCATCCATTCGGAGTCACGACGTGCAAGATAGTCATTTACTGTTACGATGTGAACACCGTTACCTGCGAGAGCATTGAGGTATGCAGGAAGTGTTGCAACGAGGGTCTTACCTTCACCGGTCTTCATTTCTGAGATACCGCCATTATGAAGAACGATACCACCGATGATCTGTACCGGATAAGGTTTAAGACCGATAACTCTCCATGCTGCTTCTCTACATGTTGCGAAAGCATCAGGAAGAATATCGTCAAGAGTTTCTCCGTTTTCGAGACGGCCTTTGAGAACATCGGTCATTCCGCGGAGTTCTTCCTCAGTCATTGCAGCATATTTCTCTTCGAGAGCAACGACTGATTCCATGATTGGAGTCATTTTTTTGATTTCTTTGGCTGAGTAGTCAAAGTGGTTCTTAAAAAGTCCCATTGGGTGGTTCTCCTTTATTTTTAATGCATAATTTTCCAAGGTAAAATTTATACTGTCATTGTACCACAATAGCGGTTGCTTTTAAAGCGAAAATAGACTAAAATATTGGCACGATAAGAGCGAAGTGAGCTTTTGTTTGACCATATGGCGCGTGGGTCCTGTGCGACGGAGCGCTGCGAATCATGTCAGGCGGGGAACCGAGCAGCATTAAACAGTTAGCACTGTGCGCCACAGTCAGCCTGCTCGCCATATGGTCATATGAAAGCAGCTTCGCTTTATTTATGCCCAAAAGTAAGAAAGGAACGGTGAAAAACATGTATCAGGCTTTGTACAGAAAGTACAGACCACAGGTTTTCAGTGATGTGGTTGGTCAGTCTCATGTAACAGATACTCTCATGAATGAGATACGCACGGACAGACACTCCCACGCATATCTTTTCACCGGATCCCGAGGAACCGGCAAACCCACCTGTGCAAAGATTTTTGCAAAGGCGGTAAACTGTGAGAATCCTGTTAACGGAGACCCATGCAACTGCTGCGAAACATGTCGTGGCATAGATGACGGTTCAGTTCTCGATGTTGTGGAAATCGACGCAGCTTCAAACAACGGCGTAGACAGCATCCGAGAAATAAGAGATGAAGCCAATTTCACTCCATCACGAGGCAAGTACCGCGTATACATCATCGACGAGGTTCACATGCTTTCAACAGGAGCTTTCAATGCTCTTCTCAAGACGCTCGAAGAGCCTCCTCAGCACGTAAAATTCATACTTGCCACAACAGAGGTTCACAAGCTTCCTGCAACCATCCTCTCAAGATGTCAGCGCTTTGACTTCAGAAGAATCACTCCCGAAGACATTGCACAGCGAGTAGAATATGTTTCCTCTAAAGAAGGACTTAATATCACTCACGATGCGGCTGCACTCATCGCACGTCTTGCCGACGGTGCTCTCAGAGACGCACTTTCAATCCTTGACCAATGCACAAGCCTTGGCAAAGATATTGACGAGAGTGTTGTAAATGAGGTTGTCGGTCTTGCCGGAAAGAAGCATCTTTTCGACCTGGCAGACAGTATCATCAGACGCGACAGTGCGACAGCGCTTAATCTCATAAATGACCTCCACAATCGCTCATGCGACATGGAGCGTCTCTGCAACGAATTAATCAATCACTTCCGTAATCTCATGATCTGCAAAGCAACCAGAGATGCGAGAAACCTTATAGTCTGCTCAGACCAGGAACTTGAAGAGTATAAAACTGCTGCTTCAATGTGCAACATGCAGGACATTTTAAATGTCATCAACGTCCTCGGCGAGACACTTTCACTTATCAGAAAGGGCCTCAACAGAAGAGTAGAGATGGAAATGGCAATTATCCGTATCTGCAATGTATCTTCCGCTGTTGCCGAGACTGTAGCGCCACCTGTGGCAAGGCCTGCTCCAAGGCCTGCGCCTGCGGCAGCGCCGGCACCCGTGCCGAAACCGGAGCCCGCTCCGGCTGCAGTTCCGGAACCGGAACCTGTTCCTGAAACCGTTGAAATTATGGCACCGGTGGCCGAGCCTGCGAAGGAGCCTGAACCGGAACCAGAGCCGGTTGCAGCTCCTGAACCTGTGGCAGAACCGGCACCGGAACCTGAGTACATCTCTCTTCAGGAGGAAATGGACGATGGTCCTGTTCCGGGCAATATCTGGAATGCAATCATCAGAGAAACAACATCAAAAGATAAGATTCTCATTGGCTCGATGACATCTTCAAAGGCTGCCAAGAGAGGCGACAAGTTACTTGTTGTAACAGACAATATCCTCCTTAAGCGCTTTATAACAGATGCATCTCACAAGAAGCATATTTCAGATGCCACATATACTGTTATGGGAACATACCTTGAGCCTGTAAGAGTTGAACTCGAGGAGTTTGAAGAGTTTGTTTCTTCTGCTGCCGGCACACAGAGACCTCCGGTTAACCTTGAACCTGTGGTTGAGGACAAACCTAAAGAAACATATCCTGAACTTGATGAAGAAGTAACATTCAAGTTCTCAGATACAGAACTTCTTTCAGGTCTTAATCCGCCTGAAGAAGAGGAGATTCCTTTACCGGAAACTCCACCTGAATTCGAGGAAGAAATACCGGAGCCGGAAGTCATGGCAGAGCCTGAACCGGAGCCCGAACCGGATCCGCTTGACAGCTTCCTTGAAAGCATAAAATCATTTGGAATTAACCTGGAAATAGAGGAGTAATTATATGAAAGCAAACGTACCAAAGAGCGGCATGGGTGTAAACCAGGCCGGCATGATGAAGCAGATTCAGAAAATGCAGGATGAGATGGAAGCTAAGCAGGCTGAAATCCAGGCTACAGAGTTCACAGCTTCTGCAGGTGGCGGAGCAGTTGAAGTAGCTGTTTCCGGTGCTCATGAAGTTAAGAAGATTCAGATTCAGCCTGATGTTGTTGACCCTGAAGATGTTGAAATGCTTGAAGACCTTCTCATTGCATCACTTAATGAAGCAAACCGTAAGGCAACAGAAGCAATGGAAAAAGCTATGGACAGTGCTACAGGCGGAATGAACATTCCGGGCCTTGGAGGACTCCTTTAATGAGCTACGATGTTGCCGCTCTTGGCAACCTTATTGAACAGTTCGAACGTATTCCCGGAATAGGGCACAAGAGTGCACAGCGAATGGCATTCTATGTTCTTAATATGCCGGAGGATGCTGCGGAGAAATTTGCAAATTCAATTCTTGATGCCAAGAAAAAGATTCATCAATGCTCCATCTGCTGCAATCTTACAGAGGATGAGCTGTGCTGGATCTGTAAAAATGAAGCAAGAGACAAGACCACGGTTTGCGTGGTTGAGGACCCTCGCGACGTAATGGCAATTGAGAGAACTCACGAATTTGGCGGACGTTATCATGTCCTTCATGGCGCTATTTCTCCAATGTCCGGCATAGGTCCGGATCAGCTTACAATAAAACAGCTTCTTCAGCGTCTTGAGGGCGTAGATGAGGTTATTATGGCAACCAATCCTACTGTTGAAGGAGAAGCTACAGCCATGTATATTTCAAGACTTTTGAAGCCTATGGGTATCAGAACAACCCGTCTGGCTTATGGTGTTCCGGTTGGAGCAGATCTTGAATATGCAGATGAAGTAACTCTTTCAAGAGCAATGGAGGGCAGAAGAGACATCTGAGAAAAGGAGGGTTAAAATGTCAGCCAGAGAAACTGAATTGGAAACAGTTGCAAGAAACAAAAAGGCATACCATGACTATTTTGTTATTGAAAGTTTTGAAGCCGGCATAGAACTCTTTGGAACAGAAGTCAAGTCAGTTCGTCAGGGTAAGATAAACCTTAAGGATGCCTGGTGCAGCATTGATAACGGAGAAATCTTCGTAAATGGCATGCACATAAGTCCGTATGATCACGGTAATATTTTTAACAGAGATCCTTTCCGTAAGCGCAAGCTTCTCACGCACAAAAGAGAGATAGAAAAGCTTTTCGGACAGGTTAAACAGCAGGGATATTCCCTTATTCCTTTATCTGCTTACTTCAGAAAGGGTCGCCTTAAAATTCAGGTTGGACTCTGCAAAGGTAAGAAGAATTATGACAAACGAGAGGCTATCGCCCGCAAGGATGCTGAGCGTGATGCTCGCCGTGAATTGCGAGATAGAAATAAATAAGGGGATGAAAGGATTTCGACGGGGAGTTTGAATTCCGGTAAGCGAGTAGCGGTGCAGACCCGCTATAAAATCTGCAACGTTTAAAATAAACGACAACACAAATTATTCTCTTAAGGCTGCCTAAGGCACCTTCGTCCTGCTCTTGAGTACTGCGGCTTGAGCAAGGGCGTCGATTAGCAGTGAACGTGAACGGGAGAGTGCCTCGGCTCCCGTCATGACTTAGAGACTACCGAAACTGCAAGCCTGTTTTTCGGCGTGCAGTCGGGGGAACCTTAAAAGATAAACTACACTCGTAGAAAGCCGGGTGGATGACTTTTCGGACGCGGTTTCGATTACCGCCATCTCCACCATAAGAAAAAGCCAACAGCGTTTGCTGTTGGCTTTTTTCTTTAAAATCCTGTTGCAGAGGGCAAACTCAGATTTTCATTGCTATATCCCATGCACCCCAGACAACGGTGCGAAGATTTCCGACTTTTTTGCAATCACCGAGAAGGTGAACCTTGCGAGACTTTTCGGCTAAAGGAGCCGGCTTGTAACCTACAGAGTAGATTACGGAATCATAAGGAATCTTTGTTTCCTTCAGGTCTTTATCCTGAACAATAACATATTCATCGGTTATCTCTTTTGTCATGGTATTAAGGTATACAGGGACCTGGTTTACCTTGAAATAGTCACGAAGATAAGAGGAGTTGGCAAGACAGAGGTTCTTTACTGCCATAAGGTCATCCTGCATCTCTATGATAACAGGCTTCTTTCCCTTGAGATGAAGGTCATATGCCATTTCGCAGCCTGTAAGGCCACCGCCGATGATGACAACATTTTCACCGACTGACCTGTTCTCAAGCAGGTAGTCGCATGCGCCCATGGCTTTTTCAGCACCAGGCACGCGAAGGACATTTGCTGTAGAACCTGTAGCTACAATGTATTCATCTGCTTTAAGAGAATTAAGGTCAGAAACTGTTGTATCAAGGTGAACTTCAATGCCGAGCTTTCTTATCTGAGTCTTGTACCATTCAATGAGTTCGCGATCCTTTTCCTTGAAAGATGGAGCTGCAGCTGCAATAAAGATACCTCCGAGTTCACTGCCCTTTTCGTAAATGACAGGGTTGTGACCTCTCTGCTTTAAGACGATGGCAGCTTCCATACCGCCAACACCGCCACCGATGATGGCAACTGTCTTTTTGCGTTTTGCAGGTACAATCCGGTATTTCTTTGACTGCATGCTGGTTGGGTTAACAGCACAGCGACACATATTCATAGAGTCGTTGAGATCCTGATCACAGGCGGAACCGTTATGCTTAGCCATGTCGAAACATGCGGCGTGGCAGCAGATGCAAGGCTTGATGTCTTCTTCTCTGCCTTCAATCATCTTGGTAACCCAGGCAGGGTCGGCAAGGAACTGGCGGCCTACTGCCATAGCGTCTATCTGACCTTCGGCAACGGCCTTTGCACCGACAACCGGGTCCATTTTACCTGCACATACTACAGGGATATCTACAAATTTTTTAATGTGAGCCACGTCTTCGAGATTGCAGTTCTGCGGCATATACTGTGGCGGATGTGCCCAGTACCAGGCGTCGTATGTTCCGTTGTCACAGTTGAGCATGTCGTAGCCGGCATCCTGAAGATACTTTGCAGCTTTTTCTGATTCTTCCATTGTACGGCCAACTTCTACAAAGTCGGTTTCACCGTAAACGGCGCCTTCCTGGAAGCCCTTTGTTTTGGAAACAACTGAATAGCGAAGTGAAACAGGGAAGTCCTTACCGCAGGATTTCTTGATTGCCTGAACAATCTCTACAGGGAATCGATACCTGTTCTCGAAGCTTCCGCCGTATTCATCCTTGCGGAAGTTTGTATAAGGAAGTGTGAACTGGTCAAGAAGATAACCTTCATGAACGGCGTGAACTTCAACGCCGTCGACACCGGCTTCCTTGCAAAGGCGCGCGGTTTCGGCGAAAGCATAGATAATCTTATCAATCTGTTCTTTGGTCATTTCCTTTGTTGTAATGTCTTCTGCCCAGCGGTTTGGCAGTGAGGAAGAAGCAGTAGTCAGATACTCCGGGTCCATGATTGGC
>X77_Onager__coassemble_92_pt1 | contig 8983 bp, 10 predicted proteins | sample X77_Onager__metabat2_low_PE_001 | metagenome-assembled genome bin X77_Onager
TATAAACTATAAGACTCTTCTTGAGGCCGGTTCTCTTGCTGCCGCAAGAGAAAACGGCCAGATACGTTCCGAAGGTAAGGAATATATCATGCAGGATGGAGACGTAGTACTGTTCAGATTCAACGTTTAAACGGAGGTTCAAAATGGCTGAAGAAACTAAAACAGAACTTACCCTTGATGAAAAGCAGAAGATTAAAATGGAAGACTCTACAGGCGACGGCAAGGTAAGCTACAACAGACTTGTCAAAGTAGTAATTACCAGTGTTGTCGGAATTGTTGTCAACCTTTTACTTGGCGGCATGAAGGTCTTTGTTGGTCTTGCTTCCAACTCCATTGCAATTATCTCTGATGCTGTAAACAACTTCACAGACTCAGTTTCCTCACTGGTAACCATCATTACAATGGCTATCGTAGGTAAGGGTGCAACAAGAAAGCATCCATTCGGATTTGGTCGTGTTGAGTACTTTACAAGTATGATTATTGCTGCTCTTGTTTTATTTGCAGGCGGTGAGTTTATCATCAACTCAATAAAGAAGATTATTCATCCGGAACCTACTTCTTATACCTGGATTTCCATTGTTCTTCTTGTTGTAGCAATTCTTGCAAAGATTGTTCTCGGTATTTACACAAAGGGCAGGGGAAAGAAGCTTAATTCTCCAAACCTTGAAGCATCCGGTGCAGATGCGTTATCAGATGCTATCCTTACAGGCGTAACTCTTGTAGGTGCACTTGTTTCAATGTTTACAGACTTCGTTATCGATGGCTGGATTGGTATTATCGTATCTCTCTTCGTTATTAAAGCCGGTCTTGAAATCATGCTCGGCGTTGTAGGAGAGCTTCTCGGTAAACGTCCTGACGAAGAACTTGCTCAGGAAATCATGGAAGAAATCCGAAACTATGATGGCATTGTTGGTGCTTATGACCTCATCCTTCATAATTACGGACCAAACGTTTATATCGGTAATGTCAACGTTGAACTTGATGAAAGCATTTCAATCAGAGAGGCATTCAAGATCATTCATCCGCTCAATGTTGAACTCTTCAACAAGTATGGCGTATTCTTCTACTTCGGCTTCTACAGTATCAATGTAAGAGACGAAGACATAAGAATCATGAGAGAAACAGTAATTGAAAAACTCATGGAAGATCCCGATATCCTTCAGATTCATGCTTTCTATGCTGACACAACCAAGAAGAATATGAGCTTCGACGCAGTAATGGACTTCAATGTAAAGAACACTCTTGAGAAGTCACATGAACTTAAGAAAAAGCTTTTGGAGATTTATCCGGGTTACGATATTACAATCGTTGCCGACAGAGACTTTACTCTTAAGCGTCAGGAAGAAGAATAAAAAAAGACCCGCTCCTTTTTGGAGCGGGTTTATTTTTTTTATTTACAGGACAGCTGCCAGGAAATCCTTTGTTCTCTGGTTCTGAGGGTTGCCAAATATTTCTTCCGGTGTGCCTTCTTCAGCGATGACACCATCTGCTATAAACAGAACACGGTCTGCAACGTCTCTTGCGAATCCCATTTCATGGGTAACAATTACCATTGTCATTCCCTGTTCTGCAAGTTCTTTCATAACGTTCAATACTTCGCCAACCATTTCAGGGTCTAATGCCGAAGTAGGTTCGTCAAAGAGCATAATGTCCGGATTCATTGCAAGCGCACGGGCGATTGCCACACGCTGCTGCTGGCCGCCTGAAAGGTTCATAGGCTTTTCATAAGCCTTTTCCTCCAGACCGACACGCTTAAGAAGCTCCATACCTTTCTGCATGGCTTCTTCCTTTGTCATAAGCTTTAAGTCTACGGGAGCAAGCATAATATTTTCCAGTACACTCTTATGAGGGAACAGGTTAAACTGCTGGAACACCATTCCGATATTCTGACGGACTCTGTTAATGTCAGTCTTCCTGTCGGTAATGTCATAACCGTCAACGATAACGGTACCTGCAGTAATATCTTCTAATTTGTTGAGACAACGGAGAAAAGTGGATTTACCACCGCCGGATGGGCCGATGATACAAACCACTTCACCTTCCTTAATCTCGGTATCAATACCGGTAAGTACTTCAAGCTTGCCAAAGTACTTGTGAAGACCTTGTACGGAAATCTTGGTTTTAGCGTTTTCTGCTACCATTATCTAATCTCCTTTCAAGTGCTTTGGAAGTATAGGAGAGAGCCAGGATAACAACGAGGTACATGATGGCAACTACAGCCCATACATAGAAAATCTTTGTGGCGTCAATAGAAATAACGGAACGCGCCTTGTTTACCAGTTCAGGGAAACCAATCATGGCAAGAATTGATGTATCTTTCAGTGTGATAATGAACTGGTTAATAATTGTAGGAATCATTACTCTGATTGCCTGCGGAAGAATAATCTTGCGCATGGATGTCAGGTAGGATAAGCCTAAACTACGGGAGGCTTCCATCTGACCTTTAGGAATTGAACGGATACCGGCACGAATAATTTCTGCCATATAAGCTCCGGAGTTCAGCGCCAATGAAATGGTACCTGCCTGTAAAGCAGTGAGCGTAAAACGGCTTGTAAGGTTAAACGCATTATTAATAAGCTGTGGAAGACCGAAGTAAATCATGAAAGCCAATACAATGAGTGGTACACCACGAATGGCATCGGCAAAGATGCGCTCAATCCAGTTGCAGGCTTTATTGTCTACAACACCGAGAACACCGAAAATAATGCCCAGAACAGTTGCAAATGCAAGAGAGAGAACTGCCAAGAGCAGGGTCTGACCCATCGCTTCCAGGAGGATGCGGCCATAGGTTTGCATAATATAAATCATAAAAGGAAATGCTCCTAACTCAAAATAAGTGCACCCGTCTGCACGGGTGCACAGAAATTGAATGTTTTGCTTATTGCTTAGCCAAGGTATGTTGCAAGAATCTTGTCATAAGTTCCGTTAGCCTTGATGTTCTTAAGACCTGCGTTGAAGTAGTCAAGAAGTTCCTGATTATCAGCATTGAAAATAGCGAAGCCGTAGTCGCCGCCTTCGTTTTCAGAACCATCGAGAACGCGAAGCTTTGATCCGTCCTTGATAGTAGCCTTCATAATTGGTGTGTCTTCGAAGCAAGCGTCAGCCTGTCCTCCTTCAACTGCCTGATACATTGTTGGTGAATCGTCGAAGTTTACGAGATTGAAGCCATATGTTCCGGCAAGCTTCTTGGCATAATCTTCGCCCTGAGTACCTGTCTTAACGGCAATTGTCTTGCCTCTGAGGTCTTCAACACTTGCATAAGCAGAGTCAGCAGAAACAGCTATGCACTGAGTAGCAGTGTAGTAAGGGTCTGAGAAAATCCAGCCACTGTTTTTGCGCTCGTCAGTAATTGATGCGCCTGCAATCATACCGTCAGCCTGACCTGCCTGGCAGGCAGCGATAGCTGAGTCCCAACCAATAGAATTGATTTCGATTTCGATACCCTGATCTTCGGCAATAGCCTTGATGATATCAACATCGATACCAACAAATTCGCCTTCGGCATTTGTGTATTCAAATGGTTTGAATACTGTGTCCATAGCGATTACGTACTTCTTTCCCTTGGAGCCACCGCATGCGCAAAGCATGGTTAACATAAAAGCTGCAAGGAGAACAGAAGCAACAATGCGTTTTACGTTTTTCATAAAATTTTACCCCTTTAAAAAATAAATACTCATATATTATATCTGTTTTATTTTCCTTTGTCTTTTCTCGAAATAACTAAACTTGTGTAGCAAATTTTTACGCTTAATTCAATTTGTGTCCCATCGATAACACAAAAAGACCCGTTCCTTCTGGAACGGGTCCGGTTCTTAGAATAACAGTTTGTAGATATCGCTTTTCTTGAGTCCGGTTTCTTTGGCAGCAGCTTTAGCTGCATCATTCTTTGACATACCGGATGAAATCATATCTTCTGCCATGCTTTTTGCATCTTCAATGGTGAAGGTTCTTGACTCTTTTTTTGCACCTTCAAGAATAAGAACGATTTCGCCTTTGAGGTCATTGTTCGGATAAGCTTCAACAGCTTCAGCCAATGTCGTACGAATTATTTCTTCGTGTATCTTGGTTATCTCTCTTGCGATGCACAGGCGTCTGTCACCGAGTGCCTCGAGTAAATCCCGAAGTGTGGAGGAAAGCTTGTGTGGAGCCTCATAGAGGATTACAGTGCATGGCTGAGTATTTATGAAGTCGAGCTGCTCGCGGCGTTTCTTTTTATCGACATCGAGGAATCCGACAAAGGTGAAGGTTCTCGAGTCCATACCTGAAATTGCAAGAGCCGTGGCAAAGGCCGTTGGTCCGGGAACAGATACAACGGTTATGCCGTGTGAAAGAGCCAGGTCAACAAGGTCCTGACCCGGATCGGAGATTGCCGGCATGCCTGCGTCAGTAACAATCGCACAGTTTTCGCCGCCGAGAATACGTTCTATTATCTGCTGACCCTTTTCGCGTTTGTTGTGTTCATGGTAGCTGAAAAGGGGAGTGCTTATTTCAAAATGTGTAAGAAGTTTTCGTGTGACTCTGGTGTCTTCAGCTGCAATAAAATCGCACTGCTGAAGAGTCTCGATTGCTCTTGGAGAAAAATCACTGAGATTGCCTATAGGCGTTCCGGTGACAAAAAGTTTTCCACTCATAAATATGTTCCTTAATCTGCGTATTCGCCAATTATACGTTTTAATTCTTCGGATTGCGATCCGTCTTCTGCCTGGATGTACAATGTACCATCCACCTCAAGAAACGGCCTGCCTCCACGGCGGCCTTCCAGCAGAAACAGCCAGGGCTTCGAGCCCGGTCGCTTTGCGACGAAGCGAAGCCTCTTTGGCTCCAGGCCATTGCTTCGCATGGCCTCCATCATGTCCGGAAGTCTTTCCGGACGAAGGCAGACGCAGAAGCGTCCTCCAAAGTTCAGGAGTTTTGCTGCCGCCTTGCATATATCGTCAAGATCGCATTCTGTCATATGACGGGCAATTTTATCTGCTCCGGAATCGGATATGATTCCTTCTCCGCTTGGCTTGTACGGCGGGTTCATTGTAACCACTCTGAATGAGCCATGAAGATCGGCATAGGTTTTATCACCATCTGCGATTTTCTTTAAGTCAAAGAGGATAGGGTGAACGTTGGTCATGTCATGACCGTTATCGGATGAAAGCTTTACGCTTTCATTTAACTGTTCAATTGCCTTGTGCTGGATATCCAGACCGTAGATGTCGGCTGTGACTCCGTTGCGTTTCCAGACCATTGGAATAATTCCGCAGCCTGTTCCGAAATCCATGCATCTGTCATTCTTCTTTGGAGAGGCAAAGTCGGCGAGCAGGAGGGCGTCAGTTCCGAAACCATGGTCATTGGTGACTACCTGGCATATGCCTTTGCCAAGCTGTTCAAGTTTTTCAGCCATAATATCCCTCCCTTAAATATCTCAATAGATATTAACATATAAAACACATTTATAAAAGCAATAGGCGTCCTGATAAAAAAGAAAAGCCACCGGTAAACCGGTGGCTTTAAATGTTCAATTAATGCTATTAATTGAGGGAAAGTCTTAGTGGTAATGGTTAAGACTTAGCCAGCAACGATAGCGTCATTTGGACATGTGTCAGCGCAAGAACCGCAGTCAAGACATGCATCAGCGTCGATAGTATAGATATCGCCTTCTGAGATAGCGTCTACAGGACATGCGTCAGCGCAGCAACCGCAAGCGATGCAAGCGTCAGTAATCTTGTAAGCCATAATGAAATCCTCCTGTTTGTTTTTTAGAAAATGAATTTCCTTACTAAATAATAGCATAAGAAAAATCGTTTTCAATATATTGTAGTTAAATAAACAATGTCAGTTAACTATGTAATACTGTTAGTCGAGATTAGCCTTGATAGCTTCAAGGAGCTCATCATACTCGTCAATAGCCCTGATGTCAGGATATTCGCCCTTGATTCTGTCAGATGATTTGAAGAGGAAACCAGCCTTTGAAAGCTGAATCATTCCGATGTCGTTGTAGCTGTCGCCTGCAGCGATTGTGTCAAAGCCCATGCCCTGAAGGTGAGTTACTGTAGTAACCTTGGACTTTTCGCAACGCATCTTGTAGTCAACAATCTTGCCGTCTTCAACAACGAGAGTGTTGCAGTAGATTGAAGGGTAGTTGAGCTTTGCGATGAGAGGTGCAGCGAACTGTTCAAATGTATCGGAAACGATAACTACCTGAGCAAGCTTTCTGAGTTCGTCAAGGAACTCTTTAGCACCTTCCATTGGCTCCATTGTGCTGATAACGTCCTGAATCTCCTTGAGACCATAGCCGTTATCGTTGAGAACCTTAAGACGGAACTTCATAAGCTTGTCGTAATCAGGCTCATCCTTGGTTGTAATCTTCAGCTCAGGAAGGCCAACCTTTTCGGCAAAGGCAACCCACATTTCAGGTACGAGAACGCCTTCCATATCGAGACATACAATATTCATAACATAAACTCCTGTTCGTGTGTTTTAAATAGACTCAAAAATTGTACAGTCGCGGGCACTATATGTCAACGTTGTTAAAAACATCAACAAGTTTCTGTGCCGCAGCATCAATGGTACTGTCATTAATAATTTCAAAATCCCTGAAAGAATCATACATTGGACGTCTTGCGACTTCCATCTTCCTCAGTGCCTCGAGGTTTACGGAGAGAGGACGTCCTGCAGTGTCAAGGGTGTCAAGATCGCGACGGATCTCAATGATAATGCTGTTCTGGTGAAGAAGAGGATAGTTTCTGCTCTTTGTAACAGCTCCGCCACCGAGAGAAAGAATCTTTCCGCTGAGTGCACCTGCTTTTGCAATTTCAGCAGTTGCTATCCCTCGAAAAACCTCTTCGCCATCATCAGCGAAAATCTGAGGAATAGGTTTGCCTGCTGCTTTTGTGATTTCAGCATCAAGGTCAATTACCTCGCGATCTGTGAGCTTTGCCAGAGCGCCGGCGATGGATGTCTTTCCGCTGCCCGGCATACCGATAAGTGCGATGTTCTGCGCATCTCTTACAAGTTTTGCGGTTATGCGGTCAATATCAGGGTCAGATGAAAAAGACTCCATATTGATTTCATTGGTCTCTATTTCTCCGAAGAAAAGCTGATGAGCACGCTTTGCCTGCGCTACAAGCATTGTGAGACCGCCTGCAAATGGAATGCCGAGTGATTCTGCTTTGAGGAGAAGACCCGTCAGATGAGGGTTGTAGACGATATCAAGAACACCTGTGAGATTCTCGAATACGGAGAGGTCTATTGGTGTGCTGAGATTGTCCGGAAACATTCCTACAGGTGTTGTGTTTACAACGACCGGAGCATCTTTAAATGTATCGATGTCACTGTAGGTAACAGGGCCCTTTCGGGAAATCATTACGATTTCTCCGGCGCCCATGTTTTTAAGGCCGGCGACAATCGCACGCGATGCGCCGCCTGTGCCGAGAACGGCAACTTTTTTGCCGCTGACATCTATTCCTGCGGACTTTGTCATGTAGATGAATCCGTACATATCGGTATTAAATGCATGAAGCCTGCCATTTCGTCTTACCAGTGTGTTGGCAGCACCCATGGCCTCAACTTCTTCGGAAATGACGTCGCAGAAGGCGAGGGCATCAATCTTGTACGGAATGGTCACATTGAGACCACAGATATTATCCTGCTTTAAGAATGGCCCCAGTTCTTCGGGAGTCAGTTCATAAAGCTCATAAGAGTCATTGCCGAGCATATTATGGATGAGCTTTGAATAGCTGTGTCCAAGCTTCTTGCCGACAAGACCGTAAATGTTATTGCTCATTATAAAACCTTCCAAGCTTAAGCTTCCGGATAGTTGCCGAGGTATTTGAAGTTGTCGCATGAGCGCTCAAGGTAGTTGAGCATCTCAAGAACGCCCGGTTCCCAGACGGATGTTTCAAGGTCCATATAGAATACGGATTCGAAGTCTGAACCAACAAGCGGAGCGGACTCGAGTTTACACATATTGATACCGAGAGCGGTGATTACGGAAAGAAGGTCGTAAAGTGCACCCGGCTTATGTTCGGTTGTAAGAATGAGACTCATTCTTGTAGCGCCCGGATAAACAGCAGGAGTCTTGCGGATTGAAGCAAAACGGGTGTAGTTGTTTGCGCTGTCCATGATGCCGCTCTTTACTGTCTTAAGAGCATAGAGCTGGCCTGCGTCATGACTTGCGATAGCTGCAACATCCTGTCTGTCGGATTCTGCAACCATCTTTGCTGCCATTGCAGTGTTTGGAACCTTGATGACATTAACATCATCAGGAAGACTCTTTAAGAATTTATCGCACTGGCCGATAGCCTGTTCATGAGAATAAATCTCTTTGATATCGGAAAGCTTTGTTCCCGGCTTTGCAAGAAGCTCGTGCTGGATGTTTACACGAGTTGTTCTGGTTATATAAACCTCGTGTTCCTGAAGAAGGTTGTAAACATCCTTAACTGTACCATAGGTTGAATTCTCTATTGGAACTACGGCATATTCACAAAGTCCTGAATTGAGAGCTTCGAAAACTGAAGAGAAGGACTTGAAGAACATGAGAGATCCGCGAGGGAACATTCTGTCTGCAGCTTCCTGTGCGTATGCTCCTTCAACACCTGAGATACCAACTGTTCCGGAACGAGGGAATACTGCGTCGGCAGGGAGACGGGACTCTTCAATTGCCTTTGAAAGTCCGGTATTTCTGCCTGTAAGTTCAGCCTGATAAGCACGGGAGATTTCCATCATGTTTGCAAAGAAACGGTGAGCATAGAGTTCCATGTCACCGGACTTTGAAGCTACCTCGGCAAGGATTTCGCGTTCGCGTCCCTTGTTGAGAATAGGAAGTCCGTTTTCAGCTTTGTACTGAGCTATTTTGCCGCAGATTTCCATTCTTTTCAGGAAGAGGTCGAGCATCTCATCATTCATGACGTCTATCTCTTTACGAAGTGCATTGAGGTCAAGAGTTTCCATTGTTTAAAAAGCTCCTTCTGAAAGTAAGAGGTCGGTTACAACC
>X77_Onager__coassemble_93_pt1 | contig 8886 bp, 8 predicted proteins | sample X77_Onager__metabat2_low_PE_001 | metagenome-assembled genome bin X77_Onager
TGGGTATCGAATCATGTGGAATGCTTATTTCTGCAGTTCATGAAGAGGAAGGCGAAGAAAAGCTTCACCTTCTCATGGTTGACCCTCATATTCCTGCAGGTGCAAAGCTTTATTAAAAAACAGACTTAATAAAAAAGACCCGATGAAAAATCATCGGGCCTTTTTCTTTACATAAATTGCGTTATTTGCACAGCAGATACTATAATGAAAATATATTCTATATTGGATTGAAGGCGTAGGAAAATATGATAATTACAGTGAATATTTACTATACGGGCAAAAACGGTTCTGCAAGAATGTTTGCAGAGGAAATGACAAGCAGTGGAACAGTTGACCTCATCAGACAGGAAGAAGGAAATATCCGATATGAATATTTCTTCCCGATGGATGATGAAGAAACCGTTCTCCTTATTGATTCCTGGGCTGATCAGGAATCAATAGACCGCCATCATGAATCTGCCATGATGCAGACAATATTTGAGCTTCGCGAAAAATATGATTTGCACATGAAAGTGGAGCGTTATGTTTCTGAAGAAACTGTCCCTGATAAAGACGAAAAATTCATCAGAGAATAAAAAATAGCAACAAATAAAGTTGCTATGAGTGTTTTTTGAAATATAATAATAAGTGTATATTTTTTAACAAAAGGAGAAAATGTATTATGGCAGAAATGAAAGAAACAGGCGCAGCCAAAAAGACTATTTGGCAGGTCATCAAATTTGCTATCGTAAGCGGACTTGTAAGCATTATTCAGATTGTTCTTGCTTACCTGCTCCCATTCGTATTTGATGGTGTTACAGCAACACTTCCGGGCTTCCTGGCAGCAATATTCCAGCCGGACGTAATCTTTGATGCAACTACCGCAAAGGGTGCTGAACAGATTGCAAAGTATGTTGTAGGCGGAATCGTCACATGGGGATACGTTCTACCATTTTTCCTTTCCAACCTCATTGCCAACATTTATGGCTACTTCCAGAACAGAAAGACTACATTTAAGAGTGACACACCAACAGTTAACGTTGTAATTTACCTCGTTATTCTTCTTGCACTCATCCTCTTCACAACATGGGTACAGGGTCTCATATTCGGTGCATGCACAAGAGCTGACAGCTCTCTTCTTCAGGGTCTTGCCAGACTTATCGCAACAGGTGTTGCCGGCTTCATCCAGTTTGTAGTAATCTTCCCGCTTGAAAAGTTCTGGTTACTTAAAGAAAAGAAAGAAAACGCTTAAGGCAAAGACTATAGGAGGACACAAATGGCTAAGCAGTATATCAGACACAATTTTGATAACACAATCTCCGCAAGAGAAATTACTCATGACGAAATTGCTTACAGAGCAGCTTGCGAAGGCATTGTACTTCTTGAAAACAACGGCTGCCTTCCACTTAAGGACAAAAAAGTTGCCCTTTTCGGTGTAGGCGCAGGCTTTACAATCAAGGGCGGCTCAGGTTCAGGTGAAGTTAATAACCGCAGAAATATCAGCATTTATGAAGGTATGAAAGAACGCGGCTACGAAATCACATCTGAAGGCTGGCTCAAGAAGTATGAACAGCTCGTTGTTGAAAGTTCAAAGACAGACGTAAAGGAATTCTTCAAGAATTTCAGCTTTGCAGACATCATGGCAATTTTCGTGGGTACAGCAACTCTTCCAAGTCTTGGCGTAACAGCTGAAGATATTAAAGCAGCTCCTGCAGACACAGCAGTTTATGTTGTTTCCCGTCAGGCGGGCGAAGGCGGAGACAGAAAAATCGACAGAGGGGAAAACGACCTTTCAGAAGAGGAAATCTCAAGCCTTAAGCTTCTCGTTGAAAACTATAAGAACGTAGTTCTTGTTATCAATATCGGTTCATCTCTCAACATGGACTTCCTTCAGAAGGTTCCGGGAATCGGAGCTGTAATGTTCATTGCACAGCTCGGTTCACAGGGCGGTTACGCATTTGCAGATGCGCTTGACGGAACAGTTAACCCATCAGGTAAGCTCACAGACACATGGGCTAAAAAGTACGATGATATCCCATTTGCAAATGAGTACTCATACCTCAACGGAAACCTCAAGGACGAATACTACAAGGAAGGTATTCTTGTAGGTTATCGTTACTTCGACTCATATGGCGTAGAGCCTCTCTATCCGTTTGGCTACGGCCTTTCCTATACAACATTCGATATCGCAACAGACAAGGTTTGCGTAGACGGCACAAAAGTTCTCGCAAACGTTACTGTTAAGAACACAGGCGATATTGCCGGTAAGGAAGTTGTACAGCTTTATGTCAGCGCTCCAAACGGCATTCTCAAGAAGGAATATCAGTCACTTGCAGCATTTGCAAAGACCGATGTTTTAAAGCCGGGCGACAGCCAGACTCTTACACTTGAGTTTGACATGAGCCTTGTTGAATCCTTCCGTGAGGACAGAGCACAGTATATCCTCGATGCAGGTAAATATATCATCCGCATAGGCAACTCCTCACGCAGCACATCCGTTGCTGCTGTAGTTGAGCTCGACAAAACTGTTGTTGTCGAGCAGGCAAAGAATGTCTGCCCTGTTCTCGAAGACTTCGAACAGCTCGACATTCCTGAGCGCCCTGAAGAGGACCTCTCCGGTGTAGAGGTTATCCCTCTCAGCGCAGATGCATTTGAAACAGTTTATCATGACTATGCTGCTCCAAAGCCATACCATGACCCTAAGGTAGATGCCATCGTTGATAAGATGACTCTCCTTGAAAAGGCTACTGTATGCGTTGGTGCTTCAATGCTTGCAGGTAACAGAACAATCAAGATTGAAGGCGCAGTAGGTCATTCAACATCCAAGTTCTGGGAGAAATACGGTCTTCCGAGCGTAGAACTTTCAGACGGACCTGCAGGTCTCAGACTTACAAGATTTGCCGGCGTTTATGACAACGGCAAGGTTAAGGCAATGGAAGGCTTCCTTGGCGGTATCGATACATTCCTTGATATGGTTCCTGCCGTAAAGAAGGTAATGTACGCAGACCCTGAGAAGTCAAAGACAGCTTACCAGTATCCAACTGCATTCCCGACAGAGATTGCAGAGGCAAACTCCTGGAACCTTCCTCTCATCTATGAAATCGGTGAGGCAATTTCCAAAGAAATGATCGAGTTCGGTATTACTTACTGGCTTGCTCCAGCTCTTAACATCCACAGAAACCCACTTTGCGGACGTAACTTCGAATACTATTCAGAAGACCCTGTTCTTTCCGGTAAGATGGCAGCAGCCGTTATCTCCGGCGTACAGAGCACACCGGGCCTTTATGTTGCTGCAAAGCATTATTGCTGCAACAACCAGGAAGACAGCCGTAATACGGTTTCATCAAACGTTTACGAAAGAGCTCTTCGTGAGATCTATGTAAAGGGCTTCAAGATTCTTGTAAAGGAAGCTAATGCCTCCGGCATCATGACTTCATACAACAAGGTAAATGGAGTTAATCCTCCAAACTCATATGACCTTTGCACAACTCTCCTCAGAAACGAGTGGGGCTTTGACGGTATCGTAATGTCAGACTGGTTTGGCAGCGTGTTCAACGGCAGCCCAATCCTTGCCATGAGAGCGGGCAACGACCTTAACATGCCTGGTATTCCAACTCAGAATCTCCAGATCCTTCTCGGCTCTGCACTTTCATTCATCCGCCCTGTAGATGTTGATCGCTGCTGCCGTAACATTGTAAAGCAGGTTGTTTATTCAAATGCTGTTTTACAGATGGAAAACGGAGAGTTTACAGAAGTATAAAATTTTTAGAGGCCGACAGATGTCGGCCTCTATTTTTTGACAACAAAAAACAAATTGTGTATAATACTGCCAATAATTTTAAAACTACACGTTTCGAGGCAAAGGCGTCTGAGTTACGTTTGCCTGGGTGCGTGTATTTTTTTTTGAAAGGGAGAACAACATGGAAACAACCTTTATGGAAAAAGTCATGGCCGTAATGGGCAAAGTCGATGACTTTGTATGGGGCCCTGTAATGCTTATCCTCCTTGTTGGTACAGGTATTTTCCTTACCTGCAGAATCGGATTCAGAACATGGACGAACCTTGGCTATGCACTTAAATCAGTTTTGTCTAAGCAGGCAAGAACAACAGAGAGAGGCACAGGTGACATTTCACCATTCGCAGCTCTTATGACAGCTCTTGCAGCAACAATCGGTACAGGTAACATCGTAGGTGTTGCTACAGCTCTTGTAAGCGGTGGCCCGGGTGCTCTTGTATGGATGGAAATCTCAGCTATTTTCGGCCTTACAAGTAAGTTCTCAGAGTGTATGCTTGCTATCAAGTACCGTACAACAAATGAAGCAGGTGAAATGCTTGGCGGCCCTATGACCACAATGAAGAGAGGTCTCAAGAATAAAAAGCTTGGCGCAGTTCTTGCATTCCTCTTCGCACTCTTTACCGTATTCGCATCATTTGGTATCGGTAATATGACTCAGGGTAACTCAATCTCATCTGCTCTTCTTAACACATGGAATATTCCAACATGGATCACAGGCGTAATTGTTGCAACTCTTGTTCTTATCATCCTTCTTGGCGGTATCACAAGACTTTCAAAAGTATCTTCTGTAGTAGTTCCTACTATGGCAGTTTTCTACCTTGTATTTGGTGTTGTAGTAATCATCGGTAACATTCAGCACCTTCCTGAAGCAGTTGCTCTCATGTTCAAGTGTGCATTCAGCGTTCACGCTGTAACCGGTGGTGTACTTGGTGCAATCGTATCCGGTATGATGCAGTCAATGCGCTGGGGTGTTGCTCGAGGTGTATTCTCAAATGAAGCAGGCATGGGTTCTGCCGCTATCACTGCAGCTGCTGCAACAACAGACGATCCTGTTCGCCAGGGTTATATCAATATGACAGGTACATTCTTCGATACAATCGTTATCTGTACTGTAACAGGTCTTGCCATCTGCTCTTCAGGTGTTCTTGGTATGACAGATGCTGCCGGCCAGCTTGTTTCAGGTTCAGCTCTTACAATCGCTGCTTTCGAAACAGTTCTTGGCAAGTTCGGTGGCTGGATGGTTACAATCGGTATTGCACTCTTCGCCTTCTCAACAATTCTCGGTTGGGAATATCATGGTGAAAAGGCTCTCGAGTATCTCATTCCAAACCAGAAGGTTTGCGTAGCATACAGAGTATTCTTTGCTCTTCTTGCTTTTGTAGGATGCACACAGTCACTCGACTTCGTATGGACATTCTCCGATATCGCAAATGCACTTATGGCAATTCCAAACCTTATCACAATGCTTCTTCTTTCAGGCGTTATTGCTTCTGAAGTTAAGCGTTTCCAGCCGGAAATTGATAAGGAAAAAGAACTTCGCAAGCAGGCTCGCAAGGCTGCAAAGAAGTAATTAGCCTATCGGATTAGAACAACACAGAACATTACAACCACCAAAAAGGGGAGACCTTTTTTGGTGGTTGTTTTTCTGTTTTTGCGTTGCTGTTTTTTATGACTTGTGTATACAATGAAGTTGTGGTCAATACTTTTTGGAGGTAAATTATGAAAACCAGGACCGCAGAATTATTGAATACGCAGATTAACAAGGAACTTCATTCTGCATATCTCTATTTTGAGATGTCACGTTACTATGAAGACTTAGGGCTGAAAGGCTTTGCCAACTGGTTCTTTGTCCAGGCGCAAGAGGAATGTGACCATGCAATGCTATTCTTCAGATTCATGCAGAACAATGGCCTGAAGGTTACGCTAAAAGCACTGGATGCACCTGAGGACGATTATGAAGGTGTTCTTGAACCATTAACTGCTGCACTTGAGCAGGAAAAGCTTGTTACAGAGCTTATCCATAACATATTCAAGGTAGCAATGGACGACAATGATTTCAGAACCATGCAGTTCCTTAACTGGTTTATTGACGAGCAGGCCGAAGAGGAAATGAATGCCAGAGATCTCATTTCAAAGATTGAATGCTTCGGCGAAGAAGGCGAAGTTCTTTATCATATTGATAAAGAACTGGGAGAAAGGGTTTATGAAAGCCCTACTCTGGAATTACCATAATAAAAAAAGGCTGTCCGAAAGGACAGCCTTTTATTGTGCTTGAAATTAGCCGAAGAAACGGGCAATTTCGATTTCTGCATTTTCAACAGAGTCAGAACCATGAATGATGTTTTCTGATGTTGAAGTAGCGAAATCACCGCGGATTGTGCCGCCTTTTGCTTCGTCATACTTTGTAGGACCCATGATGTTTCTCATGCCTGCAACAGCGTTGTCACCTTCTACGATCATAGCAAGTACAGGACCTGAAGTCATGTAGGCAACTACATCAGGGAAGAATGGTCTGTCAGCGATGTGAGCGTAATGCTCTCTAAGGATTGGCTCGTCAAGATTCATCATCTTTGCATCAACGATTTTGAAGCCTTTCTTTTCAATTCTGCCGATTACTTCGCCCATAAGGCCACGCTTAATGCAGTCAGGCTTGAGCATGATATATGTTCTTTCCATATTCCAAAAACCTCCAAGTTTTAAGTCCTTTTTATTTTCACATATATAATAATTATAAGCAACATAAATTTACTCATATGGTATAATGTTTTTTGTAGTTTAACACGGACTTCATGGAGGAATAATTATGAAAAGAACTTATACCCCTTGGCAGGACTGGAAAAACCCTAGTGCTCAGAAAGAGTACACAGAACCAACAAAAATGCTTTCAGAAGATGGAACTCTTCTTGCAGCAGGTTGGGCAAGACACAACGTTTTTGACTATGACCGTTTCAGCGTAAAGCATCCGATGAGACGTAAGGAGTGGGACTTCTATCAGCTCTCAAACGGCAGATATGAAGTACAGCTCAGCATGGCAAACATTTCTCTTGGCGGATATGTTTCTGCTGTGCTTATTGACCTTAAGGAAAAGAAGACAATCAAGACTGCAATGCACCTTTTCCTTGGCGGAAAAGATAAGTATGTCCTTCCACCAAAAGGCGACGTTCCAAATCACGTTGAAATGAAAATCGGCAAAGCAGAGTTCTGCTTTGACACAAAGGAAGACGTAAGAACAATTTACTTCTCTGACGGTACAACAGAGTGTAAATTTACAATGGATATTCTCCCGGGCCACGAGAATATCACAACTCTTTTACCTTTCAAAAATAAAGAAGACCGCTATTTCATGACCACAAAGCAGAATTCCATGCCTACAGAAGGTTATTTCAAGGTTGGCAACGATACATGGGATTTCACAAAGGACGACACATTCACAGTTCTTGACTGGGGTCGTGTATGCACTCCTTACAGCCTCGTATGGTACTGGGGCAATGGTTCAACATATGTTTATGATGACAATGGCGAAAAGCATATATTCGGATTTGAAATCACATGGGGCATCGGTGATGAGTCAAATGCTACCGAGACATGCATGTTCTACGACGGCAAGGCTCACAAGTTCGGCGCAATAGACGTTGAAACCTTCCCGAAGCCGGACAAGTATATGGAGCCTTGGCATTTTGTATCTGAAGACGGACGCTTCGACTTTACAATGACTCCATTCTATGATCATCACGCTGACACCAATGCTCTTGTTATGCGTATGAACAGCCATCAGGTACATGGTATCTGGAATGGTACAGCTGTTCTCGATGACGGCACAAAAATTGAAATAAAGGACATGTATGCCTTCTGTGAATATGTTGAAAACAGATGGTAATATCGTTCTGACATTTTAGTATAGAATCGAGGTGCTTTTATGCCTGCAGGATATGCACATTATTGTTTTGGACGAGATGTTTATTTCCAACTTCCAAAAGCACAGCAGAATCTTATAAGAAAAAATCTTCATATCTTTGATATTGCGGTTCATGGTCCGGATCTGACCTTCTACTATCTTCCGGAAAATCGAAACGGAATAGTTGAAACCGGCAATTCCATACATAATGCCCCGGGTCTTGATTTCTTCAAACCCGCATCGGCGGTATTAAGAAATTCCGGTTATCCGGACAAAGACAGAGCATTCATTTATGGCTATCTCTGCCATTTCGCTCTTGATATGACCTGTCACCCATATGTTAATCAGAGAGTGCTCGACTGCAATATTCCACATTTTAAGACTGAAGCAGAATTTGACCGTTATATGATGGAACTTGACCATGTTTACAATCCTGCGGGAAAAAGCATGGTAACACACATTTATCCTTCTATCGGTGCAGCAAAGGTTATGGAAAAGTATTATCCGAACCTTAACTATAAACAGCTTTATACATGCATGCATTCGATGATTTTTATGCTCAATTTCCTGACTATGCCAAACAAACTGGTCAGAGAGTTTCTCTTCCCTCTGTTTGATCTTGTGGGAGCACGCTCATTTAAGGATCTGGTTATTCCATTTACGCCGGACCCGTTATGTGAAGAGAGCAATATTGAACTTCACGATCTTTATAAAAAAGCAGTTCCACTCGCAGTCAAACTCATTAATGAGTTTGACGCAATAGCTTCGGGCGCACTGCCTTGGACTAACGAATACCTTGTGTCATTTGACCCTCCCAGTTTAAAGGACGGCGAATATGAGCCGGGCATAATAGAGCCTGTTGAATAGCAGTATATTTGCACTTTCAATGAGCTGCTCAAGGTGGTAAAATGACCAGGAAGGTGATAGCAAAATGAACAGAATAAAGACCGTTGTTGCACTTGTCCTTGCAGCAATAATGGCATTCAGCCTTACAGGATGTAACTTTTTTACCAATTGCGAAAACACCGAGCAATATGAATGCTATGAAGGATATAAAGGAATAATTGATTTTGGCATTTTTTCCGGTGCGTCTGAAGACGCAAAGGCAGCTGCCACAGTTGCAAAGCGACTTGGCGTTGATGCGGAATCAGTCAAAGCATATAAACTGAATGAAGAGACTCTGGCAAAGGTTCCTGAGTGGGAGGCTGCCTTAAAG
>X77_Onager__coassemble_94_pt1 | contig 8824 bp, 8 predicted proteins | sample X77_Onager__metabat2_low_PE_001 | metagenome-assembled genome bin X77_Onager
ACCGTCAGGTGCGTAATTCTTATGAAAAACTAATAGATTTGACTATTAGAAGAGGAAGTTAGCAAGAAGTCTAACGTCCATCATAGCCTGTACACGGCCTTTAAGATCAAGTGGAGGAACAGGAGCCTCTACCCAGTCAGCATCAATGTTCTGAGCTGCAAGTTCAGGGATTGTGTAAAGACCATCGTCGAATGCGTCGAAGTGCATTTCTGTTGGCTTGCCCATAGCAGCCTTAGCAACTTTAACAACATACTTTCTTACAGCACCGATACCGAGAAGTGGAAGTGTGTGAAGGTCAGCCTGTCCAGGAAGGCCTGGCATCATAGCTACTGCTGTACGAGCTGCAAGGTTGAATACTTCGCCGCAGCCACGGATCCAAAGGAAGCCCCAGAGAGAAGCAAGATCCTTGGCAGGAGCTGAACATTCGCCGCAAACAAGAGTTGGCATACCAAGCTTAGCAAGTTCATCATGTGTGTATGCCTTGCCATCTTCGCCTACCCAGTACTTAACGCCGTCCTTTTCAGCACCAGGGCCTACGATAACAGCAAGTCTTCTGTTCTTGTTAAGTGGGTATGTGTATGAAGCGTAGAGAACTTCGAATGTTGTACCAAGAGATGCGATACAACCGCCTGCACATGTAGCTTCCATAGCTTCAACGAACTCATGTGAGTTGCCCTCAAGCTTTTCAAGCTTTGGTGCACGGTCATTTGTATGACCTGTGTAGATCTTTACGTTAGGGAAGTTCTTATGGAAACGTTCAGAAAGGAGTGTTGGTTCAGCAGGTCTGAATGGTACTACTCTCTTATCGCCGATAACTTCAACATCAGGATCGCCGAAGCCACGGATGTCAGCTTCGATGATGAGCTTGTTCTTGTTAGGATCGAAGCCCATAAGTTCTGTTGTAACACGGTCAACTTCAACTGCGTTAGTACCGCAGATGATTCTGTCCATGATTACAGGAACGTTAGGACCAGGTGTGTTACCTTCACCACCGATGATACCATCGATTACTGTAAGGTCCGGCTTGAAGAGATAAAGAAGGTCTGTGAGCTTCTTATCAATCTGCCATGTATGGCTTCTGGCACGCTGGTTGCATGAGAATGTACCCATTGCGTTCTTGAAGCCAAGTGTTACACCTGTGCAGATGTTACACTTTGTCTTAAGATGTGAAACGTAGAGTCTTTCGCCTCTTACAACTTCACCGATGATTTCAGGAACGAATACTTCCTGACCGCATTCAGCCTTAGGGCAGAAGAAACGCTCTGTTGATTCTTCTTCGAAGAATACAAGACGGCAGCCGTACTTCTTTGCGATACGGTCATAGCCTGTAACTTTTGCGTACATCCATGTAACAAGACCTGAGCCTTCGCCGATTACGATGTCATCGCAGAGTTCGTTAAGAACTTCCATTGTAGCATCGAATACACGTGGGTCTGTTGTCTGAGGGATATCGTAGTCAAAACGATAACCTGTCTTTGGTGTAGCGAATACAAGGTTAGGCTTGATAAGAACCTTCTGGCCCTTGAACTTAGCCTTCCAGCCTGTTGCCTTGTCGAGGTCGTCGAGAGACTTTCTTACTGTAGCCTTGATAGCCTTAACGTCTGCACGAGCCTCATATGTCTCGGTACCATAGTCATATGGAAGACATACATAGTTGTGGAAGTAGTTGAGCTTAGGAGCTTCTGTGATAACTACCGCATTATGATCATATTTAATTCCCATTAGTATTATCCTCCCTGCTCTTATCTTTCGATGTTAACATCGTGATCTGTTCTCACGAAATCTGCATCTGTAAATGTTTCTTTCTTAATCTGTCTCTTAAGTGGAAGCCACCATGTGAAACCAAAGAAAATTGTGTTAACTACTGTTTCAATCTTTTTCTTACCGAACTTCATACCGGTTTTGTAACCTGTGATGAGGAGTTCTGTGAAATGAAGACAGAAAAGAAGATAAACAACAATTGGGTTCTTTTTGATAATTGTAAGAAGTACGCCGCCAATGTAAAGTACGAGGCAGCCAACCCATTCGATAAACTGTAACATAAAGTTATTTCCTCCCTTTAATTAGTCATCAGCGTGCTTTGTTTTGTAGCTGAGTGGAATCCACCATGTGAATCCAAAAGTAAAGTGCATAACAAGGATGTAGAAGATTCCTTCGCCTGCCTTACGTCCAACATAGAGTCCGATTGGGAACTCAGCAATGTGCATAGCGAGTATGCCGACAACTATCCATGGGAAACCAAAACCTGATGCGGGTGCAGCAAGTACCCAAAGGACAATTACCATGAAGTAAAGTAAAACTTTAACCTTAGCTACAAGACCAAAAATCTTGTCAACCATAAATTCACTCCCTTTTCCAAATAAAAAAATCTAGTTGTTTGCGATAAACTACCAAATAAATTATACGTGACCAAGAAAATTTTTAAAACTGTTATTTTTATCCAGCAACAAGTTTATACAATACGACCAATTTTGTTACAATTCTTTTGTACAAAAAGGCTAGCTGTGTTAATTTGTCTGTTTGTCAGATACTTCTATTTGTACAACAAAAAAAACCAATTGATAAGACTGTTTGCGTTTACTTAATAATGAAAAAAGACTATAATTGTTACGACTGTGAATTACACAGAATGTTCATCTTGTTAAGAGGATTGGAAGGAGAATTAAGAAATGGTGTACGATATCGCTATTATCGGCGCCGGCGTTGTTGGAACGCAGGTTGCACGCACCCTCTCCAAGTATAACCTTAAAACTGTACTTGTTGAGAAGACTTCCGACATTGCCATGGGAACAACCAAGGCAAACAGCGGAATTGTTCATGCCGGATTTGACGCACAGACCGGTTCACTTATGGCAAAGCTCAATGTCAAGGGCTGCCAGATGATGGAAGAGGTATGCAAAACCCTCTTTGTACCATATGAAAATAATGGTTCTCTTGTAGTTGCTTTCTCTGAGGAGGAAATGGCAACAATCAAAGATCTTTACGATCGCGGTATTGCAAACGGCATTGCTGCAGAAGACCTTGAAATAATCGACAGAGACAGACTCGTAGAGCTCGAGCCAAACATCGGCCCTACAGCAGTTGGTGCTCTTCATGCAAAGTCTGCAGGCATAGTAAGCCCATATGAGCTTGCAATTGCAGCTGCAGAATGTGCAGTTTCAAATGGCGTGGAGTTTGTCAGAAACTTTGAAGTTGCTGACATAGCTGAAGCAGACGGTGTGTTCACACTCAAAGCTGCTGATGGCAAAACAATTGAGACTTCAATGGTAATTAATGTTGCCGGTCTTTACGCAGACGTTCTGGCAACAATGTATGATGAGAGCTATTCAAAATACAAAATCATTCCAAGACTTGGCGAATACGGTCTCCTTGACCGCAACTGTGCAGGTCTTTGCACACACACTATTTTCCAGTGTCCTTCCAAGATGGGTAAGGGTATTCTCGTATCCCCTACAACTCACCACAACATTCTCGTGGGACCTACTTCTGTTGACATGGAAGACAAAGATGATCTTTCAGTACGTGTCGGCGCTCTTCGCAACACATATGCAATTGCTCAGAAGTCTATTCCTGCTGCTACAGCAAGAGACCAGATTACATCTTTTGCAGGTCTTCGTGCTCACCTTGACGTTCATGACTTCATTATTGAGAAGTCAGGCAAGAATGACCACTTCATCAATGCCATCGGCATTGAGTCTCCGGGTCTTGCCTCCTCTCCTGCTATCGCTGAATTCATTGAAGAACTTGTTCTCAGTGTTATCGGCCCACAGGAAGAAAAGGCTGACTGGAATCCTTCAAGAAAGGCTCCTGTATTCTTCCGCAATCTTTCATTCGAAGAGCAGGAAGAACTTATCGCAAAGGACCCTGCTTATGCCAGAATCATCTGCCGTTGCGAAACAATCACCGAAGGTGAGATTCGCGACGCAGTTCGTGCTCCTGCAGGAGCAATCGACGTTGACGGCGTAAAGAGAAGAACCCGTGCCGGCATGGGCCGTTGCCAGGGTGGCTTCTGCGGTTCAAAGGTAATGGAAATCATCGCTGACGAACTCAACGTTGATATCGATACAATCAGCAAATTCGGCGGTAACTCCGACATCATTTACGAAAGGACAAAGTAAGATGAAAAATATTTTAAATTATGACCTTGTCGTAGTCGGAGGCGGTCCTGCCGGCATGGCAGCTGCTCTCGCAGCTAAAGACAATGGTATTCCTGAAGAAAATATCATTATTCTCGAACGTGCTGAACGCATGGGCGGTATTCTTGAACAGTGCATTCACTCAGGTTTCGGTGCCACATACTTCAACGAAATGATGTCCGGTCCTGAATACGCAGACCGTTTTGTAAAGCTCGTTAACGACACAAACATTGTTGTAAAGACAGATACCATGGTTCTAAACCTTACAAAGGACAACCAGGTTATCGCTTCAAGTAAGGAAGATGGCCTCTTTGCCATCAATGCAAAAGCAATCATCCTTGCTATGGGTTGCCGTGAGCGTCCTCGCGGAGCTCTTGACATTGCAGGCTCCCGTCCTGCAGGTGTTATGGCTGCAGGTGCAGCTCAGAAGTTCGTAAACATCGACGGTTACATGCCTGGTCACAAGTGCGTAATCCTCGGTTCAGGTGATATCGGACTTATCATGGCAAGACGTATGACTCTTGAAGGCGCAAAGGTTGAATGCGTTTGTGAAGTAATGCCTTACTCAGGCGGTCTTCAGAGAAACATCGTTCAGTGTCTTGAAGACTTTGACATACCTCTTTATCTCTCCTGCACAGTTATTCAGGTACATGGCAAGGATCGTGTTGAAGGCGTTACAATTGCAAACGTTGACGACAGAATGCTTCCAATTCCGGGCACAGAGCGTTACATCGAATGCGACACAGTTCTCCTTTCAGTAGGTCTTATCCCTGAAAATGAACTTTCCAACCAGATTGGTCTTGAAATGGACCCTGTTACTCGCGGTCCTAAGGTAAATGAAATGCGTGAGACTTCACAGGCAGGTGTGTTTGCCTGCGGTAACGTTCTTCAGGTTCATGACCTTGTAGACTTCGTTACACAGGAATCTCAGATTGCCGGTAAGGGTGCCGCACAGTACATCCAGGGCACAACAGAGCCTGAGTATGTTACCTGCAAGGGTATCAACGGCGTTCGCTATACAGTTCCTCAGCACATCAACAAGAACAACCCTGAGCAGGTTAAGATTTATTTCCGTGTTGCAAACGTTTACAAGGATAAGCGTGTTGTAGTAACCTGCGGTGACAAGGTTCTCTGGAACAGAAAGAAGCTCAAGCTCGCACCGGGCGAAATGGAAAATGTATTCATCAAGCCGGAAGATCTTGCAGCAATGAATCCGGGCGACGAAATTGTCGTTAGCATTGAGGAGGCATAAAGACATGACAGAAAGAGATCTTATTTGTATTGCTTGTCCTCGTGGCTGCGCAATTAAAGTAACAATTGACGACAACAAGGAAGTAGTTTCCGTTGAGGGAAACCTTTGCAAAAACGGTGAAAAGTATGCTCGCGATGAAGTAACTCATCCAATGAGAAACCTCACAACAACAGCTAAGGTTACAGGCGGAAAAGCTACTGTAGTTCCTTGCAAGACAAACATTGATATTCCAAAGGAACTTCTCTTTGAAGCAATGAAGGAAATCAACAATGCAAGTATCGCCGCTCCTGTTCACATCGGCGATGTAATCATCAAAGATTTACTTGGAACAGGCGCTGACGTTATAGCAACAAACGAAATCGACTGATTATGGTCATCATCAAAGGCGAAAACAGGTTTCCTGTTTTCGCCTTTTTGTTGACCTTTTAACAGCTAAAGAAGTATAATATATTGTGTGTTTTTGAAAAAACACAACAATATATTGGAAAAGGGTGAAAACATGGCTGAGCAGAATAATGGTCCTCGCAATATGAAAAGTACATTGCGCCTTCTCCGCACCATCAGCCTTATACTCATTATCCTTGGCGCCGTGCTCCTGTATGTCAACAAAGCGGTTGACTTTTCAGCTCTTACAGCACCGTTTGAAGCAATTTCACAAACTCACACTCCCGGAGCAAAAGGTGATTCTCAGGTTGTGGAAGCCGCAAAAGATTTGCAGGGCACCCTCGGAATCACAAAAGCACAGAGGTATTACATAAACTTTAAAGTCTTCATGGAAGGTGTTGAACAGGCTGTAGCAAACCTGCCGAATAAATTCCTGGTTTCAATAGGAATTCTTATACTGTTTGCTATTAAAGCTTTTATAGCCATTGTTCCGGTATCATTCACCTGTCTTCTTGCAGGTGCCATCTTCCCTCTTCCTGTAGCTCTCTTCCTGAACCTTATCGGTATCATCGAAATCTTTTCCATAAAGTATTTCATGGGACTTAAGGCAAACAAGAATCAGCTCGAGAATCTCATAAAGAAATCCGACTTTCTCTGGAAAGTCGTTACCGATCCAAGTAACGGTGGCGAAGGCAATACCCTCCTCCTCTTTATGCTTAGACTTCTCCCTTCTTTCCCTACCAACCCTATTTCCACTTTCTACGGTCACAGACAGTATGACTTTGTAAAATATCTCATTCTCTCCGTAGTCGGTTATATGATGAAACTTGTAACCTACACCTTGCTCGGTTACAACATTTACGATCCGTTCTCATCAAAGCTTTTCCTTATAATCGGAATCATATTCATTCTTTCCGGAGCTATTCTTATCATAGTTTCAGAAGTATTGAGAAAACTGGAAAAAGATAAAGTTTAACAATAATAAAAGGCCTTCGACTCAGTCGAAGGCCTTTTTTCAACACATTCGGTTAATTTGATTTGATTTTTATTGTGCTTAATTATATATTAAGTTTCCCAAATAATGTATAATTGTGGTGAACAGAAAAGAGGTGTGTATACACATGAAAAAGAACTTCATCATAGAATTACTCGAAAAACTCAACAGCGCGGATGAAGAAACCAAGAAAAAGCTTATAGCACTTGATAAGTCTCTGACCTATCTCTGCATTTTGGGAGTTTCGGCAATTGAACTCGCAACTTACATTGCCAAGAAGCAGTTTAATTACTCCGATATTCTGAAAATGTTTAAGGAAGATAAGATTGCTTATTATCATCTTGACATGTCCAGCCGTGAACTTACCTTCCGAAGAAAAGACAACGGTGCTCTAGGTATTGCAAACATTCCGGATACCAAGCTTTTCCTGGATGACATTCATGAATTTGTAAAATCACATAACGAAAGACATCCCGAAAGCCAGATTACCATGAACTATACACATGGTATTTCATCAGGTACATTTATAGGAATTGGTGTAGCTGCTCTCGCAGCCATTACCCTTCTTAACACCTTACAGAGCGCAAGCCGCGGACCACAGCAGATCAGAATCATCAATGGCGAGGATTTTGGCAAAGGTGGCGGCGGTGGCCCACACAACGTAATCAAATCAACATATACACTCAATGAAGGCCGTACTGCAAAGTTTGAAGACGTTGCAGGCGCAGAAGAAGAAAAAGAGGAACTCGCAGAAATTGTTCAGTTCCTTAAAGAGCCTGATAAGTTCAGAAGACTTGGTGCAAGAGTACCGAAGGGCGTCTTGCTCGAGGGCCCTCCGGGCACAGGTAAAACTCTTCTTGCAAGAGCAGTTGCCGGTGAGGCAGGTGTTCCATTTTTCTCTATCTCAGGTTCAGAATTTGTAGAGATGTATGTCGGCGTAGGTGCAGCAAGAGTACGTGACCTCTTTAACCAGGCACGTGACAAAGCTCCATGTATCATCTTCATCGATGAAATCGACGCAATTGCAAGAAGCAGAGCTGCTGACCTCTTCTCAGGAAACGAGGAAAGAGAATCCACTCTCAACCAGATTCTCGTTGAAATGGACGGTTTCTCTTCTGAAAGCGGTATTATCCTGATCGGTGCAACAAACAGAGCCGATATTCTTGATAAAGCTCTTCTCAGACCGGGTAGATTTGACAGACGCGTTCGCGTAGGTTATCCGGACATAAACGGACGCAAGGCCATCATGGATGTTCATTCCAAGAACAAGCCTCTCAGCGAAGATGTAGACCTTTACGAAACAGCCAAAGCTACTTCCGGTTTCACCGGAGCCGACCTTGAGAACCTTCTCAATGAGGCTGCCCTTCTTGCCGCTAAGCGCGACAAGGCATCAATCGGAACCGAGGAGCTCAAGGAAGCTGCTGTCAAGGTTATGATGGGCGCTGAAAAGAAGTCCAGAAAAGTCATCGACAAAGAAAGAAAGCTTACTGCTTATCACGAAGCCGGTCATGCAATAGCAACTTACAATCTTGAAACTCTCGACCCTGTTGAAGAAGTTTCAATTATTCCTCGCGGAAGCGCCGGTGGTTACACAATGTCCCTCCCTCAGGAAGACAAGATTTACATGTCAAGAAATGAAATGCTTGATGAGCTTGTTTCTCTCCTCGGTGGACGTGTTGCTGAAGCCATTACACTCGGCGATGTTTCAACAGGTGCATCTAACGACATTGAAAGAGCTACTGCTCTTGCTCGTGCAATGATTACCCGTTACGGCATGAGTGATGAACTCGGTCCTATCTCCCTCGAAAACGGACAGCAGTCCTATTACAGCCAGAAGAACTATTCTGAGAAGACTGCATCCCGAATCGATGAAGAAATCGAATCACTCCTGAAACTCGCTTACAAGCGCACAGAGGACATTTTAAACGAACATAGAGCTCAGCTTAATGCTCTCGCTGAATATCTTCTCGAAAACGAAAAGATTGATGGTGAGAATTTCAAAGAGCTCATGGAAAAAACAGCATAAACAACAAATAAAAAAGGTAAGGCCGAAAGGCC
>X77_Onager__coassemble_96_pt1 | contig 8687 bp, 5 predicted proteins | sample X77_Onager__metabat2_low_PE_001 | metagenome-assembled genome bin X77_Onager
TGAGATAGTAGTTTGTGATAGCGTGGCCTGACTCGTGGTAAGCAGTGAGAGTCTTTTCGCGGTCATCCATCTTGCGGGACTTCTTCTCAGGACCAACCATAACCTTGATGGCAGCCTCTTCGATATCCTCTTCAACGATAGCCTTTCTCTGGTTGCGTGCAGCAAGAAGAGCAGCTTCATTAAGAAGATTTTCAAGGTCCGCACCGGAGAATCCGGCTGTCTCACGAGCAACAATACCAAGGTCAACATCAGGTCCGAGAGGTTTGCCCTTTGCATGTACCTTGAGGATTGCTTCTCTACCCTTTACGTCAGGATAGTTAACTGTAACCTGTCTGTCGAAACGGCCCGGTCTGAGAAGTGCAGGGTCAAGAATGTCAGGACGGTTTGTAGCGGCAATGATGACAATACCGAGGTTTGAAGCGAAACCATCCATCTCAACAAGGAGCTGGTTGAGGGTCTGCTCACGCTCGTCGTGTCCGCCGCCCATGCCGGCACCACGGTGACGGCCTACGGCATCGATTTCATCGATGAATATGATTGCAGGTGCATTCTTCTTAGCCTGTTCGAAAAGGTCTCTTACACGAGATGCACCGACACCTACGTACATTTCAACGAAGTCGGAACCTGAGATTGAAAGGAATTCACAGTTAGCCTCGCCTGCTGTTGCACGAGCAAGGAGTGTTTTACCTGTACCCGGAGGGCCCACCATAAGTACGCCCTTAGGAATACGAGCACCGAGTTCGTCGTATTTGTGAGGATCCTTAAGGAATTCAACGATTTCCATAAGTTCCTCTTTTTCTTCATCTGCACCGGCAACATCGGCAAATGTTGTCTTCTTGCCTTCCTGGCCCTTACGCACACGAGCCTTGCCAAAGCCCATAGCTTTGTTCTGCTCGTTCATGATGGAGCCGTTCATGCGGCGGAGCATCCACCAGCCGAAGCCGAAGATGAGAAGTGTTGAGAAAAGAAGTGGAACAAGTTCAGTAAGCCAAGAGTTTGAATTACCCTTGATGTAGTTTACTTTAATAGGCTTATCCTTATGCTTCTTGTTGTACTCATGAACGTGGTCATGAGTGTCGGCAAGGAAAATCTCGACATTTGGTACTGTGTACTGTCTCTTTTCCTTTTCACCCTTAAGCTGGTAAACAAGTCTACCGTTTGAAAGGTTTAATGCGTATTCTGTAACCTCGTCGTTGTCGTAGTAAGCAACGATCTCATAGTAATTGTCCTTGGTCTTCTTGGAATCAGAACTGAAGCTGAAATACATTGAACCAACGAGCATGAGAGGGATAAGAATCCACACAAGAGCAGCAAGGAAGCCTCTTTTGTTTCCGTTGTTGTTATCGTTATTTACAGGCAATGTTTCGCCCTCCTTCTAGAAGGTGTTTATTCTTTTATGAATTCTATTGAAAGAACTCTTTTTGTACCATATTTCACTTTGTAGTTTTCAGATGGGCCGAAGCCTTCAATGAAAGCTATCTCCCCGTCGTTTTCAAAGATGACGAGAGAGTCGCGTATCTCGGCTGGAATCTTCGCTTCGTTGAAGAGATTCTTCAATGTCTTTGTAAGGTTCCTGTTGCGCGGTGTGTATTTATCACCCGGCAAACGATTGCGCACAATGAAAGTACTGTTAATTCTATCATAATCGATAGCATTTTCCAATACGCCTGACGGCAATACTGAAGGATTGTCGAATACTTTCAGTGTAATTGTCCTGTCAGGCAAATGTATGGATGATTCTCTGAGCGGAAGTGGAATGTTGTAATTGAAATCCACCTGTTCAGGACGCGAAGCGTCCGGGAATGTGAGCAGTCCGTTGCGGACGCGAACATAGGTCCCGGTAGGGACCTGAAGCTGGCCGGTGCCGGTGTGCAGCAGCTCCGCTGCGGCACGGATGTGCACGGCCTCGGGAGCAGCGCCGTTCATGTGCGAGGCGATGATGCGTGCAAGAGCACGGTGCAGCATCGCCGGATAGGCGCTGACGAGCGTAGCCACAGAAAATGCGTCGGCATTTTCGCCGGCTGCGCGAGCCTCGTTCACCCGTCTGGCTATTTCGCTGTCTTCGAGTTTTGATTTATTAACCTTGTCTCTGTATGATTCAAGGTCCACGACATCGCCAGATGTCTCAATGTCATCAGCAGGAGTTCTGACCTGTTCCAGAACGCCATTGACAGCAGCCTGTGAGATAAGCTGGCCTGCAAGCATTTCAAGAAACTCGTCATCTTCTCTGAGCGAGTCTATGCACCTTGTGATATTCTCTACGGCATTGCCGTTAAGTTCTGAAAGTTCGGGAATAATATTGTGTCTGATCCTGTTTCTCGCATATTCCGTCTCAAAATTGGTTGAGTCGGTAACAAACGTCAGGTCCATTTCTTCACAATACTTTTCAATGTCGGCACGAGTCGTGCCGATAAGCGGGCGAACGATGTCATCCCTCACCGGAGGGATACCTGTGAGCCCATGCAGTCCTGTTCCACGTGCAAGGTGGAACAGCATGGTCTCCACACCATCGTCGGCGTTGTGCGCCGTAGCTATGCGCACCTTCGACATTGCACTCTCCTTCGAATACTTTTCCGCAAGGGATGCGAAAAAGTCGTAGCGGACACGGCGTCCGCACGTCTCGAAGGACTCGCCTGTCTCGGCAGCCATAGCCGGCACGTCGGCTTTCAGGACCTCGTAGCCGAGTCCCAAACGCCTGCACGCCTCTTCGCAGTGGCGCTCGTCCCTGTCGGCCTCCTCTCCGCGGAGTCCGTGGTGCACGTGCGCCCCGACTATCTTCCAGCCCTTATTCTCCCGTTTATTGAGTTCGTTTAAAACGGAAATGAGCGTCATCGAATCTGCCCCACCGGAAAAGCCGACAATTACTGTCGACCCCTGTGGAAGCATATGATAACGCTCGATGTTGCTATTAACTTTTTCCAGAATTTCTTCAATAAAAGTTTTCGCCATAAGGGTTAAAATTCATCCCTGTTCTTTTCAAGTGTACTGAAGAGAGTGAACTCACCGTTCCATGCAAGCTCGACATTGTCTGTAGGACCATGTCTGTTCTTTGCAACGATGATTTCTACCTTGTCAACTTCCTTTTCCATCTCGGAAACACCGTCATTGGTACCATCGGAATAGTAGTCCTCTCTGTAGAGCATGAGAACGATATCTGCGTCCTGCTCGATAGAACCTGATTCACGAAGGTCGGAAAGCTGTGGTCTGTGGCTCTTGCCGCGTGCTTCAGTACCACGGGCAAGCTGAGCAAGTACGATAACCGGAACCTCAAGGTCTTTGGCCATGAGCTTAAGGTTACGTGTGATTTCTGATACTTCCTGTACACGGGATTCTGCTCGTGTGCCGGATTTCATAAGCTGAAGGTAGTCGATGATAACAACGTCAACGTCCTTCATACGGCGGATCTTCGCCTTCATCTCGTTAACTGTGATGTTAGATGTATCGTCGAAATAAAGTTCAGCATCTGAAAGCGCTGCTGTAGCTGCGCTGAGGTTCATCCAGTCAGTCTCTGTGAGCTGACCTGTTCTCATCTTAAGACCCTTGATACGAGCCTCTGTTGAAATAACACGCTGAGCAAGCTGCTCCTTTGTCATTTCGAGAGAGAAGAATAAAACCTTTTTCTTCGCTTTGACTGCAACGTTACGTGCAAGGTTCAGAGCGAAACTTGTTTTACCCATCGCAGGACGCGCACCGACAATAATAAGGTCGGAGCGGTTAAGTCCGGATATGGTCTTGTCGAGGTCTGAGAAGCCTGTTGTGAAACCAAGATACTGGTCTCTCTCATCAGAATTAAGCTTGTTGAGACGGTCATAAACCTTGTCCATGATAATGTCTGAAAGCTTGGAGGCATCGCCTGTGTTCTTGCCCTGGCGGATGTCATAAATCTTCTGCTCTGCACTGTCAAGAAGAACGTCAGCACCTGCCTCATCTGAAGAAGCTTCTGAGAGTATCTCGTTTGAAACCTCGATGAGGGTTCTCTTATAAAACTTGTCTTTTACGATTTTGGTATAAGCTTCAATGTTTGAAGCTGAAGGCATTAAAGCAGCGAGCTGGCCAAGATAGTTCTTGCCTGCTGCCTCATCGTAAACCTTCTGAGTTTTGAGTTCTTCCAGAACAAGCACAGGGTCAAGAGAATTGGTATTGGTCTCAACCTTCAGGATGGCATTGTAGATTGCCTTATGCTGTGGAAGATAGAAAAACTCTGTACGGAATCCTTTGGACTGAATGAGTGTGAGCGTGGATGGGTCCATAAGGAGACAGCCGAGCACTGCCTGCTCAGCTTCCATGCTGTATGGCATATTTACATTTTGAGAAACAGTGAATTCTCCTGCCATTTTTACGCCTCACTTACCTGTACTTTTACTGTTGCCTCAACGTCTTTAAAGAGTTTTACTGTTGCGTTGTATGTACCAAAAGCCTTGATGTCACCAAGTGTGATCTTTTTCTTGTCAACCTTGATGCCGGCTTCATTCTGAATCTTTGCTGCAAGCTCCTTGGCTGTTACTGAGCCAAACATCTTACCGTTTGCGCCTGCCTTGCAGGTGAACTTGAATGTCTTGTCGTTGAGCTTCTTGGCGTCAGCTTCAGCTGCTGCCTTCTCAGTGTCGTACTTAAACTGTCTGGATGCTTCTGCGTTCCTGAGTTCTGTAACGTTCTGAGCATCAGCTTCTACTGCCAAATTCTTTGGAAGAAGAAAATTTCTTGCGTAGCCGTCAGAAACATTAACAAGGTCGCCCTTCTTACCCTGTCCCTTAACGTCTGCCTTGAGAATAACTTTCATTTTCTTTACTCCATTTCAAAATATTTTGTAATAACATCTTCCAGCTGGAGGATGATTAAGTCGATTGTTGTGCCCTCTATCTGAGTGGCAGCCATTGTGAAATGCCCGCCTCCTCCGAGAGCTTCCATGATAACCTGAACATTCATCTCACCGAGAGAACGTGCGGAAATACAAACGGTATTATCCCTCTTAAAGAGAACATATGTGGACTTTGTACCGGAAACACTGAGCATTTCATCGGCAACCTGAGACGCAATTATGCGGATATCAGGATAATCCTTGTTTGCAACCGCAATGATGCAGTCCTTGAAAGGTCTTGCAGTAGCAAGGATTTCTGACTTTGCCTTGTAGTTTTCGATATTGCCCGCAAAGAGCTGACGAACGGTAACCGTGTCAGCGCCGTTGCCCTTAAGATATGCCGCAGCTTCAAATGTACGAACACCTGTTCCAAGTACAAAGTTACGGGTATCAAGCATAATACCTGAAAGCAGCGCAGCTGCACTGCAAGGCATGATGGATGCCTTTGCAGGGATATACTGAAGGATCTCGGTTACGAGTTCACTGCGGATGATGCATTCGGCTCATCATAGTATACCACGGTATCACGAATATAATTTGCATTTCTTCTGTGATGGTCAATTACTGAGATAGAGTCGAAGTTCTCTGTAAGTTCAGGGAACTCTACGGAGTTAGGTCTGTGAGTATCAACAACGATGAGGCAGTTTTTGCCGTCAGCCATGAGTTCACGTGCCTTCTCCTCGTCAACAAAGATATCTGTCTCTGTTTCAGAGATAAACTTGTCAATAAGGCTCTTTGCCATGCTCTTCTCTTTATCTGAAAGGATATAGCATGGTTTTTCAAGTGCCTTGGCTATTTCGTAGATGCCTATGCATGCGCCAATGCTGTCGAGGTCGGAATAAGCGTGACCTGTTGTAAAGACGATGTCGGAATTCTTTATCTGGTCTGCAATTGTGCTTGCAATGATTCTCGCACGTACCTTATTGGAAGAAGTGGTTCTGCCAACCATACCGCCATAGAATTCAAATGCACCATAGGAGTTTACCGTCGCCTGGTCGCCTCCGCGAGCCTGCGACATCTCGAGTGCGCTTACAGCGTACTCATCGGACTCGGCAAGAGTCTTGCCTCGTCCAACGCCGATTGACATTGTCATGTTAACCGGTTTGTCGTTGTATTTGTACTCCCTTACACTCTTGAGAATGTCAAACTTACCGTCGATAAGTTTTCGAAGACCATTCTCATCCATTACGGCAATGTAGCGGCCTGAGCTAAGACGCTTCATTACGCATGGATAACCCGAAGACCAGGTTTCAAGAATAGTCTCAACTCCACCTGAAATAACTTCACATTCGGAGCTTTTGAAGTTCTTGAATACGTCTTCCTGGTTATCAAGGCGCATGTATAAAACTATTGGTTTTGTAACTGAAGTGCCGAAGTCGAAATCAACCGACTGTTCGACCGCTTTTTCATAATCCGTCTCTTCTGACGGCTTACTCTGTTCAGACTCTGCCTTATTTTTCTTTGTCATTACAACAAAAAGAACAATAGGAACGATTATTGCGATAAGTGCCAAAGATATGGCAGCAATAGAGAGAGCCAAAACAACACTAGTGTTCAAGGTCTAATCCTCCAATTATACTTCCATGATGATTGGTAAAATCATAGGACTGCGTCTGGTTCTTTCATAAACCATACGTGAAACTTCATCGCGGATACGGGCCTTAATGCTTGCCCAGTCGCGAATGTCATCGTCGAGACAGGATTCCACGGCATAGCGCGCAACTTCCTGTGCATCTACAATCAGATCTTCGTTTTCTCTTACGTAAACGAACCCGCGGGATACGATATCCGGACCGGAAACCACTTCCCCGCTGAGAGAATCCATTGTGAGAACAACTGTAATGATACCGTCTTCGGCAAGACGTTTTCTGTCTCGCATGACAATGGAACCTACGTCACCGACACCTGAGCCGTCAACAAACACGCGTCCTGCGGCAACATTGCCCGCAACGCGTATAGCGTCCTGCGAGACTTCAACAGTCTTGCCAATGTCAGTGATTATTACATTGCCTGACGGGATACCCATCTTCTCGGCAAGTTCCTTGTGTTTCTGAAGGTGCTTCTGCTCACCATGTACAGGGATGAAATACTTTGGCTTGATGAGGCCAAGCATGAGCTTGAGTTCCTCCTGGTTGGCATGTCCTGAAACATGCACCTCGTACATACGCTCATAAACAACCTCTGCCCCGTTCTTCATGAGTTCATCAACTACACGTCCAACGGTTTTTTCGTTGCCCGGAATCGGTGTTGCAGAGATGATTACGTAATCGTTTGGTGAAATGCTTACCTTTCTATGGTCGGAAAATGCCATACGGGTAAGAGCAGACATCGGTTCACCCTGTGAACCTGTTGTAATAAGAACTATCTGTTCCGGTGTGTAATTCTTCATGTCATCGAGTGAGATGATTACTCCGTCCGGAACCTCAAGATATCCGAGTTCTGCGCCGATGGAAACAACGTTTTCAAGTGAGCGTCCTGAAAGAGCTACCTTTCTGCCCTGAAGGACAGCGTTGTTTATGATCTGCTGTACTCGGTGGATATTGGAAGCAAAGGTCGCAACGATGATGCGGCGTTTGCCTGCTTTAGTAAAGAGTTTTTCAAAGGAATCGCCAACCGTACTCTCAGAAGCCGAGTAGCCCGGTTTTACGGCGTTGGTTGAGTCTGCAAGATAGCAGAGAACTCCCTTTGCTCCAAGTTCTGCAAAGCGTGGAAGGTCAATCATCTGGCCGTCGATTGGAGTTGTGTCAATCTTTAAGTCGCCGGAATGAATGATTGTACCTGCCTCACAGCTGATGGCATATGCGAGAGCATCCGGGATAGAATGGTTGACGTGAATTGCCTCAACATCGAACTGGCCAAGTTTTATATGGTCGCCCGGTTCAATCTCGTTAAGTTCGCATTCACGAAGGATTCCATGTTCCTCAAGTTTGCCCTTAATGAGGCCTATTGTGAGTCTGGTTCCGTATACAGGAACCTTGAGTTCCTTAAGAAGGTACGCAAGACCTCCGATATGGTCTTCATGACCATGGGTAATGACTACACCTTTGATTCTGTCCGCATTGCGGAGAACGTAGGTAAAGTCCGGGATGACCAGGTCTACGCCGAGCATTTCAGGCTCCGGAAACGCAAGACCACAGTCGAGAATAAACATGTCTCCGTTGTATTCAAAGAGAGTCATGTTCTTTCCGATTTCGTTTAAGCCGCCAAGAAATGTAATCTTTACAGGCATATGGAAAGTGCTCTGTTTTTTCTGAACAGCGCTCTTTCCCGGCTGAACCTTTCCGTAAGGAGAAGCCTTGTGCTTGCCCTTGGTTCTGTATGCCCTGTAATTCCTGCGGCCGGTATTCTGTTTTTCTGGCATTATTATTTCCTTTCTGATTTATTTCCGTATCATAAAATATTGATAATTTATATGTCCGAAAGACTTTTTGTGTCCCCGGTAAAATCCTAAAAATATTAACCCTTCAGATTACGAAAAGTTAGAATACGACACGTTAATTATACTAGACTCTCCCACCGCGGTCAAATTTCACACTTACAAATTATTATTCTTAAAAATATAAATTTCTGTTCGGATTACTGCCAAAGTCGGGATTTTCGGCTGTCTGGCAGTAATGGTGTGTGATTGGAACGCCAGGCCGGTGCCAAATCTCATCCCGATTACTGCCAAAGTCGGGATTTTTGGCTGTTTGGCAGTAATGGTGTGTGATAGATGAGCCAGGCCGGTGCCAAATCGCATCCCGATTACTGCCAAAGTCGGGATTTTCGGCTGTTTGGCAGTAATGGTGTGTGATTGGAACGCCAGGCCGGTGCCAAATCTCATCCCGAT
>X77_Onager__coassemble_100_pt1 | contig 8530 bp, 8 predicted proteins | sample X77_Onager__metabat2_low_PE_001 | metagenome-assembled genome bin X77_Onager
CCTGTTTCGCAGGTAACGTTGATACCGCGTGCCTTGGCCTGTCTGATGACCTCTGCGCTCTCCTTTGCAGAAACGTGGCATACGTGATAAGCACAGCCTGTCTCCTTTGCAAGTTCAACGTCACGGCGAATCTCGCCTGTTTCACTTTCGGAGCAGATGCCTCTGTGTCCATGTTCCTTTGCATATGTTCCCTCATGAATGTATCCGTCTCCGGAAAGCTCATTTACTTCGCAATGAGCAACTAAAACCTTATTAAGCTTTGCGCACTTTTCCATGCCCTCGCGCATAAGTTCTTCGCTCTGTACGCCGTGTCCGTCGTCAGAGAATGCGAACACCTTCGGTGCGAGTGCATCCATGTCTACAAGTTCTTCCCCTGCCTCACCAACGGTGATTGCGGCATATGGAAGAACATCTATTACAGCATCTCTGTCAATGATATCCTGCTGTACTTTCAGATGCTCGAGAGAGTCCGGTACAGGGTTTAAGTTTGGCATTGTGCAAACGCCTGTATAGCCTCCGTGAGCAGCTGCCATGCTTCCTGTTTTTATTGTCTCTTTATATGAAAAACCCGGCTCTCTGAAATGAACGTGCACGTCAAAGAAACCGGGAAATAAAAAGCAATTATTAATTTTGGAAACACGAGGGCCCTCATTTTTAATCTCGTCTGTGATTAATTCTTTTGCGGCAAGCTGTAAGCTCTGCATTGAGAATTTCATTGGGTTACCTCAACATTCTAATTTATCTCTTAATTGCTAGTAATTATAGCATAATAAATCAGTATGTTTCAACCACAGTTACTGTCTCTTCTTCAAGATCAATGAGGAAAGATGTCTTGTGCTGTCTGTTGCCTGAGACCTCTTCACCCTTTCTTACTCTTCTGAGATAAGAACCTATCGCATTCCTGCCATTATAGGTAGACTGATAAATCTCATAAAGGAACTTATAAGACTCTCCTTCAATAGTCAGAAGTCGGTCGAAAATGGTAAAAGCGTTCTCTTCTACCCACTCTTCTCCCATAAGTTCTTTATACTTTGCACGGCACATTTCCTTGCCATCAGTAATCAGCATCATAATTACACCTTCTTACCAGAGATCTGCAAGATCGTAAATAAGCTTTTCTGTCTTTTCCCAGCCAAGGCATGGGTCAGTGATTGACTTACCGTATACTCCGCCATCAGGTTTCTGGCAGCCATCGAGAAGATAGCTCTCTACCATGAAGCCCTTAACAAGCTTTCTGATTTCAGGGCTGTACTTGCAGTTGTTGATAACTTCCTTTGCAATTCTGCTCTGGTGGTCATATCTCTTGCCTGAGTTGGAGTGGTTTGTATCAACTACAACTGCAGGGTTTACTGCACCTGACTCCTCATAGAGTGCGAGAACTGTTTCGAAGTCCTCATAGTGATAGTTAGGATGAGCCTTACCAAAGCGGTCAACATAGCCTCTGAGGATTGCATGTGCAAGAGGGTTGCCCTGTGAAGTAGCTTCCCAGCCTCTGTAAAGAAAAGTATGACCATGCTGAGCTGCAATAACAGAGTTGATCATAACTGAAAGGTCGCCGCCTGTAGGGTTCTTCATTCCGGCAGGAACTCCGATACCTGAAGCAACGATTCTGTGCTGCTGGTCCTCTGCTGAGCGGGCACCAACTGCAACATATGATAAAAGGTCTGAAAGATAACGGTGATTCTCAGGGTAGAGCATCTCATCCGCACAGGTAAAGTCTGTTTCATTTGCTATGTGCTGATGAAGTTCACGAATTGCAATAATACCTTTGAGCATGTCTTCGCCCTTGTTGATATCAGGCTGATGAAGCATGCCCTTATAGCCAATACCGATTGTTCTTGGCTTATTGGTATAAACACGAGGGATGATAAAGATTTTGTCTTTTACCTTCTCACGTACCTCTGCAAGGTTATTCATATATTCAAGCACAGCATCCTCGCGGTCTGCAGAACAAGGTCCGATGATAAGTGTAAGTCTGTCATCTTTACCTGTAAAAATGTCTGCTATTTCCTTGTCTCTCTGTTCTTTAATTGCTGCTACTCTGTCAGATACAGGGAACTGCTCCTTAAGCTCTTTAGGTGTAGGAAGCTTACGGGCGAAATCCATATTCTGATTTTCCATGGGATCACCTCTGTTACTTAGTGGAATTCTTGTTGTTCTTTTCTCTTTCTCTGATTATAAACCTTGTAGGAGTTCCTTCAAGACCAAATACTTCTCTTATCTGGTTATCAATGTAACGCTGATATGAGTAATGGAAAAGGTCCTTTCGGTTTACAAAGCAGACAAATGTAGGTGGTCTTGTGGAAGCCTGAGTCATGTAATAAATCTTCAGTCTCCTGCCCCTGTCTGTTGGCGGCTGAACTCTTGCTGTTGCCATTGCAAGGACGTCATTGAGCTTACCTGTTGAAATGCGCATTGCATTCTGGTTGTTTACGAATGAAATAAGCTCATATAGGTTATCAAGTCGCTGTCCTGTCTTTGCAGAAATGAAAATGAATGGAGCATAAGACATGAATGAGAAATCATTTTCAAGCTTCTTTCTGTATTTCTGCATTGTCTGGCCGTCTTTTTCATAGGCATCCCATTTGTTAACTGCAATAATGCAGCCCTTACCCTGCTCATGAGCAAGTCCGGCTACCTTACTGTCCTGTTCTGTGAAGCCTTCAAGTGCGTCAATCATGATGACGCATACGTCAGCGCGCTCAATGGCCATGCGAGCGCGAATGATACTGTATTTTTCAATTCTCTCGTCAACTCTGGACTTGCGTCTGAGTCCGGCTGTGTCGATAAATAGGAATTTACCGTGCTCATTGTTAATCTGAGTATCGGTTGTATCTCTTGTTGTGCCTGCAATGTTGGATACGATTGTTCTCTCTTCTCCGCAAAGAGCATTGATAAGAGATGACTTACCAACATTTGGCTTGCCTATTACGGCAACCTTGATTACATCTTCCTCTTCTTCCATACCCGCATCTTCAGGCAGGTCAGAGAGAACTGCATCGAGAAGATCGCCGGTTCCGCGTCCGTGAACAGATGAAACTGCTATAGGATCGCCGAGGCCGAGATTATAAAACTCATAAACATCAGGTGATGTGCTTCCGATTGAATCGCACTTGTTAACGCAAAGAACAACCGGCTTACCACTCTTCTGAAGCATGGAAGCTACTTCCATGTCAGTGGCAACAACACCATCTTTTACATCTACAACGAGAATTGTAACTGCTGCGCTGTCAATGGCAAGCTGTGCCTGGCGGCGCATCTGCTGCAGGATAATATCATCTGAATATGGTTCAATACCGCCTGTGTCAACAAGCAGCAATGTATGACCCAGCCATTCACAATCGCCGTAAATACGGTCTCTTGTTACGCCCGGGGTATCATCCACAATAGAAAGGCGCTGGCCAATCAGTTTGTTAAAAAGAGTAGACTTTCCGACATTTGGTCTGCCTACTATAGCAACAACCGGTTTTGCCATGCTCTCACCTCCGTAAAAATTCTCTATAAACGACTAAAAGGCGGGGAAGTTTTTCTTCTCCACCTTAAGCTCAAGGAAAAAAATTCCCAATTAATTAGTCTTTGTCGATAACCTTTTTGCCGTTGTAGTAGCCGCATTCAAGGCATACTCTGTGTGGTCTCTTGTATTCGCCACACTGTGGGCACTTAACAAGCTCTGGTGCGCTCATCTTCCAAACGTTTGAACGTCTCTTGTCTCTTCTTGCTTTTGAAACTCTTCTAGCTGGTACTGCCATTTCGAGTTACCTCCCAATTTAGTATTTATTCTTATAATAAGTATTTACTGTTCATCGCTATCGTCATCATCGAGTAGCGTTAAAAGGTCTGCAAGTCTCGGGTCTACCTCTTTCTTGCAGTTGCATGGACCGTCATTCAGGTTTTTTCCACAATGCGGGCAAAGACCAAGGCAGTCTTCACGGCATAAAACCTTAGAAGGAACGTTAAGCATGACATCCTCAGTCATCAGCTCATCAATGTCGAGAATCATGTCTGGTATCACAATGAATTCGTCATTGTCTTCGCTGTTGTTGAGTTCTGTTACAAAGGTGTGAGCCATTGGAACAGTCAACTTCTTAACTACCGGTTCAGCACATCTGTTGCAGAGTGAATAGTATTCTGCGTTAATTTCCGCATCCATAAAAACGACTTGAGCAACATTCATAATGTACCCCTTAACTGTTACAGGAGTTTTGAATGGATGCTCCTCGGAAATTACTACTTCCGAAAGATCAAGAGAGTGGTCAAGTTCGAGCTTTTCGTTCTCGATATTGAATACCTGTTCAAGATTGAGTTTGAACATATCCTCACCTCTCAGATTGTCATATGTCGCGGTTCGACATGCGCGAACAATATTATAAAAGACGACATATGGTTTGTCAATAAAAAAATAAGCGGGATAGCCTTTTCCGGCGTTTCCCGCTTAAGTTCTGATTATCTTCTAAAAATGATTTTCAGGCTTATCAGATCTTCTCTGCATTGTCAAAGATTCTTGCAGGAAGTTCGGACTCGTCAGCAGAAACGGTAAATGTAAATTTAACGCCTGTAGCGTCACCAAGAGTTGAAACCTTAGCGATGAAATCAGCAAGCTGTTCCTTGTCATCTCCGCCAATCTTAAGTGTGCCATCACAGAAGAGGTCTGTAATGTCGCTGTCTCTTGAGCACATACCTGCAAGGAAACCATAATAAGCTTCATAACCTGTAATAGCGTACTCGTCAGCAGATGCAAGGCGAACCTTTGAGTTTACATCGTAAGTGAGCTTGTTGCCCTTTTCTACGCAAACTACATGTCCGTCTGATACTGCGAGTGCAGCGTTTACAGCTTCAATGAGATGCTTTGTCTTTCCTGAGCCTTTGTTTCCAATAATAAGAGATACCATAATATGTCCTCCGAACTTTCTTTGTTGTATCATTATTTTATACTATACATACAGTTTTTTCAAGGTAATGAACGTGTTTTATATCTCGTATGTCTTAATAATGTTCTGTGCTATTTCAACTCGAGTTTTACGAAGTTCCATTGCCTGCTGTTCAATGTACTTGTGTGCCTGTTCCTCGTTGAGTTTCAGGTATTCAACAAGAAGAACCTTGGCTCTTTCAATGATTTTCATATCCTTCATTTTCTGCTTTAATTTGAGACTTTCAAAGTAAAACTGCTTTGAGCGTTCACTTGCAACGAGAGCTGTTTTAACATTGCCAACAAAGCCTGCTTTTGTAAGCGGCTTTGCAACGACAAACACACCGAGACCCTCTGTCTTCTTTTCAAGACTCGCTGCGATCTCCTCCGGAGTGAATACAGCAATGCTCGCATATGTGAGCTTGCTGATTGTTCTCGCAATCTGATCGCCGAGGACACCTTCTATGGGAGAATTAATAAGTATAAGATCGAACTCATTGTCTCTCGCAGCATCCATGGCAGAAATTCCGGATGACACACAAGTTATGTCACATGAAAAACTGTCATTCAGCAATTGGCGCAAAGTAGCCGAGAAGTTATCCTTATCACATACTATAAGTATGCGAGACTGTTCCTGTTTAGCCACTTTCATCGCCTCCTGCCAATTTGTTTTTTATAATTCTATATTATACCCGCTCACTTAGTAAAGAAAAATTTATTTGTACTTGACTTATATCTTTTTTTACTTTACAATCAATGGCGTAAACAGCAAAGGCGCTGTGTCCACAAGGGCACAGCGCCTATTTTTTATTTTCTCTAGGAGGCATACATTATGAGTATCACCAATGTACCTGAAATTTTTGGCAGTCTCGTATTCAACGATGACGTAATGCACGAGAGACTTCCAAAGCAGACATACGAAGCACTTAAGAAGTCTATCACTTCAAACGAACCGCTCACTTCTGAAATCGCTCAGCAGGTTGCATCTGCAATGAAAACATGGGCTATCGAAAAGGGCGCTACACATTTCACACATTGGTTCCAGCCAATGACAGGTTACACTGCTGAAAAGCATGACTCCTTCATCTCTCCTGTTGGAGACGGAAAAATCATCATGGATTTCTCAGGTAAGGAACTCGTTCGTTCAGAGCCTGACGCATCTTCATTCCCATCAGGCGGTATCCGCTCTACATTCGAAGCTCGCGGTTATACAGCATGGGACCCTACTTCATATGCATTTATCAAGGATGACACACTTTGCATCCCTTCAATCTTCTGCTCATACACAGGCGAGGTTCTTGACAAGAAGACTCCTCTCCTCCGTTCAATCCAGGCTATGGACGTTCAGGCTATGCGTATCATCAACCTTCTTGGTAACCCAACAGGTGCTACACATGTTAAGTCAAGCGTTGGTGGTGAGCAGGAATACTTCCTCGTTGACCGTGACCTCTACAAAGAGCGTGAAGACCTTATCATGACAGGCCGTACACTCTTCGGTGCAAAGCCTCCAAAGGGTCAGGAAAAGGAAGACCATTACTTCGGTACAATCAAGCCATCAGTTAAGGCATTCATGAACGACCTTGACTTAGAGCTCTGGAAGCTCGGTATCTATGCTAAGACAGAGCATAACGAAGTTGCTCCTGCTCAGCATGAACTTGCTCCAATTTACTCAGATACAAACATTGGTACAGACCAGAACCAGCTTACAATGGAAGTTATGAAGACTGTTGCTATCAAGCACAACCTTGCATGCCTCATCCATGAAAAGCCATTCGCAGGCGTTAACGGTTCAGGTAAGCACAACAACTGGTCTATTTCTACAGATACAGGCGTAAACCTCTTCAAGCCGGGCAAGGATCCATACAACAACCTCCTCTTCCTCATCTCTCTCGCAGCAGTAGTTAAGGGTGTTGATGAGTATCAGGATCTCCTTAGAGCAATTGTTGCATCTCCTGGTAACGACCACAGACTTGGTGCTAACGAAGCTCCTCCTGCTATCATCTCAATCTACCTTGGTGATGACCTTGGTGCTCTTGAAGAAGCTATTGAGCATGGTGAAAAGATGGAAGCACTCAAGAAACAGAAGATGGAATCAGGTGTAAACTTCATTCCTGAATTTGCTAAAGATAACTCTGACCGTAACCGTACTTCTCCATTTGCATTCACAGGTAACAAGTTCGAGTTCCGTTCAGTTGGTTCATCTGCTTCTCTTGCAGGTCCAAACACAGTACTTAACACAATGATCGCTGAAGAGTTCCGTCAGTTCGCTGATGAACTTGAAGCAGTAGCTGCTGAAGACCTTGAAAAGGCTATCAGAGCTCTTGTTGCAAGAGAACTCAAGGCTCACTCACGCATCATCTTCAATGGTGACGGTTATAAAGAAGAATGGGTTGTTGAAGCTGAACGTCGCGGACTTGCAAACCTTCGCACATGCGCAGATGCTTTCCCTGCATTAAAGGCTGACAAGAACGTTGAACTCTTCGAGAAGCACAGCATCTACACCAAGGCTGAACTTGAGTCACGTTGCGAAATCCAGCTTGAAAACTATTGCACATCTCTTCGCATTGAAGCTCTTACAATGATCGACATGGTTAAGAAGGATATCTATCCTACAGAAGTTGAATACATGAAGCTTGTTACAGAGTCTATTTCAAAGAAGATGGCTCTCGGTCTCGACATTCCATGCGAATCAGAAAAAGACCTTCTCAAGTCTCTCGCTTCTCTCTCCGATTGTCTCATGAAGAAGTGCTCAGTTCTTGAAGCTGCTCTTGCAGACGCTGAAAAGAACGAAGACGTTATGGAGCAGGCTAACTACTTCAGAGATGTTGTATTCCCTGCAATGCAGGAAATGCGTGCAGTAGCTGATGAACTTGAAACAATCACAGCTAAGGACTACTGGCCATACCCAACATACTCTGATCTTCTCTACTCAGTAGTATAAGTAATAAAATAATTAATCCCCGAGGTAAAACCTCGGGGATTTTTTTATTTCTTTTTGCCTCTTGCTCTGTTGCGGACAGATGGTCCGGTCTTGAGCTGGATACGGCCAAACTGTTTTTCAAGGTCAGACCTTGTAAGTTCAATAAGTATCGGTCTGCCATGAGGACAATAACGTACATCTCTGTGAGAGAGAACGTATTCTATAAACATTTCCTGCTCTTTTGGAGGAGTATAATCTCCGCCCTTTATCGCCGCTCTGCAGGCGATATTTTTATACATCCACTTAAGCTTTTCGGGAACAGGTTCCGATTTCTGAAGAAGACAGCCTGCCAGTTCCTCAGTCAGGAGTTTCATATCTTCATTTATAACCATGGTTGGACACTCTCGAACGGCGACTGTGCCCGGGCCAAAGTCATCAATGACAAACCCTGCGTCTGCGAGGATATCTGCACTGTCGATTATGGCGTTGTATTCTTCCTTGCTTAAGGAAACTGTAACAGGAACCAGGAGAAGCTGGGTTTCAACCTTCTCTTTTCCCTCTAAGAGTCTGTCGTAAAGGATCCGCTCGTGAGCCGCATGCTTGTCGACATAGAGGATTCTGCCTTCTGTCTCGACAAGGATAAAGGTCTTGTCTGCCTCTCCGATAATGCGGAACTCAGGAACCTCTGTCACCTCTGAGTAAGG
>X77_Onager__coassemble_101_pt1 | contig 8527 bp, 8 predicted proteins | sample X77_Onager__metabat2_low_PE_001 | metagenome-assembled genome bin X77_Onager
GTAGTAGTATTTAAAAAACCTGGATGCGACTCATCGCCGCGCCCGGGTGGCAAAAACAGCATTAGTGCGCTATTCTCCCATGCAACTCAAATGGGGAATAATAAGCACAAATATTAGTTTCGCCCGGTTTAAAATCGGACATACTCCGCGGAAATTTCCCACCTCTCCGGGTGGCCACCTCCCGCATCTACGCATATCTCTGACGCAAAAATGGCGCAGTAAGCCCTTTTCACGTGCCTAAACATAGTATCATAGGCATAGGTATAATGCAAGAAAAAATCCGAAAAAAATCTACTTTTTTTCCAAAGATTTTTGCTAAAATTTGTCGTCTTGCACAAAGAACCAATATCTTGTTTTTTTGAGATATCCGACCACTAAATCTTGGATTTCTATACACCTTATTGCGACGAGATTATATAATATATATAATAGTATAACGTTTTCATTAATAATTGAGGTGAAATAATGTCTCATCCACTTGCAGACAGAATACGTCCCGAGACCCTTGACGAGATCGTCGGACAGAAGCATTTGCTGGGCGACGGTATGGCTCTTCGCGGAATTATTCAGTCAGGTAACATACCAAATCTCATATTTTACGGTCCTTCAGGCGTGGGAAAGACAACTCTTGCACGCATAATCGCGAAGGAAACCAATAAAAAGCTCTATAAACTCAATGCCACAACAGCTTCCATATCTGACATCAAGGATATGGTTGCTCAGCTTGATACCTTCATTGCGCCAAATGGCATTCTTCTTTATCTCGATGAGATTCAGTACTTCAACAAAAAGCAGCAGCAGTCTCTTCTCGAGTACCTTGAGAGCGGACAGATCACAATGATTGCGTCTACAACAGAGAACCCGTACTTCTATGTTTACAATGCAATCCTTTCCCGCTGCTCTGTATTTGAGTTCAAATCTGTAAGTCCCGAAGAAGTTGAACCGGCAGTAATGAGAGCCTTCTCCATCCTTTCAGAGGAAAATGGAGTGGAATACATACCCGAGGATGGCGTAGCCCTCGATATCGCCCGCGCATGCGGTGGCGATGTCAGAAAAGCCATAACGACAGTTGAACTGTGCGTTATGGCATCAGGTGGCGCAGCGGCAGCTGCGGCAGCAGGCGACGGAAAGGTATACATTAAGGCAGATACCATTGAACAGATTACCGGACACACCGCAATGAGATATGACCGCGCCGGAGACGATCACTATGACATCATCTCTGCCTTTCAGAAGTCCATGCGCGGTTCGGACCCGGATGCTGCACTCCACTATCTCGCACGACTCCTTGAAGCCGGCGATATGCCATCAGCCATAAGGAGACTTTTAGTCTGTGCATGTGAAGACGTCGGCCTCGCTTATCCGCAGATTATTCCTATCGTCAAGAACGCATGCGACATTGCTCTTCAGGTCGGTTTGCCTGAAGCCAGAATCCCATTGGCTGATGCCGTTGTGCTTGTTGCGACAAGTCCAAAATCAAACAGCGCTTATCTCGGCCTCGCCGCAGCACAGGCAGATATTCAGAACGGCAAAAGCGGCCCGATTCCTCGCCAGCTTCAGAATAAGCATTACGATGGCGAAGATAACGAGACTCCGGGTCAGTTTTATACTTATCCGCACGATTACCCTAACCACTGGGTAGCTCAGCAATACCTTCCGGATTCGCTCAAAAATGCGCGCTATTACGAATACGGACCGAACAAGTCCGAACAGGCTGCAAAAGCCTATTGGGACAAAGTCAAAAAATAGTGCACTTTTTGCAAATTGAACACGGATTCTTTTTCATCTGATATTACGTTTTTAAACGTTTTTAACTTGCAGTACTTAAGTTTTAGACTGATTTTTGGCTAATTATTGCGATTTGTTTATGTCAAGACCGTTTTTGGCACTTTTGCACGCGAAAATCACGGTATTTTATACGCTCTGTATATTTTACACGTGTAAAATTGTTTAAAACTCGGTTGAAAGGTACTAAAACTAATATGAATTTTCTTTGAATTTAAGCCATTTTTCGTAATTTCCGCATATTTGCGGAAAAATTTATGCTTGACAAAGGGTTATTTACGAAACGTTAACATGGCTTTACAAAATTAATTTCAAAAACGTCAATTTGCACACTTTTTTCAAATAATCCGGGTCAAATCATTTTTCATTTTCGAGGGGTAAAATGCGAAAAAACGAACAACTAAAGGTACAAGTAAAAAACGGTAATTTTGTAATAGAAAACGTGGATTGCCTTGATATTGCTCTAACCCTCGACTGCGGTCAGGCTTTCAGGTGGAAACAGGTGGACGATGACGAACTTGGCACTGCATTCCACGCCGTTGCCGGAGGAAGAAATGCTACGGTTTCTCAGAAGTTTCTCGATGACGGAACATCCATTCTCACCTTTAAAAACCAGAGCGAAAAGGATGCCGATTACTGGATTCACTATTTTGATCTTGACAGAGATTACGCGAAGGTTTGCAGCTGTCTTGAAAAGGATGAAATCCTTCACTCGGCAATCACAGAGTTCCCGGGTATCAGAATCCTTAACCAGGACCCGTTTGAAACTCTTATAAGCTTTATCATTTCGCAGAACAATAATATTCCAAGAATAAAAGGCATCATCGACCGACTTTGCAAGACTTTTGGAGAAGAAGTCGATGAAGGCTGCTTCTCCTTCCCTGCACCGGAGGTGCTCGCATCTCTTTCGGAAGAAAATCTCGCTCCTCTCAGGGCCGGTTTCAGAAACAAATACATTCTTGATGCGGCAAGATGCGTTGCAAACGGAACGGTTGACCTCAGCGCCCTGAAAGCAGTTTCTCTCACCGAGTGCGAAGAAAGCCTCAAGCTCATTAAAGGCGTCGGCCCGAAAGTAGCCCAGTGCGTGTCCCTGTACTCGCTTGAACACATCGATGCCTTCCCTGTAGATGTATGGGTGAAGCGCATTATGTCTGAGCTTTATCCAAACGGACTCCCGGCGTGCGCCGAAGGCGTGGAAGGAATTGCGCAGCAATTCCTGTTCCACTGGAGAAGAAATTCAATAAATTTCAAATAAAAAAAGACCCGAGTAAGGATAAATCCTCACTCGGGTCATATTATTGGAATCAGTCTTCCTTCTTTGCCTTTTCGTTTGTATCGATGCTGTTTCTGAAAACGACGAAACGCTGCCAGAGATATTCAAGAGTGATATTCTGTAACATGTTGATACCAAGGATAAGGATGTTGTACTTGATGATTGGCTCAAGTACTTTTGCAAGCCAGATTGTCCATGGTGCAAAAGGTACATAGAAGAGAAGTGCTAGTGCCATTGACTTTGGAACGTTGCTTGCTGCCTTAAATGTAAACTTTCTGTTGAAGGTAAAGTTCCAGATAACGGAGCAGATAAGAGCTATGGCATAGCAGACATAGTAGAGACTTCCGTCCTTGTTAATGGTCATATCAAGACCTGTACTAACGATAGTTTCAATGATTCCTGCAGACGTTGAGAAACCAATAAACTTTAAAACTCTGATGATTTCGGCTTTCTTGTTCTTTTCTTTTTCAAGAGCAACTGCCTCAGTTGTGTTGTTACTATCAGCCATTTAAGTTTCCTCCCATAGGCGACATAAGATTTGTTGCCAGTCGCCATATACTGTAAGTTATAGTTTAATAGACACTTATTCAAATGTCAAAATAAAGCAGGCAAATGAATATCATAAGCTTATGCTTGACAAGGCAATTTAATTGCGTACAATCTGTTGTAGGGGTTATTATAACTATGTGAGGGGTAATATTATGGATAAATATGATTCTCTTAAACTTGAAAACCAGCTCTGCTTCCCTCTTTATGCATGCGCAAAAGAGGTAGTAAAACAATACAGACCATTCCTCGAGGAACTTGACCTTACCTATACCCAGTACATCGCCATGATGGTTTTCTGGGAAGTCAAAGAATGCAGCGTAAAAGATCTTGGAAAAAAGCTTTATCTTGATTCCGGCACTCTTACTCCTGTTTTAAAGAGCCTCGAAAAGAAGGGCTATGTTAAAAGATATCGCTCAAAGGTTGATGAGCGAGTATTACTTGTTTCAATAACCGAAGAAGGCGAAGCTCTTAAGGAAAAAGCTGTTTCTATTCCAACACAGCTCATGAGCTGTGTAAACATTGCTCCAGAGGAAGCAAAAACACTTTATACTTTGCTTTATAAAGTTCTGGGCACACTTTCTGAATAATAAAAATCAAGCGGTTGCAACTATCGTTGCAACCGCTTTTTATTTATGAAATTATCTTAATTCCATTGCTGCTCTATATGCAGAATGAGTAGCATCTGCGATACGGCCTGTCTTGTTTGCATCACCAACGCTGATTGTCTTAGCGCAAACGTTCTTGATTTCGTCTGCAAGTGCTGCAGGACGAACACCGAGAGACATGATGATAGCATCACATGAAACGAGCTTCTTGTTTCCGGAAATCTTTGTGCTTTCGATTTCAACACAGTCAGGCTTCATTTCAACAAGCTTCCAGCCTGTGAAGAACTTGGCATTTCTTTCTTCAAGCTTTGGAACAACATCCATAACATGCTGGATCCATGTTCCCGGAGCAAGCTCATCAGCCATTTCAACAACAACAATGTCGTTACCCATATCTGAAAGATACTCAGCTGTTTCAAGACCTGTCATACCGGAACCGATAACAGCAATCTTCTTGCCCTCAAGAACTACTGAACCGTCAAGGATCTGGTCAGGAGTATAAACGTTTGGAAGGTCGTATCCAGGAATCTTTGGAGTTACAGGAACACCGCCGACAGCATTGAATACTGCGTATGGGTTAAGAGCCTTAACGTTTTCAGCTGTTGCTTCAGTATTAAGCTTAATCTCAACACCAAGCTTTTCACACTGAACCTTGAGGTCCTGAGTTACCCAGCCGATTTTATACTTCTGCTTTGGAGCGGCAGCAAGTAAGATCTGTCCGCCAACCTTGTCGTTCTTTTCAAATACTGTAACTTTGAAGCCCTTCTGAGCACATGTTCTTGCAGCCATAAGACCTGCAGGACCAGCGCCGATTACAACTACCGGTCTATCGTTGCCAACCTTTTCAGGCTCAAGTGGGAACATAAGTTCATTACATGTTCTAGGGTTAACTGCGCACTGTCCAGGGAGACCGCCTGCAAGTGCGTTGCCCATCATTGACTCAAGGCAGTAGAGGCATGAGAGACACTTGTTGATTTCATCTGTTCTGCCTTCCTTAGCCTTGTTTACCCAGTATGGATCTGCAAGGAGTGGACGAGCAAGACCGATAACATCCTGATAGCCTTCTTCAAGAAGCTTTTCAGCCTGTTCAGGAGTACGGATTACGCCTGTCTGGCCAACAGGAATGCTTACTGCTTCCTTAACAGCCTTTGCGTTATCCTTTCTCCAGCCAAGATCGTAGGATGTTGGTTCACACCATGCGTTCAGGCATTCATAAGAGCCACATGAAAGGTCAAGGTACTGGATGCCGTAGCTTTCGAGCATCTTGGCAATTTCAACACCTTCATTGAGTGTATAGCCCTGATTGTAACCGAAAAGTCTGTAGTACTCATCAACTGTAAGACGGGCAGAAATCGGATAATCAGGTCCGCAAAGTTTATGAATCTTATCAATGATTTCTTTTACAATGCGAAGACGGTTTTCAAGAGAACCACCGTATTCGTCTGTCCTGCGGTTTGTGTATGGAGAGATGAACTGCTGAAGGAAATAACCGTGTGAGCAGTGAAGCTGAACACCATCGATGCCGGCCTTCTTGCAGCGAAGTGCACCCTGAGCAAACTCATCTTCAATCTTGTTGATTTCCCACTTTGTAAGAGGACGAACCTTCTGGCTCTCTCTTACAGGAGAACATGCAAGCTCATTAGGGATATTTGAAGCTGATACTGTTCTGAGATAGAAGTTATGGAAAATCTGCTTATCGAAGAAATCCATGTACTTTGTGAGTGAGAAGAAAATCTTCCACCAGCCGTCCCAGTGACGTCCAATTGTGTCAGAAAGCTTCCATGCAGTTACAACAAGCTGGTATGTCTGTCTGCCAGGATGATGAAGCTGAACAAAAATCTTGGAGCCTTCATTGTGGATAGAGTTTGCAAGCTTTGTAAGGCCAGGGATACATCTGTCAGATGTAACAGAAAGCTGTCTTGGACCTGTACAGCCTGTCCAGTCACTGATACGGGTTACCTCTGTTTCGATGAGGCCCACTCCGCCCTTTGCTCTCTCTGTATAGTAAGCAATCGCACGATCGCCCGCTGTACCGTCAAGTTCAGCTACTTCCATGAGCATTGGAACGAGTGCTACTCTGTTTGGAATCTCACAGGTGCCAATTTTCCATGGTTCAAAAAGCTTTGGGAAATTGTCGTTCATTTTTTAATATCTCCTTTTGCAAAATAATACATATATAGTTTATCAGAGCAAAACATAGTTTACAAGAAATCTTCCCACATTGACTCAAAATGTCCTTCTCTTTTATAATGGTTTGGACAAAAGGGAGGCTTTTATATGCCATATACATACAAAACAGTAACATTCAAAAGTTTTGACGGATGCCCGCTCAACGTTCGTGTTTGCGGAACTGAAGGTCCTATGCTCCTTCTCATTCACGGCGGCGGCACTGACTCCGACTTTTACAAGGATTCAGCAGAATACTTTTCCAGATATTTTCATGTAGTAAGTTATGACAGACGCTGCCACGTTCGAAGCGGAGCAAAAGGCCATATAGATATGCTCAAGGCTCATGCCAAAGATGCAGCTGCACTCATAAAGGAATTCTCCTCTGATGGAACAGCATATGTCATCGCCCATAGCATGGGCGGCTTTGTCGGAATGAAGCTCTGCGAGCTTCATCCGGAAATGATTAAACGCATTATCTTCCACGAGCCTGTATATGACTTCTCGGAGAATTTCCATTTTACATCTCTGCATGAAGCTACTCATATGCTTAACCGCTCAGATGACCGCGGAAGACATGCAACAGAAGATGAAGTTGCAAATATTATGCCGGATACCCTTGCAATGCTTAAGTACGACCTCAGGTTCTTCTTTACATATAAAACCCCGGTCGAGACACTTAAAAAGCTCGATGTTTATTTCGGTGTCGGCGAACAGAGCAAGGGCGTAAAGATTTATTCCACAACTCTCAAAACCGCAGAAAAAGTTGGTGCACCTCTCATCTGGTTCCCGGGAAGCCACAACTCTGCTTTCCAGCTTCCTTTTGAGTTTGCCGCTCTTTCAACTGCTACCCTGTTAAAAAAGGATTGAGACAATGACTATCAGAAAACTTACCGGTGACGATATCGCATATGTCGCCGAAATGCAGAAAATGCAGGGGCTGAAGTCGCCGGAATTCGACAGCATTCCCGACGACTGGTCTGTATATGCCGCTTTTGACGAAGAAAAAATTGTTTCCATCTGCTACCTTTTCCGCTATAAGAGAATCCCCCACGCCGACTATCCGACCGGTACGGTTGCCGAACTTGGCGGGGCCTATACTCTTCCCGAATATCGCGGAAAGGGTATAATGTCAGCAATCGTCAAAGAACTTATCGGCAACTGCGAAAAGGATCTCGGGAAAGTGGATGCTTTAATTGCCGATTCAACAGATGATGCCTATGGCATCTACATAAAAAATGGTGCCCACGATTCAACAGAGCATAGAATCTGGTGGCAGTTAGGAAAATGACGGAGGAAAAAATGAAAAAGTATAAAGCCGTTCTGTTTGACTGCGACGGAACCGTTTCGGACTCTCGTCCGGGTATATTCAACAGCATATACTATGCCATTGATAAGAAAGGCATTGCTCCTGTACCGGAAGAACAACTGCAGTATTTCCTGGGCCCGCCTCTTTATCTGAGCTTTGCCCATATCTTCGGTGTAAACGAAGACATGGCAGTGGAACTCACCGATACATATCGTGAATACTACAACGGTAAAGGTGTATTTGAGACAACTCCTTATGAAGGAATAGAAGATGTTCTTGCATCTCTTAAAGAAGCCGGCATTAGAACTGCCATCGTTTCATCAAAACCTGTAGAGTTCCTCGAAATGGTTATTCCTCACCTGGGACTTTCCGAATACTTTGATTTTATTGTCGGCCCTCCAATGGACAATCACAATGCTTCCAAAGAGATTCTTGTAAGGACTGCTTTAGAGCGTCTGGAACTGGAGCCATCAGAAGAAATTGCTATGGTTGGCGACCGTCGTTTCGATATGGAAGCCGCCGGAAAAACCGGTGTCACAGGAATTGGTATTACCTATGGTTACGGTACCGAAGAAGAGCTCCGAAACGCAGGCGCAGATATCATTGCAAAAAGTACTTCAGAACTTAAAAAATATTTGTTGACAAAGACTTGAACTCTAGTATATAATTGACTTCGCTTGATACGGCGGCGTAGCTCAGTTGGCTAGAGCGCTCGGTTCATACCCGAAAGGTCATAGGTTCAAGTCCCATCGCCGCTACCACGTCTTCGGGTACATCTTCCGTGTGCCCGAAGAATAACAAATTAAAAAGACCTGGCCCGGTGGTCAAGAGGCCTAAGAC
>X77_Onager__coassemble_104_pt1 | contig 8485 bp, 11 predicted proteins | sample X77_Onager__metabat2_low_PE_001 | metagenome-assembled genome bin X77_Onager
GAAAGCCCCCAGTAAGGGAATACTTTGTTAACGGCATCGTAGCTTCCCCAGCCGGAAAGACCGTGAACAAATACGTATTTGAGATCGGATTTTGGTTCTACTTTTGTTTTGCGATAAGCAATATAGCCTGTGTGTGCGACTGTTCCCAGAATGATTACAGCTAAGAATGCGGCAAGCCATTTGAGGAAACGTCTTTTTTTACCGACAGTTTTCATATGGTCCTCCTAAGAAAAGTTTAAAATATTCAACAAAGAGTTTACCCAAAAAAGCACGGTTTGTCTATCAAACCGTGCTTCTTTGTGAGAATTTGAAAATTAATACTTTTTCTGGAGAATAAGGTAAGCCACCCAGTAAATTACGAGAACGGAGCAGAGGCAGTAGCTTACAATCTGACCGTAAACCGTCATATTCATGTCGAAGAGAACAAGAGATACTATGGCAGCGGCAAGGATAAAGATGTAACCTGCCCATGACCATGCCTTCATACGGATGTAACTGTTTCTTTCATCTTCTGCTGCGATATCGATTTTTTCCTTATACTCATCGTTTGTATGATACTTTACGTTTCTGATAATCTGAATGACTCCGACAGCAATCAGGGCACCGCCCATACCGGAATAAATGGAGTCATCAAGGACTTCTGTAAGTGATAAAACCATGAGAGCTATACCTATGAGCACCCACATAATGCTGACTGCAAGTTTTCTGGTGTTGTAATACATTATTCTTCCTCCTCAAAAATAAATACTTCTTCTATTGTCATGTCGAATAATTTTGAAATCTTATAAGCAAGTGTGATAGAGGGATTGTAGCGACCATTTTCAAGGGAACTTATGGTCTGACGTGAGACCCCCAGCATTTTTCCCAGTTCATCCTGTTTAATGCCTTTCAGGTTTCGAATCTCCTCAATTCTGTTTTTCATAATTCGTCACCACCTAATAATGTAAAGCTAGCTTGACATTATAGTAGCACGCCTGAAAATCTATGTCAAGCAAGCTTTACATAAAAATTTGCAAAAATAAAAAGAGTTTACAGTTTCCTGTAAACTCTTTCATTTTATTTATGGGTGAGAAGGAATCAGTCTTCCTTTTCTTCTTTCATTCTTTTGAAGAAACTCTTTGTTTCTGCCGCTACGACTCCGCTGAGGGCGAAGAGGGCAATCATGTTAGGGATTGCCATGAGACCGTTTACAATGTCGGCAATAGTCCATACAGCTTCAACAGTGAGGAAAGGTCCGATGAGAACTACAAGGATGTAGAGCCATCTGTAAACCTTGATACCCTTTTTCTGACCGCCGAGAAGGTACTCAAGACAACGCTCGGAATAGTAGTCCCAGCCGAGGATTGTGGTAAACGCAAAGAATGCAAGACAGATCATAAGGATGAATGCAGATGCACGTCCCGGAATAGGGAGACCGCTCTGGAATGCATATGTTGTTACTGCAACACCCTGGAGACCTTCAACCTGCCATGCGCCTGTAACGACGATGGAGAGACCTGTGAGTGTGCAGATTACGATAGTATCGATAAATGTACCTGTCATTGAAACAAGGCCCTGTCTTACAGGCTCTTTTGTCTGAGCTGCTGCCGCAGCGATAGGAGCGGAACCGAGACCGGCTTCATTTGAGAAGATACCACGGCCGATACCCTTCTGCATTGCAACAATCATGGAACCTACCACACCGCCGGTTACAGCGCCAGGGTTAAATGCGCCCTTAACGATTGTAACGATGGCTGCAGGAATCTCTGTGATGTTAAAGCAGATAAGAGCAATACAGAATACGAAATAAATAATAGCCATGAAAGGAACGATTGTCTGAGCTACACCTGCGATACGCTTAACACCGCCGATAAGAACGAGTGCCACGCAAAGTGCAACAGCAACAGCACCGATTACTACAACGACAGAGTAGTCGCCAATACCCGGAAGGGAAACGAGCTGTGTCTCTGCTGGGTCAAAGAAATTCTTTATGGCATTTACGATACCGTTAACCTGTGTGATGGTACCGATACCGAGAAGACCAACAAGAACGCCAAAGAATGCGAAGAGCTTTGCAAGCCACTTCCACTGTGAACCCATACCGCGTTCAATGTAATAGAAAGGACCGCCGAGTGAGTGACCGTCTTTGCCAACAACACGGTATTTTACCGCAAGGAGACCTTCGGAGAACTTTGTTGCCATTCCGAAGAATGCTGCAACTATCATCCAGAATAATGCGCCCGGACCACCTGCACAAACAGCTGTTGCAACACCTACGATATTACCTGTACCGATTGTTGCTGAAAGAGCTGTGCAGAGAGCACCAAAGGATGAGATCTCACCTTCGCCGCCTTCTTCATTTTTTACCATCCACTTGAGAGCAAGTGGGAGCTTGCGAACCTGAACAAGTCCGGACCTAACGGTAAGGAGAATACCGCCCGCAAGGATGAGGACCATAAGAGGAACGCCCCAGACGATGTCGTCTACCTTGAGCAGAAAATTTGTGAATGCTTCCATTTAATTAAACCCCCAAAAAATTAACCCCCGGAGTATTAATCCGGGGGTAGCGCGCACGTGTAGAGACAAATGGTCCATATCTTGCATAACTTATGGCTCTGTCCTTTTGCCTGAGAGTTTTGGAAATGATTCCTTGCACCTTCGGCACCACATACTGCTAAACAGCCGGGATTCTCCAGAGAGACAATCCACCTGCAGTCTTCGCTATAAGCACCTGAGAGAGTTACTCCTTCGGTTGATAAAAATCATTTCCTGCAGACTTCATCTTGTCAGTTTTAACAGAGAGTTTATCAGAAAAAGTTACATTTGTCTAGCGTGAATGCAATACAAAATGTTTGTGCACTGTCACACAAAAGAAAAAGGCACCCCAAAAGGGATGCCTTTTATTAATGATATATAGATTAGAACTTGCCTTCGCGAGCAGCTTCCTCAACGGAAACGGCAACAGCAACTGTTGCACCTACCATTGGGTTGTTGCCCATACCGATGAGACCCATCATCTCAACGTGTGCAGGAACTGATGAAGAACCTGCGAACTGTGCGTCAGAGTGCATACGACCCATAGTATCTGTCATACCATAGGAAGCAGGACCTGCTCCCATGTTGTCAGGGTGAAGTGTACGGCCTGTGCCGCCGCCTGATGCAACTGAGAAGTATTTCTTGCCCTGTTCGATGCATTCCTTCTTATATGTTCCTGCTACAGGATGCTGGAAACGGGTTGGGTTTGTTGAGTTACCTGTGATGGATACGCCAACGTTCTCGTGATGCATGATAGCAACACCTTCCTGAACATCGTCAGCACCATAGCACTTAACTGATGAACGAACGCCATCTGAGTATGGCTTTTCATATACGATGTTAAGTTCAGCTGTCTTGTAGTCATACTTTGTTTCCACATATGTGAAACCGTTGATACGAGAGATAATCTGAGCTGCGTCCTTGCCGAGACCGTTAAGGATAACGCGGAGAGGCTTCTGACGAACCTTGTTAGCCTTTGTTGCGATACCGATAGCGCCTTCAGCGGCAGCGAATGATTCATGACCTGCAAGGAAGCAGAAGCACTCTGTCTCTTCCTCGAGGAGCATCTTACCAAGGTTACCATGGCCAAGACCTACCTTACGATGATCTGCTACAGAACCAGGGATGCAGAATGCCTGGAGGCCTTCACCGATAGCAGCTGCTGCTTCGGAAGCCTTGCGGCAGTCTTTCTTGATAGCGATTGCAGCACCTACAGTGTAAGCCCAGCAAGCGTTTTCAAAGCAAATAGGCTGAATGCCCTTTACCATGTCGTATACGTTAAGACCAGCGTCCTTTGTAATCTTTTCAGCTTCTTCAATTGAAGCAATGCCGTAACTGTTAAGGACAGCATTGATCTGGTCGATTCTTCTTTCATATGATTCGAATAATGCCATTATTTTTGCTCTCCTTTCAATTACTCTTCACGAGGATCGATGATTCTAACTGCGCCCTGTTCAGGAGTAACGCGACCGTAAGAACCGGAAGCCTTAACCCATGCTGTGTTAGGGTCATCACCCTTTTTGATGAAGTCTGTCATCTTGCCAAGAGAAACGAATTCGTAACCGATAACTTCGTTGTCCTTGTCGAGAGCAATACCTGTTACATAGCCTTCAGCCATTTCGAGGTAACGAACGCCCTTTTCCTTTGTTGCGTACATTGTACCAACCTGAGAGCGGAGACCCTTACCGAGGTCTTCAAGACCTGCGCCGATTGCAAGACCGTCGTCAGAGAAAGCTGACTGTGTACGACCATATACAATCTGGAGGAAGAGTTCGCGCATTGCTGTGTTGATAGCGTCGCAAACAAGGTCTGTGTTGAGTGCTTCAAGGATTGTCTTACCCTGAAGTATTTCAGCTGCCATAGCAGCGGAATGTGTCATACCTGAACATCCGATTGTTTCAACAAGAGCTTCTTCAATAACGCCTTCCTTAACGTTGAGAGTAAGCTTGCAGCAGCCCTGCTGAGGTGCACACCAGCCGATACCGTGTGTGAAACCGGAAATGTCCTTAATCTCTTTAGCATGTACCCATCTGCCTTCTTCAGGGATAGGTGCAGGTTCATGTTTAGCACCCTTAGCTACAGGGCACATGTTCTGAACTTCTTTTGTGTAAATCATGTGAGAGTACTCCTTTCACTTGGAAAAAATAGGCAAGTGCAAAAAATATATATTTATATTACTTTTAAATACAAATAGCACTAATAAGATTTTGCCATATTAAAGGCAAAAATCATAGTCTTAACATTAAGTTTGTTAAAAATTTACTAATTTATTTTAATGGGTGAATATTATTTGTTGTAGTTTTCAGTGTGATCAATTCACAGTTCTTGCGACCGCTTGACCAGAACTCCGAAAGGGGAAGATTTTTGACCTGACAATAAAGGCTTGCGTTCATGGCGCCGTGACCGATTATCAGTACGTCTTTACCCTCTGAAACCAGAGGATAGGCAACGTTTTCGAGAAAGTCACCGGTTCTCCTGAAGAGCTCCTCAAAGGTCTCTCCGTTTTCAGCTCCCTCGTATCGCTCCGGATGGTTAAAGAACAGATTCTTTGGAGAGTCGTCGTCATTGAAATCAACGGAAGTTCCCTCGTAGATGCCGAAGGACATTTCTACGAGGCGGTCATCGCAGATGACGGGGATATCTCTGCCGGCGAGAAACAGCTCTGCGGTTTCTCGGGCACGGCCGAGAGGGGAGCAATAGCAAATGTCTATATTTACATTTTTATATATTTCGCGGGCGGCGATCGCCATTTCACGTCCTTCGTCATTCAGCGGGATGTCGGTGCGCCCCTGGAGCAGACGCTTATTGTTCCAGTCCGTGCGTCCGTGACGCATCATGTACAGCATAGATGGCTCCTTATTTGAGTTTTTCTGCCCATTCAGCTTCCCTGAAACCGACGAGGACAACATCGCCGTCTACAACGAGCGGGCGTTTTACAAGCATTCCGTTTGTTGCAAGAAGCTTAAGCTGCTCGCCTTCTGTCATGTCCGGAAGTTTGTCCTTGAGCTGCATTTCTTTATAAAGAAGACCGCTGGTGTTGAAGAATTTTTTGAGCGGAAGACCGCTTGTTTTGTGCCAGTTTTTGAGTTCCTCATAAGTGGGATTGTTTTCAACAATGTGTCGCTCTGTAAATGAGATGTTCTGTTCCTCAAGCCATTTTTTTGCTTTCCGGCAGGTGGAACATTTTGGATAACAAATGAATAACAAGGTATAAACCTCCTTACAATCTGATTATTTTTCGCAGTATTGGTATGCGAGTCTTGGGGAACCATCGTAGGTATATATGATACCGCATTTTTCGAACCCGTTTTTCTCAATGAGATGCTGCATGGTTTTGTTGTCTTCGTGTGTGTCGATTCGTACATTTTTTGAGACGCTTTTGCAGTAGTCGGATGCACAGTTAAACACACCATGCACAACACCATCGCCTGCAATTCTGTGGATGGTGACGTACGGCTCGTCGTTCAGCCAGTCGCCGTCATCAATGATACTGTAAGTAGCGTCTTCACCTTCGAACAGTGCAAAAACTCCATGTATGCCGTCGTCATCAAAGATGATATGGCAGGTTCCGATTTCAATGTCATTGACAACCGTTTCTCTGGCAGGGTAGAAGTGTCCCCACTGAGTCGGGTTTCCACTGGAAATCATGTATTCCTGAGCGCAGGCATAAATTTCCATGATGCGCTCAATGTCGGATGGTTTAGCTTTTTTAACGTTTAGCATATTACTGAATCATTCTCCATAATAAATGGTTTTGCAGTGTCCTGACCCCATTCAACGTCATACTTTTTCATTAAGTAGTCTGTAAGGTCGTCTTTTGTTGAGAAGTAAGTTGCCTGGTATGGTTCCTGAAAAGCGAGCTTTTCAATGAAAAGATATTTGTCGCCGGTCTTGATAAGTACGCCGGTGTGGCCGATTGAAAGTTCATTCTCGTCTTCGGACCACTTGTTGTGAAGCCATACGGTGATGAGGCTGATTTTGTCATTGTCTTTAAATGTGATGCCGCGCTTCTTCCAGTCTTCTTTTACAGCTTTTGCGTGAACTGAAGTGTCGGTTGTGTCGGTGGTCGGAATCACTGAGAACAGCTGAAGGAATTTATTTCTGTCACTGCTGTTTAAAAGGACTGCTGTGTCGGCATCAAGTGATTCTGTGTCCATAAACAGGTCGCTGTCGCGAATCTCGGCATCCTTATTGACTGAAACGAAGTCACCGAAAAGACCGAATGCAGTTATGCGGCAGTTATAGCCGTTAAAGTCCGGGTATTTTCTGAGCCACTGATCCTGATAGTCATATGCGTCATACTTTGGTGTAAAAGGATCGCCCTCAGCAAAGTCTGAGTTGAGGAGCTTGGCGTCTACTGCGCCGTTGAACTGCTTAACGTGGTTGAAGAAAACCTTGCGTCGATCTGCTGTTATTCCGGCATCGCCCATAATACTGTCGACGGTTTTCTGACTGTCTTCACTGACGAGGTTTGAAAAGTTATAAGTAACTTTACTCGGCTGCTTTTTGTTGCTGTCCCTGCTACTGCAGGCAGCGAGGGAAAAGCATACACAGATGCAGATGATTAAAGAAATAATACTTTTGAATTTTGTGTTCATTTTGTCACCTGGGAAATAAAGTTTTTCAAGAATAAAACGCCTGCAAGAGCAAGTGCGCATCCGAGTCCGGTGTAGAAGAATGCGATGAACAGGTCAGGGAATACGCCGGCGGCTCTGAGTCCTATGCCGCCGCCCATCATGACAGCCATGATGATATATGCTTTAAGGTCAAAGAAGTGCCAGAACGGGCGCTTTTCCTCATAACCCATAATTCTCTTTGTATGCTTTACGGACATCTTATAAAACATTGTTCCAAAGAGTCCGAAGATAACGACTGAAAGGATCGGAAGGTACCATTTCAGGCCTGTTACCATATAGGATAGGATTCCAAGTCTTGCAACATTGAATCCGGCTATAAGCCAGACGATACCTGCGATTATTAAAAGGGTTTTGTTTTCTACTTTGAACATGTGCGAGGGTCTCTCTTTCTGTTTGTGTTTATTACTAATAGAAAGAATATACCATTTTAACCATACTCAGCAAAGCGTTTATTCCATTTTTCGAAGATCCAATTTACAAATGGAGCTACGGCAAACATATTCCAAAAGAAGGCCATAGGGAAATTTTTAATAACGGTTCCAATCCAGATAGTTGGGAGCTGGTCAAGAGGTTGATTATCTAAAATTATCTGGAATATAACAGATGCGATTAAGCTCATGAGCGGGCACATTGCTAAAATTGTGCCCGCCTGGCGCATAAGGCGGCAAAAATATGGATTGTCGTTTTTTACATCGCAATACTTATTCATAACCATTACTCCGACTTTGTTTCCAATTAGATTAGATGTAATGAAAACAATTATTCCCATAAACACAGCTTCTTTGGCTGCTTCAAGAAAAACATCATAAGTCATAGATGCAAAGCCTAATCCTTCTGTTAGGTTATAGCCCATGCGAATAGAGATGTTATAGACCTCCATTCCGTATGCCATAAATAATGACATCAAAATTCCAAATACGATTCCTTGTTTCTTTGTTCTTGGCATTTTTTGTCCTCCTGTTAAAAATGAAATGGGCGTAATCTTTTGCATATGCAATAGACTACGCCCAAAGGACTTATTTCTATACAGGAATACAACATTTGATTACACCTTTTTACCTGAAGAAGTGTATCAGAATAATGCGAATTATGTAAGTGGAATTTCAGCGTTTTTTAATTTTTGGCGTGGATTTTCTGCACGAAACGCGGGATTTGAAATTTATGCAGACTTTTTCGGCGAGTTTCGCGTGCGTTTTCTGCACAAAATTAGGAATTTGAATTTTTTGCAGACTTTTTCGGCGAGTTTCGTGTGCGTTTTCTGTACGAAACGCGAAATCCGGAATAATTGCAGAATTCTCGGCAAATATTCGCGCGAATCTTCTGCACGAAACGCG
>X77_Onager__coassemble_108_pt1 | contig 8181 bp, 7 predicted proteins | sample X77_Onager__metabat2_low_PE_001 | metagenome-assembled genome bin X77_Onager
GTTTTATATGACTGAACAGCGTCCGGATCCGGAGCAGGCTGTGACATTATTCTTTTTATTACTTCAGCTGCTTTTTCGGCCTTCTCCTGCTCTTCTCTAAGCTGCGCCTGATAACGGTCAGCTTTTTCCTGAGCACGAGAATTTGCAGCTTTAACCTTCTGTTCGGCTACTATTTCTTTCGGAGACTTTTCTTCGAAGTCACCAAAGTTAATATTCTTGAATTCAACGCCAAGGTCTTCAAATTTCTTATCCATAGTGAACCTCATTATATAAACACTTTAACTACTAAATTATACAAGATATTGTGTATAAAAAAAAGAGTGAGAATGTAAATTCTCACTCTTTTAATAAATTCTTTATTTACTTTTTAGTTACAACCTTACCCTTAACAACATCGTAAGAATAGATGCCGTTAATGAGGATTGAACCTGTGTACTCAAACTGTACAGCACCGCCCTTAATGTACCAAGTGCCGTATTCGTTTGAAGCTATACCGTTGTAGTTAAAGTCAACCTTGCCGTCCTTAACGTACCACCAGCCCCATTCGTTCTGGTAAACGCCGTTTGCATTCCAGTCAACTGTACCGTTAACGATTCTCCACCAGCCGTATTCGTTCTGAGCGATACCAACATAGTTGAAGTCTACCTTACCATTAGTGCACTTCCACCAGCCGTTCTCGTTCTGAGCTACGCCATTGTAATCGAAGTCAACCTTGCCGTCCTTGCACTTCCACCAGCCGTATTCGTTCTGGCAGATGCTGTTGTACTTGAAGTTGATCTTACCCTTTTCTACTCTCCACCAGCCATATTCATTCTGAACAAGACCTGTGAAGTCTTCCTGAACCTTACCGTTCTTGAGGTAGTACCATGTGTTTTCGTCTACCTTGTAAAGACCGTTCTTCTTAAGGTTAACCTTGCCTTTTTCTACAAGGTACATACCGTCAACACCGTTAACTGATCCCTTAATAACACCGGTGAAGTCCTTCTGAACGTCGCCGTTCTTTACGTAGTACCAGTCTTTATCAATCTGTCTGAAACCAACATAACGATCGCCTGTTTCAATAACGATACCGCTCTGTGAAGAGTCACCGCCTACGATTCTGTCAAGAAGACCGCCAAGGAAGCTCTTTGTTGTAGCAGCTGTTGTTGAAGCTGTTGTTGATGTTGTTGTTGATGTTGTTGTGCTAGTAGTTGTAGATGTTGTTGAGCTTGTTGAAGATGAAGTCTCTTCAGCCATTGTCTTTGTGCTAAAGCCGGCAAAGAGAGAAACCATCATAACGAGAGCCAGTACAGCTGCAAATACTTTTGCCATTGGGTTGCTCTTAATGTTTGTGTACATTAGTCTACCTCACTTCTAAAATTTTACCGTTATATTGTCACTTATAATTAATACTTTGTCAATAAATATCGCAAAAATCAGACAACACAACCGTTTTTGATGTTGTATTTCTTAGTTCCAACAGAAAGGGTTCCGGAATAATCGAACTGAACTGCGCCATTCTTAATGTACCAGAGTCCGTATTCGTTGGAAGCAAGACCTGTATAGTTGAAGTCTACGCATCCGCCGTTAATGAACCACCAGCCGAATTCGTTAGAAGCAAGGCCTGTATAGTTAAAGTTAACCTGGCCATTCTGAACTACCCACCAGCCGTATTCATTCTGGACAACGCCCCAATAGCCGAAGTCTACCATGCCATTGGTTATCTTCCACCAGCCATACTCATTGGAAGCAAGGCCGTTATATGACTTGTTAACGTTCTTACCTGTGTAATAGTACCAGTTTCCGTCTGAAGCCTGTTTTACTGAAGGAGTTGTGTCAGCAACTGTTGTCTTTTCCTTTTCGGTAATCGGAGACTTTGCTTCGATTACTGTGCCGGAAACCTTCTCTGCAAGTGCGGCATTGTCAGCACTCGCCTGTCTTTTAAAACCGATTGTAACCGCACAGGCTGCAATGAGTATTAAAGAGATCATAAGAAGGATGAGCTGCTTTGACTTTGTGTTTACAAGCTTTGTCATAATTGATCACCTATAAAAAAAGCTCACCGAATTGTAATTCGGTGAGCCAGACATTTAATGCTAATTAGAGTTGAACAGCACCGTTGATTACTTTGTATTGTTTACCGTTAATCTTTCTTGTGCCTGTAACGTCAAATCTTACTTTACCATCACGAACATACCATGTGCCGTACTGGTTTTCAGCCATACCGTTGTAGAAGGTATCGAGCTGACCGTCTTCATACATGTACCAATCGCCGTTGCTGCTTGGGTAAAGACCGTTAGCGTTGAAGTTTACGCAACCGTTTTCGATACGCCATGTGCCATACTCGTTAGAAGCAGGACCTGTGTAATCGAAGTCGATCATGCCGTGGTTGTAATACCACCAGCCGCCGCCCTGGTAATGGTCAACGCCCTTGCCTCTGAAGTCAATAGCGCCGCCCTTAACGTGCCAGAAAGCTGTTTCGCCGTCGATTGTAGTGAAGATGAATCCGTTAGTATCAAAGTTGATGTAGCCGTTTGTAACTACCCAGTAGCCATACTCGTTAACAGCAATACCATTGTAGTTGAAGTTAACATAGCCATTGTTGATGTACCACCAGCCATACTCATTCTGACAGAGTCCGGTGTAAGTCCAGTCGATTTCACCATCTTCGACATACCACCAGCCAAACTCGTTAGGAACAAGACCAACAAAGTTTGTTGCTACTCTACCATTCTCATAAGCATACCATTTGTTGTCTGAAATGCTGTAGCCAAGATAAACATTGGCAGCCTTTGCCTTATGAGAGAATGATACGCCAATTGCAACCGAAAGAGCCATGACAGCAGCTAAGATAACCGCAAGAATTTTGCGCATGATTCGGTTGGATGAGTTTGTGTTTGTCATTGTCATTCACTCCTTCATTATTTTACTCACACATTATAGCAGTAAAAGACATACATTTACCACTACATTAATTCAAAAAGTAATGAATTAAATGTAAATTTTACTGAGCTTTTGGAACGAATGAGTTGATGAACTTGAGAAGATCGAAGTTCTGGCTTGCCTGCTTTTCACACCATGTAAGTGAAACCCAGCCTTCTGTTCCGTTGTAAGTTGTCTTACCCCATGAACCGTTAACTGCTGTTACATTGATGATTGTAGCATCAGGAACCTTGGCAACAATCTTATAACCTGTGCCTGCGCCTGAACGCATGTTAAGGTTTGTGCCGTTAGCCGCAACCTTGTAAGTACCAACTTCGAAAGTCTTGTTTGTGCCTTCTGCAGGCTTAGCAGCTGTAGAACCAACAGATGCTGATACTGCAGAGCTTGTAACGCCGGCATACTTGCTGAAGTATGTCTGAGCGGAACGTCCTCTTGCCTGAGACTTTGAAGACTTGTTTGCAGGACGTTCATAGTTGTAGCAGAAGTAATAACCTGCATTGTAAGCGCCCTGAGAATTGTTTGCTGTGTTTACAAGATACTTGCCTACTTCAGGATAGTCATATACAAGTTCGTTCTTAAGGTAGCTGAGCTGACCATAGAGAGAAGTGTAATCAAGACCATTTCTCTGGCAGAACTTGATAAGAGATGTCTTTCTTGAAGAGTTCCACTGGCAGATGCCGTAGCTCTTTGAGCTGTCGCCTGATGCCTTAGGATTAAAGTTTGACTCCTCCTTGATGTTTGCGAGAACACCGCAAGCAGCAGCGCGGTTGAATCCGCAATTGGAAGTCAGGAAATTATAGCAATACTGTTCATTTGAAACTGCTTTTGTTGAAATAACTGTTACGCTGAGCGCCATAAGGGCAACAAGAATGATAGCAATAAGCTTTTTAGAAGAAGCGTAAACAGCTGTCTTTACGTTGGACATAATAATACCTCCGTTAAAATTAACGTTTGTATTATAAACTTATGTCACCAAACTGTCAAATTTTTGTAATCATTTTGTTACTAATGGAAGATAAAAATGCAGTATTCCGTGTAAGAATACTGCATTTTTTACAATAAAATATTAACGATTTTAGAACACGACTTTGCCGTTTACAACCTTCCATGTACCGTATTCATTGGTAGCACGGCCGTTGTAACTGAAGTCAACTTTACCATCTCTGAGGTACCACCAGCCGTAGTCATTGGCAGCAAGTCCTCTGAATGAGAAGTCAACCTGTCCGTTGGTTACTTTCCACCAGCCATATTCATTTTCATATACGCCGTTGGCGTTGAAGTTTACGGCACCGCCTTCAATTCTCCACCAGCCGTATTCGTTCTGAGCAATTCCCCAGTAACTGAAATCAACATGACCGTCTGTAATCTTCCACCAGCCATAGCTGTTGCCTGCAACAGTGTTGGCACTGAAGTTTACTTTACCGCTTTCACACTTCCACCAGCCATATTCATTCTGGTACACGCCGTTAGCATTGAAGTTTACCTTGCCGTTCTCTACTCTCCACCATCCATATTCGTTTTCAACGAGGCCGATGAAATTGATTCTGGAACCATTTTTATAGGTATACCAGTTACCGTCTGTGCTCTGTCTGAGTGTTACCCCTGCTGACTTATCATAATATGCCTCGTCATATGGAGTCTTACCTGCAGCAATAAGGCTATCAGCATAAACATAGTTATTGTATATGGTTGTTCCTGTGGAATCATCTCTTGCCTGAAGAACATCAAAGTCTGTTGTTACTTTCGGTTCAATGTTAAAGAGAGCTGAAAGATCGGAAGAGTCATAAGACTCTGTCATCATTACAATCTCTTCCCCATCCGTATTGTATGGGTAAAGTTTGAGGCTAACAGCTTCCGCAACGTTAAGAGTTGGTCTTACAGCTGCATTGGTTTCATAAAGAGCTAAAGGAACTCCAAAATAATATCTGCAGTCAAGAGTAAGGATACCTGAACCACCGATATTAAGATTACCGTCGCTTACTGTAATAGAGTTAAGTGTGTTATAGCCGTCAATTACAATATTAACTGTCTTCATATTGTTCATATAAAGGCTGTAAGCGCTCAAATTCACGTTACTGATAGAAAGAGTTGAAGTTGAGCTGTCAAAAGTGATGCCATCTACGGCATCAACGTTTCCGCTTTCGCCGTCATAGATGAGTTTCATATCGACATTGTCTTCTGATGGCCAAAGAGCAATAAAGGAATAATTATCAGCCTCTTCAGCGTCTGCCCCAAGAGCCAGGACGGCTGCAGGAACAATTGTAAGAACCATTGCGAGAACCAGAACTATTGCAACAATTCGTCTTTTCATAAGTGTGTTTTTCTCCTTAATCAATATTTATACTACTCTACCGTTCTGAATAGTATAAATAGTATTTGCAATCTGAATGCGACCGCTATAGCTGAACTTAACTGCACCGTCACGGATATACCATGAACCGTATTCGTTAGATGCGATACCGTTGTACTTGAAGTTTACCTGGCCTTTTTCAATACGCCACCAGCCGTAGTCGTTCTGAGCCACGCCTGTGTAAGAGAAGTCAACCTTACCGTTCTTAACGTACCACCAGCCAAATTCATTCTGGTATACACCGTTTGCGTCGAAGTCAACTGCGCCGTTTACGATTCTCCACCAGCCATATTCGTTATCGGCAATACCTGTATAACCAAAGTCTACCTGGCCGTTTGAAACCTTCCACCAGCCGTGTTCATTCTCATAAATACCGTTGGCATTAAAGTTTACCTTACCGTTTTCGATACGCCACCAGCCGTACTGGTTTTCAGCAAGACCTGTGTAGCTGAAGTCAACTGCACCGTTTTCATCAATGTACCACCAGCCGTTCTCGTTCTGAGCAACGTTCGGACCCGGTAATCTGTCTCCACGATATGTCTGATACCAGTTACCGTCTGCAAGCTGTTCAACACGAACAACGTCATCATATGTTGTGTAAAGAGTTACGATTGGTTTGCCAAGCTTTGTAGATGTTGGAACTGCGCTGATTTCATCTGAGAAGCAAAGAACGTATGCGGTATCGTCCTTTAAAGTGTTGGCAGGAACTTCAAAAATAAACTCAAAAAGATTGTTCTGACCATAGTAGTCCATGAGAACAACGTTACCAAGATCAGAGTCAGCATAATAAGTAGCTGCTGCAATCTGAGCATCTGTATACTTATCAATATTTGCGAAAACGTCGTATTCCATGAGGAAGAGTTTTCCTTCATCAAATGATCTGTAATTGATGTTCTTGCAGTCATTACCGGAAATGTTGAACTCAAAGTCTATTGTAGCCTGAGCGTCAAGTTTGCCCTGATACTCATTAACATAAACACCGTCTACAAGACCTGCTGTCTTGTACTTATTGTTTCCCGGAAGGAAAACGTTAATGCCTTCGTTACCCTGTGCATCCTTATAAGCTTTGTCGCAGGTAATTTCTTCTGCAGCAAAAACTGACATGGGAATAAGGGATAAAAGCATTACTACTGAAAGTAAAAAAGCCAGTATGTTTTTACGATTTTTAATCATAGAAAACCCCTCTTTCATTTGTATATAAAAAGTATAAGAAACGTAACAGCTATTTTCAATGAAAATAACAAAAAAGTGTCCGTGAAATTCACGGACACTTTAATTTATCTTACCATGCTTTCCCAGTACTGCTTGTTGGCCTCGAAATCAACAGCCAGAGCCTCCTGACCGCTTGGAGTCCAGTAATCAGACCAGGTTCCATTCTCAGGAATTGAGATAGACTCAACGTCATAAGACTTGCTCTGAAGGATTACAGGAGCCATTGAGAGCATCTCACCTGCTGAAAGGTCTGTATGAATCTGTGGAACAAAACGGGTAATAAGGTCATTAATCTCGGAAATAGACATATTCTGAACCTTTTCCATGCACGCTGAAAGAACAGTACGCTGACGCTTTGTTCTGCCGAAGTCGTTGTCGAGTTTGCGGATACGGGCGTATGAAACAGCCTGCTTACCATCGAGATGTGTATCACCGGTTGAAGAATAGTTCAGAGGAGCAGTTTTAGAAACAACGTCTCTTTCTTCAGGAGAAAGGTTTATGTCTACTCCACCCAGAGCATCTACAAAGTTTGCAACATCTTCAAAGTTTACAACTGCAACATTGTCAACCTTAATACCATAGTTTGCTTCAATGGAATCGCAGAGCAAAGATGTTCCGCCATATGAGTACGCGGCATTAAGCTTGTTGTATCCATGACCCGGAATAGAAACATAAGAGTCTCTGAGTACACTGGTCATTACCATCTTTTTGGACTCTTTGTTGATGCTGATTACTATCATCGAGTCTGAACGGCCTTTATAGGAGTTCATGTCTCTTGAGTCAACGCCTACAATCATAAGGTTGTAAACCTTATCATTAAGATCAGATTCTGAAGTCATACGTTCATCATCTGAAATTGTTACTCTCTGGCCCTGCTCATCCCCAAGATCGCCAAAGAGGCCGAGGTAATGAGCAATTACGCCAACCAGTACAATAACAAGACAAAGAACAATTGCAACTATTATAAGAGCTGCCTTCTTACCTGCAGACATCTCTTTTTTCTTAGAATGTTTTGTATGATGTGGTTTTTTGACGGGTTTATTATGATTTCCGGAAGATTTGCGAGGCTTATTATTGGAGACCGTCTCTGTATAGCCGTGACGGCTGTTATACTTCGCTCTCTCTTCTTCATATGTTGTCTTAATCATTTAAATAACCTTTTTATTCTGTTGGAATTACGCCAAGGCAAGGAAGACCGGTTGTTCCTACAAGCTCATCATAGGAAGAGATGTAGTTAAACTGAAGTTCCCTGATAACTGCAACGGCAAACGCAAGAATAATGCCAAGAATTGCAGCCATAGCGGTATTCTTTTTAACATCCGGTGAAACCGGAGCATTAGAGTAGTCAACTTCACTTACCACTTTACAGGAGCCTGCTTCTACAGCCTCAAGAATGCGGGCAGGTGCAACGTTTGTAATCGCACGAACAATGCTCTTTGATTTTTCAACGTCGTCTGTTACTACAGAGATTTTGAAAACCTGAGTATCGTCAACTGCCGATACGCTAATGCACTTTTCAAGTTCACCTGTTGACATGTCGAGGCCCATATTGTTAATAACCTCGTTGAGCATACTTGAACTCTTAATGACTACGCCATAGGTATCAACCAGGTTTTTTTTTTTTTTTTTATTATCGTAGGAAGAGTTGATTATCTTGCCATTTTCGTCATACTTTGTTGTATTGACAATCATCTTTA
>X77_Onager__coassemble_110_pt1 | contig 8162 bp, 8 predicted proteins | sample X77_Onager__metabat2_low_PE_001 | metagenome-assembled genome bin X77_Onager
AAACCGGTTTGATAGCCACAAGTTTCTTCAGTTTTCCAAGAACACCGGGGCCAATGCAGTCCGGTCTGGTTCCAATAGAAACCGCTACGACGTCGGGACGTATTGCAGCCATTTCATAGATACGGAAAAGACGGTCCAATTCTGCTTCGCTCGTCGCGTGTGTACCCGTAAAGCTCTGAAAATATGCTATGAACTTTTCCGCCTTAGTCTTGGCAGAGATTCTGCCCTTGGCCTTTTCAAACTGTTCACTGAAGTTTTCGTCTGTGCAGCCCTGTTCGGCAAAATCGCCCGAACCGCCCGCAGAACAGAAAGCACATCCACCTGTGCCACAGGTGCCGTCTCTGTTCGGACAGTTTGTTGCTGCTCCGAGGCTTATACGATAAACCTTTTCGCCATAATTCTGTTTGCAGTATTCATTAAGCGAATAGTAATGTTCCAAGGTTTCACTCCTAGTCGTGAGCTTTAACGGGGATGATGTCTACAACCGAAAGTATATTGCCGGTCACAGTGAATTTTATGTCAGCATTAGCAAATGTAAGGCCATAAACCCTGGACGGGTCGTCCTGATACTGAGGGCGTGGATCGTTCTTCAGGAGAGCAGTAAGTTCTTCGAGTAATTGCTCCGGTTCGCTCTCCCCTAAACTCTTAACATGCGCTATGAAGGCATCTCTCATTTCATGAGAGAATTCCACTTCAAGCGCAAGTTCACTTGCGTCCGCAAGGAAGCCTTCGGTGGCATAAGGGTGTGAATCCGCATATGCGATGTAAGGCTTGATATCAAAAATCGGAGTTCCGTCCATTAAGTCAACTCCGCTGACTGTGAGAACAGGTCCGAGATCATCGTCAAACTTTATGCTTTCAAGCTTCACGCTTGAAAGCCCGAGGTTATTCGGTCTGAATGGAGAACGGGTTGCAAAAACGCCAACTCTTTCGTTGCCACCGAGGCGTGGCGGACGCACAGTCGGAGAAAAGCCTTTTTCGGTAGTTTTCACTGACTCGGAAAACTGCCATATAAGCCAGATATGGCTGAAACCTTCCAATCCGCGAACTGCATTCACATCCCGATATTCCGGCTCAAAAACTATTGTGCCGCGGAGTTTTGGCACAACTCCGCTTTGACGTGGCAATCCGCATTTGCCCGCCAGGTTTGTTCTGATATATGCAATTGGCTTTATTGTGTATTCCATACCCGGTCTCCTATTGAAAATGTTTTTCCATTGGAATAAAATTATAGCACATTTAAAGAGGTGATATTCGTGAAACCACAAAGGGTTTACGCCGAAATAAATCTTGAGGCCATCTGCAGCAACGTACGCTGGTATATGAACCACGTTGGCAGTGATGTCAAAGTTATGGCAGTTGTTAAAACTGATGCCTACGGTCACGGCGCCGTACCTGTTGCACAGGCACTTTCAAATATTGGTGTAAGCGGCTTTGCCGTTGCCACTGTAAACGAAGGTGTGGAGCACCGCTCCTCCGGTATTGAACAGCCGATTCTGATACTTGGACATGTCTTCCCTGACGAACTTAAGAAGGCACTTGATAACAATATTTCCCTTACCGTGTTCGACTATGAAAGTGCACACCGCATTTCAGAACTCGCAAGCGAGATGGGAATCATCGCAAAGCTTCATATTAAAGTTGATACCGGAATGGGTCGAATCGGATTCCAGCCGACAGATGAATCTGTAAATGAAGTAATCTGCATCTCAAAGCTCCCACACGTTGAGCTTGAGGGTATATTCACTCATTTTGCTCTGGCTGATGCCGCTGACAAAACCAGCATGAACGGACAGATTACAAAGTTTAAGTCTTTCGTTAAAGCTTGCGAAGACGAAGGAGTTAAATTCCAGATCCGCCACATGTGCAACTCCGCTGCAGCCATGGAAAAGGATGACGATTTCTTTGATATGGTACGTGTCGGTATCACAGTATACGGTCTCTGGCCATCAGACGAAGTAAACAAAGAAAAACTTCCTCTGAAACCTGCAATGTCTATCGTATCCCACCTTTCACACGTTAAGAAAGTCGGACCTGACTTCACTGTAGGATACGGTTCAACATACACGACCACAAAGGAAACAGTTATCGCAACTGTTCCGGTAGGCTATGGCGATGGTTATCCACGCAGCCTTTCCAACAAGGGATATGTTCTCATCCATGGTCAGAAAGCTCCGATAATCGGCAGAGTCTGCATGGACCAGTTCATGGTAGACGTAACCGACATTGAAGGCGTTGCACAGGGCGACGAAGCCGTTCTTGTGGGACGCCAGGAAGACGCAGTTATTACTGTTGAAGAACTCGGAGACATCTCCTGTCGTTTCATCTACGAATTCGCCTGTGACATCAATAAGCGTGTTCCAAGAATTTATAAATAAGTAAAGCAATAAAAAAAGACCCAGGGCAAAAGCCTTGGGTCTTTTGATTTTAGATAATCTTTTCGAGGAAACTCTTAAGTCTGTCTGACTGAGGGTTGTCGAAAATATCGGAAGGTGTACCTTCCTCAATAATCTTACCGGAATCCATGAAGATGATACGGTCTGCAACTTCACGTGCAAAGCCCATTTCATGAGTTACGATAGCCATTGTCATACCTTCTGCTGCAAGATTCTTCATAACGTCGAGAACCTCGCCTACCATTTCAGGGTCGAGAGCAGATGTCGGTTCATCGAAGAGCATTACTTCAGGGTTCATGCAGAGCGCACGAACGATTGCAACTCTCTGTTTCTGTCCGCCTGAGAGCTGTGCAGGATAAGCATCTGCGCGGTCTTTAAGACCAACACGGTCAAGAAGAGCAAGCGCCTGGCTTTTGGCATCTGCCTCAGAAACTCCAAGGAGTTTTACAGGAGCAAGTGTCATATTCTTGAGCACTGTCATGTTAGGGAACAGATTAAAGTGCTGGAATACCATGCCCATCTTCTGACGAAGCTTATTGATGTTTACGCCCTTTCCGGTAAGCTGCTCACCATCCATGGTGATAACGCCTTCGGTTGGCATTTCGAGAAGGTTAAGGCTTCGAAGGAATGTAGATTTACCGGCACCTGATGGTCCGATGATAACTACAACTTCGCCTTTTCTGATATCGGCGCTTACTCCGTCAAGAGCCTTGACGGCACCGCCGTTGTAATGCTTCTTAAGTCCATCAACGTGGATGATTACAGGTGCGTTATTATCTTTCACTTTCACGCAACCTCCTCTCAACACGCTGAACAACACGTGTAAGAATTACAACTACAACGAGATAAATGAGGGCAACAGCGATAAGTGGCATAAACGCAGAATATGTGCGTCCACGAATCAGGTTACCTGCCATTGTTACGTCCATGATACCAACGTAACCGGCAACAGATGTTTCCTTGAGAAGAGAAATAAACTCATTAAGGAGAGTTGGAAGAACTACCTTGAACATCTGTGGAATAATAATGTATCTCATTGTCTGAACATAGTTGAAACCTAAAGAACGACCGGCCTCAAACTGACCATTATCAATGGCCATAATACCGCTTCGGAAAATCTCTGCAACATAAGCACCTGAGTTGATACCAAATGCAATGATTGCAACCATGACGCCATCATTGGAATTAGCCAGAATGATGAAGTACATGATGAGAAGCTGTACTACTACAGGTGTTCCACGAACAACTGTAAGATAAAGCTTTGCAATGGCATTGAGAACTGCCATGATGTAATATGTTGCTCCGCCCTGAATCTTGTATGCTTCAAGGTTCTTGTCATAGGTGGAACGGATAGCGGCAAGAATAATGCCGATGATAACACCGAGGCAAAGAGCACCAAGTGTAATTTTCAAAGTGTTTCCAAGACCCTGAGTCAGCATCTGCCAACGATTGTCCTGGATAAAGTTCAGGTCAAACTGAGCCTGTAAGTCGAGTAACCACTCGTTCAAATTGGCCACCCCTTATGCCTTAATGTATTTGTTTACGATCTGCTGTACTGTACCGTCAGCGATGAGTTCCTGAAGAGCGCCGTTTACCTTTGCAAGGAGTTCTTCATTGTCCTTGTTAACAGCGATAGCGTATTCTTCTGTTACGTATGGGCTTTCAAGGATTACAAGACCAGGATTTGCAGCAACGAATGCCTTAGCTGGCTCTGAGTCGATGATAACAGCCTGTACCTTGTCAGTAACAAGAGCCTGGATAGCATCTGCGCCTGTCTTGAACTGTGTTGTATGATCAGCGCCTACACCGCCGTTTTCAACTGAGTCAGAAACATAGATGTCGCCTGTTGTAGAAGCCTGAACGCCTACCATTAAACCAGGAACAGTAACTGTTGTACCGGTTTCATCTACTGTGTAGAAGTTGTCCATTGACTGAATGAAGCTACCTTCCTTAACGATGATAACCTGGTTTGTTGTTGCGTATGAGTCTGTGAAGTTTACGTTCTGACGACGCTCGTCATTAGCTGTGATACCGGACATACCCATCTGGTACTTACCTGTTGTAACACCTGCAATAACAGAGTCGAAGTCAACGTTCTGAATTTCGAGTTCCATGCCAAGTTTGTCTGCAATAGCTCTTGCGATATCCATATCGATACCTACGAATTCGCCACCCTCAACATATTCATAAGGTGGGAAGTCTGCACTTGTAGCAACAACGAGTTTGTTATCGTCAGCAGCCTTTTTGTTGCAGCCAACAAGAGCAAGCATCATCATTGCAGCGAGCATTACAGCTACAATTTTCTTAATGTTTTTCATTGGTTAAACCCCCGTATAAAATATTAACGTATTAATTATACTTAAATAACACATTAAAAGTAAAGAGCCGAAGCTTCATGCTTCGGCTCTGTGCTTTATCAGCCCTGTAATCCGCGGCTCTGTCTATCCATATCTTCTACAACGATATCGTAGATTTCACCGAGAGAGCGCATATATTCGAGCACCTTCCAAGGCTCGTTTGTGTGGAAATGAAGCTTGATAAGCTCATCATCGCCAACCACAAGGAGCTCGTCTCCTTCGAAGTGGTTGCGGATGTAATCGTTGATTACATCTTCGTCAAGGTCTTCGCCCTCGAGTAAAAGCTGTGTGTCATATCTGAATTCTATGCTCTGTTCCATTGTATACCTCTTTATCTTATTTTTAGTGGCTTGTAATCATGCTCAGGTTCAATCCCTTTGTAGGCCGGACGAATAATCTTGCTGGAGTTGGACAGCTCTTCCAGTCGGTGTGCAGACCATCCAACAATTCTGGCCATGGCAAAGAGAGGTGTATAAAGCTCATCAGGGAGTCCCAGCATCTTGTAAACAAAGCCTGAATAATAGTCAACATTGAGCGGAGCGCCCTTATACATCTTTCTTTCAGATGCAATTATTTCAGGTGCGAGCTTTGCTGCATTACGATAAAGAGCATACTCTTCTTCAAAGCCTTCCGCAAGCGCAAGTTTTTCGGTGTAGAGTTTTAAGATTTCTGCACGAGGGTCAGATTTAGAATAAACTGCATGACCCACGCCATAGATGAGACCGCTTCTGTCAAAGGCTTCACGTCGAAGAAGCTTTCTGAGGTACTCAGATATTTCATCCTCGTCATTCCAGTCATTTACATTTGCTTTCATATCTTCAAACATCTGGGTTACCTTGATGTTTGCGCCGCCGTGGCGGGGACCCTTCAGGGACCCGAGAGCGGCGGCCATAACAGCATAGGTGTCGGTCATGGAACTCGACACGACGTGAGTCGTGAAGGTCGAGTTGTTACCGCCACCATGCTCCATGTGGAGCAGCAGGCACGCGTCAAGGACGCGGGCTTCAAGCTCCGTATAGTTGCCATCAGGCCTTAGTATATGCAATAAATTTTCCGCAAAAGAGCCATTCTCAAGTGGCGGAATAATGAAGAGTGATTCTCCCGTAAGTTCATGTCTCTTACAGAAATATCCATATACCGCGAGCATAGGGAAACGGGAAATCAGTTCCATACACTGACGAGTGACATTTGGAAGCGATGTGTCGTTAGGATTGTCATCGTAAGCATAAAGTGTGAGTACAGACCTTGAAATTGTATTCATTATATCTGTCGGCGGCGCCTTCATGATGAAGTCGCGCACAAAGCCTGTCGGCAAACATCTGTACTCGAGCAACTGACTCGAGAACTCTGCGAGTTCTTCGCTTGTCGGCAGCTCTCCGAACAGAAGGAGGTAGGCTACTTCCTCGTAGCCGAACCTCTGCTCGGCGGTTACACCACCGACTAGGTCCTTCACGTCGTAGCCTCGGTAAAGCAGTTTTCCGTAATCCGGTACCACTACCCCGTTTTCAACTTTTGTTCCTCGTACTTCAGATATATGTGAAAGGCCGGCAAGGACGCCCTTGCCGTTAAGATCTCGAAGTCCTCTTTTGACGTCATACTGTTTATAAAGTTCGTTATCGATATAATCTGCATTTTTTGCACGATCAGAAAGAGTTTCGATTATTGGTGTTATTTCAGAATAGTTTATTTCTGCCAAATAAATTCTCCTTTCATAAGTAATAACCACGGCCTCATAGTACACAATTATATTTAAAATTAGTTTAAACAATAGTGATGATATTTTAAGTAAACTTTAAGTAAAACTTTAGGTTCGCTTTAGGTATCACGATTATAGTTATAACTGTCAGAGGGAGATATCCCGATGACACCCCGAACAATCTCCTAACAAATACTATCCTAAACAAACCCCTTTTTATTTCCCCCTTTCCTAATTACGAATTCATTCAACAGAACAAAAAACCTCGTAACAAGATGAAAAGCGCATCCGAGCGGATGCGCTTTTCGTCTTTTATTTTTAAGTTTTAACCGATAAATGAATAGTACAGGTAGTTAAGGTCTACATTGCCACCGGCTGTACCATACTGTACGCCGCGGCCTTTTGATGTATACTGCCACATCACTATACGGGACTTTAAGTTCTTCATAATAGCTCCGTAGCCGGTATTAGGGAAATCTCTTGATCCGTTGTCATAGTAGTATGCAAGCCATAAAGGATAAGAGATTGCGCTTGCGTTCATGTGAGTTGCAAGAAGACTTGTTGATGTGTAAAGCATCGGTTTGTAGCCGGCTGCCTTAAGGATACCCATGTAGTAGTTGGCAACGGCTGTAAGTTCTGTCTTATTAAGGTAAATGTTATTTACATTGTTAACTTCAAGGTCAAGAGCAACATATCCGGATACAACCTTTGTTGAAAGGTATGCAACCAATGCATTTGCTTCCTGAGTAGCCTTTATCATTGCCTGTGCAAAATTGGTGCGTATATGCCATGTCGCATATGAATATGCGCCATATGGCAAGAGGGCAAGTCCTGCGTTGAGGCAGTTCTGGTCAAATTTGGAATCCTTCTCTGTACCATAGCTGGCTCTGATCATAACGCCGCTGACGCCCTGGCTCTTCATAGTGAGCATATTAACGTCACCATTCCACTTGCTGACATCTACAACCTTGCCGGATGTTGGCAAATGTCTTCCAATAAATGTAGATGGTGCTCCAACGGCTTTGGCGCGGCTGCTGTGCACAGCGCCTGCAACCATGGTGAATACCATAGCAAAGGTGAGCATTAAGGCAACAATCTTACTGTTTTTTGCTTTAACTGTTGTCATAATTTTTCCCTCCTAGAATTTCAATGGTCACCATTATACATATTTGTATCTGATTGGTCAAATACACAAAATGTTGTGTTTCTGTACGTGTTGAAAGTTTTTTACTATATGTGCATGTTTTTCGACTCCTCAAGTGGTAAAAAATCGACAACGTGTAAACTTTGTGGAGTTTTTGGACAAAATAGTTATTAGGTATAATTCAGTTTGTGGGGATTTTCCACAAACGACTGTCAGATGTAAAACTTTATGTTTTGTATCTGTACATGTTAATTCAAACGACCCGTGTTTTTTAGAGAAGAGATTCTACTGAAGGAGGAACCGATTATGATGGCAAACATCAAAATCAAAAATAAGAAAGTGTTAGCTGTAATCATAGCTTTTGCTATGGTTTTAGGTCTGGTTGCTCCTGCAACACTTATTGCTCTTGGCGCCGAAACATTATCGGCCGGCGCAGCTCAGAGTGTTGAAGACTTTGAACCTGTTAACGTTAATGGCTTTTATACAAACAAAACCGTTACACCGACAGAGAATGACAAGTACCATATAAAACTTATGGCAAATAACGGTGCAACCGCACTTGTTAATCA
>X77_Onager__coassemble_112_pt1 | contig 8072 bp, 4 predicted proteins | sample X77_Onager__metabat2_low_PE_001 | metagenome-assembled genome bin X77_Onager
TCATAACTCTTCCAAAAGAAGGCGTTGATTTCCTTTTCGACAATGCTGTAATTCAGTCATCCGATCCTGCGGGTGCAGGACAGAATCTTAACCTTCCTGCCCTTCTCGGAAAATTTATAAGAGGCATGAAAAATCCGCCTTACTTCTTCGCTATAATCAAAGGCCTTATGAAAGGCGCAAAAATCAAGCGCACTCTGGAAAATGCTCCGGAGAATTATGACCTAAAAGCAATAAAGAAGTGGCAGGATAAAATCTTATAACGCACAATGAGAGTACGGCAAAGACAAAAGCTCTCTAAAATACAATTCTTAAAATATTTTTGGAGGTAATAAAATGTCAAAGAAAATCATTGTTGCCGGCGCAGGCCACGGCGGAATTACCGCTGCTGCCCTCCTGGCAAAAGCAGGTTTCGATGTAACCATCTACGAGCGCGGTGAGGAAGGAAAACTCGGTTATGACTGGACCGATATTTTCGACCCTAAGGCTCTTGATGTAGTAGGCTGCCCAAGACCTGCAGAAGACAAATACGAGTGGAAAATCGACATGACTTTCTACGGACCGGGTACTCCTGAAAGCACAAAGGTTCGCCAGAGAGTTCCAAACGACCCTAACGAAATGGAAATCAAGATGGAACGTTCAGACATCTATGATCTCCTCATCAAATTTGCAACAGATAACGGTGCAAAAGTAGAATATGGCGTAAATATCCAGGGCCCTGTTATGGCCGGTGACCGCGTAATCGGCATTAAAACAGACAAGGGCGAAATCCTTGGCGATATGGTAATTGATGCCTGTGGTGCAGAATCAGTAATCCGCACACAGCTTCCTGAATGCCTTGGCATTCAGAAGCATCCAAACTGGGGTGAAAAGTTCTACGTTTACAGAGCTTTCTACGATCTCCCTGTTGATCCTTCAACTGTAGAAGACAAGTACAAAGTAATCCTCTTCCCTGATCCGGAATCAGTAGGTATCGGCTGGATTGCTACAGAAGATACATTCTCCGACCTCCTTATCGGTCACATGGATCCTCTTACAATGGAAGAAGTTGAAGAGATTGCTGAACGTTACAGAAAAGATAACCCTCAGCTCGGTTCAAAGCTTCTCCGTGGCGGTCAGTTCGTTCTTATTCCTGTTCGTCAGCCACTTTCAATTATGGTTGCTGATGGTTATGCAGCAATCGGCGACTCAGCATTCATGACAGTTCCAATCATTGGTTCAGGTATTGGTAACGCTATCAAGAACTCAAAGATTCTTGCTGAAACAATCATCGCTGATAAGACAGAAACTTATTCTGCAGAAACACTCTGGCCTTATCAGGTTAACTACTTCAAGAAGATGGGTAAGAACATCGCTCCTCTTGCACTTGTTAAGCTTCTTCTTACAAGAGTTTCTCCTGATCAGATTGCCTATGCAATCAACAACGGCATCCTCACTCATTACGAGATGACAATCACAGCAAACCACACAAGTCTCTGGAAGTTCCTTCACTTTGATCCTAACCTTCCAAAGCGCGGACTTGCTCTCATCAAAGACCTTGACCTTACAAAGAAAGGTGTTGGCGTAGTTGCAGACGTAGCTATGTGTCTCGCTGTTGAGCAGTTTATGCCAAAGCAGTTCTCAAGACCTGCTGTTAAGACCTGGGCAAAGGCTTATGACTGGGTATTCACACACAGACTTAAGGCTATGGGCAAAGTTCAGTAATTAAAAAAGCTAAAGCACCGAAACTTTCGTTTCGGTGCTTTTTTTATATCTTTTGCAGCTTTGCGAAATTGCCCATAACCTTTTTGGTTCCGGCTTTTTCAAAAGCTATTTCTATGAGGTTGTCATTGCCCATTGGTGTGACGCTTAATACTACGCCTTTGCCAAATGCTCTGTGAGAAACCGTATCTCCAATGCTGAATGAAAGTGCTGTTGCAGCAGCCGGCTTCTTCGGTGATGATTTTGCACTGATTGAATGAGCAGATGAGAAATCTGACTTTGGCTGGCAAAAGCTGTCACCATAGTAACTGCTGTGACGGATTTCTGTCTGTCCTCCGAAGCCTGCCCCGAATCCGGTTCTTCTTTCAGCGTACTGAGAGTCGTTAACCGTTTCGATGAAATTATCCGGAATCTCTTCCACAAATCTTGAAACAGGATTGCGTTTTGTTGATCCGTACTGCATACGTGTTGCGGCACGTGAAAGATAAAGCTTCTTTCTTGCTCTTGTGATACCAACATAAGCAAGACGTCTCTCCTCTTCAACATTCATCTCTTCAAAGATAGCTCTTGATGATGGGAAAATACCATCTTCCATACCAGTCAGGAAAACAACCGGAAACTCAAGTCCCTTTGATGAATGAATCGTCATAAGGACAGCCACGTCTGATTGCTCGTTATAAGCGTCGATATCGGAAAGAAGAGAAATCTCTTCAAGGAATCCTGTAAGGTCTGCGTCCTCGTTCTCGTCCATGTAGCGCATCATGTTTGACTTAAGTTCACCAACGTTTGCCTTGCGCTCTTCGTAGGTTTCCTTGTCCTGAGCGAGATATGCCATATAGCCTGAATCTTCAAGAAGGTCGTCAAATACTTCAGACATATTGGTGTCATAAAGCTTAAGTCTGAGAGTATCAATCATCTCTGTGAATTTCTTTATTTTATTGGCTGATCTGGAGAGCTTTTCATACTCGTCCGGTGCTTCAAGAATATCGTAAATACTCAGGCCAAGAGTTGCCGCGATATCTGCAGCCGCGTTTACTGTTGCATCGCCTATGCCTCGTTTTGGCTCATTGATGATGCGTCGCAATTTAACATTGTCTGCAGGGTTTGCAAGTACAGTGAGATAAGCAATTACGTCTCTGATTTCTTTTCGGTCATAGAAACGTCTGCCACCGATAATTTTGTAAGGGATGCCCATTCTCGTGAATGCAGTTTCGATTGAGGATGACTGATAGTTGGTTCTGTAGAGAATTGCCTGGTCGGAAAACTGCATGCCGTTCTCAACATCTTCAAGAATCTGTTCTGCAATGTACATTCCTTCGCTGCGTTCATCGACAGCGGTAATGTACCTGATATGGTCTCCTTCTTCATCTGCTGTCCAAAGGTTTTTACCCTTTCTCTCGCTGTTGTTTTTAATAACGGCATTGGCAGCATCAAGAATATTACCTGTTGAGCGATAGTTCTGCTCAAGACGAATTGTTTTTGCGTTTCTGTAGTTTCCTTCAAAGTTAAGAATATTCTCTATTGTTGCACCTCTGAAGGAATAAATGCTCTGGTCATCATCACCTACTACGCAGATGTTGTTATAACCGCCTGCAAGAAGGCTTGTGAGGACATATTGCGCATAGTTGGTATCCTGATACTCATCGACATGAACATATCTGAACTGACGCTGATAAAGTTCAAGGACATCCTTCTCCTGCTGAAGAAGCTCAACTGTTCTGAAAATCATGTCGTCGAAGTCCATTGCATCTGACTTTTTGAGCTGCTTCTGATACTCGATATAGCACTGAGCAATTTTGGCAAGTCTTATGTCAGCTGCAGCATCTTTGGCATATTCTTCCGGTGTTATCAGTCTGTCTTTTGCATGGCTGATTTCTGCAAGAATAAGCTTGTGTGAAAGAAGCTTGTCATCAATACCAAGCTGTCTCTGAACTTCTTTGATAACTCGTTTCTGATCGTCTGTATCGTAAATGGTGAAGTGTGAGCTGTAGCCTATTCTGTCTCCGTACCTTCTGAGGATTCTGGAACAGATTGAATGGAAGGTTCCGGCCCAGATATCAGCGGCCTCCGGTCCGATAAATGTATTGAGTCGCTCTTTGAGCTCACTTGCAGCCTTGTTGGTAAAGGTAATTGCAAGTATCTGCCATGGCTTTGCCGGATTATAAGAAAGCAGGTCTGCAATATCAAAATTCATTGGCACAGAGCCGTTGTAATAAGCCTCAAGCAAGTCGGCATCTGCATCTGTTATTGGTCTGTAAGTATTCATTGTTCCGTATGAACTGCCGTACTTTGTAATATTGGCAATTCTGTTAACAAGAACAGTGGTTTTTCCCGAGCCTGCGCCTGCCAGAATCAAAAGAGGACCTTCCGTTGAAAATACGGCTTCAAGCTGTTTGTCATTCATTCGCTTGAAATCGCGCTTAATAATTCTGTCTCGGTATGAATAGAATTTATCTGACATTAAAGGTTAATACCTCCGGTATTCTTTCTCTGTTTTAAATAGGTCTCGAGAATAATAACTGCAGATACAGCATCTACAACTTCTTTTCTCTGTTTACCCCTGGTATTGGTAACATTAAGTGCCTTATGAGCCTGAACAGTTGAAAGTCTCTCGTCTGACATATCAACCGTGAAGCCCTCTTCTCTCAAGGCATCCGCAAGTTCTTTGCACTTATCTGAACGGAAGCCGCTGCTTCCGTCCATGTTGATCGGATTACCGACAACAATCATTTCTGCCTTTTTCTCGGTAGCAAGCCTGGCAATAGCAGCTACAACCTTAGGCATATAATTTTCTTTAATTACTGTTACAGGAGATGCAAGCATTTCAAACTTGTCACAGACAGCTACGCCTGTTCTTTCATCGCCGTAGTCAATTGAAAGTATTATCATAAAGCTCTCCTTAAAGGCTGTTTCATGCCCTTAATACAAGATTAGCGGCGGTTAAGCCTTCGCCCTCCGCCGCTAAATGTTTAATTAAAACTGTGGCTCTGCCGGAGTCTGAGGAACCGTTATGCTTGGAGTAAGCGGATTCTCAGCAGGCTCTGAAGCGGCAGCTGTTGTAGATGCAGTAGTAGACTGTGCTGCTGTAGTTGCTGCTGTTGTTGCTCCGGAGTTATTCATGCTGTTGGAATGGTTACCATCGCATGTTCCCGGAAGATTGTCACTGTCATAGTAACCTGTTTCATGAGGACAATTCTTTCCGGCAAGTTTACCTGAACGTGTGCAATATTCTTTCGCAACAATGTTGTCAGGATAATCGAAGTTTTTCTTGTTAAGACCATTATGAAGTCTGTTCATAATAGCTGCCCAGATATGAGCTGCAGGATTGTATCCTTCAGAAATATTGGTGATTGCCTCAGGCTGATCGTAGCCGTACCAGACAGCTGCTACAAAGTAAGGTGTACCACCGCATGCCCATTTATCTTTTACATCTGAAGTTGTACCTGTCTTCATGAATGAAGTGAAACCTGTAACACCGCAGCCAACACCGGTACCTTCTGTAACGGTTGTCTGCATGATACGGTTCATTACCCAGGCTGTTCCAGGTGAAAGAGACTTTGTAGGTTTCTGGTTATCAGAAAGAAGTGTCTTTTCACCCTTATAGTCAGTTACAGCGGTATATGATTTTGGCTCATAGTAGAGACCGCCGTTACCAAATGTAGCATAAGCAGATGCCATATCAATAGTTGTTACGCCCTTTGACATACCACCTACTGCAAGTGAAGAAATGTTGTTATCTGTATGAACGCCATCTTCAATAAGTGTTGAGATATGGAAATTGTCCTTCAGGTAATTGAAGCACTTTGTTGTTCCCATATCGTTAACAACCTGAGCTGCGCAGGTATTAAGAGAATGAGCAACAGCATACTGAGTTGATACTCTGTTGTACTTGCTACCGTGAGAACCGTCAAAGTTCTGTGGCCACTCTTTGCCGTTAATTGTGAGTGAGTAGTTAAGAATTGGTGCAGCATATGAAAGTATGCCTTCTTCAATAGCCGGTGCGTAAACACTAAGTGGCTTGATTGAAGAACCAGGCTGACGGGCAGAATCTGTAGCTCTGTTAAGACCACGGTTGATGGTCTTCTGACCTGCACCGCCTACCATAGCTACAACGTGACCGCTGTAGTCCATGATTGTAACTGCTGACTGAACTTTCTTCTTGGTACCGTCGGCACCGTCTTCAGTTCTGCCATAGTCAGATGGGAAGGTCTTTCTGTTGACCATAACGTATTCTGCTGCTTCCTGAGCTGCAGTATTCTCACAGGAGTAAATACGAAGACCGCCACTGTAAACCTTGCTGGTAGCCTCAACCTTTGAATAGTTGTACTTGGCCATAAGGTCTTTGATTATCTGGTTGATAACGAAGTCAACATAGTAGCTGTTGATCTTGGTTTCAGTATTGGTATTCTCGTGTTCTTTTGAAGGTACGTAATTTTCTGAATTTGTGAAGATGATATCTTCAGCGAGAGCCTTATCAAGCTGTTCTTTTGTAATAGCTTTGTTGTCTTCCATTGCGCGGAGACATGTTGCTCTTCTTTCTTTGTTGTTATCCGGGTAAAGAAGCGGGTTGTAAGCTGTAGGTGCCTTAGTGATAGACGCAAGGCAGGCACATTCAGCTGTTGTGAGATCCTTGAGGTCCTTGCCAAAATACTTTTCAGCAGCGGTCTCTACACCATAACAGCCGGATCCGAGAGGAATCGTATTGAGGTAAGCTTCAAGAATATCTTCTTTTGAGTAATTGTTTTCAAGATTTAATGCGTAAAGGATTTCTTTGAGTTTTCTTGCAACGGTAACCTGATTTTCTTCTGTCAGGTTTTTGATAAGCTGCTGTGTAAGAGTAGAACCACCCTGTTTACCGTGGTATTTGATTACCGCAGCAATTGTTCTGATCCAGTCAACACCTTCGTGCTTGTAGAATCTCTTGTCTTCAAGTGAAATGAAGGCATTCTGAAGATCCTTAGGCATGTCGGAAATGTCAGTCCAGATACGGTTCTGCTCACCGTGAAGAGTAGCAATCTGCTTATAGTCTCCACCGGAATCCTTGGCATATATGATACTTGTCTGAGCCTGCTCAGACTTGTAGTCTTCGAGATTGATGGCTGCGCTGCCATGAATGTATGCAACAATGTAAATGAAAAGGAATACCATCAGGAAGATGATGGAAAGTCCAACGACTCTGAGTGCTGTCTTCCATGCAGGTACAGCAACATATCCGCTGCCATTACCCCCATTGCCACCTGTAGGCTTTTTAGCGATTGGTTTTCCCTGGTTAGACGGTCTTGTTGCAGGTTTTCTTGTTGCACCTGAAGCCTTTCTAGGTGCACGTTTTACTGAACCTGCTGCTTTGGTACCGTTGCTTTTTTTCTTTGCAGAACTTCCTACCGGCTTTCTTGCGCCTTTAGCCGGAGCCTTCTTCCCTGATGCAGAAGATGGTTTGCGTTTATTTGCAGGTGCTGCCATAAAAAAGCACTCCCTCCCTTTACACATAGTAACTCACGTTAATGGTGAATATTGTACCATAAATAAGGCAAAAATAAAAGGGCTTACCTCTTTTGAGATAAGCCCTTTTTATTAAGAATTAATAAACATTTCAGAAGGGTTAATTACTTAACCATGCTTGCGATTTCTGCAGCGAAATCGTCCTGCTTCTTTTCAATGCCTTCGCCCTTAGCATAACGAGTGTAGCCTGTGCACTTGATGTTGCCGCCGAGTTTCTTAGCTACGTCTGCTACATAGCCCTTAACGTTGCCGTCGAAGAGATCGGAACGTACGAATGCCTGTTCCATGAGGCAAACTTCCTTAACCTGCTTAGCAATTCTACCCTGAACGAGACCTGTGAAGATCTTGTTTTCAGTGATGTCAGCCTTATGAGATACTGCAACACCTGCAAGAATCTCAAGAGCTTCCTTGGAAATGAAGTTTGTGAAGTTCTTCTTCTGCTTGTTGTCAAGGCCTGTGTAGATAGCGATATCTTCGTCTGTCCACTTCTTGCCTGTGATTACTTCATCAATGAGGCTGTTAAGAATTGGAATAGGAAGAGTTTCAGGTCTGTTGAGAGCACTGTCGATTGTGAATGACTTCATCTTAGCTGCTTCTTCATCAGAGATGTCTTCGCTGCTAAGGTAGTCAGGGTTCATTGCTGCGATCTGCATTGCAATGTTTCTGCCCATTTCTTTGAATTCCTCGTTGTTAGCAACATCAGAATCAAAGTTAACCATTACACCAACTGAACCGCCGGCATGAATGTATGTGCATGTTGTGCCTTCTACTCTCTCGAAACGACGAATCTTCATGTTTTCGCCGATTGCAAGGATGAGGTCCTGAATTGTTCCCTGAACAGTTCTGTCTGAACTGAAAATCTTTGAGTTGTTGAG
>X77_Onager__coassemble_114_pt1 | contig 8012 bp, 7 predicted proteins | sample X77_Onager__metabat2_low_PE_001 | metagenome-assembled genome bin X77_Onager
AGGCGCACCTGTGGCTGACTATGCTGTTGTTTATGCAAAGACGGATCCGACACAGCGCGGATCGCGCGGCATTTCCATGTTCATTGTTGACCTTAAGCTCCCGGGAGTTTCTATTGGTAAACCAGAACATAAGATGGGCATCGTAGGTTACCCTACATCTGACCTTGTTCTTGAAAATGTACGAGTTAAAAAGGAAGATCTTCTTGGTCCTCTTGATAAAGGTTTCTCAACTGCAATGAAAACCCTCGACGGCGGCCGTCTCGGCGTTGCTGCGCAGGCTCTTGGTATTGCTGAAGGCTGTCTTCAGGAAGCTATTACTTATGCTAAAGACAGAAAGCAGTTCGGCAAGCCAATCGCAGCCAATCAGGGCATAAGCTTCATGCTCGCAGACATGGCGACAGAAATAGAGGCCGCTCGTGAACTTGTTTACTCAACAGCTCAGAAAAAAGATGCGAATGACCCACAGGCTTCCATGTACTGTGCAATGGCAAAGCTTTATGCTTCGGAGATGTGTAATCGTGTCGCTTACAAGGCTGTTCAGGTATTCGGTGGCTACGGTTACATTAAAGAATATAAGGTAGAACGTTTCTATAGAGATGCAAGAATTACCAGTATCTATGAAGGTACCTCTCAGGTTCAGCAGATGGTAATTTCAGGCAATCTGTTGAGATAAGGAGGGAATAGATAAATGAAATATATTGTTTGTGTAAAACAGGTTCCTGATACCTCAGGAAAGGTTGCTGTAAAAGAAGACGGAACAATGGACCGTTCAAAGATGGCAACCATCATTAACCCGGATGACCTTAATGCTGTTGAAGCTGCGCTTGCACTCAAAGATAAGAATCCGGATGCAAAAGTTATTGTCGTTTCAATGGGCCCTCCACCTGCAGCAAAGATGTTGCATGAACTCCTTGCTATGGGCGCAGATGAGGCAGTATTGGTTTCAGCAAGAGAGTTCGGTGGTTCTGACACTTATGCAACATCTCAGATTCTTGCCGGTGCCATTTCTCATATTGGTATAAACAAGGACGACATCGTATTCTGCGGACGTCAGGCTATTGATGGTGATACTGCTCAGGTAGGCCCACAGATAGCTGAAAAACTTGACCTTCCACAGGTTTCTTATGCTGCAGACATCGAACAGGGCGATGGAAAACTTACAGTTAAGCGTGTCCTTGAAGATGGATACATGACAATTGAGACTCCTACACCTTGTCTCATTACTTGCATTAAAGAACTTAACAAGCCTCGCTATATGACAGTTAAGGGTATTCTTGAGTTTGATAAGAAACCATATACTGTTCTTGATTATGAGGCTCTTAAAGATGAACCTCTTATTGAAAAAGACACAATCGGACTTAAGGGTTCACCGACTAATGTTTATAAGTCTTTCAGCCCTCCTGTAAAGGGAGCGGGCGTTATGGTAACTGCAGATGAAACAGGCATCAGAGATATGATTGCTTCGCTTACTGCCAAGCATATTGTTTAAGGGGGAAACAGACATGTCGAATTATGATTACACAGATATTTCCGCATTCCACGGAGTATGGGTTTTCTGCGAACAGCGCGATGGTGTTATGAACCCAACAAGTTTTGAACTTCTTTCGGAAGGCAGAAAGCTGGCAGATGACCTTGGAACAGAACTTTGTGGCATTGTTCTCGGCGACGGAGTAGATGGCCTTGCAGAGGACTGTGGCGGTTATGGCGCCGATAAGGTATATGTTGTTAACAATCCACTTTTGAAAACTTATACAACAGATGCCTACACAAAAGTCATTGTAGGCGCTGTTAAAGATAAGAAACCGGAAATAGTTCTTATAGGCGCAACCAATATCGGCCGTGATCTTGGCCCTCGTTGTGCAGCAAGACTTCACACAGGTCTCACAGCAGATGCTACACATCTTGATATTGATACAGCAAAATATCTTGAATTCCTTCAGGAGGCTTCAACAATTGATATCTCCAAGGGTAAGTGGGATATGGAAGATAAGGGCCTTAAAATGACACGTCCGGCATTTGGCGGACACCTTATGGCTACAATCATTTGCCCACGTTTCCGCCCACAGATGTCTACTGTAAGACCGGGTGTTCTCAAATGCTCAGAATATGATGATGCAAAGGCTGCAGCTGTAAAGGTTGAGGCTCTCGACATTGAACTTACTGAAGCTGACATCAGAACAAAAGTAATTGAAGTGGTAAAAGAGACCAAAGAACTGGTTGATCTCATTGGAGCTGAGGTTATAGTTTCTGTTGGCCAGGGAATCAGCAAAGATGTTGAAAAGGGTATTGCCCTTGCTGAAGAACTCGCTGAAGCTCTTGGCGGTGGCGTTGTTGGTGCATCTCGTCCTGTATGCGATGCAGGCTGGCTGTCAGCAGACAGACAGGTGGGACAGACCGGAAAAACAGTTCGACCACGTATTTATGTTGCTCTTGGAATATCCGGCGCCATTCAGCACAAGGCAGGTATGCAGGATTCCGAATACATCATCGCTGTCAACAATCAGGAAGGTGCACCAATCTTTGAATGTGCCGACTATGGCATTTGCGGCGACCTCTTCAAAGTAGTACCAATGATGATTGATGCATTAAGGGAGTGTAATAGTTGTTGCCGTTAAAATGTACGACGGTTGATAAAGAACTACGCAGAAGTGTTGCGCAACATGCCGAAAATATTGCATTAAGCTTTGAAGATGAGTATTGGACTTATAACGACTTCAATAGACAGGTAAACAACTTTAGCCATAGATTCCTTTCACTGGGAATAAAAAAGGGAACTAAAGTCGGCGTTTTGTGTGAAGCTGAACCGAACACGCTTTTTTCAATGTTTGCATTGTCACGAATAGGTGCCATACCGGTAATGTTCAATACTTCTCTTAAACGCAACGAACTAAAGATTCTGTTGGCTAATACAGACACCGAAATTCTTCTTATAGGGGACGGATACCGAGAGATAGACTATAGAGATGAATGTAAAGGCTTTTGCGAAGAGTTACCGAAACTTCATAAAATACTTTATATTGGCCTGTCCGGGGACGCCAAAGGTTATACACCTTTGGCTGATGTTCCTTTGGGCGATGACGGTTTAACTGTTGAAGAAGTTTTGCCCGGCGATGAATCGTATATATTGTTTACCAGTGGAACAACGGATGTCCCTAAAGCTGTTGTAACCACGCAATACAGCAGAGTTAATAGTGGCCTGCAGCAAGCTGCAGATCAGGGTATGACAGAAAAAGATAAGACATTGGTTGCAATGCCGATATTTCACTGCTTCTGCCTATCTGTAAACATTATGGCCACTTTGTTTTCCGGTGGACAGATTTGTCTGCCACCGTCCAGACACACCGAAGATCTTTTGAAAACAATTGAAAAAGAAAAAGTTACTGTTTTTAGCAGTGTTCCGGCTCTTTTTCATGCCATGCTCTGTAGAGATGATTTTGATGAATGGGATACCGGTTCATTGCGTATAGGTTTTATAGGAGGCAGTCTTTACCCACCTCAGCTTTTTAAAGAAATAGAATCTCGCTTCGGTTTTACACTTCTGTCTAGCCTTGGGCAGACAGAAGCGACATCGGGAATCACTACTTGTTACCCGGATGACGACATTGCAATACGCTCAACAACAGTTGGTCACTTTATGAATCATGTTGAGCACTGCATTAAGAATAATGAAGTATGTGTTCGTGGCTATGTCGTAATGAAAGGCTATTACGGCAATCCTGAGGCCACGGCCAAAGCCATCGATGAGGATGGGTGGCTTCACACCGGAGACTGTGGGTATATGGATGAGAATGACAATCTTATCCTTACCGGCAGAGTTAAGGACTTCATTATTCGCGGCGGAGAAAACATCAGTTCACGAGAAATAGAAAATGTTTGTATGGCCTTTAATGGATTCGAAGAATGTAAAGCCATAGGTGTACCGGATGAACATTATGGTGAACAGGTTTGCCTTTGCATAGTTAAAAAGGAAGGATGCTCTTTGACAGAAGAAGATATAGGGGAAATGTTCGCTTCAAACGTTGCTCACTACAAGGTGCCGGAGTATATCCTCTTTTTTGATAGTTTTCCTAAAAGCTTGACCGGCAAAATAAAAGTGGGAGAACTAAAAGATAAAGCAGTTGAACGACTGTCCCATCAATGACCCACTAACTTGTAGAAATGCCCGCGCGCGGCAGCTATAATAAACTTGTAAGAAACAAACAAGTTGTTCCTTACAGCTCCTTTTTTTAATATAATCATACTGGTTTAAAATCTCTTTCAAGGAAAACAGCGGCCGCTTTCGCGACCGCTGTTTTTCTTTTATTCACTCATATTAATGATTTCTTTGCAGTTATTGAGCCAGTCAATGTAAGCAACTTCACGCTTGATTGCGCCGTCGAGAACTAAGTAATCACCAAGCTCCGGGGTGCCAACATCCGGAATTGTCTTAAACGCAGAAAAAACAATCTCTCTTAGATAGTCGCGGCGTTCTTTGTGCTGAACAAGCTGACTTTGAATAAGTTCAAGGTATTCTTCCTTATCCATGGAATCGTAGAAGTAGGTGCGAAGTCGGAAAGTATCTTTAGGTGTTCTGTCTACTTCTGCGTCAAAGATAAGCCAATCATGGAAATCCTTTGCACCTTTTTCTGTAAGTCTATAAAGTTTCTTCTCAAGTTTTTCGCCGGTTATAACAGTTTCGTAGTCTAGCAATCCCTCTTTTACAAGTTTTGCCAGTTCAGGATAAACCTGGCTGTGCTCAGCGTGCCAGAAATTGTATAAAGCACGATCGTCAAAGGCTTTTTTTATATCGTAACCAGTCATAGGTCCGCGATTAAGCAGCCCAAGGATGGCATATTTTAGAGTTCTCATGATATCTTCTCCAATTACTTTCTAGAAAAAGTATATCACCAAAAAAATCACTTGTGCAATAAAAACGAATTTGTTGCAACATTAACAACATATGCTGAGCGTTTTTCAAAATAAGGCGAACATCTGTTAAAGGTTTGTCAATTTCTGACAAAAGCAACATGTAAATATTTACATGTTTGCCAATTGAGCCAATACACATATCGGGACTATTATGAAGAAGGAGAAATTAAATGGAGGAGAGGATAGTTATGTCCGTCTTTAAGAAACCACTTCGTTTGGCTGACCCCGAATGTAAGGAACTGTTCAAAGGTACATTGACTTTCAAAGACAATGTAGATTCACTTGACTTCAAACCGGATGAAATGAAAGCCCTTGTCGTAGATAACGGAACTTTTGACGGCGATGGATTTACAGGAAAGGTAAGACCGATAGCGTCTGTAGCTTGGGTCACTAAATGTGAAAACGGTGACTATGACTTTGATGTTGAACTGACTCTTCAGCCAAAAGGTCTCATTCCGATAAGCATAGACATGCGCACATACGGAAAGGATGATAAAGCTCTCTTTACATTGTTCGAGACAAACCATCCTCGCTTCTATACCTGGAGCCACTCAATTGCATTTGTCCACATAGATGAGTTAGACGGTAACATAGCGAAATACACTTGTTACCAGATTCTTTAAGGAGGGCATTATGAAGACTAAACATTTATATTACACAGAATGCAAATGCCCTATGAGAATGAGTCCCGTAAAGCTTCACCTTGATGGAGTAAAGGTGGTTATTCCAATTCTTGAAGGACCAACCGAAGGCGTCATCAGCGGAAAGATTATTCCTCTTGGTGCCGACTGGAACCATATCCAATTCCTTCCGGTTGCAAGCGATGTTCGCGCAAAGTACAGAATCGTAACAGACGACGGGGCCAACATCGATCTCTTTACAGATGGCAGAATGCATATAGCATGGAGCAAGGTACCTGAAGCGTTGAAACGCTTCAGCTTCACTCTTTCCGATTATCTTTACTTCAGAGAGCATCTTTATTTCAAGACATCGGATGAACGCTACGCATGGCTTAACGGTAAGCCTTGCTTCGCAGTTCTTGGGATGAAGGTAAGACCACCGTACATGCTTATTTGTTACAACGCATACATGATTGAAGAATTATAAATCTAAAAATATACAAGGAGATTATTGAAATGAAAAAAAGCAACGTCGTTCATGAGGAATTCAAATGCTATCGTGATGGACTTAAGATTTGCGGTTCCATGTTTAAGCCTGAAGGCGATGGACCTTTTCCTACAATTATCGTGAGTCACGAGTTTATGATGAACCGAATTACAACTTTCCATATGGCAAAGATGTATGCGGAAATGGGTTATGCGGCTTTCTGCTATGACTTCAATGGCGGCGGAACAATCAGCCAGAGCCAGGGCAAGACCACAAAGATGAGCGTTTTAACAGAAGTTGCTGATCTTAAAGCAGTTATTGACTATGCTGCTTCACTTCCTTTCACCGACATGGAAAACCTTAATCTTCATGGCTGCTCTCAGGGTGGATTTGTTTCAGCCCTTGTAGCTGCAGAGATGCAGGACAAAATCAAAAAGCTTGTTCTTTATTATCCTGCACTTAGTATTCCGGATGATGCGAGAAAAGGCAGCATGATTATGGCAAAATTTGATCCTAAGGACGTTCCAAAGACTCTTTTCTGTGGACCAATCGTTCTTGGCAGACAGTACGTAACTGACGTTTTAGATCTTGACCCATTTTCAATGATTGATAAGTATACCGGAAAGATCCTTCTGATATTCGGCACAGCAGACCACATTGTTGATTACAAATATGGCGTTATGGCAAATGAGGCATACACAAAAGCCGGCGCTGACATCGAGTTCGTGACAATTAAGGGCGGCGAACATCTCTTGCCACTTCATAGAGGCAAAGCATGGAAGAATGTAAAAAAATTCATGGCTTTATAAAGGAATAAAATTACGGCTGTCGCCGGGCAAGGCGACAGCCATTATTAAGCAATATATATGTAAATATTGACATATTTTATAAGGAGAAGATTTATGGCTAAATTCATCACTGCTAAAGAAGCAGCACAGCTTATTCCTGATGGTGCCACTGTCGGAATTGGCGGTATGGGACTCTCAGGTTGGGCTGAAGAAATTGCTTGCGCAATAAGGGATAACTATGCAGAGACAGGTCATCCTTGTAACTTAAGCCTTAAGCAGGGCTCAGCGATGGGAGACTGGGGAAACGGTAACAACTACATTGGTTGGGATCGAGTTCGCAGAGAAGAACCAGATAAAGAGCATGGTGCCAGAGGTGCAACTCGTTTTGGTGAAGCAGGTCCGGGACTTATTACAAAATGGACCAGTGCTCATATCGGTTCTGCATTTACTCCTTGCGACCAGGCTAGAGCTGAACAGCTCGAAAGCTACTGCCTACCGCAGGGCGTAATCATAAACCTCTGGAGAGAAATTGCTGCAGGAAGACCCGGTCTTATTACAAAAACCGGTCTTGGTACATTTGTTGACCCTCGTGTTGAGGGCGGTCACATGAACAAGTCTGCCAAGGATGAGCTTGTTAAGGTAGTTCAGTTCGATGGGGAAGAATACCTTTACTATCCTGGTTTCAAAACAGATGTAGCTATTCTTAGAGGAACAATCGCAGATGAGAAAGGCAATATTTCTTTTGCTCATGAATCGGTAATAAATGAAGGCATGGCTATTACACAGGCAACAAAGAACTCAGGCGGCATCGTAATTGTTCAAGTTGAGTACCTGGCAAAAGCAGACACACTTAACCCTAAAGATATTAAGATTCCTGGCATCTTGGTTGACTATGTCGTAAAGGCAAAAGACCCTATGTCTTGTTGGCAGGCTGAAGGAGACTATTGGCAGCCTTCATTCTCGGGCCAGATAAAAATCCCACTTGATGAAATCAAGCCACTTCCGTTTAACGAGCGTAAAGTTATCTGCCGCATATGCGCAATGGAACTTAAAAAAGGTGACGTAATTAACCTTGGCGTTGGTATGCCGGCAGATGTTTCAAAAGTTATAGCAGGAGAAGGTCTTCTCGATGAAGTAACAATGTCTACAGAGTCAGGCATGGTAGGCGGAATCCCATCTGCTCTTCCTTCATTTGGATCGGCTTATAAC